>OKRW01003116.1_pt1 | contig 11035 bp, 6 predicted proteins | sample 1601151 | NCBI WGS metagenome assembly OKRW01 (sample SAMEA3541471, study PRJEB24748) | human gut metagenome | biome: human gut; feature: human-associated habitat; material: faeces | place: China | collected 2012 | reverse complement strand
GACAGAATAAACAAGGGGAAGCGATAGATGTTTACTACCTTCCAAATGGAAAAGGCCTTGCATTAAATTTAAAAGATTCTGTAAAAAAGGACAACTCGTTTTATTCCGTAGAGGTAAAGGGAGAAGGGCAGGATCGGATTCGTTATGCATTAACAGGAACTGTAGTGGAAGAAGCTGTGGCTGATTTTAATCCCCAATTGTCGGACCAGACAGACCAGATCGAATGGACCTGTATGGGAACAGATGATAAGGTGATAGATGGTATACGGGAATCAGGGAACCAGACGAGGTTCACAATCGGAAAGATCACACAGTCTTATGTGATCCAGAGAGCGGATCAGACAGCCTTTGACATTCAGTTTTATATATATGCAGACAATGAGGTTCGAAAGCTGCCGGCTGATTCACTGAAAAAGGTGTATAAATGGAACCGTCAGGGCAGATGCTATTTATCTGTCAGTGATCTTGCTGAGATTTATAGAGAGTTCGGCTTGAATGCAGAGGAAACACAGTCCGGAAATTATTTTCCATATACAGTCCGTGGTGAGAAGACATTAGCACAGGCGACAGTGGTAACTTATAAAGGACAGCAATATGTATCTTATAACCTGGACAAGCAGGAAGCAACTGTACCAACAGACGTTTATTATATGCCAAAAGGAGCATCTGATGGCGAAAAAATTCCGGATAATAATTCAGACCAGATTAAGCAGAATAAGAACAGTTTCTATTCGGTTACAGTAATCAATCCGGATGGAAATCGAACTGTGAGTTACTATAAGAAAGATTCTGCGGTCACAATTTCCGTTGATCCTGGAGATACGAAGGAAAGCGACTGGCTTTGTGCCAGTGAGGATGAAAATAAAACAATTTCTCCGGTGAAACAGGGCGATAAACTAACCTTTTCTATTGGAAAGATAGAGCAACCATATACGGTTGCATGCAACACTTTTGCACCAGCAACCTTGAACATTAAATTCTATACTTTTGTAAATAATGAGAGATATAATGTTCTAAACGAAGAAATTCCTGTTATAAAAGATACTACAACAAAGCCGGGAACAGTTTATTATTATATTTCTAATGATGAGTTAAAAAAGCATTTTGAAAAATTTCATTACGATGGTTCTATTCAAAATGAAGCAAAAGAGCGTTTTTATTATTCCAAGAGAGATTACGATACAATCCATAATGCAGGGAAATACACGATAGAAGGTCATGAATGTATTTATATAGGAAAGTCCGGAGAGCCGATGGATGTGTATTACCTGCCAAATGGAGAAAAAATTGATACCATGAGTGCAAAGACCTTATTCGAACACGACAATGATAGCTATAACGGTTTTTACAGTGTGACAGTACAGGATGAAGATGGACAGGTTTACAGCGAAACAGCTTTGCGTGATCTTCCGGCAATTGATTTTGTTGCAAGAAAGTCAACACTTACAAGAACAGTTAGTACAAAGCCGCGTGTAGAAGAACAAACGCAGGATATAAACTGGGAATGCAGAAAGGAAGATGGTACTCTTTCAGAAGTTACATGGAGTAAAAATGAAGCAAAGCATACCATGAGCTTTACTATTAAGCCAGATGATGCAGTACGTCCATATGTGATTGTTCCTGATAATACAGAAAAACCGGCAGCAACAAAAGAAGCAAATATTAGTTTTTATGTATTTATCGATGGACATTATAAGCTGATAAAAAATATTAATGCTGAGCAGCATTACATAATCAAAGCAAACAGTGGCCGAGCCAGTCGTTATTATTTGCGAGCTACACCAGATGATACGATTTCTAAAATTTACAGTGAGTTTGGTTTCACTCCGAGCAAGCTGGAGCCCGGCGCAGATCAGAAAGAGAAGATTCTGTTTGGTTATGCGACAGACAGCCGTGTGTTTGTACAGCATCCTTATAAGGACAACGATGGTACATGGTATATTCCTGTCCTGAAAAACGGGAAAGATGTATCTGTCTATTATTTCTCACAGCCAAACCCACTGAATCCAGACAGAATCGAAAATTATTTTGATCGTTTGACAGGACTTTCTTCTCAGGTTGGGCTGGCAGGAAGACATTTCAGTGTAGAGGGAAGTTTTCATCTGATTGAAGTGTTGGATCCACTGAACCTGACCAAAAGAGAGGCGATTAAGAGACAGTATGTAGGCCATGGGGAAGCATATACTGTGGAAGTACCAAAGAGGGCAAGTTTAGAAGGTGAGTATTATGGCAAGGAGATTGTCTGGAGTTGTACATCTAATGACAGGGACGAAAATGAGGTTCTTCCGGAACCGTCCGGAGATGATAAGGTAAAATTTGAAATTCCGAATGTTAACTCATCTTATGAGGTGATCGCAGACAAACCGCTGGAGTCTGGGGCAGTCAGGGTTATCTATAATACAACTCGTTATATGAAGAAACTTCCTAAGGAAGCTAAGTTGACCCCTCAGGTTGAGAATAAGACAAGACACACAGATGATTATGAGAATGAAATAGAAGCTGGAAAACATAACGTTAAGTCACCATATCCTCTGGTTTATGATCATGAAGATAATGACAGCAAAGAGTTGGAACAGTATGAATTCGATCATTGGGATTACAGAAACAAAGATGGAAAGTGGCAGGAATGCGGTGCAGGGGATTCTATTTCTGATCTTATAAATAATAATGCAAGACAGCCAATCACCCTCTATGCAGCGTGGCGTAAGGTGAGTAACCAAAATCGAAAACAGGTACAGTTTTATATCTGTAAGTCAGCGATGCCGGAAGATGGTTCAGTAGCATTACCAACCACGAATGTAGACGATTATACAAGTGCGGTTGCCGTGGCAAACTGTAATGTGAAGGCAAGTATATTGCATGATGTTCCAGTTCTTGGAAATAAGAATCCATCTACGTGGGAACAGTATGCGGATGGAAATAAGAGAGTGCAAGAACTTTTGCAGGGAACTAAACCAGATGAGGGATATATTGGAAATGGAGACTATATCTACAAGATAGATAGAATTCCTTCCGATGAAGAGGTATTCCAGACAATTCGTGAAAGCGGACGTATGATTCGTATCGGAGACAGGGAGATTCCGCCATCGAAATTAGATACCGAATTCTTTACGATTTATTGGTATTCTTTCAAAAGTGAAATGTCCGATGGGTGGCATATTGACGGACGTATTGTAGCAAAAAATGGTTACCTGACAGTAAAGAAAGATTTTGTCGGAATGCCGGAAGCAATAGAGGAAGTCAAGAAAGATTATTATATCCAGGTAGATATGGATGAAAAGCTTTTAGATGGAAAACCTCAGCCACCTGCATTTCATGAGCATATGAAACTTGTGCTTCCTTCAGAAGATAGCCAGAAACCGGATGCAGAAGCTCCGCAAGCGGAGGATGCTCCAATAGAAGTTGTAGGTACATGGACAGATGAAACACATACAAGCTGTACGTGGATCGTTAAGGCGGACTCATTCTGGAAATACACATTAAAAGAGTACAACTATAAGCCAAAAGATTCGAATGTGAAATTTTCAGGTTGGTACAATGTTCGCAATTCTCATGAACAAGGAGATAATGTAAATTCATGGGAAGCATATCCAGAAAGTGGAATTAAATTCACAGGACGTGGAATTGGACGCGGTGGTGAAACTCTTACTATTGAATTGGAGAACCGTTATCAGAAAGAGGGAATACTCACACTGAACAAATTTGATGAGTCTACCGGACAAGGAATGGAGAAGATCAATTTTGCTGTTAGTAAGAACGGTGTTGAGGAGGAAGCGGTAACAACTGATAAATACGGAATCGCACAACTTCACATTCCGTTACAAGATGAAAACAAACAGAACAGAACAGCAACTGAGACGTATTTGTTGCGAGAGACAAACTTACCGACGGGATATGTAGACACAGGAGATATACAGATCACAGTTGAGATTGCCAATGGAGCATTCAAAATCACTGATGCAAAACTGGTGGATAGGAAGGCTAACGAAAATCAGGAGGCTGTTAAGGCACCAGTTGATGGTAAGATAGACGGAAAATCTGTTCTGCTTCAGCGAGGAGATACCAGCCTTAATATCCGAAATTTTGCTAAAACAGGCACTCTGCATATCAAAAAGACATGGGGAAATCCAAATGATGCACTGATGGAAAAACAGGTGAAAATCAGATTGTATCAGAATGGAATTTCTACAGGACAGGAATTCCTGCTGAATGAAGAGAACGGATGGGAACACACAGTCGACAATGTTCCACTATTCCAGGACAGAAATCCGGTGGAATATAAGGTGGAAGAAATTGAGATAGGAAAGACACATTATTCTTCGGAATACGGGGATGGTTTCCTATATTATGAAGTTATTTATCCAGAGATTCAGTATTTCGATTCAAATGGGCAACAATTATTCCCGAAGGATGAGAATGAGTTCAAGGATGTTTCCAAGATGGAACTGGAAGTGCAGAATCTGCATTTCAATCTTGCTGAACGAAGTTTCTTAAAGACGGATGATCTTCCAAGAAACCGACTTGCTGGTGCAGGTTTTCTGTTCTATAAAGTACCGTATGATGATGTTACGAAAGAATATGCAGATGATACAGGATATACAGTAGATTATGACAATACACAGAGCAAGGACGATATCGTTCTGAAAAAGGATGGAAAAACGTGTACGACGTATCGTTCCTTAGAAACAGATGAAAATGGAATGCTTCAATTACCGGAGGACTTTGAGAACGGACGATACTGGATGGTAGAATCTGTTACTCCAAACAAAAAGGACAAAGCAGATAAAACCAAAACACAGTATCAGGATAACTTTAATTTATATATGGTCGATGTAGAATCCGATATTTTATTCCTATATGAGAAATCATCGATGACAAATACCTGGAGAGCTGTTTCGGACAGACATATCGTTAATCATCCGCAAAAAGGCGGGGTGACGGTTGAGATTACAAAGGAAGTCACTGGTCCACTTGGAAACCGCAAGAAGCCATTTGATATGGAAATTCTCTATTGGGAAGATGGTCAAAAGCTGCGTAGCAAGACAATTAGAACTTCTTTGAAACATGGAGATAAAGTTACATTAAAAAATGTAGATATATCTTCGGATATCATAATAACAGAAACTGTTGATACATCAAAATATGCTGTTTCGATTTCTAAAAAAGAAGAGAATGATAAGTATTCAGATCCAGTGCAGGCGAAGTTGAATGGAAATACAGCTGTCATGAAACAGCGGATTGAGGCTGCACGAGGAGATGTGATTGGATTAAAGATCACAAATGAAAACACAGAATCAATACCAGACACAGGAGTGCATTTAGGGAAGAATCTGCATGCATGGATGTTGCTCACTATAAGTATAGCGGTGGGTCTGCTCTTCTGGAGAAGAACGAAAAACAACGGCAGCAACCTTAGTTGAAGGAGTTTTACATGGAACATATCTTGCAAAAAAGACATGAAAAATCTTACAGATTTGTTGCATTGAAAGAGCAAAAGAAACAAGTATAATTGTATATAAACTAACACCATGGATGTCCGAGTTAATCTGAATTAGGCAGGACTTCTGAGAAGATTATGGATGTCCGGATAAATTTATGGAAGAGCAGGATGAAGAAAGAAACCAATATAGCAAACCCTAATAACAACATAGTACAGGAAACTTCACTAGCACAGGATATTGTTCAGCTGCTGCTTAAAATCGCCTTTATCATTCTGGTGGTATTTCTGATTTTTACATTTCTTTATGGAATTGTAAGGGTAAATGATGTCTCCATGAAACCAGCGATCAAAGATGGAGATATGGTTCTGTATTATCGGTTAGATAAACGATTCATATCGGGAGATGTAGCAGTATTTGAAGATGATGGAAGAACAACCTGTGGACGGGTTGTGGCAGTAGCCGGAGACACTGTAGATATTACAAAAAATGCTCTCAAGATAAACGGTGCAGAGCAGATATCTCAGGACATATATTTTAACACTACTCGATTCAAAAATGGAGTAGATTTCCCGATTACGGTTGGGGAAGGGCAGATTTTTGTGCTTGGAGACAACAGACCACAGGCATCAGACAGTCGTATCTATGGCTGTATTGATACCACGAATATCCGGGGAAAAGTCATTGCGGTTATTCGGAGCAGGGGAATATGATCACCTTGTCCGTTAATCAAATAAAAAACAAAAGAATTCACAAGGGAGGAACTAAAATGAACATGAAAAAATTCACAAAAAGAATACTCGCCATTGTCGCAGCAGGTATTATGACAATGGGAATGGCAATGCCGGTATTTGCAGAAGGGGCAGGCACAACGACAAAGGAAGCGTATATTACAAAGGTTTTTAACACTGAAGTAGAAAAGAACGTTAACTTTACATTTAAAGCAGAACAGCAGAAAAACGGAGCAGGTGTTGATAACTTAGTAGAGACTAAAGCAGATGTAACAATTGACGATGCTAAATTTACAACAAGTGATAAAACAGGTACTATAACTAAAAGATGGGCTGTAAAATTTCCTACATATCAGGAAGCTGGTAAGTATAGTTACAAAGTAACAGAAACAGGAAACTCATTGAAACTTGACGATAAGGGTGAGAAAGAAAAAATGCTCATGTCCAAAGCAGAGTATCTTATGGATGTATATGTTTCCAATATATCAGATGGTGGCTATGAGATTTCCAATATCATTGTTAGCAAGACTAAAAATGATGAGGGTAAAGCTGATTCAAGCTTGGGAAAAGTAAACATTAGTAATGGAGATAATAACGGATTTAAATTCGAAAACACTTATGTCCAGGAAGCAGGTACAGGTACAGATCCATCAAATCCAAAACCGGATCCTAACTATAATGAAAATGGTTCATTGAAGATTTCTAAAAAAGTTATAGGAAACGAAAGTTCAGATACAAGCTTTACAGCTTCTGATTCTGACACATTTAATTTTACTGTAAATTTTGTATTCCCAGCAGGAACAAATAAAGCCACACTTGGTGGTGTAAAAGTTGATGGAGCTGATGTTACAATAAATGATGACGGAAATGCTACATTAATTTTGAAGCATAACGAGACTAAGAAATTTACAGGTGTTCCAGTAGGAACAAAGATTACCGTAACTGAGGCTGCAAAAGCAAACTACAAAGGAAGTGCTGCTGTTGTAATTAATAATGAAAACAAAGCAGCTGTTGTTGCAACAAAATTTAATGAAGAGATTAAAGTATGGGATGAAGCTGCTAATACTGGTTATAAACTTGGACAGACAAAGAACGCAGTTGACGTAACCAACAAATTCAACAACGTACCAACAACAGGTATTATCATGAACACTCTTCCATACGTTCTGATGGTTGCTCTTTGTGCTGTAGCACTGTTTGGATTCGTTGCTTTCAAACGCAAAAAAGTACAGAAATAATTACATAAAATCATAAAAGTAACAGCAAAGGGAATGCGTGCGGCGAGACTCCGTCGCATTCCCTTTTATAACAAATAACGTGGGTTTATATGCTTAGAATTTTGTAACAGCCAAAGAGGATCTGTTATGAAATTCTAAACATATAAAAGATACAGAATCATGCAGACGGGAAAGGATCTTACAGGAATAGTTTATATGAAAAAAACAGCGAAATTTATCGTCAGAATGATAGATCATATGGTAAATCTTACAGCATTATTATTGATTCTTATAGTAATGTTCCTGTCCTGTTATATGCTATGGGATTCAAACCAGGTATACCAGGCAGCAGATGCTAAAAATTATGAGGCTTATATACCAACGGAAAAACATACAAAATCTTTTGAAGAGTTACAGAAGATCAATCCGGATATTATCGGTTGGATTCGGGTAAATGACACCAATATCAATTATCCTCTGTTACAGGCAGAAGATGATGACACTTATATGAATACAGATGCAGAGGGAAAATATTCCTTAAGTGGTTCGATTTTTTTACACTGTGCCAACAAACCGGATTTTTCAGATTTTAATAATATGATTTACGGACACCATATGGAAAAACACAAGATGTTTGGAGATGTAGGAATGTTTACAGATAAGACGTATTTTGAGAAACACCCATATGGAAATCTGTTTTTTGACGGAAAGGATCATGGCGTAGAATTTTATGCATTGATTCAGGCAGATGCTTATAATGAGAGAATATTCAGTATCTGTCCGGATGATCCAAAAGCAAAGCAGGCATATCTGCAGGAAATATTGGACAATGCTTTATATAAAAGAAATTTTGAGATCACACAAAATGACCATTTGGTTTTGCTGATAACATGTACTTCAGAAATGACAAATGGAAGAAATATTTTGGTAGGAAAGCTTTCAGATCAGATTTATCCGGAGAAAGAAAAACCTAAGAGCCTGGGAACGGGAATTGATGAACTAAAAGAAAAGATGAGGCAGGTGCCGGTTATCTGCTGGATACTTCTGCTTATTATCGTGTTATGGATAACAGATAGAAAAATGAGGAAGAGGGGAAAGAAAATATGAAAATAATTGATTTAAAGAAAGTAAACAGTATATTGTTGGTTATAGTCATTTTTCTGAGTTATCAGATACCGGTATGGGCAGATACGGATTATACTACTGTAAAAATTCCTGTACAGCAGATCTTTTCCAGTGAAGCTGAGGATATTTCGGGTAGATGTTCTTATGTTATGACAACGAATCAGGACGATGCCCCTATGCCGGAAGAAAGCAGGAATATGAAGTATTCTTGGAAAATGGAAAATAATTCAGCTGTGGAAATCGTAATGAAGGTAAAGACAGCTGGTTTGTATCAGTATAAGATTTATCAGACATCGGAGAAAAAAGATAATTACCAATATGATCAGAATAGCTATGTTGTGATAGTCGAGGCTTTTTATGATCAGGAGAATCAGTTGAAGGTGGTTACAGTTGTAAAAAATCATAAAGGTGAAAAAGTAGAAAGTATCATATTTGAAAACTGCTATATAGGAAAAGATAAAGAAGAAGACTCATCACAGTCGTCAAATGCACCAAATGTACCAAAGCCACATAGATCAAGTAAGAGTGGACGTGTGAAGACAGGTGATGACAGTTCTATTATAGGATACTTTATACTGTTGGTTATCTCAGCTGTTTGTATGGGAATTTTGATAGATGAAAAACAAAGAAGAAAGAAAGAAGAATCACAGAACAAGAAATAACAAGAAATATTCAGCAATGAGGGTAGGAGATGCAATTAAAGATTACAACGGATTATGCAGTTAGGATTGTGTATTATTTAGCTTTGCACAGAGGAACCGTCACAGCAGCGGAACTGTCCGAAGCATTAAAAATCCCAGAAAGCTATATTCCAAAGATAACAAAAAAATTAAAAGATGCGAATATGATTACAGCCTGTGAAGGGATAAAAGGAGGATATTCACTTTCCAGAAAGCCAGAGGATATCTCTCTGTTCGATATAATATCCTCAACAGAGATAACTATGAAAATAAATCGCTGTCTGGAAGAAGATGGATTTTGTTCCCGAAATGCCACAGATTATTGCAGTGTGCATAAGACATTCTTAAAAGTACAAAAGTTATATGAAGATTCATTACGAGAGGTTAAGATTTCAGATATGATATAAAGAAAGACCCAATTTATACAGGAGAGAACTTTTTGCACAGACTTATGGAAGCAATAATATTGTGGTTATGATCAGTAAGAATGAAGACAATATATGTATATTGCTGAATATAACATTCACAATAAGCAAGATTGGGGTGATATAATGAAAGTTGAAGTGGGGACAGTGGTAGGAAATTTAACGGTAGATAGTGATAGTGGACTTAGAAAAAATCGTTATACCGTTTGGAAATGTAAATGCATTTGTGGAAAAGAAATCCTGTTAGACACACGAACCATCCAACGAGGCACAGTTTTAGACTGTGGTTGTATTACTAAAGTAAAGAAAAATATTCATGATATAAGTAACCAGAGATTTGGAAGATTGATTGCAGTAAGACCACTTGAAAAACGTGACCAATCTGGAGGTGTTTTATGGGAATGTAAATGTGATTGTGGGAATGTTTGTTATGCAAGTGGAATACAATTACGAAAAGGAAATATTAAAAGTTGTGGTTGTCTGAGTCATCCTACAATAAAAAATTGGTTTGGTAAACGATTTGGAAAACTTATAGTAATAAAATATGTGGGAAAACAAAAAGGTGTTCATTATTGGAAATGTAAATGTGACTGCGGAAAAGAAACCATTGTTAGCCAGACAAATTTACAAAATGGACATACAAAGAGTTGTGGATGCCTTCAAACAGAAAGTGGAATTAAAAACTTAAAATTAATAGAAGGTACGTCAATTAGCAAGCTAGAGGCAACAAATAAACGATTATATAAAACAAATACCAGTGGGTTTAATGGTGTCTATTATGTGAAGAAAAACCGTAAATGGATTGCACAGATCTCTTTTAAGAGAAAAACATATTATCTGGGGGAATTTGATAATAAGCAAGAAGCTATAGAATGCAGAAAAGAAGCAAATCGCTGTTTGTATGATAGTTTTCTGGAAAAGTATTATTCAGAAACAAAGAAAAAGAGAAATATATAGCAGCTGATAAGATTGATATGATCCTCCTAAAGTAGACAAAGCAAATAACTAATCTACTTTAGGAGAATTTTTTATGTCCAAGAGAAGGAAATATAGTAAGGGCACAGTTCGATATAAAACACAAAGCTCTAGAGCATTTTTCAAACACGCTCTAGCGTGTGGGTTATAATTGGAAATCTTTTTATCATTTGATGTAATATATTTGCTGAAATCTTTTTTTAAAATTAAATGATATTAAATTATATCTTTTCTTAATGATTAATAAAAATATTGTATATATTATATTTTATCATATTTAATTTATTGACTATACTAATATTGTTCGGTATAATTTTGTTATAAAGGAGGGGAGAAAATGATAATTAAAAAAAGAAAATTATCTGAGCGGAAACTTATGGCTTTATCTTGTGGAAGTTATTTATTGGGGATAGTGTGTATGACTATTTTAGGATATTTTTATGA
>OKRW01003109.1_pt1 | contig 11053 bp, 7 predicted proteins | sample 1601151 | NCBI WGS metagenome assembly OKRW01 (sample SAMEA3541471, study PRJEB24748) | human gut metagenome | biome: human gut; feature: human-associated habitat; material: faeces | place: China | collected 2012 | reverse complement strand
GGTCAGCGCCTGAGCGGGAACCTTCGCGGCTAGCAGGGCCTTCACCATGTTGCGGCTCCACACGCCGTTAGGCGTCGCAACCACGATGTCGGCGGGGTTCGTTCCGGCCGACACGGCTTCGGCAGCGAAGCGCGCAACGGCGCCGAATTCGTCTTCGGGCAGGGGGCTTTCCAGCACAACCGTCTGACCTGCGATGATGTCTTCCGCTGCATGGAACGCAATCGACTGCATGGCGGGGTCGGCAAGTAATTTGGACGCAGCTGCAGCTCCAGCTGCGCAAGCATGGCATGCGGACAGCTCGATATCCTCCGCTCCTTCGTGCTCGTCCATGAACTCGTTCAAGCCTGCGGCATAGGGGTAGCTGTCATAGACCTGCACACAGGCGGTGCGGTCGCCGGCGATGGTGAGCGTCTCGGCCGCCATCAGGCCGGCAAGCAGCTGCGACGCCTTGCTGATGCGCTGATAGTCGTCTACCAGCACGTGGGCGAACGAATGGGCGGCAACCGCGCCGGCGTGGCCGCGCAGGTAATTCACCGCCAGATTGCCCGCTTCGGGCTCGACGATGCTGCGCGCGAGGGCCAGGTTGTCCTTCAGCAGCGTGTGCACGTTGGACTCCTCACCGGGCAAAAGCCAGTTCGGATCGTCATCGGCAAGCTCGGTCCAGCTGCGGTAGAAGAACTTCAGCATCTCGCGCAGGCGCTTGGGGCGCAGGCCGCTCACCTTCATATCTTCGAGCAGGAACAGCTCCTCGTAGGCGGTGAGCAGACGCGGCTCGCGGCCTGACCAGCGCACCGCTTCGGCATCTGAGAGCACCTCGAGCGCTAAGGCGCGCGGCGTGGTCACCGCGATCTCATCGGCGTTCACGCCGGCTTCTTCGCCAGCGGCGTTCAGGCGCAGTGTGAACGACTCGCATGCCTGCGGCGGGGCGCACAGCACCAGCACGTTCCCTGCCTTTTCGCCGCCCGAAAGCAGCGAGCATACGCGCTCGATCAGCTGCTGTGTTTTGCCGCAGCCCACGCCGCCGACGATGCGCGTTGCCTTGATGTGCGAAATATCCTGGATCATATCCGACCTCCCAGCCGTTATCCCTTACCTATTTATATATGCGTTCGCGATCTTGCCCGCCAAGCGGGTCGGAGCGCGCTGCCGTCGACGATACGCCGACGGGTCGTTGCCGCTCCCGGGCCCCTTCCGCCAGCTCGTTGGACGGTGAGGGGGTTTGCGCCGAAGCGGGTGAGGAGGTTGCCCGCTTCGGCTTCTCAGGTTGAAAGAGGGAGTGGCGGCATCTTCTGAAGTGGGGAGGGAGGGGAGGGGGAAGAGGCGCCGCTCCCGGGCAGAAGGTGGTCCATCCCCGAAACCCTTGCTAGGCCACCCTCTGCCCGGGAGGCCGGGCGCGATGCGTGCCCGGCTGTTCCCGTGTTGCGTTCCTCGCGCCGCAACGTGCGCGTTTGCCGTATCCGCTTGCCGGCTACTTCTCGTTTTCCACCAGCGAGACGGGTTCGCCTTTCTTGGCGATCAGCGGCATGCTGATCGCGTGCGCCGGGCAGGCGTCCACGCACGAGCGGCACTTCGTGCATTCGCTCCACGCAGCCTCGGACAGCTTGGGATGGCGCGGGTCGACGCCCTCCTCGCAGGCGCGACCGCAAGCACCGCACTTCTTGCCCTGTGCCGTTTCCAGGCACTTCGCGTTGTCGATGGTGGGCTTGAACGTGCGGTTCAGCTTGGCGATCAGGCTCATGAACGCCGAAAGCGGGCACAGCTTATGGCACCACTTCTTGAACAGCAGCACCTCGGCGATCAGGATGGCGGGCACCACGATAAGCGACCACGTCACGTCGCCTTGCGCGAACAGGTTCACCAGCAGCAGGATGGTGGCGAAGGTCAGTCCGATGGGGCATATCAGGCAAAACACCGGGAAGCCGAAGATGAACGTGGACAACAGCGCGCCGCCCAGCACGAAGTGGCGGGCATCCACGGCCTCGCCGCGCTTCTTTGCGCAGCTTGCGCAGCCGGACAGGCCCTTCGAGTCCTTCTCGCAGCCGGTTGCCAGCGCCGCCTTCTCGTCCTCGGTCAGCGGAGCGATGTCGGCGGCCGCAGTCTTGACCGGCTTTCCATCGACCGGACTCTTGGTCTTCGCCTGCTTCTCGGGCTTGGTGAATATGCCGCGCAGCTTCTGCACCAGGGGAACGGGGCACATCCAGCCGCAGAACGCGCGGGCGAACACGATGATAAGCACCATCATGATGACCAGCGACACCATGGCGCGCGGCACCATCATCTTGCTGGCAAGCATGGTGCCCAGGGCGCCCAGCGGGCAGAGGATGGAGATGTCCCAGATGCCCGGTGCCGAAATGGTGCCGATGCCCAGGTTCGTCAAAAAGCCCACGAACACGATGGCGACGATGGCGAGCGCGGTAAGGGTGCGCAGCTTCTTGGAATCACGTTTCATGACCGCACCCTACCTTTCTACCTGGTCAAGCGGCTTGATGGTGATGGCGCGCGAAGTGGCGCCCTCGGAAATGGAACCGTTTTGCAGCGATACGCACACGCTTTCGCAGGCTCCGCAGCCGTTGCATTTCTCCTGGTCGATGTGAATGATTTGTCGTTTCATGGTCAGCCTCCTTGACTTTGTGCTGTCATTTTACTACAATGGCAGCAAGAGTTCTGTTGTAGCAACAACATGTGAGGTGCATAATTATGGAATTGCCGGATGTACCACTGTTCCGCGGCCTGACCGCCGACGAGGCCGAGGCAGCCGTAACCGCGCTGCGGATGCGCCGCAGGGCATTTGCCAAGGGGGAGATCCTGCTGGAGGCCGGGCAGAGAGCCCCGGCGCTGGGCGTGGTGCTGGCCGGGCGGGTGCACATGGAGCACCTGGACGTCTGGGGCAGCAAGACGCTGCTGGGCCAGGCCGGGCCGGGTGACCTGTTTGCCGAGACCTACGCCTGTCTGCCGGACGAGCCGCTGCGGGTCAGCGTTGTGGCCGCAGAAAACGGCGAGGCACTGTTTTTGGAGACCGGGCAGCTTTTGCAGTGCGGCTGCGAGCCGTGGCGCTGGAAGCTGACGCAAAATCTTTTGCGCATTGCAGCGCGTAAAAATCTGGGGCTGGCGCAGCGCAGCCTGTACACCGCCCCCAAGACGATCCGCGGGCGGATCACAGCGTACTTTTCGGTGCTGGCGCGGCAAAACGGTAGCCTGCGGTTTACGCTCCCCTTTGACCGCCAGCAGCTGGCCGATCACCTTGGTGTGGACCGCAGCGCCTTGAGCAATGCGCTGAGCCAGATGCAGAGGGAAGGACTGCTGGTGATCGATAAGCGGGAGGTAGAGCTGAAACAGGTGGAGGAGATGTGAGGGAGGCTGTCAGCGGCCCCGACCGCTGACTGATGAGGGGCAACCTTGCGGAGATTGCCTGTAAACGGGTTATTTCCGTGAACTTACCCCTCATCCGGCCCTGCGGGGCCACCTTCCCCCAAGGGGGAAGGCTTGAAGTCTGTATAAAAAGGCCGCTGACAATTATGCCAGCGGCTTTTTTATACATTTATCGTACCACCGTCTCCACCTGCGGTGCGCCGCCTGCCAGCTGTTCCGCGGTGACAGGCTGTACCTCGCCGGGCTGGTCCAGCTTCTCGCGGGCCACAGCCAGCATCAGTTTGATGCGGTTTTCCTGGTTGACGCGGGTCGCGCTGGGGTCGTAGTCCACGGGGGTGATGTTCGCGTCCGGGTGCAGGGCGCGGATCTTATTGATCATGCCCTTGCCCACAATGTGGTTCGGCAGACAGCCGAACGGCTGGGCGCAGACAATGTTGCCGTAGCCGCCCTCGACCAGTTCGATCATCTCGGCGGTCAGCAGCCAGCCCTCGCCCATCTTGGCACCCAGAGAGATGATGCCCTCGGGCTTTTTCATCAGCTCGCGGAACGAGCCGGGCGCGTAGAAGCCGTACTTGCGCATGGCGTCATAGCTGGCGCAGCCGATGCCGTCCAGCCAGCTCAAGAACGCGTCCGCGCCGCCCGCCACCAGCTTGTTGCCGCCGTACAGGTCGATGTCCAGCTTGTAGTTGGCCACGCAGTACTCCACAAAGCCCATCAGGCCGGGCAGGTTGACCTCGCAGTCCTGGCTTTCCAGAAATTTTTCCAGATCATTGTTGCCCAGCGGCGAGTATTTGACATAAATCTCGCCGACGACGCCGACCTTGACCTTCGGCACGCGGGTGATGGGAATGGTCGCGTAGTCCGCGGCAATGTCGTAGAACCGGCGCTTCATGTCATGGGCGGAGTAGTTCTTGTCGTCGCGGATCCAGCCCTGTATCGTAGAGATCCACTTCTCGGTCATGGCGTCGGCGTCGCCCCTGTGGTTCTCGTAGGCGTGGGTCTGGCTGCGCAGGGCGACCAGCATATCGCCGTAAAAGATCGACGCAATGACCTTGCGCAGCAGCGGCACGGTCAGCGGCAAACCGCTGCCCTTTTCCAGACCGGAGAAGTTCAGCGATGCTACGGGAATATTGCCGTAGCCCGCTTTGACGAGCGCCTTGCGCAGCAGCTTGATGTAGTTGGACGCACGGCAGCCGCCGCCGGTCTGGGTGATGAGCAGCGCAGTGTGGTCCAAATCGTATTTGCCGCTGTTCAGCGCGTCGAGAAACTGCCCGATGACGAGCAGCGCCGGGTAGCAGGTGTCGTTGTGGACGTATTTCAGGCCCAGCTGCGCGACCTCGCTGCCGCAGTTGCCGAGCACCTCGGTCTGGTAGCCCTCACTGGCCAGTGCCGCCTGCATGAGCCGAAACTGAGTCACGGCCATGTTCGGAATGAGAATTTTATGGGTCTTTACCATGTCCTTGGTAAAGTTGGGGGTCATGTATTCCATGGAATTGCCTCTTACTTTTTATCCTCTTTGCGTTCTTCCAGCGCCGCAAACAAACTGCGCAGTCTTATGTTCACCGCGCCCAGATTTGTGATCTCGTCGATCTTCAGCTGGGTGTACAGCTTGCTGCCCGCCTGCAGAATCTCGCGGGTCTCGTCGGTGGTGACGGCGTCCAGGCCGCAGCCGAAGGAGACGAGCTGCACAAGGTCCATGTCGGGGTTCTCGGTGCAGTATTTCGCGGCGGCGTACAGGCGGCTGTGGTAGGTCCACTGGTTCAGGACGGAGGTCTGGAACTTCTGCTCGTGCCAGCTGACGGAGTCCTCGCTGATGACGGCAGCGCCCTGTCGGATGATGAGCTGGTCAATACCGTGGTTGACCTCAGGGTCAACGTGGTAGGGGCGGCCCGCCAGCACAATGATGCGGCGGCCTTCCCTGCGGGCCTGCGCAATGATCTCGGTGCCCTTGTCGCGCAGCTGCTGCATGTGGCGGGCGTACTCGTCGTAGGCCGCATCAATGGCTTCGTGCACGGCCTTCCGGTCCAGCCCCGGGAAATAATGGTCCAGCGTCTGCTGGAATTTCTTGTAGAAATCCTTGCGGCGCTCGAGGTTGAAGTAATCGTAGATGAACTTCGTCGCCTTCAGCTCGGGGCAGTTGCCTTCGAGCACCTCGGGATAGTAGGCCACGACGGGGCAGTTATAATGGTTGTCGCCCAGGTGCTCGTCCAGGTTGTAGCTCATGCAGGGGTAGAAGATCGCGTCCACGCCCTGCTCACACAGCCAGTGAATGTGGCCGTGGCTCAGCTTGGCCGGGAAGCAGGCCGTGTCGCTGGGGATCGTCGCCTGGCCGCTCTGGTACAGTTTGCGGTTGGAGAAGGGGCTGACGACGACCTCAAAGCCGAGGCGGCTGAACAGCGTGTGCCAGAACGGCAAAAGCTCGTACATATTCAGGCAGAGCGGGATGCCGATCTTGCCGCGGCTGTTCGCGGGGGCTGCTGCCTTGCGGTAGCCGTCCAGCAGCTTGAGCTTGTAGGCGTAGAGGTCCAGGTCCTCGTTGTTGGCCTTGCCGGTCACGGGCTTGTCGCACCGGTTGCCGGAGATAAAGCGCTTGCCATCGGCAAAAACGTTGACGGTCAGCTGGCAGTGGTTGCCGCACCCCTGACACTGCACGGTGTTGACCTTCTGGCTGAAATGCTCCAGCTCCAGCTGGGTCAGCACGGTGCTGCGGGCGTGCGCGCCTGCCTTGGCCTTGCCGAACAGGGCCGCGCCGTAAGCGCCCATCAGGCCCGCAATGTCGGGACGGATGACGTTGACGCCCATCTCTTTCTCAAAGGCGCGGAGCACAGCCTCATTGTAGAAGGTGCCGCCCTGTACCACGATGTTGCGGCCCAGCTCCTCGGGGCTGGACGCGCGGATGACCTTGTACAGCGCGTTCTTGACGACGGAGATGGACAGACCGGCGCTGATATTTTCAATCGAGGCACCGTCCTTCTGCGCCTGCTTGACAGACGAGTTCATGAACACGGTGCAGCGGCTGCCAAGGTCAACGGGCTTGTCGGCAAACAGGCCCAGCGCGGCAAACTCCTTGACGTCGTAGCCCAGCGCCTGGGCGAACGTCTGCAAAAAGCTGCCGCAGCCGGAGGAGCAGGCTTCGTTCAGGAAGATGTTGCTGATCGCACCGTCCTCAATTTTGAAGCACTTCATGTCCTGACCGCCGATGTCGATGATGAAATCCACGTCGGGCAAAAAGTGCTTGGCGGCGGTAAAGTGCGCGACAGTCTCGACAAGACCGCGGTCACAGTGGAACGCATTTTTGACGAGCTCCTCGCCGTAGCCGGTGGTGGTCACGCTGGCAATCTGCAGGCCCGGGTGATCCCTGTAGAGACCGAGCAGCGTATCCCTGACGAGCGGAATCGGGTTGCCGAGGTTCGGGCGGTAGCGCTCGAACAGAATGTTCGCGTCGTTGTCGATGACGACGAGCTTGATGGTGGTGGAGCCGGAGTCGATGCCGATATGTACCGGCCCACAGTCTGCGCCAAAGGGCAGGCAGGGCACGGTGGCCTTTAAGTGGCGGGCGTGGAAGTCTTCGTACTCCTGTTTGTTTGCGAACAGCGGCGGCAGGCTGACGTAGGTCGCTGTGGCGCTGTAGTCGTCGAGACGCTTGGCAACCTCGCGCAGGTCGGATTCCTCGTCGGCATAGAACGCCGCGCCCATCGCAACGAAGAGCAGGCTGTTCTCCGGCAGGGTGCCGGTGACACCCAGAGTCTTGTCAAAGCTCCGGCGCAGCGTCTCGGAGAAGGTCAGCGGGCCGCCGAGATACAGGATGTTGCCCTTGATGGGGCGGCCCTGTGCCAGACCTGCAATGGTCTGGTTGACAACGGCCTGATAGATCGACGCCGCGATGTCGCCCGCCTGTGCGCCCTGGTTGATGAGGGGCTGGATGTCGCTTTTGGCAAAAACGCCGCAGCGGCTGGCGATGGTGTAAGTGCGGGTCGCGGCCTGCGCGGCCTTGTCCATCTCGTCGGCGCCCATCTTCAGCAGGGTCGCCATCTGGTCAATGAACGCGCCCGTGCCGCCGGCGCAGCTGCCGTTCATGCGGACCTCGGTGCCGTTTGTCAGGAAAAGGATTTTGGCGTCCTCGCCGCCCAGCTCGATGATGCAGTCGGTGCCGGGGGCCAGCCGGTTGGCGGCCACACGGGTGGCAAAGACCTCCTGCACGAAGGGGACCTTGCAGCTGTCAGCCAGGCCCATACCGGCGGAGCCGGAGATGGCTAAGTAGGCGCGGCCATCGGGCAGATATTCGGCGGCAACCTTCTCAAGCAGCGCCCTGCCCTTCTCTAAAATATGGCTGAAATGGCGCTCGTAGGTCGAATAGACGATCTGCCCGGCGTCGTTCAGCACAACACATTTAATGGTGGTGGAACCAATGTCCAGACCAACTCTCATAGGATTTTGCCTCCTGCGGATGGAGTGAAATTGCGGGATATGTGCGCCGGGTCTGCCCCGCGGCGATACAATATCAGATTATATTATACAGGGTTCTGCACGATTCGGCAAGAGTACGGTGCAGGAAAACACGTTGTCAAATGCAGAAATCTGTCCTAAAAAAACACCGAAGCGGTGCAGGAAAGTCCTGCACCGCTTCGGCATCAAAAGAAAAGAGGAGTATGGATGAAAAACTTGGGGTTCTGTTCTCAGGCCCGGGTCCCTGCTCCCTTCCTGAGAACACTTATAGTATACCCGCCATTTGTGTTAAAGTCGTGAAGGAAAATTCAACAAATTAAGAAGGGTTTGTGAACAAACCAAGCCTTTCCCCCAGGGGGAGTCGCACTAAACAAAAACCACCCGGCGCAAAACCGAGTGGCTATGTACAAACTTATTGCTCCTCCCGGCCCAATTTGTCGATCTGATCCTGCAAAAGCTGGGAGATCGGGCGGCGGGTGTTGCGCAGACGGTGGACCGGGGCGGCAGGGGCCGTGTGGTGTACGGGCTGTGCCTTGGCCTTAACGCGCAGACGCTCGGCGGGCTTTTCGGGAGACGGGGCGGCAGGCTTGGCGGCGGCAGCGGGGCGCGGCGGCACCGGTGCGGGAATATCCGTTTCCGGTGTGCCCTGCGCAAAGCTGCGCATATCGGTGCCCAGATCCTTCAGCTCGGCCTCGGTCTGGTCAAGCGCCTGATAGATGGCCTGCGTCAGGCCGTCTAAATCCAGCGTGGCGGCGCTCAGGCGCTCGTCCACGCGGGCCAGACGCTCCCGCACCAGCATGACGCCCGACGCAATGCTGCGGGCATTCTCCGCCATGCGGTTCTTCTGGGTCTCGGCCTGCTGCTTGAGCTCCCGCTCTGCGCTCTCGGCGTACAGGCGGGCATCGGCCAGGATCTTGCCGGCCTCGAGCTTGGCCTCCCGCACCAGATCGGATGTAGGGGCAGCCGGGGCGGCGGCAGTGTTCAGCGCGCGCGCGGCGGTCAGCTGCTTTTGAAGCTCGTCCACCTGCTGCTGCAGATCGTGGCATTTCAGCTGCCAGATGTTGGCGTTTTTCTGGGATTCCCGCTGGGTGGACTGGAAGGAGGCCGTCTTTTTCTTGATGGTCTCCAGCTGCTCGTCCGCCTCGCGGCGCTTGGCCTCGGCCGTGTCTGCACGCTGGGTCGCGGCAGCCAGCTCGGCCTTCAGGGCCTCCATGCGGCTGTCGGCGGTGCCCCGCTCGCTGCGCAGCTCGTCCAGCTTGGACTGCAGCTGCTGCAGCTGGCGGTTGTACTCCAGCTCGTGCTGCTGGGCCTCGTTGGCCAGTGCGTTCATGTAAGCCAGCACGTCATTTTTATCAAAGCCGAACAAGCTGGAACGAAAACCCTGTTCCTGAATGTTCATCGGTTCAGACGGCATGGCTTTTTACATCCTCTCGCAAAAAAATCATTAAGAACGCTTGTTCAGGATGCTGAGCAGGTCGTCAAAGTAATCGCCGTCATCCTCTTCCTCGGCAGGGGCTGCGGGCTGTGCGGCCACAGGCGTGTCCATGCCGGTGCTGAAGGACTGGGTGAAGATCGGGTTGGGCATGACGGGGTTGACCTGCGGCTGGACAGGCTGCACGGGCTGGACCGGAGCAGCGGCAGGCTGTGCGGCGGGCTGGGTAGCAGCCTGCGCGGCACGCTTGGCGTCAACATGGGCCTGAATGGGCTCGTCGACCTCGGGCGTGCTCTCGAAGCCTGTGGCAACGACGGTAATGCTCATCTCGTCGCTCAGGCGCTCGTCGAACGCAGTACCCCAGATGATGTTGGCATCGGGATGCGCGCTCTGGGTGATCATGCTGGCAGCGGTCTCGACATCCTCCAGGCCGATGTCGGGGCTGGAGGTGATGTTGATGATGACGCCGCGTGCACCGGCAATGCTGGTCTCCAGCAGCGGGCTGGAGATGGCAGCCTTGGCGGCATTCTCGGCCTTGCCGGCGCCCTTGGCAACGCCGACGCCCATGTGGGCAAAGCCGGCGTCCTTCATGATGGAGCGGACGTCCGCGAAGTCCAGGTTGATGAAGGCAGGAATGTTGATCAGGCTGGAGATGCTCTCAACGCCCTGGCGCAGCACGTTGTCAGCGGCCTCGAAGGCGTTCATCAGGGTGATCTTCTCCTGGCTGATGAGCTTCAGGCGCTCGTTGGGAATGACGATCAGGGAGTCGACGTGCATCATCAGGGAAGCGATGCCCTGCTCGGCCTGCGCCATCTTGCGCTTGCCCTCAAAGGCAAAGGGCTTCGTGACGATGCCGACGGTCAGGATACCCAGGTCATGGGCCGTCTCGGCCACGACAGGGGCAGCGCCCGTGCCGGTGCCGCCGCCCATGCCGGCGGTGATAAAGACCATCTGCGCACCCTTCAGCGCGTTGGTGATCTCGTCCTTGCTCTCCTCGGCGGCGCGCTGGCCGATCTCCGGGTCAGCACCGGCACCGCGGCCCTTGGTCAGCTTGGCACCAAGCTGGACCTTCTGGGTGGCCTTGGAGTTGAGCAGAGCCTGCTGGTCGGTGTTCATCGCGACGAACTCGACCCCGGACAGACCAGACTCCACCATGCGGTTGACGGCGTTGCCGCCGCCGCCACCTACGCCGATAACCTTGATATTGGTTACATTTTGCATTTCTTCGTCGAGAACGAATGCCATGAGTGTATCCCCCTAAAAGTGATGTTGTGAAACCGGATTCCTGGGGTGCACCCACGCATGGGCACACTAATCCGTGATTTTTTACATATAACTGTTTATAAGGATAGCAAATTTTCCGCGCAATTTCAATACCTTAGCGAGAAATTCATAAAAAAATACGGCCTGCCCTGCCCTTTTGGACAACGCAGGCCGCGATAGAGACTGTATTTTTAGTGCAAAGCTACATACTTTGTGTAAGAATGTGAAAAAATTGAGAAGCGGAGCTGCTGTAATTGGCCATGTGCCGGGCGGTCTCCCCGCAGGGGCCGGGCATGCCCGGCCCGGTGGTGTAACGTGAGCGGCAGTCTGCGGGCAGTCTCAGGAGATCTCCGCCCCCAGCGGTTACCAGAGAGACAACACCATTCATACGGTTGTCATTGAACAGAAAAAGACCTTTAAACTGACTGCGGATAATCTGGTAGACCGCCAGGGACAGCTGAAAATTGAAAAGCAGAGCAGCAAAACCGGCGACATCGACCTTTCCGGCGCCGTGTTCGAGGTGTATGCCGCTGACGATACCGG
>OKRW01003108.1_pt1 | contig 11055 bp, 8 predicted proteins | sample 1601151 | NCBI WGS metagenome assembly OKRW01 (sample SAMEA3541471, study PRJEB24748) | human gut metagenome | biome: human gut; feature: human-associated habitat; material: faeces | place: China | collected 2012 | reverse complement strand
TCAAGTACAAGCAGTTCTGCCTTTACCTGGAGTGAGGGAGATGATGGCGGAGTCAGAGTTAATTCCACAAGAACAGTAACTACTTGCTCGAAGCAGGGATATGTAACAGTGGATATTATAAATACAACCACCAATCCCAATTGAGTAATAATAAACATATAGTTATGGAGTATAGTAGTAAGGGAGTCATTTAAATCAAGTATAGCTGTAAACAATTGCTACAGTATGTATTGGATTGAAAGACTCCCTTTAATTAAGAAGAGGAAAAGAAGGAAGGGGTTATAATTATGAAAAAAAGTGTTCCATCTATTCTCTTATTTTTTTTACTTTTGACTTTATCAGGATGTGGAAAACAAAGGATTGACAGCAGTACTGCAAACAGCAATAAAGAAACGGATGTTCCCGAGATATATACAGAATTTAAGGAATCGTATGATGGTGAAATAAAAAGATTGGACGGATTTGAGGGCAAAACGTATTATAGTTATGGTTTATGGGGAGAGAACTCAGAGTACATGCATGATACTACTGTTTATTTGGAAAATAATAAGCTGCGTACTTTTATGTCTTTCACGAATAATATGGGAAAACAGTTTAATTTTCAGGATATGAATGCAGGTCTTTTGCTTCATCCGGAACTGGGAATAGGGGCTGATGCTATCATACCGGAGAAACGGGTGATCGCATCTTCGCTGAATAAGCAGGTGATCAGAAGACAGCTTCTGAAAGAGAGTCTGGGAGAGGAACTGAGGGTACTTTACGTTGCCATGACAAGAGCAAAAGAGAAACTGATCCTTACAGGAACAGTCGGAAAGCTGGAAAAGCAGATGCTGTCGCTGTCGCGTTTTCTGGATGAGGAAGAAGAACTGCTCCCACTGGGAACCAGAATGAAAGCAAAGAATTACTGGGCTTTTGTACTGCCTGCACTGGTGCGGCATCGGGCCATGAGTGAACTTCTGTGGGAATATGGAATCCTCATGAAGAAACAGCCGGGGATTTACGATGATATCTCTGAGTTTGTGATAAAAAAGATCACTGTCCGTCAGATGACAGAAAAGGCAGTTCTCATCCAGGCAGGAAACCAGATGCAGGAGGAATATCTGAAGAACTGGGATGAAAATAAAGTGTATGATGCGGCTGTGAAGGAAGAGATAGAGAAAAGATTTTCCTTTGTATATCCGTATAAATATCTGGAAGATATTCCGGTTAAAGTCAGTGTTTCGGACCTGAAAAAGAGAAGCTGGCATGATGAAAGTGAACTGGAAGAGAATATCAGTGTGTCTGCCGAAGAGCAGGAGGAAGAACAGGAAGCGCCGGTTCCTGCATTTATGGCAGAGAAGCAGGAAGAGTATAAGGGGGCTGCCAGAGGTACTGCTTACCACAGAGTAATGGAATGTCTGGATTATGCAGAAGCAGATACAGAGGAACAGCTTCGGGCTCAGTTAAAGAGACTTCTGGAGAGCCAGAAAATGACAGAGCAGGAAGCGGAATGTATCCGGATCCGGGATATCAGGAGGTTTGTGGAGTCCGGACTGGGGCAGAGAATGAAGAAGGCTGCCATGAAAAAACATCTTTATAGAGAACAGCCTTTTGTGATTCAGAGAAGTGCTTCTATGCTCGATGATGGTTGGAAGAACGAAACAGTGCTGGTGCAGGGAATTATCGATGCCTATTTTATGGAAGAGGAAGAGATTGTTCTTGTGGACTATAAAACGGATAGAGTGAAGAGAGGACAGGAACAGAAGCTGATCGATCTGTATCATGTGCAGCTTGAGGATTATGCCCGGGCATTGGAGCGGATGACAGGGAAAAAAGTGAAGGAGAAGATTATCTATTCGTTTACATTGCAGAAAGAGATATTGCTGTAAGCGGAATAAAAATTTATTATTATGAATTCAAATATCCGGCAGGGATAAGCGCGTGTTATACGCGCCACCCTGCCGGATATTTGTTTTTCAGGATCTGGTTGACCAGTTTACCGAAGCCAATGGGATATCCATCTGCACAGAGGAGATGCCAGCCTTTTTTGTGAGCTGCTTCTTCGGGTTCGATATTTAAGGTTTCGCCCTTTAAGTATCTGGTGATCCTTTCGTCAGAAGCGGAGAGAGAGATGACTGCTTCTGCTTCATCTTTGCGGATCGCCAGTGCAAGTGGCTGAGACGGCTCGAAGCGGTTTTTCTTCAGATCACCGAGATAGAGACCGTTTCTTAAGAAGGTGATGCCGCGGAAGTTGTGGGCAACAGGGGGAAGATAGTAGGCTTTATCACCGCGGATTTCCACACGTTCCCAGTCAAATGGCTGACCGCAGAGGGTTTTCAGACCGATTTCGTTCAGAAATTCCTCAATCAGTGGAAATGCGTTTTTGTCCGGTTTTGTGTGAGGACGGGAGCTTTCCTTGATTGCCTGTCCTTTTTTACGGAAGAGCGCAAGGAAGTGTCCCTCTCCGTTCATTTTGTGTGGGAAAATCCGGATGCATTTAATAAGCTCAGGATTTTTGTTTCCCCATTCAGGAACTCCATGGGAGAAGCCTTCATAATCTTCCATTTCTGCCAGTTCCATGTCAGGACGGTTTTCCAGAAGCCAGGAAACAGTTTGTTCGTCTTCTGCAGGTGCGAATGTGCAGGTAGAGTAAAGCATCAGTCCGCCGGGACGGAGCATATCGGCTGCCTGGAGGATAAGCGCTTTCTGGATTTCGGAAAGCTCCAGGGATTTTTCGGGAGTCCAGTCTTTGGCAAGGGCTTCTTCCTTACGGAACATTCCTTCTCCGGAGCATGGGGCATCCAGGATGATCTTGTCGAAGAATTCGGGGAATGCTTTGGTTAACTTTGCAGGTGTTTCGTTTGCTACGAAGACATTTGGGATGCCGAAGAGTTCCAGGTTGCGAAGGAGGGCTCTGGCGCGGGAAGTGCTGATATCGTTTGCTACCAGAAGTCCCTGTCCCTGAAGTGCTGCGCCTGCTGCAGTTGCCTTGCCTCCCGGAGCTGCGCAGAGGTCCAGGACTCTGTCACCCGGCTCGATGGGAATGCGGGAGGCGGGGGTCATGGCGCTGGGTTCCTGAAGGTAGTAGAGGCCGGCCTGGTAGTATGGGCATCTGGAAGGACGGATGTCTTCATCGTAGAAGTAGCCGTTTTTGATCCATGGGATCTGACGGATTGGAAATGGAGACAGGTTTTCGAAGTCTTCGCAGGTGATTTTGGAGGTGTTTATGCGCAGGCCGTAGGTTCGGGGGGCATCGAAGCTGGAGATGAAAGCCGGGTATTCGTTGCCGAGCATTTCCTTCATTCGGGAGAGGAATGCGGGGTGGAGTTGTGTTGTATTTTCGTTCATGGTTGTGTAAGTTTCCTTTGCTGTAGTTTAGTCGAATGTTTATAGATAGATATCATGGTAATTATAAATGATAATGGATTTTTGCTAAATAGTATTGACAAAATGATATTATACATCATATAATATCGTTAACAAAACAATATTGATGTTCTGTATAGTATATAGTCTCCGGCAGGATTGCAGAGATAATGATATTTATGCAGAGCATAATTGAAACAGGAGAGTGAGCATATGGTTTTTAATACGGGTGCTGCGCTTCTGGATGCGGTTGTTCTGGCGGTTGTTTCTAAGGAGAAGGAAGGGACTTACGGGTATAAGATCACGCAGGATGTGCGTGGAGTTCTGGATGTTTCGGAGTCTACTTTGTATCCGGTGCTCAGGAGGCTGCAGAAGGATGATTGTCTGGAAGTTTACGATATGGCGTATGCAGGACGTAACAGGCGTTATTATAAGCTGACGGACAGAGGTGCTGCGCAGCTGGAGTTTTATAAAGCTGAATGGAAAATTTATGCATCCAAGATAAGCGGGATGTTTGAGGGAGGAATAGGATGATGGACAGGGCGCAGTTTATGCAGGAGCTGGAGAAGCTGCTTGCTGATATTTCCGAGACAGAGAGGCAGGATGCCCTTGATTTTTATAATAGTTATTTCGATGATGCAGGAGCTGAGAATGAAGCTTCGGTGCTCAGGGAACTTGGAAGTCCCGAGAAGGTTGCAGCGATTATCAAGGCGGATCTGAAAGGTTCGGCAGGAGGCTATGAGTATGGAGAATATACGGAGCATGGCTATGAGGATGCCCGAACTAAAGAGAGAGGACAGATGCCTGAGAAATATGGAGAAGAGTCGGGAACAGGGAAGCGTTTTTTCAGAAAGGGGAATCAGGCGGTGCTGATCCTTGCGGTGATCCTGCTGGTTTTTATTTCTCCTTTTGTTAAGGGGGCTGTTGGTGGGATTCTGACATTTGCAGTTGGAATCTTACTGCTTCCGTTCTGGCTGATCGTTGGATTGGGCATAGGTGCTGTGGTTTTACTGGTTGGCGGGCTTGCAGCTGTTGTGGCTGGAGCAGGGCTTTTGACTGTAATGATCGGAACCGGGATCATGACAATAGGAATTGGATGTCTTATGATTGCTCTGGCAATCCTTATGGTATTGGGGCTGATCAGTGTCGCAGTACGTATTGTGCCGAAGTGGTTTCGGAAGATTACCGACTTTTTTAACAGGGTGCTTTACAGAAAGAGAAAGGAGGCGGTTAAATGAAGAAGTTTACAAAAGGAATGTTGATCGCAGCGGGGATTTTTGGTGCTGTGGGAATCGGTCTGACAGCTGCCGGTGGTGTTATGGGAGCCAGTATGTCGGAACTGACAGGGGTGAAAAGTCTGAAAAGGGTGCTTCTGGTGGCAGATGGGGATTATGATTATGATGACAGCGATGATTATGATGACAGCGATGATTATGATGACGATGATGATTATGACGACAGTGGTGATTATGATGACAGCGATGACTATGACAGCGATGATTATGACGACAGCGACGACTGTGACGACAGTGAGGATTATGCCCGCGCTGTTGATGAGAATGAGGAAGATGGCACTGTATATCAGTTGAAGTATCAGCCCACAAAGCTGGATATAGAGCTGAAGTACGATGAGCTGATTCTGGAAGAGGGCGACAGTTTCTGTGTCAGAGTTTATGATGACAGTGGGAAGAATGTGACAGTGAAGGAGAGTTCGGATACTCTTAAGGTCAGAAGCACGAAAAAACTGTCTAAAAACAGAAAGGTGTGTATCTCCTATCCGGAAGATGTTAAGCTTCAGGAGCTGGAGATTGAGATGGGTGCAGGTACTGTTTATCTGAACAGAGATATTGAGACAGAGAAGCTGAGTGTGGAGATGGGAGCCGGGGAATTTGAAAGTAAGAATCCGGTGACTGCAAGGGAGGCAGATCTGGAAATCGGAACCGGAAGTATGACATTTGCAGATCTGAGCGCCAGGAAGACAGATGGAGAATGTGGTCTGGGTGAACTGGATCTGACACTGACCGGTACGCAGGAGGATTATAATTATGATCTGGAATGTGGAGTGGGAAATCTGGATGTAGGTTCTGATTCCTACAGTGGACTTGGACGGGAGAAAACCATTTCCAATAAAGGCGCAGACAGGAAACTGGATCTGGAGTGCGGTATGGGAAATATATCAGTAGATTTCTCCGGGAAAGAACACAGAGATTTGCAGATATCCTGAAGAGCATATACTCTGACGTGCAGAAATAAAAGTAGTATTTAACCGAATCAGGAAGTTATTCGGTGTAGAGTAAGTAGCGAAGCGGATGATTTTATCTGCTTGACTAAGGAGAATTAAAGGAGGATTAAAATAATGGCAAAATGGCAGAGAAGCTTTTTCCAGCCTGTGCTTCCGCTGGGAGAAGATGGACGAAGAGTTACAGGAAGTAAAGAACACATTGCACTTTCCAGAATGGCAGCAGGAGAGGGAATGGTCCTTCTGAAAAATGAGAAAAATACACTTCCGATTCGGAGAGGGACGAAAGTCGCACTCTTTGGTAAGGGTACTGTAGACTACGTAAAAGGCGGCGGAGGAAGTGGCGATGTAACTGTAGAATATATCCGTAATCTTTATGAGGGCATGAAGATTAAAGAGGATGAGGGAAAAGTAGAAGTTTTCGATAAACTTGCGAAATATTATGAAAAAGATATTCAGAAACAATACGCAGATGGTGCAGTACCAGGTATGACAGTTGAGCCGGAGCTTCCGGATGAACTTCTGAATGAAGCGCGAGAATATACAGATACTGCAATAATTACCATTTGTCGTTTTTCAGGTGAAGGATGGGACAGAAAATGTGAAGCAGCACAGGATGGATACGTTCTTGACGGAGAGGAAAAAAGAAACTCTGAGTTGTCAGCGAAGATTTTTGAAAACGGTGATTTCTGCCTGACAAATGCAGAGAATGTCATGGTAGAGAAAGTAAAGAAAGCATTCCCACATGTAATCGTAGTGATGAATGTTGGCGGTATCGTGGACACGAAATGGTTCAGAGACTGTGATGAGACCCAGTCAGTACTGATGGCATGGCAGGGGGGAATGGAAGGTGGTCTTGCAACAGCAGATATACTCTGTGGTGATGTTAATCCATCCGGTAAATTATCCGATACTTATGCAAAAGATCTGGAAGACTATCCATCCACAGCAAACTTCCATGAGTCTGCATTCTATGTAGATTACACAGAAGATATTTATGTAGGATACCGTTACTTTGAAACAATTCCGGGTGCAGCGGAGAGAGTAAATTATCCGTTTGGATTTGGACTTTCCTACACAGATTTTGACTGGAAGGTGACTGGTGCTTCCGAAGAAAACGGTGTGATCACAGTTCTTACTGAAGTAACCAATACCGGAAAAACAGCAGGAAAAGAAGTTATCCAGCTCTATTACGGAGCACCACAGGGTAAACTCGGAAAGCCTGCGAAAGTGCTGGGAGCATTCAAAAAGACCAGCATTCTTCAGCCGGGTGAACGCCAGATCCTTACCCTGAAAATTCCTGTGAATCAGATGGCATCCTACGATGATCTGGGTAAAGTATGCAGATCAGCCTATGTTCTGGAGGCAGGAGAATATGCGATCTATATCGGTACAAATGTAAGAGATGCAGCGAAGATCGACTTTACATATGTAGTAAAAGAAGACACAGTAACTGAGCAGTTAAGCCAGAAGGCAGCGCCATATCATCTTCAGAAACGTATGCTTGCGGACGGTTCTTATGAGGAACTTCCACAGCGTGAATATGTGGAAGAAGAAGGACTTCCGAGACAGGATAAATATGCGATTGGTCTCCCATGCCCTGATACAAGAGGACAAAAAGGAATAGACTTTCTTGATTTTCTTGATTCCAAGGGAGTTCGCTTCTCTGATGTAGCAGACGGTAAAATGGCACTGGATGAGTTTATGGATATCCTGACATTGGATGACTGTATCAATCTCCTTGGCGGACAGCCAAACACAGGATGTGCCAATACATTTGGAATGGGAAATCTTCCGGAATACGGAGTCCCGAATGTGATGACAGCAGACGGACCAGCCGGACTTCGCATTCTTCCGAAATGCGGAGTGAACACAACTGCATGGCCATGTGCCACACTTCTTGCCAGCACCTGGGATGAAGAACTGGTAGAGAAAGTTGGTAAAGCAGGAGCAGAAGAAGTAAAAGAAAATAATATCAGTATCTGGCTTACACCAGCCTGCAACATTCACAGAAGCCCGCTCTGCGGCCGTAATTTTGAGTACTATTCTGAGGATCCGTATCTTGCAGGAAAGACCGGTGCAGCTATGGTAAGAGGCATCCAGTCTCAGCATATCGGAGCAAGTGTGAAGCATTTTGCAGCCAATAATAAGGAGACAAACCGTAAGGATTCTGATTCCAGAGTATCAGAGAGAGCACTCCGTGAGATCTATCTGAAACAGTTTGAGATCATTGTAAAAGAGGCTCATCCATATACAATTATGTCCTCCTATAACCTGATCAATGGCATCCACGCATCAGAGAACAAAGAACTCCTGACAGATATTCTCCGGGATGAATGGGGATTCGACGGAATGGTTACAACAGACTGGTGGACATTCGGAGAACACTATCGCGAAACAAAGGCAGGAAACGATATCAAGATGGCAGCAGGATATCCGGAACGCATAAAAGAAGCATACGAAAAAGGCTTTATTACCGAAGGAGAGATCCGTCTCAGCGCAAGAAGAATCCTGAATATGATTCTGAAAATTGACTGATGAGTATCAATAATATTTTATACAGGAGCAAAAAAGATAATGGATGAGCGTAAACGAAGTTTAAGAAAAGAAATAGTCAGGCTGGCACTTCCGATCGCACTTCAGCAGTTCATGACAGCCCTGGTCGGAGCATGTGATGCGATCATGCTGGGAAAGTTAAGCCAGGATGCCATGTCAGCTGTATCACTGGCCACACAGGTTACTTTTGTATTTAATCTGTTTATGTTTGCATTTATGGCAGGCGAGAATATGTTTGTGGCACAATATTATGGAAAGGGGGATTACAAAGGTATTTCCCAGGTGTTCAGCCTTGTGACAAAGATTTGTGGATGTATTGCAGTGGTATTTCTGGCAGGAGCCCTTTTCTTTCCGGAACAGCTTATGAGAATCCTGACAAATGAGGAAACTCTGATTGTTCTGGGAAGTGAGTATTTAAGGATGATTGGCATTTCCTATGTGTTTTCGGGAATTGCACAGACTTTCCTGGCAATCATGAAGAACTGTGGTGCAGTAAATATGAGTACCCTGATCAATGGGGTTATGGTAATTCTCAATATCGCATTGAATGCTGTTTTCATTTTCGGACTGTCCGGCTTTCCGAAGATGGGAATTAAAGGTGCTGCACTGGCAACCGTACTTGCAACAGTTGTGCAGTTCCTGTGGAGTGTCGGTTATGTATTGTGCAGGATCAGAGCTGTGAAATTCAGTCTCAGAAGCTGTGAGAAAAAGTTATTTGGCCGTTTCTGGCAGAAAGCCGTTCCGTTACTGATCAATAATCTTGCATGGGGAATAGGTTTTTCCATGTATTCTGTGATCATGGGACATCTGGGAACGGATGCTGTTGCCGCCAATGGAATAGCGAATATTTCCAAAAATCTTGTTGTATGCTTCTGCCTCGGACTTGGAAATGCAGGCAGTATCATAGTGGGAAACCGTCTTGGTGCAGACCGCCTGCAGGAAGCAAAGGAGGCAGGCGGAACACTTACCAGAACTGCGATTATTGCAGGAATTGTATCAGGCCTTGTCTTGATCGCCTTGTCCCCATTTATCACAAAAATGGTAGATCTCACCCCGACAGCCCGCGGATATCTGCAAAAAATGCTGCTGATCTCTTCCTATTACATCGCAGGAAAATCAGTAAACTGTATGACGATAGGCGGAATCTTCGCAGCAGGCGGAGACTCCAAATTTGGAATGCTGTGTGATTCCGTAACTTTGTGGTGCATCACCGTTCCTCTGGGATGCATCTGCGCATTTATCCTGAAACTGCCGGTTATGGTTGTCTACTTTGTACTCAATCTGGACGAGATCATTAAACTGCCGGTGGTCTATAAACATTATAAGAAATATAAATGGATTAAGAATCTTACATAATTTTACACGCTTCACAGGCACATATACCGGATATCCGGGACTATGTGCCTGTTTTGTTTTAATGATATTTATGCATCCGTACATAATAGCTGATGCATAAGATCACAGTGGCTCCGCTCCATGCTGCAATCTCTGCAAAGAAAATACCGTCCTGTCCGATAAAATGGGGAAGGATCAGTGCAGCACTGATACGCATGACAAATTCAGCCATACCACTTACCATAGGCATTAAGGTATCTCCCAGCCCCTGAAGTGCAGATCTGTACACGTACAGAAAGTACAAAACCCAGAGCATGGCAGCCATAATAGAGAGGTATTTAAAAGCAATTGCCAGTACCTGCTGTGTCTGCTGCGGTTCACCTGAGATGAAAAGTGAGAGAATATTTTTTCCAAATAAAAACATGGCAGCAGAAATGATCAGTGAGGTAAGCAGGGAAAGCAGCATACTGCTGCGGACGCCTTTTCTGATCCTGTCAATCTTTCTGGCTCCCAGATTCTGACCCACATAGGTAACGATGGCATATCCATAGGAAATAGCAGCCATTTCCAGCAGACCATAAAGCTTGTTTGTAGCTGTAAATCCTGCTACAAAAAGGAAACCGTAGCCATTGATCACATACTGGACTACCAGACCGCCCACACCGATGATGATATTCTGGAATACAACAGGAATACCAAGTTTCATCAGGCGGGCATTCATGCCGGAGGCAGGCATAAAATCTGCTCTGGTCAGATGAACGATATCAATTCTGCGTAAAATCAGGAAACAGTAAACAGCGGAGAAGCTCTGTGCGATCACAGTTGCGATTGCTGCTCCTGCCACACCCCATCCGAAGCCTGCCACAAAAAGGATGTCCAGTGAGACATTCAGCACAGATGCGATGATCATTGCAGTCAGTGGTGTTTTACTGTTTCCCATAGCCCTTAGGGCAGAGGCAAACATATTATAGGCTGCTGTGGCCGGGATTCCACAGAAAATGATGCGCAGATATAACAGAGACATTCCGATAATATTGGAAGGTGTATGCAGCCCTGTTAATACCAGCGAAGCAAATGACTGGCTGAGAATCAATACTCCGGCTGCGATGAATGCGGTCAGCCGGTAACTGTGAGCCAGAGATTTACGCAGATTTTCGAAATCCTTTGCCCCATAATACTGGGAGAGTTGAATAGAAAATCCCTGAGTGAGTCCTGTGGATATTCCTGTGACAACCCACATCAGAAAGTCAACAGCACCCAGTGCGGCAAGAGCCTCCACACCTGCAACCTGACCAACAACCATGGTATCCACCATTGTATAAAGCTGCTGACAGATATTTCCCAGCATCAGGGGAATTGCAAAAAGAATGATCAACCGTCCCGGTGAACCGGAGGTCATATCCTGAATCTTGGTTTTCATTAGTATAAAAGTTCCTTTCTGGAGCATATTTGAAAAAGTTTAGAAATGATTATTCGAATATGCCCTGATATTTACATTAATAATTTGTAACTATTCAGTAGTCTGCTATCCCGCGAGGTGTTTTGGCACGTAAGTACCAAAATCCCGAGACATACAAGCC
>OKRW01003101.1_pt1 | contig 11064 bp, 8 predicted proteins | sample 1601151 | NCBI WGS metagenome assembly OKRW01 (sample SAMEA3541471, study PRJEB24748) | human gut metagenome | biome: human gut; feature: human-associated habitat; material: faeces | place: China | collected 2012 | reverse complement strand
GAGCGGCTCGCGTTTCAGTCAATCGAAACGGACCAGATTTCCCACCAGACTGAGTCTGGACGCAGTTCGCGTTCCAAGCTCTTTTTTTATCAAAATGAGCAGCTCGCGTTTCAGCCAATCGAAACTGACCCTCCTTCCCAACGGCGTTTTCCCAGAGCAAAAACCACATAAAAAATCCGACCTGCAAGTTGCCTCACAGGTCGGATACTGCTGTATGATTATTTTAAGAATACCTCGATGACCGGCACCAGCGAATTTGGTTTGACGTGCGGGAGGTAGAAGAAGGTTGCAGTCTCATCGTCCTCCTGCTTGTCGTCGCTGAGCAGCTCGACCGTTCCGTCGGTGAATTTGACCTCACTGCCGTCGTGCAAGAACTGGGCATATTCCACCTTGCCAGCCAGTCCCTGTACCTTCATGTTGTCAAACGGATAAGCGTACAGGTGGATGTACAGGCGTTTTCCGTCCTCGCTCTGGGTCAGGCGGCAGTCGGTCGGGGTCTTGAATTCCGGCTCTGCCTTGGTGCAGCCGTAAATCGAGCGGCTGTTGTACTTCATCCAGTCAGCATAAACTGCCAGTGCTTCCTCTGCGCGGTGGTCCAGATAGCCGCGGGCGGTCGGTCCCACATTCATAATCAGGTTGCCGCCGTTGGACACGGTGTTGATGAGCATTCGAATCAGCATCTCCGGCGATTTCCAGGTGAATTCGTCGCGGTAGTAACCCCAGGAACCGGAGAAGGTCTGGCAGGCTTCCCAGGTCACCAGTTCACCGGTCTTTGGATGGCGGAACCAGTCGGTCGGCTGGAACTGCTCGGGTGTCCACAGGTCCTGCTCCAGCTCTGCACGGTTGTCGATGATGATGTGCGGCTGCAAGTTTCTTGCGGTGCGGATCAGCTCCTCCGATTCCCAATCATCCTTGCCCTTGCCGCCCAACCATGCCTTGTCGCCTTCACCGTGGCGCTGGCTGTAGGAGAAGTCCAGCCACAGGATGTCGATTTTTCCGTAGTTGGTCAGCAGCTCGGTGATCTGGTCGCGCATATATTTGGCATAGCGGTGCATATCCCTGCCTTCGTTCTGCTGGCGGGCATCCGGGTCATCGCGGCGCGGGTGGTTGACGTCGATGGTGAAGTCCGGGTGATGCCAGTCGATCAGCGAATAGTAGAAGCCGACATGGATTCCCTCTGCACGGAAAGCATCCACATACTCGCGGGTCAAATCTCTGCCCGCCGGTGTGTTGGTGCATTTGTAATCGGTGTACTGGCTGTCGAACAGGCAGAAGCCCTCGTGGTGCTTGGTGGTAAACACTGCATAGCGCATACCGGCTGCTTTGGCGCGGCGTGCCCAGTCCTTCGGGTCATACAGGTCCGGGTCAAAGTGCTTAAAATACAGGTCATACTTTTCTTCCGGTGTGCGCTCGCGGGTCTTGACCCACTCGTGGCGCGCCGGCATCGAATACAATCCAAAGTGGATGAACATACCAAATCGGTCATGGGTAAACCAGGCGGTGTCGCCCGGAGTCGGTTTGGTTACATAACTAGACATAAAGGTGTCCTCCTGTACATTTTTTATTACATCAGCTTCTCTTATAGATGCTGCCGTTGCCAAATTCAAAGTGACCCTGCAAGAACAGCTGCTTCATCCCAATCTCAAAATGCAGCTTGCAGATACCAAGGTCCACCAGGTCAAACGGTTCATCGTCCGCTACTCCCGCATAGATTTTGTCCCCTGCAAAGATAAAGACCGGCTTCTGGGTGTTTTTGGCGGTGGGCGCCAGCTGCACCAGCTGCATCGCCTGCCTTTCCTCCTCGGACAGCGGGCGGGCGGCGCGGACCATCTCCTCGATGGTCTTGCTCTTGCGGTGGATCACTCCGCGGATCATCCGCTCCTTGCGGCTGCTCTGGGCAACCTTTCCAATCGGTACCACACAAACAATCTCTTCCTCCGGTGACGGTTCAAAGACAGCGGAGCGCCTGTCGAAGGTCCCTCCGACCCAGCAGCTGCCCAGTCCCAGCTCGGTCGCCTTTAAAATCAGCTGCTCGCCGTAGTAGCCGACCTTCTCCTTTAAAAAGGCAAGCTCCCGGTTTCCTTTCAGCACCAGCATCGCGCGCACGCCGTCAAACATCCCATAGCTTTTAAAGCCGGCAAAAGCGTCGCTCCCGTCCTCCAGATAGGAAACGGTCAGCCCGCTTGTTTCGTTGACCTCCTCGATTGCCTCGAGCAACTGCCGAAGGATTTGCTGCTCGATGGGGGTTTGCAAAAAGCTGCGCCGGGAAATCCTCTGTTCGATTGCCTGTTTTTGCTCCATGGCACAATCCTTTCCTCTGTCCAACACCATCATCTACCCTTCCAGTGCCACTACCTTGGAAAATAACGCATGATAACGCGGTGGAATCATCTTATCCATGTGGTAGCAGCCAAAATACCAGCGGTCAAACTGCACCTTCTCCCCCACCTCGTCAAAAAAGTAGGTCATCAGGTTGCTGTGTTCCTCATCCATTTCGATAAAGTGGCGCACCTTCGAGCTGCACTCGTGGGTCACGATAAAATCGACTCGATTCTGGCAGGCAGCCAGATTTTCCCTTGCCCGCTGCACCTCCTCGACGCTGGGCAGCTCCTGCTGCCACCAGGTCCCGTCGGCTGCGCGCAAATCCATCTCCGGGCTTTCGCCTCCTCCAAAGGCAAAAAAGCGCTTGCCCTCCAGCTCAAACACCTCTCCTCGCTCCAGCTTGAGCAGCGAACCGCTGATTCTGCGCACCTTGCCGCCGTTCCATTCCTCCTGCGGATACTGCGAGAGCAGGTCGAGGTTATCGTGCGTTCCTTCGATAAAAAGGATTTGATATTTGCTTTTTCCCAGCTTTTTGAGAATAGACTGCTCCTTCTTCGAGCCATCCCATACAAAACCGAAATCTCCGCAGACGATCAGGGTGTCCCCTTTTTTGAGCTTCTTCATCTCTTTGGAGCGAAATCGCTCAAAATCGCCGTGCAGATCTCCCGTCAGATAAATCATCCTGATTCCCCCTGTCAATTCTATCTTATCTTACCACACAGACCCTCTTTTTTCCAGAAGGAATATGAACTGAAAATGAATAATACCGGCAAAATTTTTTGATAAGGAAAATGATTTTACAAATCCCAGAGGATATATTATAATGGAATTGTTCTTATTTTCTTTTTACATAAACGATAGAAAACGATACATTCTCCAAACAGATCAGAAAGGAAGATGATTTGATGAAACGATTGACCGCCCTGCTGCTCTGCTGTTTGATGGTAGGCTCCTTTGCCCTCCAAAGCGCAGCCGCTCCTCTGGGCGACCTGTTTTCCGCCCAGGCGCAGGTTGAACAAAAGCAGCCTGAGCAAAGCGACAGCGACACCGCCCCAAGTACACCTGCCATCGACAGCGACTATGCCTCCGGCGCACAAAAGCTGGACGTTTCACAGGGCACAGTGCCCTTTATCGACGAAAGCGACCCACTGATGCAGAATCTGGCGGTCTATATGGTGGAGCTGACCACCGATACCCTCATCCATTCCCGCAACGCCGATGTGCAAAAATATCCCGCATCACTGACCAAGATTATGACCGCCATCCTCACCCTCGAGCATTTCCCCGACCTGAGTCAGGAGTTGACCTTCACCGCTGAACTGCAAAACTATGTTTATGAAATCAACGTTTCCTACGGCGGCGGTATTTCGACCGGCGGCATTGTGCTCAATGAAACGCTGACCGTCGAACAGCTGCTGTACGCCATCATGCTGCCCTCTGCCAACGAGGCTGCCGTCATGCTCGCCTATGAGATTGGCGACGGCTCATTGGAAAAATTCGCACAGATGATGAACGACAAAGCCCGGGAGCTTGGCTGCACCGGCACCAACTTTGTCAACTCCAATGGTCTGTTCAACGAAAATCACTACTCCACCGCCTATGATATGTACCTGATTACCAAGTACGCCCTGCAAAACGAAACCTTCCGCAAGATTGTGTCCACCCCAAGCTATGACACCGGTCCGACCAACAAGCAGGAAAACCTACACTGGGATTCGACCAACAAGATGATTGTGGAAGGCTCGGGCTTTTACTATCCGCAGATCACCGGCGTCAAGACCGGCACCCTGGAGGAAGCGGGCAGATGCTTAATCACCACCGCGCAGAAGGACGGCTACGAATACCTGCTGGTGCTGATGGGTGCACCCTATCTGGATGGAGCCGGCGGATATGTTACCCCAAACCAGGCGTTTGTCCTGACGGCAAAATTTTATGACTGGGTGTTCGACACCTACAAGGCAAAGACCATCGTGGAAAAAGGGGACAAGGTCAGCAGCATCAACAACGTCCGCCTTGCCAAGGACGGCAAAAACCACCTACAACTGGTCAGCGCACAGACCTTCTCCGCTTTGATTCCCAACAACATCGACGTCACCAACGTCCGCCGCATCGCCTATAACAACAACGGCGAGCGCATCGGTGAAAATGACTATGTCACCGCACCGATTGAAAAGGGAGCCAAGATGGGTACCCTCAAGCTCATTTTGTACGGCAGCGAGCTGGGCTCGGTCGACCTGATTGCTGCTGAAAGCGTAGAGGAAAGCCCGATGCTGGTGCTGATGGACAAAATCAGCCAGTTTTTCCAGAACTTCTGGTTCCGCTTTGCCTTCCTGTTTGTGGTGCTGGTCGTATTGTTTGCCATCATCATCAACATCATCCAGAACAAGCGGCGCAAGAAATCCCGCCGCGTCAACCGCCGCCGCTACCTGTAAAAGGCAAACCAAATCGCACAGTAAGGAGAGTATCCCACTATGGTACAGATGACCTGTCCGGTCTGTAAAAATCGCTGTCTGCTGACCGTCGAACAAAACGGCAGTGACATCCTGGTTCAAGGAAACAAATGCGCCCGCGGAGAGCTGCACGCCCGTGAGGAACTGGAGGGCAAGGGCAAAATTGTGACCTACCACGCTTCCACCTGCTTTGAGCAGGTCCCCAGCGTTGAGGTCAAAACCACCTCCATCGTCCCCACCGAGCTGGTTTTTCGCCTGATTCGCCTGATCAAAAAGGAGAAGATTACCCGCCCGATGGCGCGCGGCGAAGTGCTGCTGCATCATCCGCTGGGGCTGGAAACCGATGTCGTCATCGACAGCGATGCCCTCGAGCATCTTTCCTGACGGCAAAGAATCCTTTTACAACTGGTACAAGAAAAGGCACAGCAGAAAATTTCTGCTGTGCCTTTTTATTGTATTTACGGATTGACCACATTCTGCGGATGTCCTTGCTGGAATGCGCGGATGTTGTCCTCGACAATCTGCATACAGCGTTTGCGCGCTTGCAAAGGAGCCCACGCGATGTGCGGTGTCACCAGACAGTGCGGCTGCTCAATCAGCGGAGAATTGTGAACCGGCGGCTCTTCCTCCAGCACGTCGATGCAGGCATAGCCCACCTTGCCGCTTGCCAGTGCATTGGCAAGATCGAGGTCGTTGATGATTCTGCCGCGGGCGGTGTTGATGATGATGACCCCCTGCTTCATCTTGGCAATGCTGTCCTTGCAAATCATCTGGTCGGTTTCTTCTGTTAACGGGCAATGCAGTGAGATAACATCTGCATTTTCCAAAAGCTCCTCACGGGAAACAAAGTGCAGCTGATCGTCCTCTTCCTCCGGGTGCGGGTGGTTGCCGTTGTAGCACAGCACCTGCATTCCAAACGCCTTTGCCACCTTGGCTACGCTCATACCGATGCGTCCAGTCCCAATAATGCCCATCGTCATGCCAGCAATCTCGGTGATAGGTGTCTTCCAGTAGGAAAAATCAGGTGCCTTCTGCCAGTCACCCGCTTTGACCGACTGCACATGCTCCGAAATACGGTTGGTCACCGCCAGCAGCATCGCAAACACGTGCTGGGTGACCGATTCGGTGGCGTAGGTCGGAACGTTGCACACCAGCACCCCATGCTCCTTTGCCGCCTCCAGGTCGATGGTATTGTAGCCGGTCGCTGTCACACAAATCAGCTTGAGGTTTGGGCACGCCTCAATGGTCTCTCTGGAAATCGGACATTTATTGACCAAAATGACCTGTGCATCGCCGATGCGGTTGAGCAGTCTGATTGGCTCGGTGCGGTCATAAACCACCAGAGTCCCCAACTCCCTGATCCCCTGCCAGCTCAAATCGCCCGGGTTCAATGCAAACCCATCCAGAACCAGAATTTTCATAAAAACACTCCTCCTCCGCCATATCATAGGTTTGCATTTATTCTATCACAATTAACCATATTGCACAAGTGTCAACCGGTTAAAAGTTGTGCAAAGTTTTGTTGGCTCTTGCCTAAAAGATTTCTGCCAGCAGGTCGCTGATGACGCTGTTGGAGAGCAAAAAGCCCTGCGGGGTCAAAAAGAGCCTGCCCTTTTGCAGCTCGAGCAGCCCGTGCTTTTGCAAAAACTGTGCCCTTTTGTACATCGGCTCCAGCTCCAGCGAAAAGCTGCGGGCAAACCACCCAAGGTCGATGCCCTCCCGCAGGCGCAGGCGCATCATCAGCTGCTCCTGCGCATCTCCGCCGCTGCCGTCCTGCACCACCTGTTCCCAAGAGTCGGATGCGTTGACAAATCCTGCAAGGTCACGCGGAAAGTAAAACCGTCTGCCGCCCAAAAAGGAATGTGCTGCCGGTCCCACTCCCAGATATTCCTGACACCGCCAGTATTTCAGGTTGTGGCGGCTTTCCCGCCCGGGAAGGGCAAAATTGGAAATCTCATACTGCAAAAATCCATGCTGCTCCATCAGTTCGACCGTGTCCAAATACAGCTGCGCACTCTGGTCCTCGTCGGGACAAAGCCGCTCGATTTGATTTTTGGCAAATGCCGTTCCCGGCTCTATCTTTAGCAGATAGCCGGAGATGTGCTGCACTCCCAGCTGTGCAAAGGTGCTGACAAAATGCTCCACCGACTGCCGTCCCTGTCCCGGTGTCCCCAGCATCAGGTCGACCGATACGTTTTCAAATCCCGCCTGCTGCGCCATCTGCACGCTCTGCACCGCCTGCTCAAAGCTGTGCCGCCGCCCCAAAGTTTGCAACTCCCGGTCCGATGCCGACTGCACCCCCATCGAGATGCGGTTGAATCCTCCCCCGTGCAGCTGCCGCAGGGTTTGCAGGGTCATCGCCGCAGGGTTTGCCTCCAGTGTCACCTCGCAGTCCGGCTGCACCGAAAAGTTTCGATACACTCCCTGCAAAATTTCCAGCAACGCACCACCCAGCAGCACCGGTGTCCCGCCGCCAAAGTAGATGCTGTCCACCTCTCGTCCCTTTCCGGGAGCGGTGTCCAGCGCATGCAGCAAGGCGCCGACATACTGCTGTGCGTTCTGCTCGCAGTAGGGCAGCGAGTAAAAATCACAGTACGGGCACTTGCTCATACAAAACGGGATGTGAAGATAAATCCCGATTGGGTTCGACATAACATACCCTCCTTGCCAAATCAAAAAGCCTTCGCTCCTACACGCAGCGAAGGCTTTTGCTTATCCTGTCCGATTTTCTTATTCTGCCAGATAGATGGTGGAAATGCTGTTGACATCCTCCAACAGACAGCTTGCCTTCTTCTGACCATATTGCAGGAACATCAGGTCGGTCTGCTCCTCCTGCTCCTCGCCGGATTGACCTACCACCGGCTGCTGCTGCGATTTTTGCAGGAAATACAGCCCATGGCTGGTTGCAACCGCCTGTGTCACATCCGATGCAATGCGCTTTGGATTGGAGCGGCTAGTCAACGATTTTGCATACAGGCTGTTGTCCTCCGAAATGAAATAGATATTCTCTCCATCGTTGTCCATGCCAATCAGATTGAGCTGACCGACATTTTCCAGAATGGTGATGCTGCTTTCATCATCAAAGTTTTTGAGCACCAGCTTCTGCTCGGTTTCCTCGACGACATCCCCGCTGCCGGTGACAAAATAGCCCACCTGTGCATCGTTGCCCGCCTTATCTTCCAGCGATTCGTCCAGCGGCAGCACCTGTGGGGACTGCATGCTGCCCAACTGATAACGGTAGAGCTGGTCGCCCAGACTCCAATAAAGCGCCTTGTCGGTGGCACTGGCAAAGTCAATATCATAATTGATGGCATAGCCGTTCACACTGTAAAAATTCTCAAAGATGGTAAAACCCTGAAGACCGCTGTCCCCTACTGTTGCGCTGCCCTTTGCCACCACGCACAGGTTGCCCTGTCCGTCGATATAATGCAGTTGTCCTGCATACAGGGTGTCTTCCTCCTCCGAGCTGCCCATCATCTCGCCGGTGGCAAGCTCTTTGGCATTCTCATTGAGCCAGCCGCTCGAACGGACGGTCGATTCCAGCACAGCGGCTACATTGTCCGCCATCTTTTCGACTGCACCGGTGGCTGGGTCATACAGATACAGGCTGCCGATTGGGTTATATTTGTTGGAAGCAAGGTCGCAGTCGCCTACAAAGCTCACCGAACCGTCGCCGTACAGCATTGCTTCACTGATTTTGCCTCCCAGCTTTTCCAGCTCGCCGGTTTCCAGATTGCTGACCCGGTACAGCTCCACCAAACCGTCCTCGCCATCCATCTTGATGGCAAAGACATCCTTGGTTTTGGAGGAAATATTGTAGACAGTGTATTCGCTGTCCAGCAGGTGCAGCTGACCGTTGTACAGGTAGCCGCCGCCGATGGTGTTGCGTTCATCGTCCAACTGGAGCACCTGCAACAGAGTGTCGTCCGCAGAGGCTTTGACCGCAACGATGTTCTCCTGCCCTGCCACCTCCGACATCGGGCTGAGCTGACCGTCCTTGTAACGAATTTGCTGTAGCTTTCCGTCCTCGTCCAGCTTGTTGTAGTAAACTGCCAGCCCGTTGCTGCAATAGATTAGGTTTGCAGCCTTGTCCAGGATTTCCTCCTCGCCGGACGTCTTTTTCACACGCAAATCGCCCACCATCTCTGCGGTGGTTTCAAAGGTCATCGGCAGGTAGACCACATCGCCGTTGTCCAGCTCCACATAGTTTTTGCTGCCGATGTAAGGGGATGCCAGCGACAGTCCGTTGGCAACCTGCCGGTGCTGCTCCTCATCCTGCGCCTCGTTGAGGTACATCCCGATCATCTTTTCGCCTTTCGCAAAGCCGATGGCATCATCGCTGGTGTAGGCTAACACGGTCGGATTTTTGTGGTCCTGTGCGGTGACTGTCTGCTGCGAGCCGCCTGCTGCCAGCCAGATGACCGCCGCTACTGCCGCTGCCAGCACGATTGCACCCAGTACAAACGGCAGTGGGCTGCGCTTTTTCACCGGCTTTTGTGGCTGTTCCTGTTGGGCATCCCCATTCTCGTTTGCCTCCGGCTGTTCCTGCGGCTGTTGCCCGGTTAGCTGCTCGTCCGGCTGCTTGCCGCAGTGCGGACAAAGTCCTTTATTTTCTTCCAGTTGCTCGGCAGAAATCTCTCTGCCGCAATGACTGCATTTCATCTTTTTTAGACACACCTTTCCTGATTTTGCCGTACAAACGGCTGTACACATTGCTTCATTATAGCGGATTTTCCTTAGGAAAAATAGACCTCAACTATTAAATTTTCCAAAACAGCCGCCGAGAATCCTTTAATTTGCTAATATTTAAAAAGGATTTTTGTTTATTTTAATGAAACAACCTGAATATCATTTTCGCATCCGAAAAGGTATGGTATAATAAATATAAATGAATTTGAAATTTTAGCCTGATTCGATCTATGGCAAAATTTTCAAGGCTTTTCTATCTAATTTTATTGCCAAGAGGTGACTGATCATAATGGATGCCCGAAAAGAAACTATCAGCCCCAGACAGCTGAAAATCTTAAAAATGGATACTCTGCATCTGAACCAATACCTGAATGAGGCGATGCTGGAAAATCCGGTGATCGAGCTGGAGGAAAATCTGACCGGCTACACCGATGAAGATATGCGCGCCCGCAAAGCCGAGTGGCTGGAATCCAACGACTTTGAGGAAGTCTTGGGCTATTTTGACAAGGAGATGGAGCTGCCCGCTCTGGAACAGCCCGATTATGCCATGCTCAACGTCGGCAGCGACGAAACGCTGGAACAGCATCTGACCAAACAAATCGGTGTGCTACAGCTGCCCGAACGGGTGCGCAGCGCCGCCATCTATCTGGCAGGCTGCCTGGATGAAAACGGCTACCTGCTGGCACAGGCGCAGGACCTTGCCAAAGAGGGCTACTGTGAATCGGAATTTGAGGAAGCGTTGGCTGTCCTGCAAAATCTGGAGCCGCTGGGCGTTGGCGCTACCAGCCTGAAGGAATGTCTTTGCTTGCAGTTGGACGAGGACGACCAGACCGCCAGACGGCTGCTGGATGAAATCGACCTGACCGGCAGCGCCGACGTGCATCAGCTGGCAGAGCAGTTTGGACAATCGGAACAGCAGATCGAGCAGGCAATGCTGCGCATCCGCCAGCTCAACCCGAAGCCCGGCTCCCAGTACAGCAGCCACAACCGTTCCTCCTACATCCTACCGGACGTAATGATGATTAAATTTGTCAACGAGTATTACGTTGCCCTCAGCGACTTCTCCCTCCCGCAGATTCGCATCAGCGAGGATTACCGCAATCTGCTCGCCCGTTCCCGCGGAGAGGAACACCGGGAAGAGCGGGAATATCTGGAGGACAAGATCGCAGATGCACAGCTTCTTGAGCAGGAGGTCACCTTACGCGGCAACTTGTTGGTCGAAGTGACCAAAGAGCTGATTAAATTACAGGAACCGTTCTTCCGCTTCGGTCCCCGCTACATGAAGCTGCTGCCTATCCAGGAGCTTGCCGAGGCAGTCCATCTGCCGGTGGAGCTGGTCAGCGCTGTTCTCAAGCATAAATACCTGCAATCTCCATTCGGCGTGTACCCGATGAAATTCTTCGTTGCACGGGAACACCAGCCGCAGCAGGAGGGCATGGAGGCAATCCGCACCCAGCTGTCCGCCATCGTGCGCACAGAACAGCCCGATGAGCCGTACACCGACGAACAGCTTGCTCAGCTGCTGGCACAGGACGGCATCTTTGCCACCGAAGAGCTGGTGGAACGTCTGCGCGAGGAGCTGAACATCCCCGACAGCGAACAC
>OKRW01003099.1_pt1 | contig 11067 bp, 9 predicted proteins | sample 1601151 | NCBI WGS metagenome assembly OKRW01 (sample SAMEA3541471, study PRJEB24748) | human gut metagenome | biome: human gut; feature: human-associated habitat; material: faeces | place: China | collected 2012 | reverse complement strand
GAGTGCCGTTCTTTCTGCACTCTGTTTTCGCTTGCCCAAAAATGTTGCGGAAAAAAGCGCTGCCTCTCATGGCTTGCTTTAGCCATTTTGAGACAGCGCCTTGTAATTGCTTTAGATCACATCCTCCACGACCAGCGGGCTGACGGCGTTGTAGCCCTGCCCGCTTTGCAGCAGATAGACCGTGTAGGCGCGGCCGCGCGTCACTTGCAGATAGACCGACGCGGCGGTATCGGGAAGCGGATTCGCGCCGATGAACGCGGAATCCAGCGTTTCGATATCCGTGTAAGCGGGCGCGGGAAGCTGATTGGTTTCCGCAAAGAGAAATTCGTATGCGCCGGGGGCGATGCGCTTGAACGAGGTGATCTCCTTGAAGCGCACGTCGGAATAGGCCGCGCGGCCATCCGGCAGGAGAACATCGAGCGCGCCGCTGTTTCGGGCGAGGTTGCCGACGCGGAAATGCGCCGCCCGCGACGGGGCAAAGCAGCAGGTATCCGTGATGCGCAGCAGATCGAGCCCGCCGGGGCGATTGATGACGGCGACGGTGAAGCGGCCGCCGGATTCAAACGGAATGGTCTTCTGGATGTAGATATAGCCGTCCGTGCCGGTGACGGTCACGGTTTGGTAGCCCGCGGTCAGGCGCGTATAGCCCGAGAGCGACGCGAAATTCAGCAGGCCGGCCGCCCGACGGTTGCCCACATAGACGCGGAAGGCGGGATAGCCGTAGGCCGCGTTTAGAAAGCGAACGGCGGCGTATGTAATCGTGGGCAGGGGCTGAACGGGCAGCGGCTGGATGACGTTGCCGGGGGAAACGGGGCCGCCTTCGCCGGGGTTCGGCAGGGGCGCGACGGGAACGTGGCCGTCGTCGTCGGGATTGGGCCAGGGAATCACCGGAACCGGGCCGTCGGCCTCCCCGGAGTAGACGGGACCGCCTTCGCCGGGATTGGGCAGAGGCGCGACGGGCGCATCCAAAATGCTTCGATCTTGTTCCATATCTGCATGGCGGAGTTCGTCAAAAACTCCGCCGCCCTCCTTTCTCTCAGATACCATAGCCTATTCCAAAGAGGAGGGCGGTGTGAAAGGGGTTAATCCGCCAGCGTGCCCATCGGATCCCACGGTTCGAGGACGATCGGCTCCTGCGCGGCGAGGTCGGCGAGACTGCCGAGGTATTCCCGCTCGACGGCGGCTTGGAAGACGTACTGATCGAACCAGCTATCCGAGCAGACATAATAGCCCTTTTCGCCGCTCTTGTCGCCCCAACTGTTTTCAATCTTCCAGCGGGTCGGCTTTCCGGCTTCGTCGAGGTTCACGCCGGTGAGCACCATGGCGTGATTCATGGCGGCAAGGCCGTAATCCAGCGCGTCGGCCTTGTCCATGGACAGAGAGAGGCCGGTCAGCGCGGTGAAATCAAAGCTGCGATCATCCCAAACGCCCAGCGTGCGCTCGCCGAAGTGGCCGACGTCGCTGCCGAACCAGACGACCTTGCCCGCCTTGAGCTGGGCAATAATCGCGGCCTTGAGCTCGTCCATCGTCAGATTGAGATGGACGACGGGGCGGCCTTCGACGACGTTGCCCAGCAGTCGGATGGTGTAGGTCTTGTGATAGGGCTTATCGGCCGTCGGGGCGTTGATGACGCTGACGACCTGATCGAGCAGATCGCCGACGTAGCGCTCGGCAAAGGTCAGCGGGGTGAGGTTCTTTTCGATGTGATAGACCTGATCCTTATCGACAAACTCGAAATCAAAGGCCTTAGGCGGCTCGCCGTAGCAGCTGCAGAGGAAGCCGTAAATCGCATCCAGCGTCTTGTTTTTTTCGGCCTGAATGGCATCCGCGCCGGCTTTGTCGGCAGCCATCCGGCGCAGGCCTGCCGCCGCGACCTTGAGCGTGCGGTTGAGCTGCGCGTTCATCGAGCGGGTGTTGCTGCTCTGATACGTTTCGTCATAGACGTCCTTGGGCACCACGCCGTATTTGCGGACGATGTTGGCGAACATATCCCACTGGCCGCCGTCGTGTACGCCGGTGGAGAGAATGTGCATCACCGTGCGGTCGGTCGTCGGCAGAGCGGCGGTTTCCAAAATGCTCTCAAGGAAGTAATTGCAGCGCTCGAACTTATCCCAAAAGGCGAGATAGCTCTGCGACAGCTCAAAATTTTCGAGGTTGCGCGCCTGAGCGATCCGCTCGCGCAGAACGTTGGTCGCCGCAAAGAGCCAGCAGCGGCCGCTGGATTTCTGGTTGGTGACGTCCAGCGTCGGCACCTCGACGGAAAACTTCTGGCGCATGGCGTTCGCGCCCTTTGAAGAAAACGCGACGCTGCTCAATTCGCTTTTGGAAAGCGCGAGGGTGGCGAGATGGCGCTCGGCGCTGGCTTCATAATCCGCGCCGAAACGATTCAGCAGGGAATCGGTAACAGGCTTCATCGGTGAATCATCCTTTCCTATTGCGTTACTGGGAATTGATGGAATCAGTGTACGCCTAAATGAAGAAAATGTCAAGAGCGACGCGCGAGGGGAACGCGCGCGAGCGGTCGGGAAGCTTGACAAGCGCGGAGAAGGAAGATTATAATAAAGAAGATGAAGCCGAACGTTATCCATGATGGGTTGAACGCGGAAATCAAGCGTCTTTGATATGAAAGCCCGAGGCCAGACAAAGCGGCAGTCTCGGGCTTTTGCCGTTTGAATGGGACGAAAAAATGCCGAAAGGGCGTTGAAAGGAATACGAAGCATGGAAAAAAGGAAAATTGCGGTTGCGGGAACGGGCTATGTGGGGCTGTCGATCGCGACGCTGCTGAGCCAGAAGCATCAGGTGACGGCGGTTGACATCGTGCCGGAGAAGGTTGAGATGATTAACAGCCGAAAATCGCCGATTCAGGATGAATACATCGAAAAATACCTGACGGAGAAGGAGCTGAACCTGACGGCGACGCTGGACGCGGAGGCGGCATACAGCGACGCGGACTTTGTGGTGATCGCCGCGCCGACCAACTACGATTCCAGAACTCAGCACTTCGACACGAGTGCGGTTGAAAAAGTGATCGGGCTGGTCATGCGATACAACCCGAATGCGATCATGGTCATCAAATCCACGATTCCCGTGGGCTATACCGAATCCGTTCGGGCGAAGTTTAACAGCAGGAACATCATTTTCAGCCCGGAATTCCTGCGCGAGAGCAAGGCGCTTTACGACAATCTGTACCCGAGCCGCATCATCGTGGGCACGGATTTGAGCGACGCGCGCCTGACGGAGGCCGCGCACGAGTTTGCGGCGCTGCTGCAGGAGGGCGCCATCAAGGAAGACGTTGAAACGCTGTTCATGGGCTTCACCGAGGCGGAGGCCGTCAAGCTGTTCGCCAACACGTATCTGGCGCTGCGGGTCGCCTATTTCAACGAGCTGGATACATATGCCGAGAGCAAGGGGCTGGATACGAAGCAGATCATCGAGGGCGTGTGTCTGGATCCGCGCATCGGGGCGCATTACAACAACCCGAGCTTTGGCTACGGCGGATATTGCCTGCCGAAGGACACCAAGCAGCTTTTGGCCAATTACGCCGATGTGCCGCAGAACATGATGTCGGCGATTGTGGAGAGCAACAGAACCCGAAAAGATTTTATCGCGGATCGCGTGCTGAGGCTGGCGGGCTATTACGGATACGGCGAGGACAACGAATACGACCGGAGGCAGGAAAAGGCCGTGACCATCGGCGTATACCGCCTGACCATGAAATCCAATTCCGACAACTTCCGCCAGAGCTCGATTCAGGGCGTGATGAAGCGCATCAAGGCGAAGGGCGCGACGGTGGTGATCTACGAGCCGACGCTGAAGGACGGGGAGACGTTCTTCGGTTCGGCGGTGGTCAACGATTTGGCCAGATTCAAGGAAATGAGTCAGGCCATCATCGCAAACCGCTACGACAAGTGTTTGGACGACGTGAAGGACAAGGTATACACGAGGGACATCTTCCGCAGGGATTGAAACAGGGATGAAAACAGGCGATTTGAGAAGCAGGCCCGTGACGGCACGGACATTTGAAACGAATGGGATGCACGACGGAAAAACGAATGGAGGCGCGAAGAAATGGAACCCAAATGGCAGCGAATCAGCTTTATGCCCGCCACGCCGCTGGGCGAGGACGGACGGCGTGTGACAGGCAGCGCGGCGCACATTGCGCTATCCCGCAGGGCGGCGGCCGAAGGTATGGTGCTGCTCAAAAACGAAAACGAAACGCTGCCGCTGAAGCGCGGCAGCCGTGTGGCGGTCTTCGGCAAGGCGCAGGCGGACTATGTCAAGGGCGGCGGCGGAAGCGGAGACACGACGGTGGCCTACGTCCGCTCGCTGGCGCAGGGGCTCCGCATGAAGCAGGACGAGGGCAAAATCGAGATTTTTGAGCCGCTGGAACGCTTTTACGCCGAGGACGTCAAGGCGCAGTACGCCGCGGGCGCAACGCCGGGAAAGACCAGAGAGCCGATTCTGGATGACACGCTGGTTCAGCAGGCGCGCGCGTTCACCGATACCGCCGTCATCACGATCTGCCGCTTTTCCGGCGAGGATTATGACCGCACGGGACAGCCGCACGACGGCGATTACTTCCTCTCGTTCGAGGAAGAGCACATGGTCAAGAAGGTGCTCGCGGCGTTCCCGCGCGTGGCCGTTGTGCTCAATACGGGCGGCATGATGGATACGCTCTGGTTTAAGGATAACCCCGCCGTCGGCGCGGCGCTGCTGGCATGGCAGGGCGGCATGGAGGGCGGCTTGGCGGCGGCGGATCTGCTGGTCGGCGACGTCTGCCCGTCCGGCCATCTGACGGACACGTTCGCATCGTCGTTCGCGGCCTATCCGTCCTCGGCCAATTTTGCGGAATCCAGAATGTACGTGGAATATCAGGAGGATGTGTTCGTCGGCTATCGCTACTTTGAAACGATTCCCGGCGCGGCGGACGAGGTATGCTATCCGTTCGGATATGGCCTGAGCTACACGACGTTCGCGCTGCGCGACGTCGCCGGCGGCCTGAACGACGCGGGAGAGATCGAGCTCCGCGCAACGGTTCACAACACGGGAACGTGCGCGGGCAAATACGTCTTGCAGGCGTATGTCAACCCGCCGAAGGGACGGATGGCCAAGCCTTCGACGGCGCTTGTCGGCTTTGCCAAGACGCGCCTGCTCGAACCGGGCGAGAGCGAAACGCTGACGATTGCGTTCGCGCCGTATGCGTTTGCCGCCTACGACGACGAGGGCGCGATTCAAAAATCGGCGTATGTGCTGGAAAAAGGCGAATACCGCTTCCGTTTGGGTGAAAATGTCCGGGAGACGGCGGACGTCGCGTATCGCTATGCGCCGGAAAGAGATGTGGTTTTGGTGCAGCTTTCGGAGAAGTGCGCGCCGAAGCAGCTGCATCGCCGCATGCTGGCTGACGGAAGCTACCGCACGCTTTCCTGCGCGCCGGAAACGCCGCGCGAGGACTGGCGCAAGCTGGAGGGGATTCCGGACGAGGGGCAGTATCCGCTGGAAATCCCGGATCAGATTCCGGGCTGCGCATGGATTCCGCCGATCAAGCCGCAGTTGATCGAGGTGGCAAACGGCGAATTGACGCTGGAGGAATGGATGAGCCTGCTCAGCGACGAGGACATGGTGCGCCTGCTGGGCGGACAGCCGAACCGAGGCGTGGCGAACACGTTCGGCTTCGGCAATCTGCCGACCTACGGCGTGCCGAACGTGATGACGGCGGACGGCCCGGCGGGTCTGCGCATCAAGCCGGAATGTGACGTGACGACGACGGCCTTCCCGTGCGCGACGCTGCTGGCCTGCACGTGGAACACGGGGATCGTGCGCGAGATTGGCGCGGCGGGCGCGAGGGAAGTGCACGAAAACGGCGTCGGCGTGTGGCTGACCCCGGCGATCAACATCCATCGCACGCCGCTCTGCGGGCGCAACTTTGAGTATTATTCAGAAGATCCGCTCGTCGCGGGCGAGATGGCCGCGGCGATGGTCGAAGGGATTCAGAGCGAGGGCGTCGGCGCGTCGCTCAAGCATTTTGCCTGCAACAACAAGGAGACGAACCGCAAGGACTCGGATTCCCGCGTGTCCGAGCGCGCGCTGCGCGAAATCTACCTCAAGGGCTTTGAAATCTGCGTGAAGAAGGCGCAGCCGCTGACGGTGATGAGCAGCTATAACCTGCTCAACGGTCTGTGGGCGAGCCAAAACCGCGAGCTGCTGACGGATATCCTGCGCGGCGAATGGGACTTTGAGGGCATGGTGACGACGGATTGGTACACCCATGCGCCGCAGTATACCGAAATCGCGGCGGGCAACGACGTGAAAATGGGCTGCGGCGACCCGGCGCACACCCTGAAAATGATGCGGGAAGGCAAACTGAACCGCGAAGACGTGAAGACCAGCGTGAAAAGACTGCTGGAAATGATTTTGAAGCTGGCGTGACGATGACGAGCCGTCCTTTCCTTTGAAGGGGAGAGGACGGCCTTTTAAATCGTTTTTTCCAAGACTCAAACGGTCGGAAGATGTTTTTTCGTCTTCTTTTTGAGAATGAACGGCGGAAGATTTTTTTGTCGGACGCGCCCGAAAAAGATGGGGATACGTTGACAGATAAAATAAATAACGGTATAATAACCATGGATAAAAAGATGGAAGATGCCTTTGCATTTCGAATGAAATATTTGAAAAAATGAGAAGTGCGTCTGCCTGATTCAATGCATGAAAAAGGGGAAGGTCTGATGAAGGGAATTATTCTGGCGGGCGGTTCCGGCACGCGCCTGTATCCGCTGACCAAGGTGACGAGCAAACAGCTGCTCCCGATTTACGATAAGCCGATGATTTACTATCCGATGTCGGTGCTGATGAACGCGGGCATTCGGGATATTTTGATTATTTCGACGCCGCAGGACACGCCGCGCTTTGAGAGCCTGCTGGGAGACGGGCGGCAGTTCGGTGTGAATTTGACGTATGCCGTTCAGCCTTCGCCGGACGGCTTGGCACAGGCGTTCATCATCGGCGAGGCGTTCATCGGCGACGATACGGTTGCGATGGTGCTGGGCGATAACATTTTTGCGGGGCATGGCCTCAACGAGCGCCTGAAGGCGGCGGTTCGGAATGCCGAGGCGGGCAAGGGAGCCACCGTTTTCGGATATTACGTGGACGACCCGGAGAGATTCGGCATCGTGGAATTTGACCGGGACGGCAAGGCGGTATCCATCGAGGAAAAGCCGGAATATCCCAAGAGCAACTACTGCGTGACGGGGCTGTATTTCTATGATAACCGCGTGGTGGAGTATGCCAAGCACTTGAAGCCCTCGAAGCGGGGCGAGCTGGAAATCACCGATTTGAACCGCATTTATCTGGAACAGGGCGAACTCAACGTGGAGCTGCTGGGTCAGGGCTTTACATGGCTGGATACCGGCACGCACGAAAGTCTGGTGGATGCGACAAACTTCGTCAAGACGATGGAACAGCACCAGCACCGCAAGATCGCCTGTCTGGAGGAAATCGCGTATCTGAACGGATGGATTACGCGGGAAGAAGTGCTGGAGATTTACGAGGTTCTGAAGAAGAATCAGTATGGCCAGTATCTGAAGGACGTGCTGGACGGGAAATACATCGATGGGATTGGAGAAAACAGATGAAAACGTATTTGATCACCGGCTGCGCGGGCTTTATCGGCTCGAACTTCGTATATTATATGCTCAAAAAGCACGACGATATCCTCCTGGTCAATCTGGACAAGCTGACGTATGCCGGCAATCTGGAAAACCTGAAGGGCGTGGAAGGGGATAGGCGCCACATCTTTGTGCAGGGCGATATCTGCGACAAGGAATTGGTGACGGCGCTGTTTGAAAAATACGACTTTGACTGCGTCATCAACTTTGCGGCGGAGTCTCATGTGGATCGTTCGATTGCGAACCCGGAAATCTTTGTGCAAACGAATGTCATGGGCACGGTGAACCTGCTCCAGCGCGCCAAGGAGGCATGGTATCAGCCGGAAACCAAGCGCTGGAAGGCGGGCAAGAAGTATTTGCAGGTGTCCACCGACGAGGTCTACGGCGCGCTGGGCGCGGAAGGGTATTTCATGGAGACGACGCCCATCAATCCGCACAGCCCGTACTCGGCTTCCAAGGCGAGCGCGGATCACTTCGTTCAGGCGTTCCACGACACCTACGGCATGCCGGTCAACATCACCCGCTGCTCCAACAACTACGGCCCGTATCAGTTCCCGGAGAAGCTGATCCCGCTGATGATCAATAACGTCAAGCGTCACAAGCAGCTCCCGGTTTACGGAGACGGCATGCAGGTGCGCGACTGGCTGTATGTCGAAGATCATTGCAAGGCGATCGACATGGTGGCCGAGGGCGGCAGAATCGGAGAGGTTTACAACGTGGGCGGCCACAATGAACGCCCGAATATCTTCATCGTGAAGACCATCATTGAGCAGCTCCATGAGCGTTTGCAGGACGAAGGGATTTCCGAGGCGCTGATTCGGCACGTAGAGGATCGCCTCGGCCACGACCGGCGCTATGGCATCGACCCGACTAAGATCAAAAACGATCTGGGCTGGTATCCGGAGACGCCGTTTGAAAAGGGCATTGTGCTGACCATCGACTGGTATCTGGAACACGAGGAATGGATGAAGAACGTCACCTCGGGCAACTACCAGAAGTATTACGAAGAGATGTACAAGGCGAAGGCCGAGGTCAGAGCATGAAGTTTTTTGTGACGGGCGTTGGCGGCCAGCTTGGCCACGACGTGATGAACGAGCTGATCGGGCGCGGCCATGAAGGCGTCGGATCGGACATTCAGGAAAGCTATGGCGGCGTGGCGGACGGCTCCGCGGTGACGAAAGCGCCGTATGTGGCGCTGGATATTACCGACAGAGCCGCTGTGGAGCGGGTCGTGACGGACGTGAAGCCCGACGCTGTGATCCATTGCGCGGCGTGGACGGCGGTGGATTTGGCGGAAGAACCCGAAAAGGCGGAAAAGGTGCGCGCGATCAATGTGGGCGGCACGCAGAACATGGCGGACGCTTGCAGAAAGCTCGGCTGCAAGATGACATACATCAGCACGGATTACGTGTTTGACGGACAGGGAACCGAACCGTGGCAGCCGGATTGCAGGGATTACAGGCCGCTGAACGTCTATGGGCAGACCAAGCTCGAAGGCGAGCTGGCGGTCAGCCGGACGCTTGAGAAGTATTTCATCGTCCGCATCGCGTGGGTATTCGGCCTGAATGGAAAGAATTTCATCAAAACGATGCTGAATGTCGGAAAAACCCACGACATGGTTCGCGTGGTCAACGATCAGATCGGCACGCCGACGTACACATATGATCTGGCGCGGCTGCTGATTGATATGAATGAAACCGAAAAATACGGCTATTATCATGCGACCAACGAGGGCGGTTACATCAGCTGGTATGACTTTACGAAGGAAATTTACCGTCAGGCGGGGTACGCCACGCAGGTGGTGCCGGTTACGACGGTGGAATATGGCCTGAGCAGGGCGGCGCGGCCGTTTAACAGCCGGCTGGATAAGCGTAAGCTGGTGGAGGCGGGCTTTACGCCGCTGCCGACATGGCAGGATGCGCTGAGCCGTTATCTGAAGGAAATCGAAAAGTAGACGGGAGATTCGTCAAATGGGTCAGATACGAGTTGAGAAAAACGTGGGCGGAATAGAGGGGCTTTGCGTGATAACGCCCGCCGTCCACGGCGATGCGCGCGGCTATTTTATGGAGACCTACAGCGAACGGGATATGCGGGAGGCGGGGATAGATGTCCGCTTTGTGCAGGACAATCAATCCATGTCCGTCAAGGGCGTGCTGCGCGGCCTGCACTTCCAGAAACAGTATCCGCAGACGAAGCTGGTTCGCGTGGTACGCGGCGCTGTATTTGATGTGGCGGTGGATTTGAGAGCGAAATCCGAAACATATGGAAAATGGTATGGCGTGACGCTGTCGGCGGAGAACAAAAAGCAGTTCTTGATTCCCAAGGGATTTGCGCACGGCTTCCTCGTCCTGAGCGACGAAGCGGAATTCTGTTATAAGTGCGATGACTTTTATCATCCCAATGATGAGGGCGGTTTGGCTTGGAACGACCCTGAGATTGGCGTTGAGTGGCCGGATGTGAAGGGCGAATATAAGGGAAATGCGTCCGCCGAGGGATACATGCTCGGAGAAGACACGGCGCTGAATCTGAGCGAGAAGGATCAGAAGTGGCTGGGGATGAAAGGGACGTTCAAATTCTGAGCAAAGCATTCGAAAAAGAAAAGCGATGCTGTAAACAAAGGAAGAAGAACCCCGAACGGGCGTTTGGGGTGGAGCGGTGAGCATACGCGGCTGTCATCATAGGGACAAGGGCGCGGCAGAAAACGATAGGCTCCGCGACCCGAAGTTCATATTTTCTCGCTTGAAGGGTGAACGACCGATTCTTCCAAGCGGCAGAAATGCGGCAGGGGAAGAGGGGGGCACACTGAGGGGAGGTTGGCAGCTGGCGGACAGATGGAGGCGTTTATCTGTCCGCCAGTTGTCAATAATGCGATGTTATAAAAAATCATGCTATTAAAGATTCAGTGGTTATTAGAAAAGTGGTCTATGGAAGATACCCACTGTGAGAAAAGGGTAACTACAGTGCGATAGTTCATCCGATATGGATGATGAACACACTGCTTGATATAGATTGCTCGGCTCAATATGAGCCGTCCATATAAGTAAGATGAACTTCAGGAGAATATAGAATTATGAAAAAGGACTATAAAATTGCGGTTGCCGGTACCAGTTATGTTGGTTTGTCGATTGCGACATTGCTCTCCCAGCACCATCAGGTGACTGCTGTGGATATTATCCCGGAGAAGGTGAACATGATCAACAACCGCAAGTCCCCGATTCAGGATGACCATATCGAGAAGTATTTCGAAGAAAAAGAATTGAACCTGACCGCAACTCTGGATGTAAAGGCTGCATACTCTGATGCGGACTTTGTTGTTATAGCGGCCCCTACGAATGTCTAGGTCTAATTCTCTGAAAAAATAGAATGGTCAAGGGTGGAGTCATAAAAACATAGATTTTAGCAATAAGTG
>OKRW01003098.1_pt1 | contig 11067 bp, 4 predicted proteins | sample 1601151 | NCBI WGS metagenome assembly OKRW01 (sample SAMEA3541471, study PRJEB24748) | human gut metagenome | biome: human gut; feature: human-associated habitat; material: faeces | place: China | collected 2012 | reverse complement strand
CCTAGGAACCCCATAACCCCCTTTGAAACGAGCAGGGTTGCGACCCTGCACCCGGAGTTGTATACGAGGTTTCGAGATGACGCGCAGCCCTCCCCCCAAAGACCTCCCTCTTCGAGGGAGGGGGACCGTCCGCAGACGGTGGAAGGAGTTTTCCAGCGGTGGAAGGCGTTCACGCAGGCAGTGGAAGGCGTAGGGGCGCGCATCGCGCGCCCGTTTATCCCCCATTCCCCCATTTTCTCACATTTTCGCCACAATTCTGCAATTCTGTGTTAGAATAAGAGCGGAGTATTATAAATAGCGGGCGTTCTGTTTTGCGTCCGCCGTTTTTCAAGGGATAAAGGAGCATCGCCATGAAAAAAAGTTCGTTTGCGCGCGCGTCCGAAGCGGCCTTGATTGCGCTGGCCCTCTGCGTGATGGCCGTCCTCTCTTTGAGCGTCCAGCGCCTATCCGAGGAGAGCGGGCTGGCCGCGCTCTCCGCCGTGGGCGGCTGGTATCGCGTCGAAGACGGCGAGCGGGTCAGCGTCGCGCTGCCGGACGTTTTCAGCGGCGGCGAGCCCGTCGCCCTCTGCACCGACGAACTGACGGCGGCGGACGCGGGGCGCGTGTTCTCCGCGCAGGGCGTGCAATACGGGCTTGAAATCTGGCTGTGGGACAAGCTGCTCTACCGCTACGAGCCGACCGCGTTCCCGCGCAACCGGCAGATGATGGGCAAGCTCTGGGCGGAGGTGCTTCTGCCGGAGGAGACGGGCAGCGCGCCGCTGTGCCTGCGCCTGACCGACCCCGACGCGCATATGCGCCTGAGCGCCCCGGTGGTCGGCTCGGCTTCCGCCGTCACCGGCTACCACCTGCGCCGCCTGTCCGTTTCGGCGGTGCTGACGCTCTTCATGCTCGCCATCGGCGTGCTCTCCCTCGTCGCGTTCGTGTATATGGGGCACAAGCGCCTGCCGGAAAGGCGCTTTCTGGATGCGGCCGCGTTCCTGCTGCTGTGCAGCCTGTGGAGCTGGACGGATTCCGGCCTGTTACAGGTCTACGGCAGCCATGTCGCGAGCTGGAGCATGGTGTCCTTCTTCGCCTTTATGCTGATGGGCGTGCCCATGCTCCATTTTGTCGCCAACACCGTCCGCCCGAGCCTGCGCCGCGCGCCGCGGGTCTGCGCCCTGCTCTTGGCCGCCAACGCGCTGGCGCAGGGCGTCGCGCGGCTCGCCTTCGGCTTCCGCCTGATCGATATGCTGCCCGTCACGCACGTGCTGATGGCGCTCTCCGTCGGCGCGATGATGGCCGTTCTTCAGCGCGAATACGCCGCCGGGCACGACAAAAACGTGCGCGTTTGCCGCGTGGCGTTCATCGTGCTGGGCAGCTTCAGCATGGCCGCGCTGGCGCTGTATTGGGCGTGTCACATCTACTGGTATGACGTGGTCTACCAGACCGGCATCGTGCTGTTCATCCTCATCGTGTTTCACGGGCTGATCGGTCAGGTCTCCGACGACGTGCATTTCCGCGTGGAGCAGTCCGTCAGCCAGCGGATGGCCATGCAGGACGGCATGACCGATTTTAAGAGCGCGCAGGCGCTTGAAAAGAAGCTGGCCGCGCTGCATCAGCGCGCGCATGAACTTTCCAACGCCGCCCTCGTCTATGTCCACCTGCTGGATTTGAAGGACATCAACGACCTGCACGGCATGAAGGCGGGCGACGAGGCCGTCGTCGCCGCGGCACAGTGCATCTCCGGCGCCTTCCCGGATCACGCCGCGTGGGAAACGTCGTTCTACCGCGTCTCGGGGGATGAATTCGCCGTCGTGCAGGTCAACCCCATTCTCCCGCTGGAGACGCTTGAAGCCAAGCTGCATGAAAGCGCCCTGCGCCTGAACCGGCGGGACAGGGGGACGTCCGGCGCGCTCCGCCTGGTCTGCGGATACAGCTTCCTGCGCGCGCCCGACGGGGAAACGCAGACCGTCAGCGACTGGAAGGAAAGCGCCAACGCCATGCTGCAAGATCGCCTGTCTTCTGAAAAAAATTGGGGGGGGGGTTGACGCATGAGGACGTTTAATTCAGACTTTCTCTGGTGCGCCCTGCTGCTGCTGTCGCTGATTCTGCTGCACATCAGCCGCCGGAAAACGAAGATCGTCAACCTGAACAACCGCATCTTCCGCGATATCGTCGTCATCGGCCTGCTGGACGTCGTCTTCGAGCTCGCCAGCAACGGGTTCATCGCCCGGTGCGCCGATTCGATCTGCATCGGCGCGGTCATCACGACGCACGTGTTCTTTCTGTTTCAGGCGCTTTTGCCCTTCTCCCTGCTCTGCTACATCCGGGTACTGATTGAAAACCGGCGGCTCTCGGCGCGGGAAATGCTGCTGATGGGCGCGCCCGCCCTGTCGCTGGCCTTCATCATCCTGACCAACCCCTTCACCGACGCGCTGTTTTATTTTGACGCCATGGGCTATCAGCACGGGCCGCTCTACTACACCCTGTATATCAGCGCCGCGCTGCACCTGCTGACCGCGCTGATCCTGACGATTTCCTGCCGAAGGACGCTGGGCAAGGACCGCACCCTCGCCCTCCTTGAAACGTTCGTTCTCGCCGTCAGCGGCGTCATCTGTCAGGCGCTCCACCCGCAGGTGCTGACGACCGGGTTCGGCATGAGCCTGTCCATTCTGGCCATGTTCACCACCATCAACAACCCGCAGGCCAACACCGACAGCCTCACCGGCCTGCACGATAAGCAGTTCCTCCTGCGCCGCGTGGACGAGATGCTCGCGCAGAAAAAACCCTTCCACGTCCTGACCGTCTACCTTTACAGCCTCAGCTACGTCAACAAGGCCTACGGCATGCAGGGCGGCGACGCGATGCTCCAGCATATCGCCCGGCAGCTTCAGGCCGTCTGCGGCACCTCCGTCTTCCGCCTGACCGGCAAGCGCTTTTTGATCCTCGCCGAATCCTTACAGGAATACGACGAAGACCTCTCCGGCGTTCGCGCCCTGTTCGAGGATCGCGGCACGGACGCGCCCAGCGTATCCCACGCCATCCTCTGCGGCGTTCCCCACGCCGAACGCATGGGCTCCGGCGACGACGTGATGGCCTATATCGAATACCTCGACGGACTGCCCGCGCCCAACGGCTCCACCTGCGTCGTGCAGGCCAACGCCAACACGCTGCGCAGCTTTCTGTACAACCGGCAGGTCGAGCAGTTCCTCAGCCGCGCCGTCGAGGAAGACCTGTTCGAGGTGCACTATCAGCCGATCTATTCCATCCGCAAAAAGCGCTTCGTCACCCTCGAAGCGCTCAGCCGCCTGCGCCATCCCGAATTGGGCTGGATCTCGCCGGACGTGTTCATCCGCCTGGCCGAAAAGAACCGCCTGATCGACGCGCTCACGGATTTGCAGCTCCGCCGCGTCTGCCGCTTCCTCAAGAGCCACGAGGACGTCGCGCGGCAGATCGACAGCGTGAAGGTCAATCTCTCCGCCCTCAACCTGATGCAGGAGCACTGCGCCGAGCGCCTCATCGCCATTCTGGATGAATACGCCCTGCCGCACCGCCTGTTCCAGTTTGAAATCACCGAGACCGTCGCCACCGAATACTCGACCCGCCTCGGCCGCGCCGTCGATGCGTTCAGTCAGGCCGATATCGGCCTGTGCCTTGACGATTTCGGCTCGGGCTTCGCCAACCTGAACACCGTCACGCACCTGCCGTTTTCGGCCATCAAGCTCGACCGCTCGCTGCTCTATCACATCTGCACCGACGCGCGCGACGCGCTGTTTTACCAGAGCATCGTCTCCACCTTCCAGCGGATGGGCTATAACGTCATCGCCGAGGGCGTGGAGACCGAGAAAGAGGTCGCGCTGCTGAAAAAATGGAACGTCGATCTGATTCAGGGCTATTATTTCTCCCGCCCGCTCCCCGCGCCGATGCTGCTCGAGCTGCTCAAGGAGGAGCGGGGGTGAGAACGCCTTCCACCGTTTGATAACGCCTTCCACCGGCTGCGTGAACTCCTTACACCGTCTGATAACTCCTTCCACCGCTGCGGCGGTGAACGCGCTCCGCTAGGCCTAGGGGATTAGGGGGAGATTTCGAATTTCTCCCCCTTAAATCCCCTAGGAACCCCATAACCCCCTTTGAAACGAGCAGGGTTGCGACCCTGCACCCGGGGTTGTATACGAGGTTTTGAGCGGGCGCGCGAAAGGTCATAGGGGCGACCGCAAAGCCCCTATATGCAATCGACGGCAAGGCCGCAGGCCTTGACCGGCGCAGCCCCAGACCTCCCTCCTCGAGGGAGGGGGACCGCCGCAGCGGTGGAAGGAGTTCACGCAGCGGTGGAAGGAGTAAGCCCCATCAAATCCCCAATCATATGCCCGACATGCGCCGCGTGCGCCGGGCATATGATTTTTTTTGTTTCCGGAAAATTCCGGGCGGAACGGGCGGCGTGGGCGGGGCGAACAGGCCGGGCGGCGGGACAACGGCACGAAAGGCGTTTTTTCGGCACGAACGACCCGTCCGCGTTCCTCCGCAGACGGACAGATTGTGGTATAATCGGGGTGCGAGGGTTACGCGAAAAAACGGTTAGATTCCGGATTTCGCTAAAAAAGGTGAAACCGGAGTAAAAAAACCGTTTTGAATGGTATTTTCAGGATTCACAAAATCAAAATGCTGTGCTATAATTGGAAAAAAGTGGTGGGGAGGAGGACGATGTGTCCCGAAAATGAGTGTTACAGAAATGTGACGAAAACCCGGAAAGCGGGCGCAAAAACGTAAAATAACAAAGCATCCTGTGTAACTGAGAAACCGAACGACTTTCGCGGAAAGCCGCGCGGATGCGCGCTTTTTCAAGCGGAAAACAACATATTCCGCCCTGTTTGTCCCCATCAAACGGAGAAAAGGGACGGACGGAGGCCGCGCCGCCGGATCACGCAAATGTGACGGGCGCGAAACAATTTCGTTTCCCCATGACGATAAAGCGCCGCCCGGAAAGGCGCGCAAAACGTTAAAAGATAGATACAAACCAAGCTGAAGGAGGTTTTTCAAGATGAAAAACAGTTGGAAAAAGGTTGTGGCGATGATGATCGCGGCGGCGCTGTGCGTCTCTTGCGGCGTGACCGGCTTCTCCGAGGACATCCAGACGGACGAGAACACCGCAATCGTCGAGGCGGTCGAGGCGCAGAATCAGGAAGAACCTCCGAAGGAGGAAGCGCCCGCGCAGGAGCCTGCGCCCGCGCCGGTGCAAGAGCCGGAACCCGTGAAGGAGCCTGACCCCGCGCCGGAAGCGCCGAAGGCCGAGCCCGCGCCGGAAGCGCCGAAGGATGAAGCGCCGAAGGCCGAGCCTGCGCCCGTGACGGAAGAGCAGAAGAAGGAAGAAGAAAACAAGGCCGACGAAACGACCGAAGTGAAGATCGACAAAAAGGCCGAAGTGCCGGAGCAGAAGATCGAGGAATCGGCCGAGCAGAAGAAGGAAGACATCAAGGCCGACGAAGCCAAGAAGGAAGAAGAAATCACGGCCGAGACGAAGAACGAAGAATCCAAGACCGAAGAACCGAAGGCCGAAGAATCTGAGGAAGAATCCAAGGAGGAATCCAAGGAAGAAAAGCCCGCCGAGCAGCCGACCGTCCCCGCCGCCACCAAGGTCGAGCAGCCGGTCGAGGACGCGTCCGCCGCTGACGACGTGGTGGTGAAGGAAAACATCACCGTGCACATCGAGTGGGAAGACGAGGACAACGCCCTCAGCCTGCGCCCGCAGACCCGCGCCGTCACCCTGAACGGCTCCGACGGCCAGACCTATTCCGCGACCCTCTCCGAAAAGGACGGCTGGCAGCACACCTTCGCCGACCTGACGACCCAGCGCGGCGCGGAAGTCATCTACTATTCCGTTGACGCGGACGATGTGACCGATTACGACAAGGACGTTCGCGGCCTGACCGTGACCTACACCTGCACCGCGAAGCCCGTCGCGGAAGAAGAACCCGTCATTGACGAGCAGCCCGTCGCGGAGGACGAGACCCTCATCGACGATCAGATGGACGGCGAGCAGGGCGAGCTTCCGGAAGGCGACGGCCCGACCGTCACCGAGACGGAAGACGGCACCGTGATCGACATGGGCGAAACCGCCGAAGAACCCGTTGAGGGCGAGGAAGCCAACGCCGACAAGCCCGAGGAAGACGGCGAGCTCGACGAGGACTTCGTTCTCCCCGAAGAGGGCGAGCTGCCCGAGGAAGACGCTGAACCCGAAATCCCTGAGATTGATTTCAGCACGCTGCAAGTGGTCATCGGCGAACCCCAGTATGACGAGGACGTGATGACCCTCCGCGCGACCCTGATCGGGTTTGACAATATCGACTATGCCCTCCAGTGGCAGTTCTCCACGGACGACGCGACGTGGACGGATGTTCCCAGCGCGACCGGAGATACGCTGGTCGTCCAGCTCGACGAGAGCAACGCCGGATGCTATTGGCGCGTGAGCGCGGAGGTCTTCGGCTGGAAGACGCTTCCGACCGAGCAGGCCGCGCAGGAGTGACGCGCCCGTTTTTCCGAAATCTTTTTCTTGAGGCGGCGCACCGTTTGCCGCAGATTCGCTTTGATCGTTCTGGAAGCATGGGTAATGCCGCTTTCTGATGAAACAGGAGGATAAGACAATGAGGGATAAAGTAAAACGCTTTATATCCATTCTGATGACGGCGCTGATGCTCGTCAATCTGCTGCCGGTGGGGCGCTGGCGGAAGGGTTCACGATTAGTAATTCGGTGCAGAGCATAGGGTGGTGGGGCTATCCCGTTTTCGTGTATGTTCAGGTGGACGGCGACCCGACGGGGTTGAGAGCAAATAAGGATGGCTGGTTCACTATTGGTATGGTTGCCAACGTTAGGGGTATGCCGGCTCCGCAATACAGTTACTCTGCCTACCAATCTTCAGTCAACGGTATACGCCCTGGCGATATAATTGGCAACATAACGCGGTTTACAGATAATACAGACATTAATATTGGTGATATTTTTTTTGGGAAGGAAAAGGATTTAAGGTTGACAGTGGCACTTCCGGTTCTTATCCTGAATATGACAGCGGACCCAGATGGCATCTGGATGGAACGATTAAGATTCAAAACATGCCGTCAACCTATACCGTTCTATACGTCGATGTGGAGGACGGCAAGGAAATCGGTAGAGGAAAAACTGTAACAGGTAAAATGCACCAAACTGAAAAAGTTTGGGTTGATGCTCCGGATTCCTTGGAAGATGGCCTCTATTCCTTCTGTGATGAGGTAGAAGGTTATCCTCAAATGCAGACACAGAAAGTTCCGTTTACAGAGCAGGATGGAACGCTGACGTTCTACTATAAAAAGAACACCTACACGGTAAACTATTATCTGAACGGAACAACGGAAAAGGTTAACCCCTCCACAACAAGAAATGCGAAGCTCGGCAGTACCGTGGAGGAATTCCCCGCCACGATTTCGGGCTACACGCCGGTATCGAATGACAAGAAGTCTATCACGATCACCAAGGGAACGAACGAGATCAATTTCTACTATTATAAGAACGTCACGCTGACGGCGAACAGCGACACGAAGACTTATGATGGAACAGAGCATAGCGTTTCCGGCTTTACCGGCAAGACTGTCAGAGAAGGAGACCCAGTAACTCTTAGCTTCGATACCGTCAATGTGCCGGAAGTGAAGCAAAAGGATGCCGGTACATACCCTGTTGAGTTTAACAAAAACCCGGTTGGCAAGTTTGACACGACAGAAAAGTATATCGTTGCGGGGGCGACGGACGGCCAGCTCGTAATCAAGAAGCGCCCGGTGACGCTGACCTCCGCTTCTGACAGCAAGGTCTACGACGGCAAGGCGCTGACGAACGACAAGGTGACGGCTGAGGGTTTTGTTGAAGGTCAAGGCGCGGCTTACGAGGTGACGGGAAGCCAGACGCTGGTTGGCTCTAGCAAGAACACGTTCGAATACAAGCTGAACGACGGAACGAAGGAGAGCAACTACGATATCACCAAGACCGAAGGAACGCTGGAAGTCACGAAGAATGAGAAAGTTGTTGTTAAGGTAAAGGGAAAAACAGACAGTGTGACGTATGACGGCGATCCGCACAGTGTCGCTGGTTACGAAGTAGTCTCGATAGAGATTGATGGAGAAGCCACAGAACTGTATAAGGAAGACAACATCACGTTTGACGGCGAAACGAACGCGACGGGCACTGATGCGAACACCTATCCGATGGGGCTGAGCGCTAACCAGTTCTCGAACAAGAACGGCAACTTCACGAACGTGAAGTTTGAAGTTGTGGAGGACGGCCAGCTCGTAATCAATCAGCGCCCTGTGACGCTGACCTCCGCTACTGACAGCAAGGTCTACGACGGCACGGCGCTGACGAACGGCACGGTGACGGCTGATGGCTTTGTTAAAGACGAAGGCGCGACGTACAAGGTGACGGGAAGCCAGACGGACGTTGGAACGAGCAATAACACGTTCGAATACACGCTGAACGGTAACACGAAGCTGACGAACTACAATATCACCAAGGTCGAAGGCAAGCTGACAGTCACGGCGAACAAAACCGAAGTGGTTGTGACGATCACGGGACACAATAGCACCGTAACGTATAACGGAAGCGAACAGTCCGTCAATGGGTATGATGTATCTATCTCCCCCGAAGGTGTAAGTTACACGACGGCTGACTTCTCGTTCGACGGCAACGCGGAAGTGAAGGGCACTGACGCGGACACCTACCCGATGGGGCTGAAAGCTGACCAGTTTGCGAACACGAACGGCAACTTCACGAACGTGAGGTTTGACGTTGCTGACGGCTGGCTCAAGATCACGCCGAAGACCATTAAGGTAACCGTAACAGGAAATACGGACACGAAGGTCTATAACGGAAAAACGCAGTCCGTAAACGGCTTTACGACGAATAAGCCGGAAGGCGTGACGGTCACGCTGAAGTCCGGAAAAGAAGCGAAGGCCGAGGGTCAGGATGTTGAAACCTACTACATGGGTCTGACCGAAGAAGACTTTGAGGTTGAGAGCCAGAACTATAATGTAGAGCTGTCTGTGAATGACGGCTGGCTTGAGATCACGCCTGTCACGGACAAAGTGACGGTAACGGTCACGGAAAAATCGGACACCGTGACGTATGACGGCGATGAGCATAAGGTTGAGGGCTACAAGAGCATAACGGCTGACAACACGCTGTATGACGTGGCGACCAGCGTGAAGGCAACGCAGACCGAAGCGTGGACGGCCAAGGGAACGGCCGCTGGCGAATATCCGGTAGGCATTGTGGCTGGCGACTTCGAGAACACCAATAAGAACTTCACGAACGTCGAGTTTAAGATTGTTGACGGTGCGCTGACGATCAATCCTGTCACGGACAAGGTGACGGTGACGATCAAGGGCAGGACGCTTGAAACGACGTATGACGGCAAGGTGCATGACGTCTTTGGCTATGATGCGACGCCCAGCAACGCGCTGTATAGACCGAACGAGGATATACAGTTTAACGGCACAGACTACGACAAGATCGCGAAGGGCACCGATGCGGGCAAGTATGACATGAAGCTGACCGTTGAGCACTTCACGAACATCAGCGACAACTTCACGAACGTCGAGTTTATTGTGACCGACGGCTATGTGAAGATCAATCCGCGCAGCGTGAAGCTGACCTCCGAAACGGCCAGCAAGACCTACGACGGCAAACCGCTGACGAACGAAACGGTAGCGGTTGGCGGCGACGGCTTTGCTGACGGCGAAGGCGCGACGTATGACTTTACGGGAAGCCAGACGGACGTTGGCGAGAGCGATAACTTGTTCACCTTTGAGGTAAACGAGGGCACGAAGAAAGAAAACTACACCTTTGAGGTCGCGATCGGCACGCTGAAAGTCAATCCTGTCACGGACAAAGTGACGGTAACGGTCACGGAGAAATCGGACACCGTGACGTATGACGGTGGGAATCATACGGTTTCGGGCTACGCGAGCATGACGGCTGACAACCCGCTGTATGACGTAGAGAACGACGTGCAGGAAACGCCGAACGCTGCGTGGGCGGCCAATGGAACGGACGCTGGCGAATATCCGTTAGGCATTGTGGCTGGCGACTTCAAGAACATCAACACGAACTTCGAGAACGTCGAGTTTGTGGTTGTTGACGGTGCGCTGAAGATCGATCCTGCCCCGGTTACGCTGCAAGCGCCCATCGCGAGCAAGACCTACGACGGAACGCCGCTAAAAGCGGAGGATTATGGCCACTCGTTTGTGGAAGGCCTGGACTTTGCGGATGATTTCGCATCGATCAGCGTAGAGGGCAGCCAGACGCAGGCTGGAAGCAGCGTCAGCCAGATCAAGGAGGTTGTCCCGAAGAAGGGCAAGGATCTCAAGAATTACAAACTCACATTCCTGCCGGGCACCCTGACCGTCGCCAAGCGCAGCGTGCTGCTCACCTCGCAGTCCGCGACCAAGACGTATGACGGCTCGGCGCTGACCCGCCCGGCCGTGACGATCACCGGCGACGGCTTCGTTCCGGGCGAGCTGGCGAAGGTGGAGGCCACCGGCTCCATCACCAACGTGGGCAGCACCCCGAACGCCATCCAGTATACGACGACCGGCGCGTTCAACCCGGCCAATTACAGCATTGCGCTGTCCGTGGGCACGCTGACCGTGACCGCGAAGCCGGAGCCGGAACCGCGGCGCACGTTCAACCTGACGGTCAACTACGTCTATCAGAACGGCAAGCGCGCGGCGGCTTCCTACAACCGCGGCGGCCTGAAGAACGGCGAAACGTTTGATATCACGTCCCCGGTCATCGCGGGCTACACGGCCTCCGAAACCGTGGTCAGCGGCACGATTGACAACCGCGATATCAAGGTGACGGTCATCTACACCGCCGACGGCGTGAATCTGGATGACTACGGCGTGCCGCTCGGCTTGGGCAACATCACCATGAACGTGGGCGACTGCTTCGAGTAACCCTTTCACCGCATCCGGCGCGCGCTGTGCCCGCCGGATGCGGCCTCTCCGTACTACAACAACAGACCGGCTATGAAAAGTCAAGGGGTTAATCTGAGATGACAGCCGGGACGTAAG
>OKRW01003092.1_pt1 | contig 11097 bp, 8 predicted proteins | sample 1601151 | NCBI WGS metagenome assembly OKRW01 (sample SAMEA3541471, study PRJEB24748) | human gut metagenome | biome: human gut; feature: human-associated habitat; material: faeces | place: China | collected 2012 | reverse complement strand
ATGCGCAAGGTTTATCTGCCCAGAGGCAGAAAGAATGAGGAAAATTTCGTGATCGTGTCCGTGAACGGGCGTAGCTACAAGATCATGAAGGGCGTGGAGGTGGAGGTGCCTGCGTATGTGGCGGAGGTGCTGGAAAACAGCCGCATGATGGCTGACACTGCCCGGCGGTATGTGGACACCATGGCCAACTGAAAAGGAGGACACTATGGGCAAAATGACGGCGGGGCAGGTGCTGACTCAGGTAGACAGCCTCCTGCCCAACGCATACACCCGGGAGGAAAAGCTCCGGTGGCTGCTGCAGGCGGAGGGTACCCTCATCCGGGAGGTGCTGCGGCCGGTGGACCGGGAGACATCCGTGCCGGAAAAACTGGAGGAAAGCACCGTGCTGGTGGCCGGGACGCCCTATGACGGGCTTTACGATCTGTATGTACAGGCGCAGATCCACTACGCTGACGGCGACATGGCGCACTGGAACAACGCTATGGCCCTGTGGAATCGGGGCGTGGAGGCTCTGCAGGCGGAAACACTGCGGAAAATGGGCAAAATGCAGACGGCAAACTGCCTGCGTCTTTGCTGAAGGGAGGCGAGGGCATGTTCTTTCCGATGCTAAAGAAAATTGGATTGGAAAAGATGACGGTGACGGATTTCCCGGGCCTTGACCGCAGGGAAACAGCCAGAATCGGGGGATTCCGTGAGATGCGGAACCTGTGCGGGGAGGGATACCCTACCCTGCGGACGCGGCAGGCAAGGGGTCTGACTGCCACGGTGACCAAGCCTGGCGGCCTGACGGCGAAGGATGCCCTGATCTGGGTGGACGGCACGCGGATCTGCGTAAACGGTGAGGCGGCGGGGCCGGTGCTGACGGAGGGGGAAAAGGATCTGATCAGCATGGGCGCATATCTGATCGTTTTTCCCGACAAGGTGTATCTCAATACCAAGGATCTGACGGACTACGGAAGCCTGGAATGCGAAAGAACCGCATCGGCGGGAGTGGCCATCAGCCTGTGTGATGTGGAGGGCAAGGCCTACAGCGGCGTGGTTCAGAGCGTCGGGGCACCGGAGGATCCGGAGGAGGGGGCGCTGTGGATGGATGTATCCGGAGCAGAGCCGGTGCTGCGGCAATACGGCCAGGAGTGTTGGACGGCCCTGCAGAATGTGTGCGTAAAGCTGCAGGCGACCCTGCTGGGGAAGGGATTCGCCGCCGGGGACGGTGTGACGGTCTCCGGCTGCGCTGCGGCAAGACTCAATGGGGAGAAGGTCCTGCAGGCGGCAGGGGAGAACTGGGTGGTCTTCCCCGGGATCGTGGCAGGGAACGCATCCCAAGAGGCGGCGGTGACCATTAGCCGCACTGTGCCGGAGATGGATTTTGTGGTGGAGAGCGGCAACCGATTGTGGGGCTGCAGGTACGGTATGACGGACGGTGAGGCCGTGAATGAGATCTACGCCAGCAAGCTGGGGGATTTTAGGAACTGGAGATGCTTTGAAGGCTTGTCCACGGACAGCTATGCCGCAGCCAGAGGCTCCGACGGGGCATTCACCGGAGCGGTGAGCTATCTGGGGAACCCAATATTCTTCAAGGAACGCTGCATGGAGCGGGTGTACGCCGGGAGCCAGGGGGCTCATCAGATCGTGACCACGGAGTGCAGCGGCGTGCAAAAGGGCAGCGCAAAAAGCCTGCAGGTAGTGGGCGGCGTGCTGTACTATCTATCCGATGAAGGCGTGCTGGCCTTTGACGGAAGCCTGCCGGTGACGGTATCCCAGGCCCTGGGCGAGAGAAGATACAGCGCGGGAGTGGGCGGCGCGTGGCGAGAGAAGTACTATCTCTCGGCGCTGGATGAGGATGGAGCAGCCTCTCTGTTGGTATATGACAGCGAGAGAAAGCTGTGGCACCGGGAGGACGAGCTGCGGGCGGAGGGCTTTGCCTGCAAGGACGGGGAGCTTTACTGCCTGAGCGCAGAGGGGAAGCTGCTGAGCATGCACGGCGAGAGCGGCGAAAAGGAAACGGGCTTTACCTGGCTGGCGGAGACCGGAGAGCTGGGGCTGCAGACCCCGGAGCGCAAGAGGCTGACACGGCTGCTGCTGGCAATGCGGCCCGAGCAGGGGACAACGGTGGCAGCGTGGGTCAGCTATGACCAGGGAGCCACCTGGCAAAAGCAGGGACAGATCACCGGCAGCGGCGGCATACGGGAACAGCTGGTGGCCATACGGCCCAGGCAGTGCCGGGCTATGCGGCTGAGGCTGACCGGCAACGGCCAGTGCGCTATTTTTGCCGCCACGGCCCTGTATGGGAGAGGAAGTGACCGGCTGTGAGCGTGATGGAAATGCCCGCCGTCCCTGCGGGAACGCTGGCGCAGCAGGTGCAGCAGCAATACACCTACTTATTTCGGCTGGCGCAGACGCTGAACCGAGCTATGGAGCAGGTGGAGTGCACCGCCGGCGCTCAAGCAGCGCAGGCGCAGCGGACAAGGATCAGCAGCCGAGAAGCCCGGGAGGAGCGGGCACACCAGGCGGCAACGCTCAAGAGCCTCATCATCAAGTCGGCGGACGTGGTGCGCCAGGAGATGGATCGGCTGGCCACGGAGCTGAAGGGGAGCTATGTGGCACAATCGGAATTCGGCGACTATTTGGAGAGAATCAGCCAGCGGATCGAGGCAGACCCCAGTCAGCTGAGCCAGTATTTTAAGTTTGCCTCGGACATTCGGGCGGATGTGGACCGGGTGGAGGTGGACTTTGCCTCCTACAAGACCGATGTGGAGGGATATATCCGCCAGGGCATTGTGGGCTATGACGGCACCGTGCCCATCATCGGCATCGCCATTGGCCAGGACATCCGCACCAGCCAGACCGGGGTGGAGACGGAGCAGGGTGTGTACGATGTAATCGACAAGAGCAGCAATATGTCCGTGTGGACCACGGAGAAGCTGTCATTCTACATGGGCAGGAGACGGCATATTTCTCCAACGGCAAGCTTACTGTGGCCCAGATCGCCGCGGACCGCATCACCGGCGCGGGGGAATGGGACGTGAGCTTCACCAGAGGCGTGAAATTCAAATGGATCGGAGGATGAGGAAATGGCCACCAGCGGCGTTATCAGCACAAACACAAAATACGGCTCATGCTTTTGGGTAAAATGGGAAATCTCCGGCAGCCAAAGCATCTCTGACAACAAGACTACCATCGCCTGGTCCTGCGGCCTGACCCCGGGGGAGCAGTATTATGACAATGCCATCCGAATGTCGGAGGTAAGCATCGCCGGGGTAAAGGTGTACGCCGGCGGCACCTACTCCAACATAACGGACTACAAGGACTGCACCTTCGCCTCGGGCACGCTGGAGCTGAGCCACAATGCAGATGGCACCAAGAGTTTTACCGTGGCAGCCTTTTCCGGGTGGCTGTACGGAAACGGCGACTACACTGCCGCAGCCAAGAGCTTCACTCTGCCCACCATACCCCGGGCCACCACGCCCTCTATCGGGCCGGTGACCATCGGCGGCAAGGCAACCATCAGCCTGCCCCGGGCATCCACGGCCTTTACCCATACGCTGAGCTACAGCTTCGGCAGCGCGTCGGGGACCATTGCCACCAAGGCAGGGAGCAGCTATACCTGGACCGTGCCGGAGAGCTTGGCGGCGCAGATCACAAGCAAGCTCAGCGGCACCGGAACGCTCACCTGCAAGACCTACAAGGGCAGCAGCCTCATCGGCACAAAGTCGGTATCCTTCACAGCGGCGGTGCCGGGCAGCATGAAGCCCGCCCTGAGTGCGGGCTGGGCCACGGTGACCTACGACAACAGCGGCACCAAGGCCAGCACCATTGCCGCGTGGGTGCAGGGCTACTCCAAGGCCAAGGCCACCTTCTACAGCAGCAAGGTCACCTGTAAGCAGGGAGCTACGGTGAAGAAGTACTCCATCACCTACCTGGGAAAGACCGTGTCGGCCAGCCCATACCGGACGGGGACCATTACGGCCACCTCCGCCAAGGTGCGCTGCACGGTGACGGACAGCCGGGGCCTCACAGCCTATGAGGACTTCTCCATCACGCTGCTGGCCTACGCCAAGCCGGCGCTGAATGGGGTGAAGCTGTACCGCTCGGACGCGGAGGGTAAGGCAGCGGACAGCGGCACGCACATCGCAGGTGTTGCCACGGCAAAGTATTCCTCCCTGGGTGGGAAGAACCGTGTGACCATCAAGGGTTACTGGAAGAGTGTGGGCGGCAGCTATGGAAGCGGCGTGGCCATGCAGGCCGGGACGGCGAAGGTCATCAGCGGCAGCACAACGCTGAGCACGGAGAAAAGCTATACGGTGAAGGTCATCGCCACCGACAGCCTGGGGAACACCGCCACCTATGAGGCGACCATCCCCACGGAGAAGGTGGCCTTCCACCTGAAGGCGGGGGGAGACGGCGCCGCCTTTGGCAAGGCGGCGGAGAAAAGCAAGGCGCTGGAGCTGGCGGCGGATTGGAATCTGCATGCAGGGCGATTTATATACATGGGCGGCAGCAAGGCGACAAATGCGGAGAAGGACATATATTTTCAGACGATGGACGGAGCCGCAAATCCGCACAACACGGCCATTTACGGCGGCAACGGGGAATCCGCTGCGGCCTGGGGCGTGTACGATGCACAGAACAAACGCAGCGTGATCCGCTACGATGATGTGGCAGGAACGCTGACGCTGCTGGGCCTGGGGCCTACCAATCTGACGATTGGCGCGTTCGGGTCGAATTTAAAGAACTTCAGCGGCACGGCCAGGCACTCCGCTATGTTGGGGCTCGGCATCCTGAGGGTGTCGGGAGAAACCAACGTTGCGCTAACGGCGGATACGACATACGACATTGCCACTATCGGCGCACATATCCCCACCTCCACCTATGCCCTAAGCGTGTACTGTCAGAAAGACCTGGATGCGCGGCTGAGCTCGGCCGGCACCATACAGATCCGGCCCAAGGAGGACATCCCCGCAGGGTACGGCATCTACATCGCCGGAATATGGATCGCAAGCTGATGAGAACGAAATTAAAGGAGGCTGAATTATGGCGAGAAAGCTTTGGAGGGGCAATACAGGCAGTTCCGTGCGGGAGCTGCAGCAGAAGCTGAATCAAAACGGATATCACCTGGACGAGGATGGCGTGTTCGGCAGCAACACATACAGGGCTGTGGTGGATTACCAAAAGAAGAACAAGCTGCTGGTGGACGGCGTGGTGGGCGACGAGACCTGGGGAAGCCTGAACAAGGTGCAGCAGGCTGCCGTACCCACGAAGCCCACTACGGGTAAGGATGTGATGAAGGGCGTGTCGGACGAGACGTACAACAAGCTGCACAAACTGGAGCAGGGATATGTGCCATCGGATGAGGTGGAGACGGCGCAGGAGATACGCAGAAGTATAGAGGCGCTGCAGCCGGAGAAGTACAAGTCTTCCTTTGAGGACGAGCTGTCCCAGCTCTACGAACAGATCGCTCAGCGAAAACCGTTTGCCTACGACCCGCAGACAGATGCGCAGTATAAAAATTATGCGTATCAGTATGCCCGGAGGGGACGGGACGCCATGGAGGACACCATGGGCACTGCTGCCGGGCTGACGGGAGGCTACGCATCCAGCTACGCACAGACGGCGTCCCAGCAGGCCTATGACCGCTATATGCAGGAGCTGGCGGAGCTGATGCCGGAGCTGGAAAGCAGCGCCCGGCAGCGGGATCAGGACCAGCGTAACTGGCTGACCCAGAGATACGAGCAGGTGAGCGAGCAGGAGCAGGCGGATTATAAGCGCTACAGGCAGGAACAGGAGGCCTGGCAGGAGAGCTATGACCGGGCGGGCAAGGAGGCAGACGCCCTGCGGGAGCAGGAGTATGCCGACTACAAGCTGATGCTGCAGCACTACACGAGCAAGGCAAACGCAGAGCAGAAGGCTTCCGGCGATGGCCGAGCCAATTCAGGCGCCGCGGCAAAAACAGAAAAGAAAACGACGCTTAGCTCCACGGCCATGGAGAGCCTGCGGCGGGCCATGGGGAACTATCTCAAGGGCGGAAAGAAGCAGGAGGCGGCAGCCCTGGCACAGCGGTATGGCAGCCGGATGACGGCCATGCAGAAAAAGCAGCTGAAGAAGTTGTTTGGCACATATGGAGCCAATTTGATCATATAAGGAAAGCGCCCCCTTCCGCCTTTGGGAAGGGGGCGCTTTTTGCGAAATGGAGCTGGAGGGTGAAGGACAGGGGCTTGACAGGGGGGCGGTTTTTGCTACAATAGGAGCAGAACTATGAAAGGAACATTATATGGACGGATTTTACTACAAAGGGCTGAACCGAGAGGAAAAATCAGCCTACGAGCAGATTAAGAGCCTTGCGCCCACGATACGGATAACGCGGCTGGAGCCGGCAAGACTGGCGGAGGTTTACCTGCGGTTAAAGCTGGATACACCGCTGCTGTTTCATGTGACGGGGTATAGCTATCGGTTTTATCCCGGGGCAGAGCACGTGGAGCTGCTGCCGGAATACCTGTTTGACAAGGGAAAGATTCGCACCCACCAGCAGGCAATAGCGGCCCGCATAGAGCGGCTTACCCGGCCCCTGCGGGGAAAGAGCCAGCTGGAAAAGGAAATTGCCATTCACGATTTCATATTGGACAGCGTTCGCTATGATAAGCTGAAAAAATCTTATTCCCACGAGATCATCGGCCCGCTGACCCAAGGGGTGGGTGTGTGCGAGGGCATCGCTAAAACGGTGAAGGCACTGTGTGATGCGGCGGGAGTAGAGTGCATCATCGCCCTCAGCGAGGCAAACCCGGAAAAGGGAGTGCGCTACCGTCACACCTGGAATGTACTTACAATAGACGGAAAAAGATACCATATGGATGCTACCTTCGACAACTCCCTGCAGCGGGGTACCCATCGGTATGATTACTTCAACCTGGACGATAAGCATATTTTCTCGGATCATGAGAAACTGGTGCTGCCGGTGCCGAAATGCACGGAGGACAAGGGGTATTATTACCGCTCCGTATCCCTGACAAAAACGGAGGATGTGGCAAACCGGGTGCGCCAGGCGCTGCGAAAAAAACAGACGCAGTTCGTGTTCCACTGGCGTGGCGGCGGATTAAACCGGGAGATTCTAAATGAGATTCTGGCGGGGGCTGCGGAGGAGGCCGGCAAGAAGGGGCTGCAGGTGAGCTGCGCCGTGAATGTGCGCCAGGCGGTGATTCAGCTGGACTTTGGTACAGCTCGGGAAACAGAGCTGCAGCAGCCGGACGAGGGACAGGAGGATGCGCAGGCGTGACAGCTGCCCTCCTACGAGGCGGAAAATCGGGCCGGGGGGCCATACTGTAAGGAGGATTTGTGATGGCAAGGAAGGCAGGACGGAACACGAAGGCACGGATCGTGGCGGCGGCGTGGAAGCTGTTTTACGAGCAGGGCTATGAGGATACCACCGTGGAGGACATCGTGTTTGAATCCGAGACCTCCAAGGGATCGTTTTACCACTACTTTGACGGCAAGGATGCGCTGTTGGAGTCCCTGTCGGTACTGTTTGACGAAAAGTACGAGGAGCTGCGGCCACAGCTGGATCCGGAGGCGGATGCGGTGGACACACTGGCATTCCTGAACCGAGAGGTATTCGGCATGATCGATAACAGTGTGTCTATGGAGCTGCTGGCAAGGCTGCTATCCTCTCAGCTGGTGACCCGAGGTGAAAAGCATCTGTTAGACCGCAGCCGCACCTATTTTAAGCTGCTCTATCAAATCATCCGCACCGGCCAAAGCCGGGGCCAGCTGCGCACGGACATGACCGCCAATGAGATCGTGAAGGCCTACGCCATGTTTGAGAGGGGGCTGATGTATGATTGGTGCCTCAGTGGTGGCGAATACGCCCTGAGCCGTTACAGCGCCCTGATGATGCCGATGTTTTTACAGGGCTTCCGGACGGCAGAATAAGCTCCCAAAAATGATTTTGAGAGCTTATTTTGGTATTGCATGTGGTCTATATGAAAAAAGAATAAAATCAAGAAATAACTGGATTATATGAGAACCATGTATAGAATCCATTCTATACATGGTTCTGTATTTCGTTCTTGTTATGTTTGTGTTATACTTGCCTGCGTTAAGCTAAGAATGCGTTAGGAGTGAAAGCTATGAAAATCAGCGAAGTTATTGTGTTTGTGATTTATCTAGTCTTTATGCTGTCCATCGGGGTGTATTTCTTCTTTAAGAATCGCTCCGGCGGCGAGAAGACATATTTCCTGGGCGGCCGTCAGATGGGCCCCTGGGTCACGGCTCTGTCCGCAGGCGCCTCCGACATGAGCGCGTGGGTACTCATGGGTCTGCCTACCTCTATCTATGCCCTGGGCGTGGGGCAGGTGTGGATCTCTGTGGGTCTGGCCATTGGCTACACCATCAGCTGGCTCGTGGAGGCACCCCGGCTGCGGCGGTTCTCCATTGTGGCCAATGACTCTATTACCATCCCCCAGTACCTGACCAACCGGTTCCTGTCCAAATCTAAGGCCCTGCAGATCATCTGCGCGGTGATATTCCTGGTGGCTTACACCGTGTACGCTGCCTCCAGTGTGAAGGCCTGCGGCACCCTCTTTAACACTGTGACCGGTATGGACGAGACGGCGGCGATGTATCTTGCCTCCATCATCATCATCGGCTATACCTTCCTGGGCGGTTTTTCTGCCGTGTGCTGGACGGACTTTTTCCAGGGTATGCTGATGCTGGGCGCACTGCTCATTGCCCCAATCTTTGCGCTGTTTATGCTTCAGGGCATGGGCGTCCATGCTGTGGATACGCCCGATTACTTCAACGCCTTCAGCAGCTGGAAGGACATTGTTTCCGGCTTGGGCTGGGGCCTGGGTTACTTCGGCATGCCTCATATCATTATTCGCTTTATGTCCCTGGAGTCTCAGAAGAGCTTGAAGAAGTCCGCCAAGATCGGCATTACCTGGACGGTGCTTATCGTCATCTTTGCCGCTGCGGTGGGTATCATTGGCCGCCTGTTCCTGGGCTATGACGAAGCTATCAACGGCCACTCCCTGGTGTTCATCACCATGGTGCGCAAGATATTCCCGGGCGTGATTTCCGGCCTGCTGCTGTCAGCGGTGCTGGCGGCATCCATGTCCACGGCGGATTCCCAGCTGCTCATGGCTGCCAGCGCCTTTGCCAGCGATGTGTATAAGCCTGTATTCCGCAAGGGTAAGGCCAGCGATAAGGAGATGATGTGGGCCGGCCGTATCGTGGTGCTTATCATTTCCGTGGTGGCACTGATTATTGCATCCAATCCCAATTCCGGCACCATCATGTCTCTGGTGTCCAACGCCTGGGGCGTGTTTGGCGCGGCCTTCGGTCCGGCTATTATGCTGAGCCTGTTTTGGAAGCGGTTTACCTTTGCCGGCGCCGTGGTCAGCATCATTGTGGGTGCGGCTGTGGACGGCCTGTGGCTGGCGTTCCTGTCCGGTACGGGTATCTATGAGATTATCCCCGCTTTTGCCGCCAGCATGATCGCCGCCATCGTAGCCTCCCTGCTGAGCAAGAAGCCCGGCAAGGATGTGGAGGAGCTGTTTGACAAGGCTGTGAAGTTCGAGGAAGAATAAGCTGCCATAAGATAACAAAGGAAAAAAATCATCCATCTTTTATTCAAGCGACCGAAAGGGCCTGCTGTCTGTGAATTACAGACGGCAGGTCCTTTCGCTTTACACGCCCGACCTAAAGCCCCTTTCGAGGCTCGCCGGCTGCAAAATGACGTGATAAAAGTAAAAAAATAAGACATATTCCCCTGATAAAAATGTAAATCATTGACCATATATTCCAATGAATGGGAATAAACTGCGGAATACTGTTGAAATAACGAGAAAAATAAGGTATAGTAAAATAGAAAACCGAATTACACAGCGCACAGCGTGAAAGTCGGAACGGAAAATGGCTGAGGCGGGCCATTGCAAAAAAGAGAGGCGAGGGGGAGACATATGGCGTTTTATGCCCACAAACGGGTGGAGCCTGACGGAGAGACGAGCCGACAGACGGTGTATGCGCACCTTATAGGGACGGCGCAGCGGGCCGGGCAGTGCCTGCGGAGCGTGGGATTGGAGAATACGGGGTACCTGGCAGGTCTGCTGCACGATATGGGAAAGTACACCGAGGAATTTCAGCAGTATCTGGAGGCAGGGGATCCCGGACGACGGGGCAGCGTGATCCACACCTTTCAGGGATGCCGGTACATGATGGAGACCTTTCATGGAGAGGGGGCGACGTTTCCGGAGATTGTGTGCGCCGAGTTGATTGCCTTTGCCATAGGGGCCCACCACGGGCTATTTGATTGTGTGGATCCGGCACAGCGGCTGGGGTTTTCATATAGATGTGAAAAGAAGGACATATCCTATGAAGCCGCTGCAGCGGCCCTTTTGAGCGAGATACCGGAGCGGGAGATCCGGGCGCGGTTTAAAAAGGCGGCGGCGGAAGTCGACGGGATCATGGGTCGGCTGGATGAAGCCTATGGAGACGACCGGGACTACGCATTTGAAACAGGCCTTTTGGCGCGGCTGATCCTATCCGCTGTGATTGAAGGGGATCGCCATGACACGGGGGCCTTTATGAGCGGGCCACATCTGCGGACCTGGCCGGAGGACATGGGCCCGGTCTGGGAGGGGAGACTGGCATATTTGGAGGGAAAGCTGGCGCAGTTTCCACAGGAAACGCCGGTAGAGAAGGCGCGGCATGCCATCTCAGAGCGATGCCGGGCCTTTGCGTCCCGGGAGCCGGGCATTTTCCGGCTAAACGTCCCCACCGGGGGCGGCAAGACCCTCAGCTCCCTGCGATACGCCCTGGCTCACGGCAGGATATACCATAAAAACCGGCTGATTTTCGTTTCGCCGCTGCTGTCGATCCTGGAGCAGAATGCCAGGGTCATCCATGAATATGTGGGGGACGATGGGCTGATTTTGGAGCATCACTCCAATGTGGTGCAGACGGGACTTTCCCGGGAGGAGCTGGACGAGCGGGAGCTGCTGGTGCAGAGCTGGGAGGCACCCATTATCATCACCACACTGGTACAGCTGCTGGACACTCTGTTTGCCGGGAAGACCACGGCAGTACGGCGTTTCCAGGCCCTGTGCGGCA
>OKRW01003091.1_pt1 | contig 11098 bp, 9 predicted proteins | sample 1601151 | NCBI WGS metagenome assembly OKRW01 (sample SAMEA3541471, study PRJEB24748) | human gut metagenome | biome: human gut; feature: human-associated habitat; material: faeces | place: China | collected 2012 | reverse complement strand
GAGGGTCTCGTGAATGTTCAGGTTGTGGCGGGCGGCGTCAATGACGCAGCCGGCGATGTTGGAGCAGTGGTCCGAGGTGCGCTCCAGGTCCGTCAGCAGGTCCGCCCACACGAAGCCCGCCTCGATGCTGCACTGTCCCTGCCGCATACGGAGGATGTGGCGGGTGCGCATTTCCTCCTTCAGCTTGTCGATGACCTGCTCCAGGGGCTCCACCCGGGCGGCCCGGGCGGCGTCGTTCTGGCGGAAGCCGTCCAGGGACAGGTGCAGGATCTCCCGGATGGCCCGGGCCAGGGTCTCATACTCCGCCATGGCCGCCGGGGAGAAGGACAGTCCCTTGCTCTGCAGCTCCTCCGCCGACTCCAGCACGTTGACGGCGTGGTCGGAGATGCGCTCGAAGTCGCCGATGGTTTTCAGCAGCTCCGTGGACTCCTGGCTCTCGCTGTCCGACAGGGAGTGGCTGCTCAGCTGCACCAGATAGGTGCCGATGATGTCCTCATAGTGGTCGCAGCGCTCCTCGTCCTCCCGGATGGACCGGGCCAGCTCCGGGGTGTAGCCGGTCAGGGAGGTCAGGGCGTTTTCCAGGGCGCGGACGGCACAGGCGGCCATCTCCCCGGCCACGTTCCGGGCCTGGCCCAGGGCCAGGGCAGGGGTGGCCAGCAGGCGGGCGTCCAGCTCGGACGTCTCCTCCCGGCGCTGGGCGTCGGGCACCAGCCGGATGGCCAGCTTTTCCAGCAGATTTCCGGCAGGCAGCAGCATGGCGGTGCACAGGATGTTGAACACCGAGTGGGCGATGGCGATGCCGTACATGGTGGCGGGCCGGTCCAGGATCGCCGGGGCAAAGATGGCCTTGACGATGCAGAACAGGGTCAGCAGCACCACCACGCCGATGACGTTGAACATCAAGTGCACCACGGCGGCCCGGCGGGCGTTTTTGTTGGTGCCCACGGAGGACAGCATGGCCGTGACGCAGGTGCCGATGTTCTGGCCCATGATGATGGGGATGGCGGCGGCATAGCTGACGCCGCCGGTGACGGACAGGGCCTGCAGAATGCCCACGGAGGCGGAGGAGGACTGGATGATGCCCGTCAGCACCGCGCCCACCAGCACGCCCAGAATGGGGTTGCGGAACATCAGGAACAGCTGGGTGAACTCCGGCACGTCCTTCAGGCCGGACACGGCCCCGCTCATGGTCTCCATGCCGAACATCAGGGTGGCGAAGCCCAGCAGGATGGTGCCGGTGTCCTTCTTCTTGTCGGACTTGCAGAACATATAGAAGATGATGCCGATCAAGGCCAGCACCGGGGTAAAGGACGAGGGCTTCAGCAGCTGCACCCAGGTGCTGCCGCTGTCGATGCCCGCCAGGCTCAGCAGCCACGCGGTGACGGTGGTGCCCACATTGGCGCCCATGATGACGTTGATGGCCTGGCGCAGGGTCATCAGCCCCGAGTTCACGAAGCCCACCACCATCACCGTGGTGGCGGAGGAGCTCTGAATGATGGCGGTGATGCCCAGGCCCGTCAGAAAGCCCACAAATACCCGGCTGGTCATCTTGTCCAGCAGGGTCCGCAGCTTGCCGCCGGCCCGGCGCTCCAGGGCCTGGCCCATCAGGTTCATGCCGAACAGGAACAGACACAGCCCGCCCACCAGCGTCAGCGCATTGAAAATAGTCATAATTCTTTACTCCCTCATTCCAGCTTTTTGACAATTGACAGTATAAAGGGTGTATGTCAAATCCGTTGTAATGGGTGTGTAAAATCTATGTAAAATTTTGGCGCAGAAAATTCCCGGGTCCATTGGGCCCGGGAATCTGTTTTTCACTTTTCGGAGAACACGTCCCAGTTTTTCACGAAATACTCCACGCCGGAGTACACCGTGGTCACCAGGATGACCCCCTGGCACACCAGGTTCAGCCAGTGGGGAATGCCGAACAGAATCAGGCAGATGCACACCATAGTGCTGGCGGTTTTGACCTTGCCGGACCAGCCCGCGGCGATGACCCGGCCCTTTTCCACGGCGATGAGCCGCATACCGGACACGGCGAACTCCCGCAGCAGCACTGCGGCCAGCACCCAGCCCACCATATCGCCGGTTTCCACGAACCAGCACAGGGCCGCCATCACCAGGCATTTGTCCGCCAGGGGATCGGCAAACTTGCCGAAGTCCGACACCTGGTTATAATGCCGGGCAATGTACCCGTCCAGCAGGTCCGTCAGACAGGCCACGATGTAGATGGCCAGGGCCACATAGCGGCTGCCGGGAAAGCCCCAGTAGGCCACCACCAGAAACACCGGGATCAGGAACACCCGGAGCAGGGTCAGTTTGTTGGCTGTGTTCATAGGCATGGTTCATTCCTCCGTTCGTTCACCGGTAAGCTCGCCGTCCATGGCGCCGGTGATGCGCACACGGACAAAGTCCCCCGCCTCCACGGGGCTGTCGGATGTGAAGTAAATGCTGCCGTCGATGCCGGGGCTCTCGGCATAGCTGCGGCCCACATAGCTCATGGACTGGCCGTCCCACCCGTCGCACAGCACCTCCACGGTGTCGCCCATGCGGCTGTCGTTGAACTGGTCCATGACCTGGGCCTGGACCTCCATCACCAGCTCCGCCCGGCGCTGGGCCTCCTCGGTGTCCACCCGGTTGAGCATCTTCGCCGCAGGGGTACCCTCCTCCGGGGAGTAGGCAAAGGCCCCCACCCGCTGGAGCTTCTGCTCCCCCAAAAAGCCGCACAGCTCCTCGAAGGCGGCCTCGTCCTCATAGGGAAGGCCGGTGATGAGGCTGGTGCGCAGCACCACGCCGGGGATCCGGTCCCGCAGCCGGGCAAACAGGGCCTCCAGCCCCGCCTTGGTCTCCCGGCGGCGCATGGCCTTGAGCACCGCGTCGTTGCAGTGCTGGATGGGAATATCCAGATAGTTGCAGATCTTCTCCTCCCCGGCGATGGTGTCGATGAGCTCGTCGGACAGGTTGTCCGGGTACAGATAGTGCAGCCGGACCCAGTGGAAGGGCAGTTTGCACAGCTCCCGCAGCAGCTGGGGCAGGCGGCGCTCCCCGTACAGGTCCACCCCGTAGCGGGTGATGTCCTGGGCGATGACGATGCACTCCCGGACGCCGTCCTCCGCCAGGGCCCGGGCCTCTGCCAGGATGTCCTCCATCCGGCGGGAGCGGTAGTTGCCCCGCAGGGAGGGGATCACGCAGTAGGCGCAGCGGTTGCTGCACCCCTCCGCAATCCGCAGATAGGCATAGTGCCGGGGGGTGGACAGCACCCGGGGCAGCTCCTCCACCGGGCCGTTGATGTCCGCGAAATGGCGGCACTCCCGACCCTCCATCACCTGCTCCAGGGCGGGCACGATGTCGCCGAAGCAGCCGGTGCCCATGATGCCGTCGATTTCCGGCAGTTCCTCCAGAATGTCCGCCTGATAGCGCTGGCTCAGGCAGCCGGTGACGAGAATCTTCTGAATTTCCCCGGCGTCCTTCAGCTGGGCGGCGGAGAGAATGGTGTCGATGGCCTCGCTTTTGGCGCTGTCGATGAAGCCGCAGGTGTTGATGACCACCACGTCGCTGCCGGGGCAGTCCTCCTGGACGGTGATGTCGGCCTGGAGACACAGGGCCATCATCTGCTCGGTGTTCACCCGGTTCTTGTCGCAGCCCAGGGATATGAATGATACGTTCATGCTCTGTTTCCTCTGATTATTCGGGTATTGAATGCTGCCGGGGTGTCTCCGGCAGGTGACTGCTTTCGCCGCCAGCGGGAGCTCATTCCTCCATGTCCCGGTCCAGTCGGGCCAGGGCGGGGCGGATATCCTGCCATTGGAAGCCACGGCGCTGAAGCGCGGCGGACAGCCGCTGGAGCGTGGCCCGGTCCGGCGTCTTGCCCCGGAGCTTGGCGGCCAAAAATTTGTCGATGGCCTCCTCCGGGTCCGGCAGCTGGGCCAGGGCATCCTCCCACAGGTCCCGGGGCACCCCCCGGCGCTGGAGCTCCTGGCGGACGCGGCCGGGGCCGTAGCCCATGGCGGCGTAGTGCCGGGCGATGACCCCGGCATAGGCGGCGTCGTCCACCGCACCCAGGTCCGCCAGCCACTGGGCGGTCTCCTGAGCCTCCTGAGGGTCCGTGCCCTTTTTCACCAGCCGGTCGGACAGCTCCTTCTGGGACAGCATCCGCCGTCCGGCCATCTCCGCCGCCTGCTGCCGGGTCAGGGACCGGGCGGCCGCCCGGTTCAGTTCCTCCAGCACGTCCTCCGCCAGGTCCATGCCCGGGCGCAGGTCAAACCGCAGCAGCTCCTCCGGCGTGATCCGCAGCAGCCGGCCGCCGGTGAGATACACCAGCACCCGGTCCTTTTTGTGCAGGGACGGCTGGATGCGCTCAATCCGCGTCATCGTCGAAGTCGTCGGCGGACACGTCCACCGCCCGGCCCGCCGCCTTGGCGGCGATCTTGGACTGGCTGCTCATCAGCTTGTGGAAGTCCCGGCGGATGGCGGCCTCCAGCTTGTCGGCCTCGTCGGGGTGATCCCGGAAATACTGCTTGGCGGCGTCCCGGCCCTGGCCCAGGCGGATATCGCCCATGTTGAACCAGGAGCCGCTTTTCTGGACCAGGTCCAGCTTCACGCCCAGATCCAGCATCTCGCCCAGGCGGCTGATGCCCTCGCCGTACATGATGTCAAACTCCGCCTCCCGGAAGGGGGGAGCCACCTTGTTTTTCACCACCTTGGCCCGGGTGCGGTTGCCGATGATCTCGCCGCCGGACTTCAAAGCCTCGATGCGGCGCACGTCGATGCGGACGGAGGCATAGAACTTCAAAGCCCGGCCGCCGGTGGTGACCTCGGGGTTTCCGTACATGACGCCCACCTTTTCCCGCAGCTGGTTGATGAAGATGACGATGCTGTTGGTTTTGGCGATGACGCCGGTGAGCTTGCGCAGAGCCTGGCTCATAAGCCGGGCGTGCAGGCCCACGAAGCTGTCGCCCATCTCGCCCTCGATCTCCGCCCGGGGCACCAGGGCGGCCACGGAGTCCACCACCACCACGTCGATGGCGCCGGAGCGGACCAGGGCCTCGGTGATTTCCAGGGCCTGCTCGCCGGTGTCCGGCTGGGAGATCAGCATATCCTCGATCCGCACGCCCAGGGCCCGGGCATAGGTGGGATCCAGGGCGTGCTCGGCGTCCACAAAGGCCACCTCGCCGCCCAGCTTCTGGGCCTGGGCCAGAATGTGCAGGGCCAGGGTAGTCTTACCGGAGGACTCCGGTCCGTAGATCTCGATGATGCGGCCACGGGGCACGCCGCCGATGCCCAGAGCCAGGTCCAGGGCCAGGGAGCCCGTGGGGATGGCCTCCACGTTGGTTTCGGCGTTTTCGCCATAGCGCATGATGGAGCCCTTGCCATACATTTTTTCGATCTGCTGCATGGCCGTCTCCAGCGCCTTTTTCTTGTCGGAGCCCGCAGGGACTGCGGCAGAGGTATCCTTTTTCGCTGCCATTTTCGTCTCCTCCTCTAATTTATATTGCCGTGATGGTATCACAAAGCCTGTCCGGAAAAGCGGACAGTCAGATCTCCTGATACAGGTCCCCCAGCACCACCCGGGGGATGCCCGCCGGGTCCGGGAGAATTTCCAGGTCGCCGAAGCCCACGCTGCGCATCAGCCGCAGCACGTCGTCGGCCTGGCCGATGCCCACCTCGAAGCACAGCCGGGACCCGGGATGCAGCACCGAGCGCCAGTGGGCGCAGATGGCCCGATAAAAGTCCAGGCCGTCGGCCCCGCCGTCCAGGGCCATGTGGGGCTCGTAATCCCGGACGGAGGCGTCCAGCCCGGGAATATCCCCGGAGGGGATATAGGGGGGATTGCTGACGATGCAGTCAAAGTCCCCCAGCCGCTGCACCGGCGGGCGCAGGGCGTCCAGCTGCATGGCCGTCACCCGGCCGGTGAGGCCGCAGCGGCGGATGTTCTGGCGACAGATGCGCAAAGCCCCGTCGCTGAGCTCCCCCAGCACCACCCGGGCGTCCTTCACCTGGCTGGCGATGGCCAGCCCCAGGCACCCGGAACCGGCGCACAGGTCCAGGACCCGGGGGGCCTCCTGCTGCCGCAGCCAGCCGATGGCGGCCTCGGCCAGGGTTTCCGTGTCGGGCCGGGGGATCAGCACGCTTTCGCTGATGTCCAGGGGCAGGCCGTAAAACTCCCACTCGCCGATGAGATAAGCCACCGGCTCCCCGGCCAGACGCCGGCGGGGCAGCGCCCCGGCCGCCTCCTCCACCTCCGGGGACACGTACAGCGCGCCGTCCCGCAGCAGCCGGGCCTTATCCTTTCCGGCGGCGAAGCACACCAGCTCCCGGGCCTCCAGGGTGGCGGCCTCGATCCCCGCCTGCCGCAGGGACCGCCGGATATCCAGGGTCAGATCGTTGTATGTAGCGGCCATTACCAGGCGTCCTTTCCCTGCTCCTCCGGCAGCACCAGCCTCAGGGCCTCGATGGCCACCTCCAGCATGGAGTCGTCCGGCTCGTTGGTGGTGAAATTCTGCAGCCACATCCCCGGGGCGGACAGGATACGGGTGACGGCGTTGTCGTGACGGCCCACAAAGCGGTTGAATTCATAGGTAACGCCCACCACCGGGATCAGCAGCAGCAGGTGCATGGCCACCCGGACCCACAGGTTCTGCCAGTTCACATAGCTGAACACGACGCTGCTGCACAGAATGGACACCACGATGACCACGAACAGGAAGCTGGTGCCGCAGCGGGGATGGTGCTTGGGCTGGATGCGGGCATTTTCCACCGTCAGCGGCAGGCCCGCCTCATAGCAGAAGATGGTCTTATGCTCCGCCCCGTGATAGCAGAACACCCGGCGCACGTCCTTCTGCCTGGAGCAGAGGATCAGGTACCCCAGGAAAATGGCGATCTTCACCGCCCCCTCGATGAGGTTGTGGACGGCGGCGTGCCGGGCGTGGAACAGCCCGGCGATGAAGGTGGGCAGCAGCATGAACAGCAGCAGGGTCAGCCCCAGGGACAGGATCACCGACACCCACACCAGCACCGACTGCAGTTTTTCCGCCGGAATGTGGGCCTCCAGCCACTTATCCAGCTTGGAGGGCTGGACGTTTTCGTCCTCGGGGTAATAGTCGGCGGAGAACATCAGGGCCTTGACGCCCCGGACCATGGAGTCCAGAAACGTGACGGCCCCCCGGATGATGGGCCAGCCCAGAATGGGGTACTTGTCCTTGATCAGGGTCAGCTCCTCCACCTTGGTCACCAGGCCCTCCGGCGAGCGGACCACGATGGCCTGCTTTTCCGGCCCGCGCATGAGAATGCCCTCGATCAGGGCCTGACCGCCGATGGAGGTGCGGAATTGCTTGTTGTTTTTTTCCATGGGGAATGGGTTCCTTTCCAGTATCATAACACACCCGCCGCAAAAATGCAACAGGCGTTCGATTTTTACAGCTCCTGGCCGGAGATGGGCAGCCGGATGGTGACGATGGCCCCGCCGCCGTCGGCGTTGCCGATGTCGAACACGCCGCCGTGGCGCTGGACGATCTCGTCGCACACCGCCAGGCCGATGCCGCTGCCCCGGGCCTTGGAGGAGCCCTTATAAAACTTCTGCTTCACAAAGGGGACCTCCGCCGGAGGGATGCCGGGGCCGTAGTCCCGGATACGCACCACATAGCTGTCCCCCTCCTGGGTCATATCCACGTCGATGCGCTTGCCTGCGCCGCCGTGCTTGGCGGCGTTGTCCAGCACGTTGCAGAACACCTGCTTCAGCCGCTGGGGATCCCCGGAGATGGGCTCGGTATACAGCTCCTGATCGCTGTGATAGTTCAGCTGGATGCCGTCCTGGCGGAACAGCTCCCGATAGGTATAGATGGCGTCCTCCAGCTCCGCCTGCAGGTCCATTTCCTCCACCTGCAGGGTGAAGCGGCCGTCCTGCATTTTGGAAAATTCCAGCAGCTCCTCCACCATGCCCGTCAGGCGGCGGGCCTCCTTGACGATGATGCGCAGGCCCCGGCGCAGCTGGCGTGGGTCGCCGGTCTCATCCCCCAGCAGGGTCTCGCCCCAGCCGCTGATGGCCGTCAGAGGGGTGCGCAGCTCGTGGGACACGGAGGAGATGAACTCCGTCTGCATTTTCTCGCTCTGGCTGATCTTCAGGGACATGTTGTTGATGTTGTCCACCAGCTGGCCCAGCTCGTCGGTATACTTGTTGGCGATCTGGATGCCGTAGCTGCCGGAGGAGATGCGCTTGGCGGCCTCGGACACCTCCGCCACCGGCTGCACCACGTTGTTGATGAAGATCAGGTTGGACACGAAGATCAGGAAGATCACCGCCGCGATGACGGCGGCCATCACCAGCACCGTCAGCCACAGCTGCTGATCCAGCAGCCGGGTAGAGGTGACGAACCGCATCACGGCCACCACCGTTCCGTTGTAGAACACCGGGCTGGACACCGCCAGGATGCTCTCGCCGGTCAGGGGGTCCCGGCCGGAGAAGGAGGCGGTCTTGCCGGTTTCCACGGCCCGGCCCACCTCCGGGGTGGCGGGGGTGCTGCCGGCCACGGCGCCCCGGGAGGACAGCTCCACCTGGCGCTTGCCGTTGATGAATTGCAGCTCCACGTTCTTGGCCAGGCTGTCGTACATGCTGTAATCCGTGACGTATTGGGCGGCCCGGCGGTAATACTCGCTGTAGCTGCCCATGCTGTAGGCGCTGAAATAGTCGGAGCCGGACTTGGCCTTGGCCTCCAGAGAGGACCTGGCCCGGGCGTCCAGGCTGGAGCTGATGGTGGCGGCGGAGAGCACGCCCACCAGCACCAGAATGACGATAATGGGTCCCACGCTGCTGGCCAGCCAGCGGCGGCGCAGACCCCGCAGCTTCAGCCGCTTCCCCTGTCCCCGGGTGAACAGCCGCAGCTTGTTATCCGTGTTGGTATCCATGGCTTAAAAGCCCCACTTGTATCCGTAGCCCCACACGGTGTTGATATAGGTGGGGCTGGTGGGGCTGTCCTCGATTTTCAGCCGCAGACGCCGGACGTTGACGTCCACGATCTTCAGCTCGCCGAAATAGTCCCGGCCCCACACCAGGTCCAGGATCTCCTCCCGGGACAGGGCCTTGCCGGGATTTTCCATGAACATCCGCATGATGGAATACTCCACCTGGGTCAGCTTGATGCGCTGGCCGTTTTTCTCCAGGGTGCGGTTGCGGGTGTTCAGCAGGAAGGGGGGCTGGCTGATGGTGCCCGGCGGCAGCTCCTGGGTGCCGCCGCTGCTGCGGCGGATCAGGGCGTCCACCCGGGCGGTAAGCTCCACCGGGGAGAAGGGCTTGGTCACATAGTCGTCGGCCCCGTTCATCAGGCCCGTGACCTTGTCCATCTCCTGGGATCGGGCCGTCAGCATGATGATGCCGATGCGGGGGTTGGTGGCCCGGATGCGGCGGCACACCTCGAACCCGTCGATGCCCGGCAGCATCACGTCCAGCAGGGCCACCAGCGTGTCCGGATTCTCGTGGAGCTTGTCCAGGGCCTCCTCGCCGGTTTCGGCCTCCACCACCTCGTATCCTGCCCGGCGCAGGTTGATCACAATAAAGCTGCGGATGCTGGATTCATCCTCCAGAACCATTACCTTTCTCATGGATTCGACGTTCCTTTCCTCGGATTTTCATGCAGCCCACTCGGCCATCACCAGGTTGAAGCCCAGGCGCAGGCTCTCCTCGTCCAGGCCGCAGTAGTTGGCCCCGGCCAGCAGCTCCCCGGCGTAGGTGACGCCGTTCTGGCGCTTGAGGGCCATGCGGCTGCCCATCATGGCCCGCTTTTCCCGGTTGTCGCCGGTAAGGGCGTACAGGGCCGCCACCGGCTGTCCGTTGGACAGCAGTACCACCTGGCTCTCGTACGCGCCGTTTTCGGCGGTGGTGAAGGTGGCCTCCCCCTGCCAGGTATCCGGCAGGCGGAAATACCACCCGGCGGACAGATCGTGATAGGTCACGCAGTGGACATCCGGGCTTTCGTCGCCGCAGTAGCTGATCCAGCGGACCAGCCCCCGCACCGCCGCGGCGGTGTTGGCGGCAGCGCCGCTTCCCGCGTCGGCGGCGGCAGTCTCCGGCGCGGGGATCTCCACGCTGCCGTCGCCGTCGATGTCCTGGGGCTTGAGCTGCATATAGGGATACACGGCGGCGGTGAGGCCGGTGGTCCGGTCCTGGGCGATGTTGGTCAGTCCGCCGCTCTCCTGCCACACCAGGATATCCGTCATGGCCATACCCTGGCTGTTGACGCCGGTGGCAAATACGGCGGGGGTGCCGTCGGAGAGCTTGCCCACCACCACGCTGCCCCGGCTCAGCTCCGCCATGGTGTAGGACAAGACGCTGCTGTAGCTGGCGGAGATCACGTCGTCCTTGCGGATATACAGCCCCGCCACCGGCTGGCCATCGTTATCCGAGCGGAACAGCAGCAGGCTCTTGACGCCGTCGCCGTCCAGGTCCGTGACGGTGAAGCGGGTGTAGCCGCTTTGCAGCAGCACATAGGGGTCCGGCTGGGGCACATACACGGCCACGGTCTGCACGTCGGCGCTGATGCGCCAGCCCACGATGATCTCCAGCCGGCCGTTGCCGGTGAGGTCCTCATACTGGACGCTGTCGATGGCGGTGCCGCTGCCCTCGATGACGCACAGGCGGTGATAGGTGTCGTCCTCCGGCCGGAAAACGAAGATTTTCAGGGGCTTTTCGTCGTCCTGCAGCCGCATGAACACCAGGGCCTCCGACAGGCCGTCGTTGTCCAGGTCCACCATCTGCACCGGCTGGATGTTCTGCCCGGTGCTGGGGCCCACCAGCTCATAGCCCTGCTTCTGCAGGTCGTCCAGCTCCTGGGACAGCCCCTCGTATTCCGCCGCCACCCGGGGCAGGGTGAACAGATCCTCCACCGACGAGCGGAACATACACCCGGTCAGGGTCAGCGACATAACCGCCGCCAGAAGCAGCGCCGCCACGCGCTGCGGCAAATGTTTCATTAGAACGATCCCTCCCCCGGTCCGATTTTTTCACTCATCTATCATATCACAGGTTTCGCCGGTTGTGTAGCCCTGTTTTGCTCCCGTCACAGAAAATTTATCGTCAGGCCCCGGGAAATAAAAAATGTGGGGCGGG
>OKRW01003086.1_pt1 | contig 11110 bp, 10 predicted proteins | sample 1601151 | NCBI WGS metagenome assembly OKRW01 (sample SAMEA3541471, study PRJEB24748) | human gut metagenome | biome: human gut; feature: human-associated habitat; material: faeces | place: China | collected 2012 | reverse complement strand
GCTGCGTCTAGGCAGCCGGCTGCTGCGCGGCGCCGCTCTTCGGCGCCTCGGCGGGCGCTGCCTGCGGCTTGGCCTTGGGCTGGTCGGGCACTTTGTAGAGCTCCTCCAGGCTGGCCGCCTGATGGTGCTGGGTGAGATACTCAAAAATGTCGTTGAGCTCTGCGTCTTCGAGCACCTGCATATGATTTTTCGGAGTGGTGGCATAATCCGTCAGGATCTGCGTGATCTCCTTCGAGGTCATGTTGAAATCCTTCGCCACCTCATGCACTCTGTATTTAATCAATCCGCTCATACTTGTTTCCTCCTCTTACCGTGGCGCCCGCCGCTTGTCTGCGCCGTGCACTTGTCTGATATCGTCTTTGCGGCAAGCGCTGCCGCCGTGTTGCTGTACTGCTCCGGATCTGCCTGTGCCAGCGCGGACACGAAGGCCTTCGCAAGCCCCGGATCGGTGACGGCAGCGATGGCGCAGCCGGTCTTGCCGAGCCGCTCGGAGAGCGCCTGCTTCGTATACGGCAGACGCAGCAGCGGCGCCTGCGCGGTGTAAGCAAAGCCCTCGGCGCGCTTGCGCGCATTGTCCGACGCGTCCTGTGCCAGCAGCACCAGGCACGCCTGCCCGGCGCGCGCCGCCGCTCCGGCGTCATACTCGCCGAGCGCGATGCGCCCGGCCTTGCGCATGAGGCCGAGATAGTTGGCTGCTTTATCCGTGTTGGAGCACCTCCAGTTCCGCTGTGAGCTGCTCATAGATCTCCGCCGGGATCGGCGCATCGAACGCGCGCTCGAGCGCACGGCTCTTGCGCGCCTTTTTCAGGCACTCGGGATCCGGGCACAGATACGCGCCGCGCCCCGCTGCCTTGCCGCGCGCATCGAGCGAGATGTCCCCGTCGGGCGCGCGCACCACCCGGATGAGCTCCGGCTTGGGTTTCTTTTCACGGCAGCCGACGCACTGCCGCTGTGGAATGGACTTGGGCATGGGTGACTGCCTCCTTTCGCATTATGCCTCGCTCTCGGGCTTGATGTCGATCTTATAGCCGGTGAGCTTGGCGGCCAGACGGGCGTTCTGGCCCTCCTTGCCGATGGCCAGAGAGAGCTGGTCGTCGGGCACCACCACGCGGCAGCTCTTGCTGCCCTCCAGGGGCAGAACGGAGAGGACGTCGGCGGGGGAGAGGGCGGCGGCCACATACTGGGCGGGGTCGTCGCTATATTTAATAATGTCGATCTTCTCGCTGCCCAGCTCGGCGACCACGTTGTTCACGCGGGCGCCCTTGGGGCCTACGCAGGCGCCGATGGGGTCCACGTTCTCGTCGGCAGACCAGACGGCCAGCTTGGAGCGGCTGCCCGCCTCGCGGGCGATGGAGCGGATCTCCACGGTGCCGTCGTAAATTTCCGGCACTTCCAGCTCGAACAGGCGCTTGACCAGGCCGGGGTGGGTGCGGGAGATGAGGATCTGGGGCCCGCGGCTGGAGCGGCGGACCTCCACCACATAAACCTTCAGGCGGTCGCCCTCGTGGGCCACCTCGCCCCGGACCTGCTCGGAGGGGGAGAGGTAAGCGTCGGTGGATTCGCCGTCGCTGGTGATGCGCAGGGTGACGGCCCCGTTCCGGGGATCCACGCGGGTGACGGTACCCACCAGCATCTCGTGCTCCTTGGAGCTGAACATGTCGTAGATCATGCTGTGCTCGGCTTCCCGCATGCCCTGGATGATGACCTGCCGGGCCGTCTGGGCGGCGATGCGGCCGAAGTTCCGGGGCTTGATCTCGATGCGGACCACGTCGCCGCTCTGGGCGGAGGGCAGGCTCTTGCGGGCCTCGGCCAGGGCGATTTCGGTGGCGGGGTTCGTGACCTCCTCCACGATCTCCTTCTTGACGTACATCCGCACGGTCTCGGTGACCTCGTTGGCCTCCACGAACACGTTGTCGGTCACGCCCTCGTGGTCCCGCTTGTAGGCGGAGACCAGGGCTTGGGTAATCTTCTCCAGCATGTAGTGCCGGGGGATGCCCTTCTCTTTCTCGATCAGGGTGACGGCGGCAAAGAATTCCTTGCCGTCCAGCTCATTGCTTTTCGCTGCTTTCTTCGTTGTTTTTTTTGCCATGACTTTTGATCGTCTCCTCAAACTCAGTGGTATGGAACGGCACAGAGCGCACAGACTAGGCTCTGGACCGGGGTTCTTTTCGAGTAAACTTAAAATCCAACGTGCAGGCGGACCTGGGCTACGTCCTTCTTGGCGAAGGTCACGGGGCCGTCGCCAAGGTCCAGGGTCACATCGCCGTTGTCATAGCCGACCAACGTGCCGGTGACGGCCTTCTGGCCGTTCACGGGCTGGTAGAACTTGGCGTCCACCTGCTCGCCCAGAAAAGCCGCAAAATGCTCCGGCTTTTTCAAGGCCCGGTCGGCCCCGGCGGAGGAGACCTCGAAGGTATAGGCGTCCTGAATGGGGTCCGCCTCGTCCAGCAGGTCCGACAGGGTCCGGCTGACGGCCTCGCAGTCGTCGATGGAGACGCCGGTCTCCTTATCAATATACACCCGCAGATACCAGCTGCCGGCTTCCTTGACGTATTCCACGTCCCACAGGGTACAGCCGTTTTCTTCCACCACAGGGCGGGCCAGCTGTGCGGTCAGATCAGTGATTTTGGACATAGTAACCTCCATGCGCCGGGGGGCGCTGCACACAACGTATTCATAAAAGAAAGAGCGGGGCAAGCCCCACTCTGTCCTAACTTACATCTTCAAATCATGCACATTATAGCACACCCACCGGCAACATGCAAGGGGTTTGGGACAATTCTCAGGAAAAGATAGGTACCGTCGGAATCGGACGGATGTTCTGCCTTACCTTATTATAGTACCCGTTTTTTATCTTGACGAAAAGATGCGAAAGTGTGAAAAAAAGATGATGAAATTGGAAATCCTGGCAAAGTTGAGCCAAAACTATTGCCGAATAGGGGAAAATTGGGTATACTGTTTGTGCTTGTGTGCATTTGTATGCAGGAAAAACACAGACAAAGGAGGCCGTAGCTGTGGCCAAAAAGAAAAAGCGTCGGCTGAAGAAAAAATACCGCATTTTGCGCGGCATCTATATCGCAGTGGTCGTGATCGCTGCCATCATCGTGATCGCCTATGCAGCGCTGAAGTTCACCGTCCGTGCCCCGGAGATCAAGCAGCCGGATGACACGGGAAGTCAAACATCCCAGGAAATCGTCCCCGGTATGACCACCGGTGACCACACCAGACGAGAACAGACCTACACGTTCATGCTCTGCTGTCCCGACCAGGCCAGCGGCAATGCGGACGCCATCATGCTGGTGACCTATGACGTGCCCAACCAGAAGATCGGCATGCTCTCTGTGCCCCGTGACACCCTGGTGGACCAGTCCAGCCCCAAGATCAACGCCGCCATGCACAAGGGCGTGGAGAACCTCCAGTCCGTGGTCTCTGATTTGGTGGGCTATCCCATCGACTTCTATATCAAGATCGACCTGGACGGCTTCCGGGAGCTGGTGGACGCCGTGGGCGGCGTGGACTTCAACGTCCCCGTGGAGATGTATTACAACGACCCCACCCAGGACCTGAGCATTTTCTTCCAGCCCGGTATGCAGCACCTCGACGGCGAGGACGCCATGAAGGTCTGCCGCTTCCGTAAGAACGGCGACGGCACCGGGTATCCCATGGGCGACATCCAGCGCAGCGAGACGGTCCGGAAGCTGATGATCACCGTGGCCAAGAAGCTCGTGGCCAACATCGGCAAGCTGGACCAGTTCGTGAGCATCATGCAGCGGAACATCGAGACCAACCTCTCCGCCACCGACCTGACCTGGTTCGTGACCAAGGCCGTGGGTGTGAATCTGGACAGCGGCGTCTCCGGCGATGCGCTCCCCGGCGATGGCAGCGTGACCTATGGCTCCACCCGCTACTGCTATGAGCTGGAGCCGGGCAAGAGCCTGGAGATGATCAACCGCCTGGTGAATCCCTATACCGCTTCTCTGACCGCGGAGGACGTGAACATCTTCCAGATCAGCAAGCAGAATGGCCGCGGCTACCGCGCCACCGCCAGCGACTTCCAGACAACGGACGGCAGCACCGACACGACAGACACCTCCAACACGAGCACCGGCCGTGACCCGGAATATGACTGATACGATGCAGCCCCCTCCCACAGGGGCACCCAAGACGGGAGAGACGAACAACGTCTCTCCCGTCTTTTTTAACAAATCACTTCGATAAAGGAATTGACGGCTTAGCAAAAATGACTTGCAGAAAAAATAGGAAAATTGAGGAAGAAAAAAGACGAAAAAGAAAAAATTTCCTTTGTGCTATTTCCATAGAAAACAAAAAATAGGCTTTTGACAGGCAAAGTGTTCACAATGCGTCCATAAAAAATTTGATTTTACGTCAAAAATGCGGAAAAAACCGAGCAATAGCAACAAAAAACGGGATGATTTCTTGTGCAAATAATGTATATTTGTGTAAAATACCGAAGCAAAAGGCCTTGCGTTTTGTGTAAATCGTGGTACAATGGGCTTGCATCGAGAAAAGACGTGGAAAAGGAGAAGGACTTTACTTTTCACAGTAAAGTCGAAGGAAAAATTGCAAGTTAAGCAAACAGTGTATTTTTAGTAGGAGGGAACGTAATGAACTTAATGCTTCCTAGTGCCCGGCGTAAAGACGGCGCGAAGCAACCCTGCATTAAGATCTGGAAGTTCGATCTTCGGATCCCCTTCGTGCATTACGAATGGGAAATTCCAGAAATGATCCAGGCTTGCGTCGTGTTCATGACCGGCTCCGCAGCAACTGCATATCTGCAGGACCTGTTCGGATTCACATTTGAAATGGCACTGTCCATCGTGTTCGTCCATGAGCTGCTGTACATGGTCAACAACACCTTGGGCGACCCCCTGATCGGCGGCTGGATCACACCTGCCGTGCCGCTGATCACCGCATTCCTGTTGAACTTCGAGGGCATTGCTCGTATGCATGCTCTGGTCGGCATGGAGTTGCTGCTTGGTTTGATCTACGTCATCCTGGGCGCGACCGGCATCGCCACCAAGATCATCGACATTTGCCCCCAGTCCTTGAAAGCAGGTATCTTGATCGGCTCAGGCTTTGCGGCCTGTGTCGGCCCCTATGGCTTTAAGGCGCTGGATGCCGGCGGCAAGGGCTTCTTCATGTACCCTGTCTCCTGGTCCATCGGCTGCTGCTTCGGCCTGTTCCTCCTCTTCTCCAACGGCTTTGCCAAGGTCAAGTTCGGTAGCAAGAACCCCTTCATCAAGCTCATCACCAAGGCCGGCTTCGTGCCTTCCATCATCCTCGGTGGTATCATTGCTTGGATCATCGGCGAGGTCGACCTGCCTAACTTCTCCACCGTCACCAGCTTCTGGTTCAACCCCCTGCCCGGCCTGAAGTGGGTCTGGGGCAACTTCTCCATCCTCGGCATCGGCATTCCTCCTGCGTCCATCCTGGCCAAGGACCTGCCCATGGCCATCATGTGCTACGTTATCGCATTCGGCGATATCGTCGGTGGTACTGCCTTCATGGAAGACACCAAGCGGTATCGTGAGGACGAGTACATCGACGTCAACCCCGACCGTACCAACATGTGCTGCGGCTTCCGTAACCTGATCGAAGCTTTCTTCAGCCCCACCTGCACCATGTCCGGTCCTCTGTGGTCTGCTATGACCGTGTCCGTGGCCGAGCGTTATAAGACCGGTAAGGAAAACATGTACTCCATCTTCGGTGGCTCCTGCACCTTCAACACCACCAAGTGGATCTGCCAGCTGATCGTGCCTCTGATGGCCCTGATCAAGCCCATCCTGCCTCTGGCCATGGCCCAGACCCTGATCATCCAGGCCTTTGGTTCCTTCTACGTCGGCATCAACATGACCCGCACCAACGTGGAGCGTGGCGTTGCCGGTATCACCGCCGGTGCTATCGCCACCTGCGCCAACCCATCGTATGGCTTGTTCGTCGGTATCGTTCTCTGTATCTTCATGGAGATCGTGGGCATGAACAAGAAGGAGCGCCGCGCCAACATCGAAGAGGGTATCGAGATCTATATGAAGAATACCCGCGCCGAGCTGGACGACCTGGACGCCAAGGCTGCTGCTAAGGCTGCCAAGAAGGCGTAAGCTTCTCCATACATCACCTGACCCACTCTTTCATCCCCAACCGTATTTTTCTGAATCCAATCAAAACGATTGACTTTCTGATGCACCTGGCCCCGGCTCCCTGCTTTGGCAGGGAGCCGGGTCTTTCTCTGCAAAAAGAGACAGAGCGCTCACGATGCGCTCTGTCTCTCTATAATATAATGTATATCCTGCGGAAGTAAGTGGGGAGCGGTTACTGCTCCTCGTCTCGCAGAAAGTCTTTGTACAGCATACTGGGCTGGACTCCGGTATTGTTCTGGTATTTGCCGGACTCGTATTTCTCATAGTCACCCAGGATGGTGTGGTAATAGATCTGGCAGATCTCTACGTTGGGGTAGATCACGATGGGGGGGATGCAGAACATCTCCAGCGTCCAATACCCGGCAAAGCCCACGTCGCCAAACCCGGCCGTCACATGGATGAACAGACCCAACCGGCCCACAGAGGAGCGGCCCTCCAGCATGGGGACGAATCGATCCGTCTTGGTGTACTCCACCGTGCGGCCCAGATAGAGCTTGTTGGCCTCCAGCAGCAGTCCGCTTTCGGGGATGGTCAGGTGCTTGACGGGGTTCTTGGCTTTCATGTCCAGGGTGTCGGTGTCATAGACCAGCAGCTCGTTGGAAAGGCGCAGGTTGTAGCTGTTGGGATTGAGCTGGGACGGGCGAAAGGGCTCGATGATAATGTCTTTGCCCAGGTTCTTTTTGATCTCCTCGCCGGACAGCAGCATGGGGGTCCCTCCTTCTCTCAAATTTTCGTGGAAGTGTCTCTATAATAATATATGAGGTATCTTGATGGGGGCAGGGGAGCGGTCAGCCGGACTGCTTTGCGGCGGCGCGGTTGAGTTCCCCAAACTGAAGGCAGATGCCTTTGATGCAGGTTTGCAGGGCTTTCCGCAGGTGGCCGTAATAGGTCTGGTTCAGCAGCTCCACCACCGGCTCCGGCCCCCGGTGCAGGTCGTAGCCGGTGAGCAGCTCCCGGATGAAGCGGCGGCCCAATTCCGTGGCCATGGTGCAGTCTGCGTCCTGGATGATCCCTCCGGGCATCTCCACCGTGACCACCAGGACCAGGTGGGAATAGAGCTTCTGGGCGGTGGTGTTGTCGGGCAGCTTGGCGTAGCCGGATAGAAAAACCTTGGGCAAGAGAACCCCCTCCAAAACGATAGGATAATGCCAAACGATCCCGATTGACAAAGAGATGATTTCACCTGCAACCAGATATTCAGCACATTTTAATGTACCACATGTCGGTAGGGATGTCAACAAGACAAAAAATTAGCCTAAACTTCCTGAAAAAGACAGAAAAGATGACTGTTGCGACAAATTAGCCTCTGCAAACTCACAAAAAAGTGGCGAAAAAATACAAAAAACCAGCGAAAACCTGTTGACATTCTGTTTTTCAAGTAGGATAATAAGGACGGATTTAAGGAACTCTGCAAAGCAGAATTTTAAGGATGTGAATTTAGTATGCAGCCAAACAATCTTGCAAAAGAAATCCGGAAGCTGCTTCCGGGTACCGACTGCACCGGCCACGGCGGATGTGGATTTGCCTCTTGTGACAAATGCGCCGAAGCCATCGCCAAGGGCGGTTCGGTGAACCTATGTCCCGCCTGTACCGACGAGGACATCATCGCCATTGCCGCGCTGACCGGCGGGGAAGCCCTGCCTGCCAAGCACGAGGCAGCCTTCATCAAGTGCACCGGCTGTGCCGCCGGCAAGTCCCGGCTGAAGGTCTACGCTTCCTGCGAAGAGGCCGTGAAGAGCGGTTTCCTGGCAGGGGAATGTACGTATGGGTGCGTCGGCGGCGGCTCCTGCGTGGATGCCTGCACCTTCGGTGCGCTCACCATTGAGCACGGCAACGTGCACCTGGATAAGTCCAAGTGCAACGGTTGCGGTGCCTGCGCCGATGTCTGCCCCCAGAAGCTGGTCCACATGGTCCCCGACGATGCCTCCAACTTCGTGCCCTGCTCCAACCAGGACGAGGAGGACGTTGCCCTGCGTCTGTGCGGCCACAGCTGTATCGGCTGCGGCGACTGCGCCGAGGCATGTCCCGAAGAGGCCATCTCCATCGTGGACAACTGCGCCGTCATCGACTATGAGAAGTGCGTGGGCTGCGTGGCCTGCACCGTCTCCTGCCGCAAGAAGATCATCGAGGATACCTACCATGATCTGACCAAGCTCAAGTCCACCGTTGCGTTCGTCCGCTGCCGCGGCGGCTGGCACAACCACGAGGTCTATGCCCAGGCCGGTGCCACCAACTGCCACGAGGCCGTGAAGATGGCCCTGGACGGCCACTGCAACTTCGGCTGTGCCGGCTTCGGCGACTGCGTCCAGGCCTGCCGCTTCGACGCCATCGAGATCGTCAACGGCACCGCCAAGGTCGATCCCGACAAGTGCGTGGGCTGCACCGCCTGCGTCCACGTCTGCCCCCAGGAGCTGCCCGTCATCGTGCCTTACAAGGGCGCCAAGCTGGTTCCCTGCGCCTCCCAGGATGATCCTGAGGTCCGCAAGCAGCTGTGCTGGGTCGGCTGTATCGGCTGCGGCGACTGCGCTGCCAACTGCCCTGACGGCCTGATCCACATGGAGAACGGCCGTGCCGTCATCGAGCCTGAGCGCTGCGAAGACTGTAACATCTGCTCCTATGTCTGCCCCAACGGCGTGATCAGCGCACGGGAGATGCCGGAGTTCACCTATGTTCAGGTTCGTGCCATGGCAGCACAGAAAGGAGGCGCGGCAAAATGAAAAAAGTGAAAGACACCAGACCCTTTAAGAGTATGGACGCGAACACCGCCGCCGGCCACGTCGCCTATGCTTTTACTGAGGTAGCCGCTATTTACCCCATCACCCCCTCTTCCCCCATGGCAGAGCACGTGGACGAATGGGCCAACCAAGATAGAAGAAACATCTTCGGCAACCGCGTGAACATCGTGGAGATGGAATCTGAGGCCGGCGCTGCCGGTGCCGTCCATGGCTCCCTGTCCACCGGCGCCCTGACCACCACCTTCACCGCCTCTCAGGGCCTGATGCTGATGATCCCCAACCTGTATAAGATCGCCGGCGAGGGCCTGCCCGGCGTGTTCCACGTCGCAGCCCGTACCCTGACCACCCACGCCCTGTCCATCTTCGGTGACCATCAGGACGTGATGGCCTGCCGCGGCACCGGTATGGCGATGCTGGCCTCCGGTACCCCCCAGGAGGTCATGGACCTGGCTCCTGTTTCTCACCTGTCCGCCATCGAGGGCAGCATGGGCTTCATCAACTTCTTCGACGGCTTCCGTACCTCCCACGAGATCCAGAAGCTGCGTACCTGGGACTATGAGACCCTGAAGGGCATGGTCAACTGGGATGCCGTGGATAAGTTCCACGCCGAGGCCAACCTGCCCCACCACCCCTATCACCGCGGCTCCAACGAGCCCCCCGAAACCTTCTTCCAGCACCGCGAGGCTTCCAACCTGACCTATGACAAGCTGGTCGACATCGTGGTCGGCAACATGAACAAGGTCAACGAGGCCATCGGCACCAACTACAAGCCCTTCAACTACTACGGTGCGCCCGACGCCACCGACGTGGTCGTGGCTATGGGTTCCGTCTGCGGCACCCTGGAGGAAGTCGTGGACGTGATGACCGCCAAGGGCGCCAAGGTCGGCGTGCTGGAGGTCCACCTGTATCGTCCCTTCTCCGCCAAGCACATGCTCTCTGAGCTGCCCAAGTCCGTCCAGCGCATCGCTGTTCTGGACCGCACCAAGGAGCCCGGTGCATTCGGTGAGCCTCTGTATCTGGACGTTACCGCTGTGCTGGATGACGCCGGCATGAAGGACATCCGCGTCATCGGCGGCCGGTATGGCCTGTCCTCCAAGGACACCACCCCCGCTGACATGTACTCCGTGTTCCAGCACCTGGCCAAGGGCGGCCACAACCACTTCACCGTGAGCATCGTGGATGACGTGACCCACCTGTCCATTGAGAAGTGTGAGTTCGAGCTGCCCCACGACCCCACCCAGGCTTCCGTTAAGTTCTGGGGCATCGGTTCCGACGGTCTGGTCGGCGCTTCCAAGAACACCTCCAAGATCATCGGCGACCACACCGACAAGTATGTTCAGGCATACTTCCAGTATGACTCCAAGAAGTCCGGCGGCCTGACCATCAGCCACCTGCGCTTTGGTGACAAGCCCATCCGTTCTTCTTACTATGTCGGCGCTGCTGACTGCGTGGTCGTAGGTAATCCCGCCTACATCGGCAAGTATGACATGGTCCGCGACGTCAAGCCCGGCGGTATCTTCATGATCAACTGCGACTGGGAAGGCGAAGAGCTGGAAGCTCGTCTGCCCGCCGACATCAAGCGTGCCATCGCCAAGAAGAAGATCAAGCTCTACACCGTCGATGCCGTGAACATCGCCCGCAGCATTGGTCTGAAGGGCCGGATCAACACCATCATCCAGTCCGCTTACTTCAAGCTGGCTGATCTGATCCCTGCTGAGGATGCCATCGAGTACATGAAGCAGGGTATCATCAACGACTACGCCGCTAAGGGCCAGAACATCGTTGATATGAACGTGGCCGCCGTCATGGCCGGCCAGACCGCTGCCAAGGAAGTCAAGGTCCCCGCAAGCTGGGCCGACGCTGTGGACGGCGAGAAGCCTGAGCTGAAGCTCAACACCGTGAACGCAGAGCAGGATGCTTACGTCCGCAACATCCTCATTCCCACCAACAACCTGGAAGGCGACGCCCTGCCCGTCTCCGCCTTCCTGCCCTATGCCACCGGTAAAGTTCCCTCCGGTACCGCTGCCTTCGAGAAGCGCGGCATCGCCGTGGACATCCCCGTCTGGCACGCCGAGAACTGCACCCAGTGTAACTGGTGCTCCACCGTCTGCCCCCATGCTGTCATCCGTCCTTACATCCTGAAGGAAGAGGATGCTGAGGGTCTGACCACCGTGGACTGCAAGACCGCTCCCGGCAAGAAGTTCTTCATCGGCGTCT
>OKRW01003075.1_pt1 | contig 11158 bp, 3 predicted proteins | sample 1601151 | NCBI WGS metagenome assembly OKRW01 (sample SAMEA3541471, study PRJEB24748) | human gut metagenome | biome: human gut; feature: human-associated habitat; material: faeces | place: China | collected 2012 | reverse complement strand
ACCCACTCACCATATTATGAGCAATAGCACGAGTAAGTGGATTACTCATTAAGAAATTCACTAGTTTCGCATTATCTCTCTGTTTCTTTTGTGGTTTCCCATTTCCTGCTAGGTGTACATGCATATTAATAAGACCTGGCATAATACAGTTTCCTTCTAAATCCACTACGTTATATCCTGTTAAATCAGCTGCTTTCTGTAAAACAATATCCTTAATCGTCCCCTGTTCTACAAGAATCGCATATCCTTCCTTAGCATGCATCTCCTTAGTCCCATCTATTATTTTTCCATTGATATAAGCATCCTTCATTATGCTCACCCCTCTCTTACATCTATGATATCATATTCACTTTGCAATATAATTTAAACATTTCTCTTCTTTTGTAAGAAAAAAGAAGAGATAGCATTACACTATCCCTTCCCTAAAAAAGATGAATCTTTAGTCTTTCTTCTTCTTTACAGAAACATAACCAGCTAAAGATAAAGCCATCGCTGATACTAATCCAAATAATGAAGTTGGATCGCCTGTCTTAACAGTATCATCCTTCTTATCTTCTGGTTTAGTAGTAGGTTTTTCTTCAGGTTTTATTTCTGGTTTTACTTCTGGTTTTGTTTCTGGCTTAGTTTCAGGTTTTTCTGGAACAGTTGGTTTTTCTGGTTCAATAACAACCTTTTCTTCTAAAGCGTCTACTGCCTTAGTTAACTTAGCCACAACTTCATCTACTTCTACCTGAGTTGCATTTTCTGCATCAAGACCCTTAGCTTCTTCAACAGCAGCCATTAATGCAGCCCAAGAATCTGCAGTATATTTCTTTTCATCTAATTTCTTAATTTCAGCAAGTTTAGCATCTAATGCAGTTGTATCACCCTTAAGAACATCTAAGCCCTTAATAGCGTCTTCTAATTTCTTAGCAGCTTCATTGACTTCTTCCTGAGAAGCATCTTTGTTTTTAACAACAGCCTTAGCGTCTTCTAATGCTTTAGCAAATGCATCACGTGCTTTCTTAACAGCCTTATTTAAAGTTTCTTCAGAGATAGCTTCAGCTTTAGTCACTGCTTTTTTAAGTTCAGCCTTATTCACTTTTTGAGCTACCTTTAAATTCTTCATTGCATCACGTAATGTATTGATTACTTCTTCATTATTCAAATCTTCTCTTGCATAAGCCTTCTGAGCTTTTACTAATGCATCTAAGAAAGTATCAACAGAATCAGCAGTCTTATCAGTTAAATCCTGACCATAAGCTTCTTTTAATAGATCCTTAAGTTCAGTATTTTCAGCCACCTGTTCATAAGTGAACTGCACTTCTGCAATTTTATACCAGCTGTCGCTTGCTTCTTTCATTTCAAGTTTAACATACTTCACTGGCTGTTTATCGAATGTGAATGTCTGTTCAAGATTATTCGCATCCATCTTTAAGTTACCCACTGTAGTCCAGTTTTCTTTATCTTCAGATACCATGATATCTGCATTCTTGATAATATCTGAACCTGGTCTTTCAGGAGCTGAAATCTTAATACCACTCATATTCACTTTATTTGCGAATGTAAATGTGATATGTTTACCCACTTTCTGTGCATCATTGAACCAAGCAAATGTATCTCTATTACCATCAAACATCTTGTCATAGCTATACTTATCACTTGGAGAAACACCTAATGACCAATAACCATCAGATGCCTGAACACTAGGAACATTTCCATCACGCTTCATTAAACCATTTCTAGCAGCAACTAATTCATCATATGCAGTCTTCACTGCTTCATCAGTCACATCTTCACCATAAAGAACCTTCTTGCCATTCTTTACAGCTTCTAAATATTCAGCATAACCAGAAGCATAACCATTATCACCCATTGGATTTTCTACTTCTACCCATAATGGATAGTAAGCACGTTTAACAGCTTTCTTCTTAGCGTTATTTAACTGAATAAGAATTGCATCTACATCCTGCTGTAAAGCCTTCTTATCATCATAAAGCTTCTGTGCTTCATCTAATGCAGTTTTGTATTCACCAAATGTTGCACCGATATAATCATTTTCATCTAAGCAATTATCTAAAGCAGCCTTTAAGTCAGTCTTATCTGTGTAAATTTCATAAGTGAAAGTGAAAGTATCGCCCTTCTTACTATATGTACCAGTTGCACTGTCTTTATCAGATACTAAACGATAACCATAAATCTTTTCAGCAGTGAAGTTATATTCATCACCGACATTACCATAACGAGTCACTGGACTCTTGATGTCCTTACCATCTTGATCTACATATTTAATAGTCACTTTACCTAAAGAATCAGCCGGTAAGATTGATCCAGAATCTGGTAAAGTAGAACCCTTATCAAATGCTGCAACATGTCCAAGCTTTGCATAATTGGCCTTAAACTGGTTATGAGAAATAATACTATTAGACTTTGTATTCCATGCCTTACTAGCAAGTGCACGCATTTCATTTGCGATATCTTCAGTAATAGTATCTTCATCACATACATCAGCCTTATCACACCAGATTGCAAGTGATGCACCCTTAATAGCTGGGTTATCATCTGCAATAGTGTTAGCCTGGAATTTACCTGGAGTCCATTCATCAAAGATTAACTTATCAGAATTCAAGTTATCAAATGAATGCTGTTTACGTCCATCATCTGGCATTGATGGTCTTAATACATAATAGAAGAAACTTGCGTTTACGTTATAAATAGTATCATGACCCTTATCTAAGAAAGTCTGTAATCTAGCAATGCTTCCATTCCAAGACATCTGGCTCCAGAAATCGATACCGATGTACTTATGCATTTCGATCATCTGTTTATTCTGTCCCCAGGAATTTTCTCCATAATAGATACCATCGTTCCAGATACGTGGAGTAAATCCTTTTTCATGTACATGTTCTGCTAAGTCATTGATATATTTCGCAATAACATCCTTCCAAGTTGCATTAGGATCAATGTTTTCTCTTGCATAATTATCTAATACAGACTTGTACTGAGTAGTGAAAGGTGCACGGTCGAATTCCATATATTCATCGCCACCGATGTGGAAGTCTGTACATCCTTCAAATAATTCCATATATTCATCATATAAGCTATAAATATACTTAATCGCTTCAGGATTAGTGACATCTAAACCTGATTTATAATGATTACCATATTTATCTACCTGCCCATATTCTGGATGAGCTCTTAAAATCTGGTCAACATGGCCTGGAGAGTCAAATGATGGAATAACTTTAACACCATATTTCTTTGCTTCCGCAAGAATTTCTCTTACATCAGCTTTTGTTAAATGCTGTTCAGATACGATTGATGGATCTGTTTCACATTCAATACGGAAACCTAAGTTTTCTGAGAAATGCATCTGGATAGCATTCATCTTGAAGTAAGACATTTCTCTGATCTGTCTGATAAACCAGTCTTTAGAAATGTACTTACGAGCCATATCTACATGGATACGACGTTCAGCAACATTAGGATAATCAACGATTTCACCATAAGCTAATGCACCATTTACGCTAGTGATCTGTTCAATAGTACGTAAACCATATAAAACAGCCGTTTCACTTGCCCCAGTTAAATGGATACCAGTGTCATCGATTGTAATCTTATAAGCTTCTTTACTTGTAGTCTTGTCAGTAATTTCTGATACAGGCTTGATATCGATAGTGATATCAGTAGGTGTTCCATCCTGGTTATAAAGCATAGCCTGAGGATTTTCTGAAATAATCTTCTTAGCCATGAATTCAGAGTTAACTAACTTAACAATTTCTGCAAGTCTATCATTCTTTAGGTTGTTTTCATTTGCGACGATAACGAATTTAGAATCCTTAGTCATAACCCAAGTCTTATCTGAAGAATCTTTAGTATATGACTGTAAGATTGGAGTAGTTGTTGCAACAAGCTGTTCGTTTGTCATTGCTCTTTCAACAATTGAAGGTGCTGCATTTGTTGCATGAACAACTGCTGCACTTGAAAGAGTCATTGATGAAACGAGCATAACACTCATCAACAAACGCTTCATATTATTTTTTTTCATTTTCATTTCCTTTATCAAATAAGAGGCAGACGAGCTGCCTCTATTTTGTTTTAATTAAGCTTTTTTTCTCTTTAATGAGATATAAACGATAGCTGAAGCAGCCATTAATGCAACCATAGTAAAGATCATAGTAGAATCACCTGTCTTAACAGTATCATCCTTCTTATCTTCTGGTTTTGTAGTTGGTTTTTCAGCTGGTTTTTCTGTTGGCTTTTCTGTTGGTTTTTCTGGATCAGTAGGTCCTACTGGCTGATCTGGATCGATTACTACTTTTTCTTCAAGAGCTTTAACAGCCTTTTCTAATTCAGCAACAACCTGATCAACATCTTCCTGAGTAGCGTTTTCTCTATTAAGACCCTTAGTTTCTTCAACCTTAGCCATTAATGCAGCCCAAGATTCAGTAGTATACTTGTCTTCATCTAATTTTTCGATTTCAGCAAGTTTAGCATCTAAGACAGTTGTATCACCCTTAAGAACATCTAAGCCCTTAATAGCTTCTTCTAATTTCTTAGCAGCTTCATTGACTTCTTCCTGAGAGGCATCAGCATTTTCTAATACGGCTTTAGCATCTTCTAATGCTTTAGCAAATGCATCACGTGCTTTCTTCACAGCCTTATTTAAAGTATCTTCAGTAATTTCTTCTGCTTTAGTCACTGTTCCTTCAAGTTCAGCCTTATTCACCTTAGAAACTACCTTTAAGTTCTTCATAGCTGTACGTAATGCGTCTATTACTTCTTTGTTTTCTAGATCTTCTCTAGCATAAGCCTTCTGAGCATCCTTTAATGCATCTAAGAATGCATCAACAGAATCAGTTGTCTTATCAGTTAAATCCTGACCATAAGCTTCTTTTAATAGATACTTAAGTTCAGTTGTTTCAGCAGTCTGTTCAAAGTTAAATGCGATTTCAGCAATCTTATACCATGCCTTAGCATTTTCTTTTAAGACGATCTTCACATATTTTACAGACTGTTTTTCGAAGTTGAATGTATGTTCTAAATGATCAGCATCCATCTTCATATTTCCAACTGTAGTCCAGTTTTCTTTATCTGCAGAAACCATAACGTCTGCATTTCTGATTGTATCATCACCTGCATCATCTGGTGCTGTGATAGTAATACCTGACATCTTCACCGGAGAAGCAAATGTCATTGTGATATGTTTGCCAGCAATCTGGTCATTACCAAACCAAGCATATGTGCTCTTATCACCGTCAAACATCTTGTCATAGCTGAACTTATCAGCTGGTCTTAAATAAATGAAAGTATAATAATTATCTGTTGCTTCAACACTAGGAGCTACACTGCTGCTCTTCATAAGAGCCTCTCTTGCAGCCACTAATTCATCATAAGCAGTCTTTACAGCTTCATCAGTCGCTTCTCCACCATAAAGAACTTTCTTACCTTCTTCAACCTTTTCTAAATATGCATCATATCCAGAAATATATCCGTTATCTTCCATTGGATGCTTAGTTTCCATCCATAATGGATAGTAAGCACGCTTTACAGCCTTATTCTTAGCTGCATTTAATTTTGCAAGACCTGCATCAACATCTTTCTGAAGTGCTTTTTCATCTTCATAAAGTTTCTTAGCAGCATCTAATTCTTTCTTATAACCCTTGAATGTTTCAGTGATATATTCTTCTTCATTTAATGGATGATCGAGAGCATCTTTTAAATCAGCCTTATCAGTATAGATTTCATAAACGAAAGTGAAAGTATCACCCTTCTTACTATAAGTACCAGTTGCGGAATCTTTATTAGAGATTAAGCGATAACCATAAATCTTTTCAGCCGCGAAGCTATAATCATCACCGATATTACCATAACGAGTGACTGGACTCATTAATTCATTACCATCTTTATCGATGTAATTGATTGTAACCTTACCTAAAGAATCTGCTGGTAAGATTGAACCAGAATCTGGTAAAGTAGAACCCTTTTCAAATCCTGCAACATGTCCAAGTTTTGCATAGTTAGTCTTAAACTGATCATGTGAAATGATGCTATTAGATCTTGTATTCCATGACTTAGTGGCAAGTGCACGCATTTCATTTGCGATATCTTCTGTGATTGTATCTTCATCACATACATCAGCCTTATCACACCAGATGGCAAGTGATGCACCCTTAATAGCAGGGTTATCATCCGCAATAGTGTTTGCCTGGAATTTACCAGGTGTCCACTGATCATAGATTAACTTATCAGAATTCAAGTTATCAAATGAATGCTGTTTACGTCCATCATTTGGCATAGATGGTCTTAATACATAATAGAAGAAACTTGCATTTACGTTATAAACAGTATCATGACCCTTATCTAAGAAAGTCTGAAGCTTCGCAATGCTGGAGTTCCAAGACATCTGGCTCCAGAAGTCAATTCCGATGTACTTATGCATTTGGATCATCTGTTTCTTACCATAGTATGAATTTTCTCCATAGTAGATACCATCATTCCAAATACGTGGAGTAAATCCTTTTTCATGTACATGTTCTGCTAAGTCATTGATATATTTCGCAATAACATCCTTCCAAGTTGCATTAGGATCAATGTTTTCTCTTGCATAATTATCTAATACAGACTTGTACTGAGTAGTGAAAGGTGCACGGTCGAATTCCATATATTCATCGCCACCGATGTGGAAGTCTGTACATCCTTCAAATAATTCCATATATTCATCATATAAGCTATAAATATACTTAATCGCTTCAGGATTAGTTACATCTAGACCTGATTTATAATGATTACCATATGCATCTACCTGTCCATATTCTGGATGTGCTCTTAAAATCTGGTCAACATGGCCTGGAGAGTCAAATGATGGAATGACTTTAACGCCGTATTTCTTTGCTTCTGCAAGAATTTCTCTTACGTCATCTTTTGTTAAATGCTGTTCAGATACAATAGAAGGATCTGTTTCACATTCAATACGGAAACCTAAGTTTTCTGAGAAATGCATCTGTATAGCATTCATCTTGAAGTAAGACATTTCTCTAATCTGTCTGATGAACCATTCTTTAGAGATGTACTTACGAGCCATATCTACATGGATGCGACGTTCTGCTACATTAGGATAATCAACGATTTCACCATAAGCTAAATTGTTATTATTCGCAATAGCAAGCTGTTCAATAGTACGTAAACCATATAAAACAGCTGTTTCACTTGCCCCAGTTAAATGGATACCAGTATCATCGATTGTGATCTTATAAGCTTCTTTACTTGTAGTCTTATCAGTAATTTCTGATACAGGCTTAATATCAATAGTGATATCAGTAGGTGTACCATCCTGATTATAAAGCATAGCCTGAGCATCACTAGAAATAATCTGTTTTGCCATGAATTCAGAATTCACTAATTTAACGATTTCAGCAAGTCTTTCATTCTTTAAGTTAGCTTCACTCGCCACAATAACGAACTTAGAATCCTTAGTCATAACCCACGTCTTATCAGATGCATCTTTAGTATATGACTGTAGGATAGGTGTTGTTGCAGCAACGAGCTGTTCATTAGTCATTGTTCTTTCAGTGATAGCTGATGTACCATTATACGCTTGAGCCACAATAGCACCACTTGAAAGAGTCATAGAAGAAACGAGCATAACGCTCATTAACACACGTTTCATATTATTCTTGTTCATTGTATTATTCCCTATCATGTAAGAGGCAGGCAAACCTGCCTCTTATGTATTAATTAAATTTTTTTCTTTTTAAAGAGATATAAGCGATAGCTGAAACAGCCATTAATGCAACCATACCTAAAATCATAGTAGAATCTCCTGTCTTAACAGTGTCATCCTTTTTATCTTCTGGTTTAGTTGCTGGCTTTTCAGTAGGTTTTTCAGATGGTTTTTCTGGAACAGTTGGTTTTTCTGGTTCAATTACAACCTTTTCTTCTAATGCATCTACTGCTTTATTTAACTTAGCTACAGCTTTATCAATTTCTTTCTGAGTTGCATTTTCTAAGTCAATAGCCTTTACTTCTTCTACTACAGCCATTAGTGCTGCCCAAGATTCAGCTGTATATTTGCTTTCGTCTTTCTTACTAGCAGCTTCAAGAGCTGAATTTAAAGCTTCTGGATTACCTCTAAGAACCTTTAATCCATCTAACGCTTCATTTAATGCCTTAGCTACTGCATCGATTTCTTCCTGAGTAGGTTCATCCTTTGCAAGAACAGCCTTAGCATCAGCTAATGCTTTGTTGAATACTTCAACGTTCTTTTTAATTGCTTTATTTACTTCTTCTTCAGTTAAAGCATCAGCCTTAGCAATTGCTTCATCAAGAGCTTCTGTATTCACTACAGGTGCATCAACTAACCCTTCAATAGCCTTATTTAAGCGATTGATTACTTCTTCATTCTTGATATCTTCAGCTACTAATGCCTTCTGAGCTTCAATAAGAGCTTCTAAGAATTCATTTCTAGATGCAACTGTCTTGCCTTCTAAATCTTCTTCCTTAGCTTTTTCAATTAAATCTTTTAATGTAGTATCTTCACCAATTGCTTCTAATACGAACTCAACTTCAGAAATCTGATACCATGCTCCGTATCCAGAATTGATGTAGATTCTTACATACTTAATTTCCTGAGCATCAAAGTCAAATCTCTTTTCTAATGGATCTGTGTCCTTTAAAGTACCTACTGTTGTCCAGTTCACTTTATCAGCAGAAATCTGAACTTCAGCATCACGTAAAATATCACCCTGGTCTGCCTGTACAACATTCACACCTGATAATTTTACTTTACCTGGGAATGTGAATAATACTTCATCCCCAGCAGTCTGGTTAGCACCAAACCAACACTTAGAATTACGGTTACCGTCAATCATGTTGTTGTATGAGTACCAGCTATAATATCCTTTAGTTGCAGAAATAGTAGGCTTATCTGCAGCTTTCTTAATTAATGCTTTCTTTGCATTCATGATGTTATTATAGGCAGCTTCAGCTGTTTCAACATCTAAGTTTTCATCTTTAAGAGTGTTCTTTCCGTTATTAACGGCATTCATATAAGCCTGATATCCAGATGCATAAGCAGCATCACTCACTGGATAATAAGCTTCTATATATAACTTATAGAATTTAGCCTTTACAGCTTTTTCTTTTGCAGTACGAAGTGCAGCTAATGTTTCATCAACTTTCTTCTGTCCTGCTGAAGGATCTTCTTTAACGTCTTTCGCAACTTCTAGAGCTTCTTTATATTCCTTCACTGTTTCAGGAATATAATCCTTAATCACTAATGCATTATTCACTTCTTTGATTAATGCTTCCTTATCCGTAAATGTCTTATAAGTTAAAGTGATTGTTTTATTTTCTTTATATGTACCAGTTAATGATTCACTTGCCTTTTCGAACTTATAACCATAAAGTTCCTTAGGTTCAATAGTGTATTCATTGTCCTTTAAACCATATAAAGTTTCTGTAGGTCCAATTGTCTGTCCAAATTCATTCTTATATTCAATTGTAAGTGCAACAGACTGTCCTTCATAAAGAACCTGACCTGGTTCTGGTAGAACGCTCTTATAACCAGGAACGCGTCCAATCTTATCAAATGCCTTCTTTACATCAGCATATTCAGGCATTGAATCTGATGTGTTCCACATCTTATAAGCAGTTGCACGTGTTCTATAGAAGATGTTATTTGCCACTGAATCCTGTGTCATATAACCTGGAACGTCACACCAAACTGCATAAGAACCACCCTTTATGAAGTTTGCATAAGGTTTGTTATAAGTCTGTGGAATACCACCCTGTAATGTAGAGAACTTACCTGGATTCCATTCTCTATAAATTCTATCTCCTTCAGGACATGCATTCTGTAACCACCAAGAAGATAATACATAATACATGTAAATATCAGAGAAGTTGATAACTTTATTACCATTCTGTACAAACTTTTCGATACTTGCACAGTTCTGTGGAGCAGCCCAATAACAGATTTCGATATCTGGATCTAACTTATATCCAGTATAGTTTCCATACATCACACCATCGTTCCAAGTTCTAGGTGTCATACCTTTTGACTTAACGATTGCAGATACTTCATTGAAATATTCCATGATCTGTACATACTGTTCATTAGAGAAGTTAGAGAATTTTTCTAAGAATTCATCTCCACCAATGTTAAATTTCTTACATCCAGCTTCTGAGAAGAAGTCGATAAATTCAGTCATTAAATCGATTAAGAAGCCACGTGCTTCATCATTTGTAAAGATATTGAAGCACTGTGCTCTTCTACCATCAGATGGGAATAAGCTTGCACAGCTATAATCAGATGGTAAATATCTTAGAACTGCACCAAGATGACCTGGAGAGTCTAAAGATGGGATAACTTCGATATGATATTCATTCGCAACCTGAATAATTTCTAACATATCCTGTTTAGTGAGATACTGGTTGTTTACATACTGGAAGCCATCAATTGCTTCAAGAGTATCACTCTGTAATCTGAAACCTTCATTTTCAGAAAAATGAAGCTGAATTGAATTGTATTTCTGCCAAGATAAATCCTTGATTAATGAAATGATCCAATCCTTTGTGAAGAACTTTCTTGCACAGTCCAAATGGAATGAGCGGTCTTCTACATCAGAATAGTCAACAATACTTCCCTTAGTTAAAACATTGTCACCTTCAATTAACATCTGGATCACAGATGTTAAACCATAATAGATTCCTGTTTCATCTTCTGCAGAAATAGTAATATTATTCTTAATATCTACTGCATAAGCATCATTCTTACCAGTTAAATCTGGGTTAGTTCCCATTTTTACAATGATGTCATTTTCTGCAGCATTTTCTAATGTACCAAAAACAATCTGTGGTGCTTCTGATAAAACACCTCTGTCTGCTAACTGCGAACTTGTACGTTTCAAATCACGTAATAACACTTCATTATTAAGTGACTTTTCATTTGAAACCACAAGTAAACGGCTTTTCTTTGGCAATGTAAATGTGTCTGAATCCTTTGTGTAGCTTTGTACATTTGGATAAATCACATTAGGTGCCGCGAAAGCTGGTGCAGCTGCAGAAGCAACTCCCGATAGCGCAATAATTGCAGCTAAGCCTACTTCAACAATTTTTTTCCCTTTCATTATTTCCTCCATTTCCCCGCGCCTTCGTTGCGCGGACACAAATATTTAAT
>OKRW01003066.1_pt1 | contig 11185 bp, 10 predicted proteins | sample 1601151 | NCBI WGS metagenome assembly OKRW01 (sample SAMEA3541471, study PRJEB24748) | human gut metagenome | biome: human gut; feature: human-associated habitat; material: faeces | place: China | collected 2012 | reverse complement strand
TCTCCGGCTACGCGGTGAACTTCGTCAAGCTCACCAAGGAGCAGCAGCTCGACGTGATCTCCCGTACGTTCCACCAGGGCGCCGTCGTCGACTGAGACTGAACGGCACCGTGTGAAGCGGTAGAGGGCAAGGGGCGGAGCGTGAAAGCTTCGCCCCTTGGTTTTCCCTGTACAATGTGGGGAAACCATTGGAGAGATACAACGAAAGGACACCGATGTCTGAGAACGTACATTTTCGCTCCACAACAAGGCATATGCTCAGAGAATCGCAAAACTACGTCAACCAAACGCTTATGGGAGGGTTGTCAGGCTTCGAATCGCCGATCGGACTGGACCGGCGTGACCGCATCAACGCGCTGAAAAGCGGTGATATCGGCTTCGTGCATTCCTGGGACATCAACACGTCCGTCGACGGTCCGGGAACACGCATGACCGTCTTCATGAGCGGTTGCCCATTGCGTTGCCAGTATTGCCAGAATCCGGATACGTGGAAAATGCGTGACGGCAAGCCCGTCTATTACGAGGCCATGGTCAAAAAGATCGAACGCTATGTGGATCTTTTCAAGGCGACGCATGGCGGTATCACCTTCTCGGGCGGCGAATCCATGATGCAACCAGCATTCGTCTCCCGCGTGTTCCGTGCGGCCAAGGAGATGGGCGTGCACACCTGCCTCGATACTTCCGGATTCCTTGGCGCAAGTTACACCGACGACATGGTGAACGACATCGACTTGTGCCTGCTCGACGTTAAATCCGGCGATGAGGAAACCTACAAGAAGGTGACTGGCGGCATTCTGCAACCGACCATCGATTTCGGACAGCGTCTGGCCAAGGCCGGCAAGAAGATCTGGGTGCGTTTCGTACTCGTGCCCGGACTCACCTCATCCGAGGAAAACGTTGAGAATGTGGCGAAGATCTGCGAGTCGTTCGGCGACGCAGTGGAACATATCGATGTGCTTGGATTCCACCAGCTTGGCCGTCCAAAATGGCACATGCTCAACATTCCCTACCCGTTGGAAGACCAGAAAGGGCCGTCCGAGGCAATGAAACAGCGTGTGGTGGAACAATTCCAATCGCACGGCTTCACCGTCTACTAAACAGGAGACCACGCACATCCCGTGACGGCGATGCTTAGGCAAATCAACCATATGAAAGCACCTCAGCGATCGAAGAACAGGGGATTCTTGCGCAGTTTATGAAACCAGCATTCGCCACGCGAAAAAATCTTCACATTCGACGCGTGGCGAAATGCTGTGAAATACCGCAAAACCGGCGACTCTGCCGTAGCCTTGAATCATGGTGGACATCTATGCTTTTCCTCAAGGCACGCCCAACGAAGCGCGTGCCACAGGTAGGGGATCGTGCGCCTACGCCGACCCTCCTGAACAAATGTTGACCCGACCTTCCGGCGTGCCAGACAAGGTATGGGACGCCGTGCTTTCCGTAGAACGTATGCCTCGATTACCAAGCGTGTCGTATCGTGAGATTCCAGTGCCGTGCGCCATGGCGAGTTTCGGCATTGGAGTTGAGATGCAATGCGACGAGGCGCGTTCCACAGGCTGGATCATGGTGTTGTATTCGCACAAATACCGAAATGACTGGCATTCTCATTGGCGTTGCGTCGCTTTCGCCGCGTTGCCGTTGTCTGGAGGCGAAGGCGATTGTCTGATACCGTCCATGTATTGGGATGCGATGATGGACCGTGTTGGTTCGTGCGATGTCGAACATGTTTCGGGAACCGTCACAGTCACGAAAAGCACGACGTTTGGCACTCAGTCCGACGCTCCCGAAACCGGGTGTGAGATTCGTGTGTCTTGGACGCCACTAGACTATGCCGATGGAGGCCTTGACGCGGGCGCCCAAGTGGGCGCGTGGGCTAGGTTCCTCCGGTCCATGACGCAATCCGAGGAGGATTATCCCGTTGACTGACGAGCCAAGGTTGCAGGCCGAGCCGCGTGAGGGCGTGCCCGATGTGATCGACACCCTACCGGCATTCCGCGAGTACTGCAGCGCATTGGCGTCTTCGCATGGGTCTTTGGCTGCGGATGCGGAACGTGCGTCTGGCTTCCGATACGGTCATGACGATTGGTTGGTGCAATTCAAAAGAGACGGTGCCGGCATAGGATTGCTTGATCCGCAGGCATTGGCTGCGGAAGGTGCCGATTGGAACGATTTCAATCGTGCGGTGGGCGATGCGGTATGGATTCTGCATGATTCGTTGCAGGATCTGCCGGGATTCGCTGATTTGGGATTGCAGCCGAAACGTTTGTTTGATACGGAAATCGCTGCACGGCTGCTGGGGCTCAAACGTTTCGGATTAGCTGCCGTTACCGAGCATTATCTGGGACTGACGCTTGCGAAAGAGCATTCCGCGGCCGACTGGTCGTACAGGCCGCTGCCCCGAGACTGGCGTAATTATGCGGCGTTGGACGTTGAATTGCTGATCGAGCTTGAAACGACCATGCGCGCCGAACTGCAAAAGCAAGGCAAGATCGAATGGGCCGAGGAGGAATTCGATTACGCGCTGCGCGAAGGAACTGCGCCACGCAAGGAGCATCCCATCCCATGGCTGCGCATCTCGCATATCACCGAAATCATGAAGGACCGCCAGGCCCTGGCCGTGGCGAAAGCACTATGGACCAAACGAGACGAACTGGCACGCGAATACGATATTTCGCCGACACTGCTGCTCGCCGACAGCACCATCATCGAAGTGGCGGAACGCAAGCCGCATAACGCCGCGCAATTCAGGGCGGTCCGTTCCATCAACGAGCGTGTACGCATCCAAGCCGGTGCCGAACAGGAGAAAATGTTCGAACGTTACGCGCCGATCCAACGTAAAATCAAGCCAAGCATGTGGAAGAGAATAATCCAACAGGCGCTTGATCTGCCGGAAAGCGAATGGCCGGTCATCGAAAGCGGCAATCCCCAAAACCAGGAGGCGCAGAGCATATCCGCTCCACGGGCGACGCGAGTCTGGAGGGAACGTTATCCGGAACGTCTCGCAACGCTTGACAAGGCACGCAAGATGGTGGCGCAGATAGCGGAAGACACGCGTACCCCTGCGGACGTCATCATCAAACCGCAGTATCTGCGCAACCTGTGTTGGACCGACGAACCGCAAAAACGTGACGTTGCGCAATTCCTCACCGAGCAGGGCGCGAGGGCGTGGCAGGTCGCGCTGGTTGCAGAGTCCGTGAGTCGCGCTATCATGTAGAGGTTGCCTAACGGCAGAAATGTGAAGAACCGTATTTTTCAGGAGCGCAAGCGTGAAAATCAGCGTCAGGAATCTTGAGCCGACCAAGGTGAAGCTCACCGTCACCGTTGATCCGGAAGAGTTCAACCCGTATCTCGACAATGCTCGCAAGGAAATCGCCAAGCAGGTCAACGTGCCTGGCTTCCGCAAGGGCCACGTGCCCGGCAAGATCATCGACCAGCGCATCGGCTTCGGTGCCGTTGCTGGCGAAGCCGTGAACAACGGTGTGCCGGAGCTGTACTCCAAGGCTCTCGAAGAAAAGGGCATCCGTCCGATGGCCCAGCCGGAAATCGACGTTCAGGAAGTTCCGGAATCCGCCAAGGACGAGACCAAGCTGAAGTTCGTGGCCACCGTTGAGCGTCGCCCGGACATCGAACTGCCGGAAATCGACGGCATGGAGATCGAGGTCGCCAAGGCCGAAATCACCGACGAAGACATCAACAACCGTCTGGAAGCCCTGCGCCAGCGTTTCGGCACCCTCGTGGGCGTGGACCGTCCGGCCGCCAAGGGTGACTACGCCAACATCGACCTGACCGCCGAAATCGACGGTGAAGTGGTCGACTCCCAGGAAGGCGTGAGCTACGAGCTCGGCTCCGAAACCATGCTCGACGGTCTGGATGAGGCCCTCGAAGGCCTGTCTGCCGGCGAAGAGACCACCTTCGAAGGCACGCTGGAAGCTGGCGAGCACGAAGGCGAGAAGGCCCAGATCAAGGTCAAGGTCAACTCCGTCAAGGCTGAAGAGCTGCCGGAACTCGACGATGACTTCGCTTCCGAAGCCTCCGAGTTCGATACCCTCGACGAGCTGAAGGAAGACATCAAGAAGGCCGCTTCCCAGGATGCCGAAGGCCGTCAGGCCACCGCAGCCCGCGACGCTTTCATCGCCAAGCTCGAAGAAGGCCTGGAGATTCCGGTGCCGAAGGGCGTCAAGGCTGAAATGGTTGAGCAGCAGCTCAAGGGTGTGACCGCTGATCCGGCCAACGCCACCAAGGAGCAGAAGGCAGAAGCCGAAGAAACCGTCGAAAAGGAACTGCGCGACCAGATGGTGCTCGACGTGCTCTCCGAGAAGCTGGATGTCAAGGTCTCCCAGGCCGACGTGTTCAACTTCCTCGCTTCCATCGCCCAGCAGTACGGCATGGATCCGAACGCCTTCATCCAGGCCATCATGCGCAACGGCCAGCTCGGCTCCGCAGTGCAGGAAGTCGGCCGTTCCAAGGGCCTGCTCGCCGGCATGCGTGCCGTGACCTTCAAGTCCGAGGGCGAAACCCTGGACCTGAGCGCCTTCCTTGGCGAAGCCGCTGAAGATGAAGAAGCCGAGAGCGTTGAAGCTGCTTCCGCAGCCGCCGCTGTGGCTGACGAACTTGCTTCCGAAGAGTGAGCTTCGCTTAATGCCTGACTCGCGAGAGTCATCTTTCTAAAGCGTTGAGGGGTGAAATCCATATGGGATTCCACCCCTCAATTTATTTCGTATTCGGTTTTGGCATCCTTAAATTTTGGCATCCTTAAAGAGGGCAAGACAGAGATTGCCGAAACATGAGTTACAGCAGGAATTTGATTTCGGCGAAAAACTCGCGAACCATATTGTTGACGAGCATGTTCGGGGGAGAGCCAGCCGCAATGCCTTGGGCGTTGTCCAAACCATATTTGTCGGCAATCTGCAACGCGCGGAACATGTGGAAATTGTTGGTGATTACCCCTACGGAAGCATTATCGTCACTGATCAGCTTCTTGCTGTTGACAATGTTTTCCTCAGTGGTTTTTGACTTCGGCTCCTCAAGAATGCGCTGTTCGGCAATGCCATGTTCCTTAAGATAGTCAGCCATGCCTTGGGCTTCGGGGAACGGTTCATTCGGTCCTTTTCCGCCGGAAACGATGCAGATGGTATTTGGATTCTCATCCAAATATTCGATGGCCTTGTCGAGACGGTAGCGAAGTACAAGGCTCGGGCCGGACTTACGCACTTGGGCGCCGAGCACCACCACATAATCAAGATCCGGTTTGCCTTGCGCATGCATTTTACTGACGATGCAACCTTCCACCGTGCCGAATGCGACCAGACCAATACACACGACCGCAATCAAGATGCCTCTGACCAGTCTTGGCAATATCGTCCACCACCGGAAGAGCAGACCGAATCCGAGTATTGCGAACAAAACTGCGAACGCTAGCCAAACAATCCAGAAACTCGTGCCGGAATGCGTATTGCGCACGGCGAAAGCGTAACATGCGCATGCCACGGCAAGTACTAAGCATAGAGTACCTGTAATTCGTCTAATCAACGTTGCCATGATGAACCTCTCATTCATTGCGCGTCGCGCGCAATCCTGTCTCATCCTAAACTTGTGACCCCCAGACCCCCAAGCTTCACATGCCAATGCCAACAAATCCTACGCATTCCTGTTATTTCAATACCATGCGCATTATGTCATCCGTGAGCGGAGTTTTGGTATGGCTGCGGCTAGGATGGGGGAGCATGACTTCAGAAATGATTATGCTCCGACCGATGCGTCGCACGGATTTTCCCGCGCTTGAAGAGCTTGTCCGTCAGGCTTGGTATGTGGATGATGAGTCGGATGATAATGGGAACGTTCCGAACGATGAGCGCGGGTTGCGTAAGTATAAGCTGCGCAAGGCGATTCACTTGCGTAATATGCATCGACTCGCGGCCATCGACATGCATGATTTTCTTTCCCGCACCACCGAGGCTACGGTCGCTGAACGTGATGGTCGGGTGCTTGGCGTGGTATTGGGCTCGTTGAGATCCCGTGTTACCACAGCGCAGAGGATACGTCATGCTATTACGCGAAATTGCTTGGCGTTGCCCTTGTTGGCAAGTAAGGATGGCCGTCGAGGACTTGCCGATCAGATTGCGATTTTGCAGGTCGATGAAGTGTTGAAACGAGATGCCGGCAAAAGCTATCAGGCTGAGATAACGTTGTTTGTGGTTTCCCCGGAAGCGCGGGGCATGGGCGTCGGACGTAAGCTGTTCAACCACATGCTTGGCGTGTTTCGTAATGCCGGAATGAACGAGTATTTCCTCTTCACCGACACTACCTGCGATTACGGTTTTTATGATTACCGTGGTTTGACGCGCAAAGCGGAGCATACTGTACGCAGGGACTCCTTTACGCAAGGCGGTCTGGAAGACGGCGCGCTTTCCTTCTTCTTGTATGAGGGGCGCTGCTGAACGGTTCCGCACGTCTCCATGGAAGAGTGAGCGATGTGAATCACAGTTTCCGCCCGTCAGCTGAGCAGACGCTCGCAGGCGGGCGGATCTGTTTCTGTACCGCCGTTTACGTCGATGAGATTGCTGTAGTATTCGGTTGTTCCTGCAAGCACGCCGATTCCACAAGCTCACAGCCGAATGCGCGGGGAGGCCGGCAGAGTGGAAGTCATGTGCTCGTGGCCTATTATTCCGCTACGGGTCACACCGCCGACGTGGCCAAGGCCATTGCGGATGCGGCGAACGGTGATTTGTTCGAGCTCACCCCGGAGCGGGAATATTCCAGTGGTGATCTGAACTGGAACGACGAATTCAGTCGAGTGAACGGCGAGCATAATGATGAAAGCCTGCGCGATGTTCCTTTGAACGTTACCTCGCCAGATGGGTGGGATAAGTACGACACTGTATTCATCGGATATCCGATCTGGTGGGGCGGGGCCGTATGGCCGGTCAATCATTTTGTGACTGACAATGACTTCACCGGCGAGAAAGTTATTCCGTTCGCCACTTCTGCGTCATCTCCGTTGGGGAGCAGCGGTTCTGATTTGGCGGATATGGCGGGAGCTGGCGACTGGCAGGATGGTCAGAGGTTCTCGTCCAGCGTATCGGCCGACGAAGTGACTTCTTGGGTGGAGGGTCTCGGCCTCTAACTCAACTATATATGGCAGATTTGCGAGGCTGTCCGGTGCTATCTGCCATATATAGGCGAGATACGTGGAGACGGGGAGCGGTATCTGCCATATATAAGGCAGATACCGTCACATATGGTTTTAGTTTCGGGTTGTTTCCTTGAGCGTGGGCGCCAGGGTGCCGGCCAAGGCCTTTTCACCGGGGCGGGAAAGTGGCCCGACCAATTCGTGCGCGGTGTACGGCTCCTCGATGTAGGCAATGTCATCTTCCGTAAGCTGAACGTTCAACGCGGCGATGGCGTCATCCACGCGAGCCGGCTTCGAGCAGCCCACGATCGGTGCGGTCACGCCTTTGGCCCAATGCCATGCAAGCGCGACCTGAGCCATGGGCACTCCGTGGCGCTCGGACACCTCATGCACGCGCTCGACGATGGGCATGTCTTGCGCCTTCGCTTGGTCATACTTGTTGTGCATGGTGCCATCGGTGGTGCCGCGGGTGGAATTCGAATCCCAAGCCGGGCGTGCCAGATGCCCGGAAGCCATGGGAGAGTAGGGCGTCAAAGCAACGTCGTACTGCTGGCATACGGGGATGAGCTCGCGTTCGTCTTCGCGGTAGAGCAGATTGTAGTGGCACTGCATGCTGGTGAATTGGGTCCACCCATTGGCGTCGGCCACGGCCTGCAGGTTGTGGAACTGGTACGCATACATTTCGCTGGCGCCCAATGCGCGTACTTTGCCTGCTTTGACTAGCGCGTCCAGGGCTTCCATGGTTTCTTCGGCGGGGGTGGTGTAGTCGAAACGGTGGATGATGTAGAGGTCGAGATAGTCGGTGCCCAAACGCTTGAGCGTGCCGTCGATCTCTCGGTTGATGGCTTCTTTGGAAAGATGCCCATCGTTGAAGTACACTTTGCTGGCGAGCACAACTTGGTGTCGCGCGATGTTGAGATTGCGCAACGCCTGACCAATGTATTCTTCGGAAGTGCCGAAGGCGTAGCAGTTCGCGGTGTCGATGAAGTTGATGCCTCGGTCGATGGCGTGGCCGATGACTTGTTCCGTTCCCTGCTGGTCGATGGTCCACTGATGGAAGTCCGGTGAGGTTTTGCCGAAGCTCATGCCGCCAAGGCATACTTTGGATACTTTGATGCCGGACCAGCCTAGCGGCGCGTACTTCATGTCGGTCATGATCAGATGGAGCACCTTTGCCTGTTGGATGTGTGAAATGTTGCTTTCTATAGCACCGCTCGGTCCGCGAATGAACCTAATGCGTGACTCTTGCCTCTATTATACGTATATGCGTTTGCTGCATGGAAAAGCATGTTCGTCACTCGTTATACATTGACACGGCATTTTCGTCGAGGTTCAATGAACGCGTATTACAACGAAAGGACCATTATGGAAAACCCAAGCGCATTTCCGATGGGAGAGCCGAACGACGGCTTCGCCCAGTATTTCGTAGGTCAAAGTTATCTTGCACCGGTGCTTGACGCTCCCGAAATCTCCATCCACAACGTCACCTTCGAGCCGGGATGCCGCAACAACTGGCACATCCACCACGGTGGAGCCCAAGTGCTCATCGCCGTGGGCGGCCGAGGCTACTACCAGATCGAAGGCCAGGAACCCAAGGAACTCAAAGCTGGCGAAGCCGTGTGCATTCCCGCCGACACCAAGCACTGGCATGGTGCGGCTCCGGGCGAATCCTTCTCCCATCTGGCATTCATGGTTTCAGCAGGAGATCCGAACGCGATGAGCAACGAATAGCTCGAGCCGGTCGACGTGCAAGTGTACGAGTCCCTTGCCTGAACAGACGGGCGCATACATGTGATTCAGCCGGGTCAAGTCAGACCCGGCTGAATCTATTCGCCACTCACATGTGAAAGGCTTATCTCATGTCTGTCCTAAGGTGGGATAGGTGGGAATCGAGAATAATCGCAAACTTATCGTCAATTGCCTGCCGTTGACATCATCCGAACAAGCGCAGTTCATGCGTGCAGCCAAAGGCGTGCCGCAGGAAAAACGTAGACCATTGACATGGCGTGTGATCGACATAGCCGTCGGAGCGTCCGCCGCCGAAGCAGTGTCGCACTGTTCCGTTATCGTCGTTGGACACTCAGCGTCACCATTCTGGCAGCCTTGACGGTCGGCGTCGTCTACAACTTCTACTTGTTGTTGTTCTACTACCAGGCATTCTCATTCTTCAGTCCACGCGGGCTCATTGGAACGGCGTGCGAGTTGTTGAGCGCGCTGGTGTTCGCTGGCTTTGGCTCATGGGGCCTGTACCGTGCCTTGTCGCGATCCGGCGTCCTGGATCGCTTCGCCTCTGGACGCATGATACATGCTCAGGGTGGAATTCACCTTGATTGGTTGGAGTTCCGGGATGCAAGCCAGGCGAGGATCTGCTGTTCGCTGACGGGCTTGAAATCCCATGCGTCGAGTCCCACGTTCACACTTCGCGGATCGGTGCCGTCGGGAACGTCCTGATGTGTATGGCCGTAGAGCAGCCAGCCTTCGGTGGTAGGCGCCATATCGGCGAACTCGTTCCAGTTGCTCGGCCAATCGCCGTGTTCTTCGGCCAATGCCGAGAGTCTGGGGAAGTGGCTCATGGCGATGCTTTGCTGCGTGGTCGCCACCGTTATTTTGCCGGATTCATCGAGGACGGGAAGTTCCATGTCGATTTCGCAGTAGTCATCGATGGTCTCGAACACGTCTTCGTATAGTATGTCATTGAATCGGAAGCGGAAGTTGCGGTCGTGGTTGCCGATGATCAGATGCAAATGCCGGCAGTTGATGCGGCGCAGGCATTCGAGTGTGTGCTCGACGGTGCAACGGTAGGAGAGGTCGCCGAGAATCCACAGTTCGTCGTCGTGCCCGACGATCTCGTTGATATTGTCGATGATGGTGTTCTCGTGGCGTGCGATGTCGCAGATCGCTTTGAACGATGTCTGATTGTCGTGCACATATTGTTTGATCCACGCGTGTGCGGCGGCGCGGGCCTGCGTCTGCCAGATGTCGAGGTACTCGGCACGTAGCCTTCCATTGTTCAGGAACCCGCGCAGCGCGGTGACCAGTGGATGGCCGAAATGCGTGTCCGAAGTGAAATAACGCATGCGATTCCTTACTATATGCGATTGCTGGATGCCTTTATCAATGATAGAGCGCAACATCGCACGAATGGTCCTCCCCAAAATGCTTGCTGGCTTGTTTGTGGTACGTGTTGATGATGATCAGACGGAAGAGTCCCGCGAAACGACGAAAGAAGCTCGGTGCTCACGGCGTGACTCTTCGTCTTATTTCTTGCCCCACCCGAACTTGGGCAGTTTGATCTCCGGGAGCTGTTTCAATCCGTCTGCTATTCCTTTGCCAAACTGCTGCACTCCGTCGGCGATTCCGGCACCTGCGTCCTGAGTGCGGATTGAAAAAAGAGCCTCTTAGATTTGAGCATTGTTAAGAGGCTTGGAGGCTACTGCTACTATTCGCAGCAGCAAAGAAATAGAAGAGGCCCACCGCATTTCAGGACGTAACGTAGCCTTGGGTGGGCACTGATATAAAGGACTGTACATTCTTTGGCGATTGAACATGCCGCATGAATGGCAAAGTATGCAATCAAGGCGTAGATGCGTGAGAGTGCGCGAACGCATTCTGACGGATTACTAACCTGGATGCAGATTCTATCTGTTGGAACCCCCGTCGCGCTCGCGAAGAAAACATGGCTCATGGTGAATGCGGGATCGCCCGCATGTTATCCATTGAACAAATAGAGGAGCAGATACCATGGGCATTAAGCACAGTGTGTCTTATCAGAGTGGAGAGAACGTGGCCAAGAAAACTGACGAAGAGCTTTACGATGTGGCGATAAATATGATTGGAAGCGTTGCGAAGCTTCCGGTTATCAGGGTTGATAGAGAGGCATTTCTGCGGCAGCAATTCGCCGGTTCGGAATATCTCGATGAAATTCTGCAGCATGGCCCGCAGCATGTATATACGGTGGAGTCGTTGCACAGGAAAGCGGATGGAGTAATCAAGAAGTCGACGAATCAGACCACTCTTGCCGCCTTTGTGGCAGGAATTCCCGGCGGACCTGCCG
>OKRW01003065.1_pt1 | contig 11190 bp, 5 predicted proteins | sample 1601151 | NCBI WGS metagenome assembly OKRW01 (sample SAMEA3541471, study PRJEB24748) | human gut metagenome | biome: human gut; feature: human-associated habitat; material: faeces | place: China | collected 2012 | reverse complement strand
TGATTGATGCCTTCCACGTAATAGCTTTTATATAACGGGGTGTATTTGGAAGAGAGCTGGATGTTCTTTTCCCCACAGATCTTTTTTAAGATGTCAAATACGGTATCGCCCGTAGTAAACTTAACTTCCACTTCCGGAAGTATCCAGCCATTCTCCGGGACAAATTCTTTTTTGGTTTCTTTTAGATCACCGATATTGTCAAGGATCGTCTGGCAGTCTATCGAAATGGTACAGGCAGCAGGTTTTCCGGAATCCCCTTTTCCGATTCCACAGCCCGTAAGGAGACAGCTCCACAAAAGCATAAAACAGCTGATTCCTATTACCCCGATCCGTTTCCAATATATTTTTTTCAGTTGCTTCATAATTACCCTCTATCGGATGAAAAGGTACCAAAAACACTATTTGCTTTTTGATACCTTTTACACCCTTACTCTGTTTACTTAACTGTAATTTTTATCTTTTTTGTCACCTTTCCAGATTTAACTGTGATGGTAACGGTTCCTTTTCTCCGGCCTTTAACCACGCCCTTCGAGCTGACTGTTGCAATCTTCTTGTTGGAAGAACGGTAGGTCACTTTCTCCTGGGAAGTGATCGGGCTGACCACTGGTTTTAAAGTAACACTCTTTCCTTTCTTGATGGTCAGTTTTTTCTTGAGGCCGCTGATCTTCGTAGTCTTTACCTTTGCAGTCTGGACTTTTACTTTCAGAGTCGCTTTCTTTCCACTCTTTAAGGTAACGGTGATCTTTGCCGTTCCTGTTTTGGTTCCGGCCTTGATCTTTCCGTTCTTATCAACGGTCACGATCTTTTTGTTGCTGGAAGCCCAGGACTTTATGGAATCCCCGTATGCCATGGAAACTTTCACTTTCGTAGTGGTCTGCTTCCGCCGCAGGGTAAGGGAAGATACGTTCAGTTTTATAGTTGCCTTTAATTTGCTTCCATAATTCCGTGTCTGTTTTTTACCGCAGAGGGAACAGGTTCCTTCCTGCTTCGCCGGACGGAATACCGTAGCTTTTGCCGTAGTTTTCCAGGTGTATTTATGCGTATGTGCAATTACAGGAATCGTTTCCATCTTTTCGTATCCGCAGACCTGGCAGGTATATCTCATCAGTCCGGTTGTCTTATAAGTAGCAGCCTTGATCTGCTTTCCTTTTCCATAGGAATGTTTCTGGTAGCCACCCTTTTTCGTATTATCCGTGATGTCACATTTTCCGTACATGGCAACACACTCATGCCAGTGAGCGGTCTTATCAGATGTCCATTTGCTGTCCCATACATGGTCATGCTCCAGGGTATAATCATCCGTATAATGGAAGATGATCTCATCTCCATCTTCCAGATACTGCTCTTTTACTCCGAGGTCCGGGTGGATTCCGTTTAAGGTATACATCCAGCCGGAGTTCTGTCCATTGGAAAATTCTGCAAGCTCCTGGCCATCCTTCGTGATTCCGGCAATGTAGGTCTCATCCCTTAATGTACGGCAGCTCATTCCATTTTTGGACAGCACTTCTTTTAAGAGTTCCAGGACATTGGCATTTCCATCGATCGTGTAATCTTTTGCTGCGATCCAGGTATCCAGATTTCCTTTCCGCAGGGTGTGTTCCTGATCCTCTTTCGCACTGCCATGAACAGAGTCTCCGAGAAGCGTAAAGCTTACTGTAATCGTACCGGCATCTTTTTTCAATACCCTGACAGTCAGTTCTACGAATGCTTCCTTATAGGAAATTTTCAGTTTCTGTTCCCCACGTTTATCCTTGTTATATCCCTCTATGGTAAGATCTGTCAGCGAAAGCTCCTGTCTGGTTCCGTCACTGATCACAGCAACTGCTTTCATACCGGTAAGATCAAGATCTTCCCCAAGATAAAACTCAGTGCGGTAATCCCCGGTAAGCTCCAGGGAATCCACATAAACACGCAGGCCTTCTGTAGAGACCAGTTTTTCCTGGTCTGCCCCCAGTGGATCATCCGTCCGGTTATATCCGGTCTGCCATCCGCATCCTTCCACCTTCGGGCAGCTGGTGGTTTCTTTTTCTGTATTGACATAAGTGGCTCCGCTTGCCGTCTCATGGGTCAGACAGTTGGTATCAATGTATCTTACAAAACCGATCCCTTTATCTGCCCCGCAGTCTTTTGCATAATAATTGTTGGTGATGTCATCGATTCGGTTCAGGCTGTCATAAAAACCAATGATACCTCCTACATATGCTGCGTCTGCCTTTGTTGCCTGTACCTTTCCTGTAAAGGAATTGTTCTTAAAGGTATAAGTGCAGTTATTCCAAGTCTGTGCCACATAGAGGTCTCCACCAAGGATTCCTCCGACCTTGTCAGAACCGGTGATGCTTCCCTCTGCACTGCAACTGTTGATAGTAATCTTGCATCCGTTCGGGGCTGTAGAATTGTCATAACCGCCACCTGCAATACCACCAGCCACTTCACTGGAAGCCTCTACGGTGCCATAAAATTTACAGCCGATCACAGAACAGTTTCCCATGGCATTGTCCCTGGTTCCGATAATACCGCCTACATAACTGCTTCCGTAAACGGTGGCATAACTTATACAGTTTTCCACGGTTCCCTGCATACGACCGGCAATAGCACCGATTTCGGTTTCCTTTTTGCTATATCCAATGACAACGTCTTTCTCAATCGTGCAGTTTCGGACTGTTGCCTCAAATGCAGAAGAACAGCCAGCATAAGCACTCATAGTCTTATTCGCACCCAGAAGTCCTGCCTTTAAAGTGCTGGATCCACTCTTCAAGGTGACATTGTCAATTTCAACAGCCGTTCCGGAAAGCCCGACACCTTCAAAGTTATTGATCAGCCCATAACCTGCAATCTTTGTTCCATAGATGTTCAGGTTTCTGATCCTGGTATTTCGCACATATCCAAACAGCGGAAGACCGCCTTCCGGGATAGTCACCGTATGGTTATTTCCATCCAGAGTCCCGCTAAAAGCATTCAGATTTTCGCCACCCTGCAGGTCTACTCTGCCATTTTTGGTCGCGCCGATAGGTTTCCATCCATCTGGAAGTGAAATATCTTCTGCAAGCTGGAAGTATGTATCGTCGAAAGAAAAACCTTCTTTATTTACTTTATCACGCAGATCTTCAATATCAGAAGCTGTTTTGATAAGGTACGGGGAACTTTCTGTTCCTTTTCCCTCCCATGGAAGTGGTGCATCCGTGACAATTACAGATACAACATCTGTAACAATCTCATCACTGTAAATCTTGAATTTTTTTCCGTCTGTCTTCCCAGATAAAACGGCACGTATCTTACAGAAATAATAAGTTGTTCCGATTTCTTTTATATCAGGAGCATAGGAACTCTCTGTTGCTCCTGAAATTTTTTGCCCTCCATCAACATTGTTTTCTGTATTTCGATACCACTGATACTCTGTCTTTATGGAAAATTCACTGTCGTTTTGTACAGTTACAGTCAGATCTGGAGCTTTGGTTCCTCTTACACATTGCAGATTCTGTGGTTGTTCCGTAATTATCGGATTGTCAATACTGTGTGGAAATACAGTCGTACTGAAGAAATTGCTGACAACACTGTAGTTTTTTCCATCTATGGTATAAGTCACAACACATTTATAATAATGTACTGCATGTGCCTGTTCTGTAGAAATCGTATAAGATGGCTCTGACGCACCTGGAATCAGAGTATATTTTTCAATCAAATTGGCATTGGCAGGAGTATCACATTCATACCATTGATAAGAAAGGCTTCCTTCGTTTTCCCGCAGGACAGCGGCACTTACTGTAAAGGGTTTTGCAGTCTCTCCCTGCATGAATCCATAAGAATCGGCACTGTTATCTGTAAGAACCGGTGTATAATCTGTATCTCCTGGTTTTATTGTAAGTGTGTAAACGGTATTCTCTGAAATGAACTTTGACTCATCTTTCGGCAGGGTGATGACAGCCTTATATTCCGAATGTTTCTCCCAGTCCGGTGTAAAACGCAGGGCTCCGCCCAGAGGTTTTTCTGTAAGTTCCGCGCCATCCAGTGTGATCAGTTCCGGATGCTCAGCGATTGAGCCCCAGCAATCCATATCTGAACCACTGATGTCAATATACTTCGTATTGACCGGCACTGACACTTCAAGATCTTGATCCTCCGCAATATTTTTCAGGCCTGTAGAAATTTCATGATCCCAGGAATCGCTGACTGTCAAAGAACTTAAACATGCTTTATAATGGATAGGGATTTTGACAGTCTGCAAAACATTTCCCTTTTTACGAACTTCAAAACTAATAGAGAGGATTGCCTTTGGAGAATATTCCACACTGGTATTTTTTAACAACGTGGGGGAATTCTGTGACAATTTTACACGTTTTACCGTCCCATCGGATGGATTAGTATAAACTGCATACAGAGAACAATCCTCTGGAAGATTATCCGAACCCTTTATAGTTGCATAAAAATCCCCATGACTTGATCCACTTGGAAATATAAAAAACTGGCTTCCATCAAAAATATTAATTGTTTCTTTGTTGATCTCACTTCCATTTTGATAAATGCCTAATGCTACGCTGTTGATATAATCTCCACTATCTCCATCATCTGGAACTACTGTTACATTTGCATAGGCTGCTGAAATCGCTGTGACCTTTGCACCATCGTTATCGATCAGTTTTTCCGCTGTTATAAAATAAGGAGTTTCTCTTGCTTCCAGAGTCGGAAGTGTTACTTTTCCATCAGCATCTGTAAGAATGTCTTCCTGTTTTACTCCATCAATATAAATGGATGCACCTTCACAGTTGCTAAAGCTAGAGCCTGAACTGCTGCTCTGCCTTAATTGAAGCTGTACAGCTTCACCTTGTGAAGCTGTTATTTCATTTTCTGTAAAAAACGCAAGTCGATCCGTACCCTTGGTCTGTTGTATATAAAAATGCAGTTCATCCCCATCCTGCACATTGCGTCCAAGTGCCGATCCATAGTTTCTGGTATCGTGATTCAAGGCAGACTTGATATAGGGAACATCATTTTTATTGTATCCCCATAATTTATAAATAACTCCATCAAAAACACCCTTATCATCCTCATGGTAATCATAGCCTTTCTCTGCTCCACCAGAGTAGTACAGATCATGTGCCACCCTAATGGCATCATCCATAGTGTAAGAAGACTGTCCGCTTAATGTCACAGTACGTCCTGCCATAGGCTGTCCATCTTTGTCATCAAGAAACTTTCCATCTTTACTGACACTGACAGTTACCTGTATTTCTTTTGATTCTCCTGTTTCTCCTTCAGACTGGTCTGTTCCATCACTGAAAAGAGCGTCACTTCCATCTGTAAATTCACTTACGCCAGATTCTTCCATATCAAGATCAGAACTGGTATCAGTTTCCTCTCCTACGTCAAACGAATCTTCCTCAGGGATCTCTTCCTCGATATCAATCTGGTCTTTCGAATCTGATGCTTCTTCTACATCGGTTTGATCACCTAATGAATCACTTTTTTCTGAAACATCCTGCTCATCTGTAAAATTTTCTTCAGATGAATATGGTGTATTATCCACCCATTCTCCCGCAAAGGCATTTACAGGAAGCTGTAATACAAGAAGAAAAACAAGTAGCCAGCCGGCTATCCTTTTCCACAATTTTGTTTTTTTCATTTTATCCCTCCTTTAAAAAAGCTCCTCTTCCTCACGGAAGAAGAGCTCTTCAACTCTTAATTATTTTACCTTGACAGTCACTTTAACGGATTTAGATCCGGATTTTACTGTTATTTTTACAGTACCTTTTTTCTTTCCGGTTACAACGCCCTTGGAAGAAACGGTTGCAATCTTTTTGTTGGAACTTGTATAAGTAACCTTCTGACGGGATGTGAATGGAGTTACGACTGGCTTCAGTGTCACTCTCTTTCCTTTCCGAACAGTTACATTTTTGGATACTGTGATTTTTGAGGTTTTTACTGCTGCTGTCTGAACTCTTACCTTAACGGTCTTCTTCAGTCCACTGGCAAGGGTAATCTGCAGTTTCGCAGTTCCACTCTTTTTGCCAGTGATCTTGCAGGTTCCGTTAGACTTGCCTCTTACTGTGAAGATCTTGCTATTGGAGGATTTCCAGGATTTTACAGAATCACCTTTTGCAAGTCTGGTAACTTTAAGTCTGGAAGTAGACTGTTTTACTTTTAAGGTTACAGTAGAAGCATTAAGAGTTGCTTTCGGTGCAAGCTTTTTGCCTACATTTCTGGTTTCACTCTTATTGCATGCAGAGCATTTTCTGGTCTGAACTTCTGGTTTAAATACTGTAGCTGCTGCTGTTCTTTTCCAGTTGCTCCACTTATGTCCTGTTGCTTTGATTGTTTCAGCCTTTGTTTCATTACATCTGCTGCAGGTATAAGTAAGCGTACCATCTGCTGTACAGGTTGCTTTCTTAGTTACTTTAGAAATGAAATCATGTCCAAGGGCCGGAATCTCCTGTACGTCTTCTTTTGCATCACAGTTTGTACAGTGTTTACTCTTCTCACCAGCTTCTGTGCAGGTAGCTTCCTTATCTACCACATAATCCTCTGACCATGTATGTCCAGTTGCAGGGATTGCATTCTCATCAGTTGGATAAGAATAATGCTTACCACATACCTCACAAACGCCAACTTCTTTCCAGCCAGCTTCTGTACAAGTTGCATCTTTTGCTTCTACAGCATCACCTTTACAATGAATAGAAACATTCGCATAATCTTTATTGTCACCAACAAGATTATACCATCCTTCACGTGTTCCATCATAGCAGCCGAATTTTAATGCAGCTTTTCTAAATGCCATAGATCCAATTGTTTCAACTCCACCGAATCTAAAAGTTGTAAGCCCTGTAGCATAAAAAACTTTCTTAGGAATATTTACGATTGTACCTTCATATTCAAAAGAACCTAATGAACTACAATTTTGAAAAGCACTTTCTCCCAAGCTACTAATTTCTTTAGACTTTACAGATTGCAACGAAGCACAATTATAAAAAGCATTCTGTCCAATTTCAACTTTTTCAGAATCAAAAGTTACTTTTTCAAGTCCAGATCCTGCAAAAGCAGCCAAGCCAACTACCTTGACATTATTCAAATTAATTGGTGACAAAGAGGCATCATCACTAAAAGCAGCCGCACTAATATTAGTCACTGTATTAGGCAACACAACTTCTTTTAAGCTACTGTATGCAGTTGAATTTGAATATGTTTCAAAACAGCTCTCTCCAATTCCAGTGATTCCATCACCAATTACGATTTTCTCAATCTGAGCAATCTTATCAGCACCTAAATCAACAAACCAATCTGTTCGATTTCCATAATTGTAATCTGGAATTGCTATTGGCTCCGTACATTTAAAATATAATGTTTTTTCATTTTCATCATATTTATAAAGAATACGATTTTCATTTATCAGTGTTGTAAGGGGGGTCCAACCTTCATTTACATCAGAATCGCCTACATCTTCTGTAAAGTCTTCTCCTGAACTAAAAAGATCGGCATCTACATTATTATATTCAGATAAATTCTCATCTGTATCCTCATCTGCTGAAGCCTCTACAGTATCCTCATCTGCTAAGAAAGAAATTTCGTTGCTATCCTCTGCATCTGAAGTTTCTATATCATCAGTGACTTCTACATCAGCAATTTCGTTGACTGAGATGTCATCCTGGACTGAAGCACTAACCATTGCTGGGCTTGCTACGCCCAGCATCATAGATGCCGCAACACAGCAAGCCAGATATTTCTTTCTGTTCATTAGTTATTGCCCTCCAAAGCTGTACCCCATTTGAAATGAGTAGTGTCATAGCTCAGTACGAGAGAAAACTCAGCATCTGACGGCACTTTTGTTCCACCTAATGTTGTCTGTGGATAGGAAGATGTATCCTCTAATGTCAGTTTATTTCCCGGATACCACATCCAAGAACTGCCTACCCATGTAGCACCTGTCATTGTCGTTCCATCATAAATAGGATTCTTATTTTCGCCGTTATTGGTTTTTGAATAGAGAACATTGCCTTTCGCATCTTTAACTGCCAGCGCAGTCAGGTATTCTGGATTTTTTTTGTCCCATACAACGTCTGCTTTCTCCTGCTCCTCTGCCAGTTCAAGTGCATCTTTATAAGTCCCATTAGAATTAACACCTGTTACCGTAAATGCTGGGCTTTTAAGGCCATTCGGATTTGGGTTTGGGGTTCCCAAATAAGTGTTACTGCTTGTTCCCTGTGTCCACTCTCTGATGTAAACATTCATGGTCGCTGCGGATGCCATTACGCTGGAGCTTAATGTCATTGCGGATGCTAATGCTAATGCTGCTAATTTTTTAAAAGTTTTTCTCATTTTGTTCTCTCCTTTTCTTTTTGAATACTCATTTCTTGTAGTTCCTCCTTAGGACAGCGGTTTCTGTCCCGTACAGATCACGAGTCTGGACCTGCCTTTCTCCTCCTCTCCCGTATTGGGAATATCCTGGTGTTCTGGGATGTGATGGTAACGTGCAGTTTTTCTTGCAAAAAAATAAGCCGTACCCTACGCATGGCACGACCCAGTCACAAAATACCTGTGCCGCCCTGAAACCGAGGGTTGATGCACAATATCGTAGGGATAGACCTGACTTGTAGCTTTTGCTCATCACAGTAGCGTTCCTGTGTCGGATTTTCACCGAACTTCCTATATATGAGTCTTTGTCGAACCACTCATATATAAAATCTCTACAATATTACCTTTCTCATAGCATAACTTTTTTTCCATATTTTGTCAATCATTTTGTCTTGAAATAGCAGAAAACGTCATATGTTTTTATAGACAAAATTCGAGAAAAGACAACAAATCCAAATAGATGTCTTTGTTATCAATAGTGTACTTTACTCGTTGTACTTTCTTATTCACTTTTATATAATATATACTATACAGCCAGCTTGCGATTCACTTTTCCACAGGAGGACAATATAACGTGAATAATTTTTTTACAAGAACTCAGAAACATGGCAATACTGTCTTTACATTTTCTTCCCCGGTCAGGGTCCTAAGCACCAGTCCTTTGAACGGTGGGATTACAGAACACCTTTCCCATATTGTAAATATCAACTGCATGAACGGCTCTTATGAATGCAGGATGCTCGGGAATACTTATGAGGAAGATCTGGCTGAACATGTGCGTTCACTGGGAATCGCCCCTTCCTGTGCCACCGCTTTAAGCACTGCTGCCTGGACAGAACTGGCCGCCACGGAAGAGCTTCATTTTCGTGGTCTTACCGTCACCGCTGTAGCCACCGGGGGAATCGACTCCAATGGAATTCATCCGGGGGATCCGTCTTCTTACTATGAGGAAAGCGGAAATTATGAGCTTCTTCCTCCAGGAACAATCAATATCTTTCTTTTTATCAACCAGCCTCTGACAGATGCTGCTATGGTGCGTGCCATGATGCTCTGTTCTGAGGCCAAGGCTGCTGCCGTCTCCCAGCTTCTTCTGGGAAGCTGTTATTCTGAAGAAATCGCAACCGGCTCCGGAACAGATGGAACCGTAATCGCCTCCAGCCTTCAGGGATGCTCTGCCCTTACTGACGCATCCGGTCATTCCAAACTTGGGGAACTAATCGGAAAATCCGTAAAATCTGCGGTAAAACAGGCACTTCTCAATCAGACTGCCGCATCCGGTCCCAGACAGTTCCAGCTATCTATCCGACTTTTCAGGTATAAGATTACACCTGGAACTTTGTGGGATTTCTATATCGGATACCAGGCAGTTTTTGAGAAATTTAAGGTTGCCTTTGCCACTCCCTCTTCCCTGGAACAGCACTTTTTTGCACACAATCTTACAAGTAATCTGGTTCTCTGTGTCTCCCTGTATCTTCATCTCATGGATCAGTTCCGATGGAATCTTATCATGCAGCAGGAAGCTCTCCGGGAGGGAAAACGCCTTCTGATCTGCGGGCTTTATTGGAAGCAGGGACAGTTTCTGGAAGAAGCATACCCTGCTGAAGCGTGGAAACAGCCTGAACTGCTGTATTTTTCCCTGCGTGAACAGCTTATGTATCTGCTTTTACTCTACCTCTGGCAGATGTAAAGCTTAGCTTGGCTTCCAAGGCTGTAGTTCTTCACTCGCAGTGTCAGAGCAATCGGGCAAAATATTTTCTAATCGTGCAAACATATCACCTGCGGCCATCTCATGCCGCACCTGTATGCTGTAATGGCTGTCCATCATGTTTACTGCATTAAACAAGCTGGAGAGCAGATAATTTCTTATGTTGGTAATATTCGGTGCGCTTTTGCGGAGGTTTTCCAGCACATACTCAACATGGTCACGTGTTACTTTCGCTAACTGTTCCCTGACTATTTGAGAAGGATAGCGTGTTTTGTTTATTATATAGTCACCTTCTGATGGACAATATTCTACCTGTGTCAGGATTTCCACCATAGCATCCACATGTGCCTGTTCATCAGAAGCACACTCCTGCATCAGATAGCCATACTCAAGTTTTTTCCTGACTACATTTTTGTGAGTGTTATAATCCTCCGTTCCTTCCGTCATTCCCTGATCTGTGTCCTGATTGATAAGATTGGTCTTACTCAACTCAGTCTTATTTATATTAGTATTAATTGTGTCGGTTTTTTCGAATTCAAGCGAAGCATTTTTTTGATCTCTGCAAGTTGTTTTTTTCGCTTTAAGAGGTCGATTTTTTCGACCACAAGAAGTCTGTTTCTCCAGCTCAGCTGATACTTCCTGAGAATCTTCTTCAGCTGTTTCTTCTTTGATTTTTTTTACAAAAATCATATCAGTGTTCCCCTGGCCCTGCTTTTTCCGCCTGATCAAGCCTGTTCCGCCAATTCCTTCCAACTCTGCCAAAATTTTCATAGCCTTATCTTTTTTGCATCCTAATGTTTCACCAGTCTTCTTAACAGAGTATCTGACATAGATATTTCCATTTTCATCAATCCATCCATTTTTTGAAGATAAGCTTGTAAGATCGCATAAGATAGAGTATAATATTTTTGCTTCCGGCGACAGATTTTTTAATTTCTCGTCTATAAATAATATTTTGGGCAATTTAAAGAAACTACAAGTATTATTTTTTGCTGTATTGATGTTGTAATACTCATCATACCCTGCAACGTTTTTCATATTAGACACCTCATTTCAATTGTTTTAAACTAATATGTTATTTTTGAAATGAAACAGAAGGAGATCCGGGTTATCGTAACGAATCTCGGGTGTACGATCCTGTCTGT
>OKRW01003064.1_pt1 | contig 11195 bp, 9 predicted proteins | sample 1601151 | NCBI WGS metagenome assembly OKRW01 (sample SAMEA3541471, study PRJEB24748) | human gut metagenome | biome: human gut; feature: human-associated habitat; material: faeces | place: China | collected 2012 | reverse complement strand
TTTCAGATGTTCTGACTGCATTTTTAGCTTGTGATACACAAGTTATTCTTTATAAAAAAGGAGAAGTTTCATTAAGAGAATTTATTTATATGCCATTAGATAACGACATTTTGACACATATCTATGTGAAAAAGGATGGAAGAAAGACTGCATATGAAAGTTTTAGAATGACAGAAACCGATTTTCCAACATTGACTTGCGCGATGGCCATGGTAGATGGTCGTTTTGAAACAGTCCTTGGTGCAAGACCGAAACATGCAGAAGTAGTAATTGATGAGGAACTGGCAGATTCTTTATCCAAAGAAGATGTGGCATCATATGCCAAGAGAGTAATCGATAAACTTCAGTATGGCAGCAATATCCGAGGAAGCAAACAGTATAGAAAGCAGTTGTCAAAAGTATTGATTAGCCGTTGTATTTCCCGGCTTACGGAGGAATAGACAGATGATAATAGAGTTATTTATAAATGAAAAGAAGATTCAGGCAGAGACAACCCCGGATCAGATGCTGTTAGACTTTTTAAGAGAACAAGGTTATAAGAGCATGAAAAGAGGCTGCGATACAGGAAACTGTGGGCTTTGTACGGTATGGATGGATGAAAAACCGGTTCTTTCCTGCAGTATTCCGGCAGTGAGAGCAGCAGGACATAAGATTACAACATTAGAAGGTGTACAGGAAGAGGCAGCAGAATTTTCAGATTATCTTGCGAAGGAAGGAGCAGATCAATGTGGTTACTGCAGTCCGGGAATGATAATGAATGTACTGGCTTTAAAACGAGAAATTCCGAATCCGACAATGCAGCAGGTAAAGGAATATTTAGCTGGTAATTTATGTAGATGTACGGGATATCAGGGTCAGTATCGTGCCCTTGCAAAATATTTTGGAGTGGAGGAATAATACAAAAGATGGAAAATACCAGATTTGTAAATAAAGCAATCGTAAAAAAAGATGCACAGGCTCTTCTTTCCGGCCGCCCGGTATATACAGATGATATTGCCCCGGCGGATTGTCTGGTGGTGAAGTTATTAAGAAGTCCTCATGCGCATGCCTGGATTGAAGATATTTCTGTAGATGCAGCATTAAAAGTTTCTGGAATTGAAGCGGTTTTTACCTATAAAGATGTACCAGAGAAAAGATATACCCAGGCAGGACAGACTTTCCCTGAGCCAAGCCCGGATGACAGACTTATTCTTGATCAGCATATTCGATATAACGGTGATCCGGTTGCGATTATTGCTGGAAAAGATGAGAACTGCGTAAACCAGGCTATGAAGAGAATTAAGGTAAAATATAAAGTATTAGAACCGATTCTTGATTTTACGAAGGCAATTGATAATCCGATCATTATTCATCCGGAAGATAATTATGTAGTCAAGAGTAATATCGGAAACGATGTAAAGAGAAATATCTGTGCTTCTCAGTGCAGAGGCAACGGCGATATTGATAAGGTGCTCTCAGAATGTGAGTATATTATTGACCGGACCTATCATACAAAGGCAGTGAGCCAGGCGATGATGGAAGTATTTTGTGCCTTTACTTCTATTGATATTTACGGAAGAATCAAGGTAATATCCTCTACACAGATTCCGTTTCATGCAAGAAGAATCGTTGCCAGAGGATTAAATATTCCAAAATCCAAGGTCAGAGTGGTAAAACCACGAATTGGTGGAGGATTTGGCGCAAAACAGACAGCGGTAGTAGAAATTTATCCGGCATTTGTAACTTATAAAACAGGGAAGCCAGCTAAAATAGTATTTACAAGAGAAGAATGTTTTATTCATGGTTCACCAAGACATGAGATGCAGGTACATGTACGATTAGGAGCAGATAAAAACGGAAGAATTCGGGGAATAGATTTATCTACACTCTCTAATACCGGCGCATTTGGAGAACATGGTCCGACAACCGTAGATTTATCAGGTACGAAGTCATTATCTTTATACAATATGGAAGCTTTCCGCTTCAAGACTGAGGTTGTTTATACGAATGTAGTGTCTGCCGGAGCTTATCGTGGTTACGGGGCAACGCAGGGAATCTTTGCAGTAGAATCTGCTGTGAACGAGCTGGCACATGAATTAAATATGGATCCGGTTAAAATTCGTGAAATGAATATGGTAAAAGAAGGCGACGTTTTAACGAATTATTTTGGAGAAGTAACAAAGTCTTGTAATCTTGATAAATGTGTCGCTAAAGTAAAAGAAATGATCGGATGGGATGAAAAGTATCCTTATGTGAAAACGGGTCCGCATACGGTTCGTTCTGTAGGAATGGCTATGGCAATGCAGGGTTCCGGTATAGGTGGCGTGGATGTAGGATCTGTTCAGCTTAAGTTAAATGATGATGGATTTTATACATTGATGATTGGATGTTCTGATATGGGAACCGGTTGTGATACCATTCTTGCACAGATGGCAGCGGATGGTCTTGGCTGTGATATGGATAACATCATTGTTCGTGGAGTAGATACCGATCAGTCGCCATATGATAGTGGTTCCTATGCTTCAAGTACAACGTATGTTACCGGTGGTGCAGTTGTAAAGGCATGTGAATCCATGAGAAAGAGAATCTGTGAGGAAGCAGCTGCAATTATGGGACTAAAGTCAGGCGAAGTAGATTTTGATGGAGAGACGATCAGCGAGAATGATAATCCAGAACACAGCATGACATTATCTGATTTGATTACAAGTTTAGAAGCAGGAAATGGCCGAATAATCGAAGTGACAGAGTCTCATACTTCACCAGTTTCACCACCACCATTTATGGCAGGAGCCGCAGAGATTGAAGTGGACTTAGAAACCGGAAAGATTACTCCGATTAATTACGTAGCTGCCGTAGACTGTGGAACCGTTATCAATACGAACCTTGCACGTATACAGACAGAAGGTGGCATTGTGCAGGGAATGGGAATGACTCTGTATGAAGATGTGCAGTATACAGAGGCAGGAAAGATGAAGAATCGAAACTTTATGTCCTATAAGATTCCTACACGACTTGATATGGGCAGTATCAGCGTGGAATTTGAGAGCAGTTATGAGCAAACCGGTCCTTATGGAGCAAAGTCTATCGGAGAGATTGTAATCAATACACCGGCACCGGCAATTGCGGATGCAGTATATAATGCGACAGGACTTCGTTTCCGAACCCTTCCAATTACAGCGGAACAGGTTATGATGGGACTTCTAGAAAGAGAAGAAGCATAGAGGAATGGAGAGACGTATAGCTGTCGTACTCATGGCTTCGGGTTACAGTGAACGATTTGGTTCAAATAAATTATTAGAACCGTTCGGGAATCGATGCCTTTTTACCTATGCCGTAGACTTGGCATGTGCATCTGATGCAGCAATGAAAATTATTGTAACGAGATATGAGCCGATTAAGCATTATGTAAAAGAAAATGCCCCGAAGATGGATATTGTATGGAATGACCATCCGGAACGTGGAATTTCAGAATCCATTCATTTGGGAATTCGTTATTTGAGACAGTCAAAAGATTACGAAAAATATGCCGGTTGCTGCTTTATGGTCTGTGATCAGCCGTTATTGCAAAAACAAAGTTTGCAAAAGCTTTTTGAAAGCTTTTACAGAAATCCAGAAGGAATCCATATGTGTGTAACAAAAGAAAGAGAAGGAAATCCCGTAATATTTCCTAAAATCCTATTTGAAGAACTGATGGCATTAGAAGGGGATAAGGGAGGTAAGCGGATTGCAAAAGAACATCCGGAAATGATATATAAAGTTTATGTTACTGAGCAGGAATTATCAGATATGGATTATCAAGAGGATAAAATAAATTTGGAAAAAAACATAATATGAGGTGGAAAAAGTGAAATTATTGGAAGAAAGAATAAAAAAAGATGGAAAAGCACTGGGGAAAACAGTATTAAAAGTAGATAGTTTTATTAATCATCAGGTAGACTCCGAATTTATGGATGCACTTGGAAAAGATTTTGCAGAGCATTTTAAAGAGTACGGAATTACAAAAGTATTTACTATTGAAAGTTCAGGAATTGCTCCTGCATTGATGACAGCAAAATATCTGGATGTTCCTATGGTCATTTTAAAGAAACAGACTTCCAAAATTTTAAACGGAAAAGTATATCAGACAAGAGTAACTTCCTTTACAAAAGGAACAAGCTATGAACTGACCTTATATCAGGATTATATTGATCAAAACGATAAAGTTTTATTAATTGATGATTTCCTTGCAAATGGAGAAGCAGCTATGGGAGCCAGCCGCCTCATAAAAGAATCCGGTGCAGATTTAACCGGGATTGGAATATTGATTGAAAAGTCTTTCCAGAAGGGAAGAAAAAGATTAGAAGATGCCGGATATTATGTTTACTCTCAAGCAAGAGTCGGTCGTCTTGACAAAGATCTTATTGAATTTTTGCCAGAAGATGCACCAGTCTTAGAAGGAGTAGATGAACAAGAGTTATTAGATAAGTAGTAATTTGCCGCAGGCAAGACGGACCTTTCTCTCTTTGAGAGTGTCAGCTTGCCTGCGGCAAATTATTACTTAATAATATATTTGTTTTTCAGGGAAAGAATATGACAGGAAATTCCCTCATCCTTTATTTTATTTTTTAATGTAATCATTTCCGCGAGAGCTTTTTCGTTGAGGACATCCGCCTGATTAAAAACAATACAAAATTTTTCGGAAGAAATATTTTTCCGAAGCCCATTTTCAGAAAGACATAGCCAGTATAAAAAGTCTGTAGTGATGTTGTGTGTGGTTTGTGGCAGTTTTGTGAAATTATTTTGTGAAGAAAAATTTTTTTGAGTAAAAATGAGTTTTGGAAGGAGTTCGTAACGAAAAAGCATCTCTTTTATTGGTTTTCCAAGACAGGATAGTCCAATTACGCCGATAACGGTATCTGTCTTTGGGAAAAAAATAGGTTCTCCATCTTTAGGAAGTTTGATCGGAAGTCTTTTAGAACCATCGCCTTCGCATAAAATACGCAGAGAAATATTAGAATATTTTCGTGAAAATAGGGAAAGTTTTTTCATAAAGTTTATAGACGGACTTTTCCATTTGACTTTATTATATATCTTTTTTTCAGGAATTCCTAAAGCGGCAAGAGGTAAAATATCTTCCTCTAAATTCATAAAAAAGGAGGTTATCTGTTCTAAATTCTCTTCTTCAATGCAAGCTTTACTGGGAAGGAAGTCTGGCTTCATAATATGCGTTGTTGTAGTAAGAAGTGTTGGGATTCTCTGTTTTGCAAATTCTATGCCAAGAGTATTCATAAGAGAGGTCTTGCCACCCCCACCGGTAAAGGTTAAGATATGGCTGTCAGTAAGACCGAGAAGAGAAGAAAGGTTATGGTTAAAAAAATTTTTTTTCAAAATAATTGGAATTATTGTTGCTGTTCTTGCAGCGATGGCAGGCATTGTAATTTTAATAGATCCATTTTATCATTATCATAAACCCTTAAAAAATATTTCTTATGTCAGTGGAGCTGATGTATATGTCAATGATGGAAAATTAAAGCATTTTGATTATGATACGCTGACCATCGGAACGTCTATGGCGATGAATTTCCGAAAGGAAAAGGTAGACGCCATATTGGGTGGAAATTCGCTGAATGTATATTATCTTGGGGAAGGCTTTAAGGTCATCAATGAAGGTCTGGAAACTGCGCTTGAGACACATCCGGATTTAAAGCTTGTGGTTCGGACAGTGGATCCGACATGGTTTGTATCGGATGTAAACTGGGAAGGGAGAGAGTCTTATCCGGAATATCTATATGATAAGAATCCATTCAACGATGTATATTATATCTATAACAAAGATGTGTGGAAGAATAATCTGATTCCGTCAATTGTTGAGTCATTCCAAAATGATTTTCAGGGAGCAGTGAAACAGGAAGGTTTTGAAAGCAGGGGATTGACCGGAAAAGAGAATATATTAAAAAATTATGAGCGGCCGGAAAAAGAGATCAAAGAGGTTACACAGGAAGAAACAGAAGAATTCCTGAGCTATCTGGAAGAAAATCTGGATGTAAATGTTTTACAGGTAATCAAAGACTATCCAGATGTAGAATTTTATCTTTTCTTTCCTCCATACAGTATTTGCTGGTGGGATCAGCTAAACCAGAATGGAACCGCAGTACTGGAACGAAGAATTGATCTGGAAAAATATGCAATTGAAAAGATGCTGCAATTTGATAATATCCATCTCTTTTCTTTTTTCAACAATTATGATTTGATCTGTAATCTGGATTATTATGTAGATGATGTTCATTATACCGGCGATGTAAATAACCTGATCCTGCAATGGATGAAGTCCGGCGAGTATGAATTGACAAAAGAAAATTATGAGGATTACATTGCAAAAGAGAAGGCGTTTTATACCTCCTATGATTATGATCAGCTGTTCGGGGAACAGGAGTAAAAATAGCGTATCCAATCCCTGCTTGTTAAAAAGCAGGGATTTGTAGTATGATAAAGAGTATCAGAACCACAGAAAGGAACACACTTATGCTGCACGAACTGGAATATCCATTTGACAGTGAATATATTTTAAAAAAATCAAAAAGCTTGAAGCGTCGTCTGCTGGAGGAGAACACCCAGCGGATTCCGAAGAAGATCGCGGTGCTGGGAGGCTCTACGACCCATGATATTATCCGGATTCTGGAGCTGTTTTTGCTGAATCAGGGAATTGAACCGACCTTTTATGAATCGGAGTACGGAATGTACTGGGAAGATGCGATGTTCGGCAATGAAGAATTGAACGCGTTTGGACCGGATCTGATTTATATTCATACGAGCTTTCGAAACCTGCGCAGTCTGCCGGAGGTAAAGGATTCCCGGGAACAGGTGGAAGACAAGCTCAGATCGGAATTTGAACATTTTCAGGTGATGTGGGAGAAGCTGGCGGATACCTGGCATTGTCCTATCATTCAGGATAACTTTGAGCTTCCCTATTACCGTTTGATGGGAAATCAGGATGGTGCGGATTTTCATGGCAGAACCTGGTATGTGAACCGGATGAACCAGATGTTTGCAGATTATGCGGCAGAGCACCAAAATTTCCTGATCAACGATATCTGCTATCAGTCGGCGGCATATGGTCTGGATGAATGGTCGGCGCCGTTTTTCTGGCACATGTACAAGTATAGCTTGTGTCTGAAAGCGATTCCGTGGATGGCGCACAATGTTGCTAATATCATGAAGTCGCTTTACGGAAAAAATAAAAAATCGCTGGTGCTGGATCTGGACAACACGCTTTGGGGCGGCATTGTCGGAGATGACGGTCCGGAAAATCTGGAAATCGGACAGGAAACGAATCTGGGACAGGTTTATGCGGAATTTCAGTCCTATGTGAAGGAGCTGAAGGAGTATGGCGTGATGTTGAACGTTGCGTCCAAGAATGAAGAGGAAAATGCACTTGCAGGCTTGAATCATCCGGCAGGGGTGCTGAAGCCGGAGGATTTCCTGATCATTGCGGCAAACTGGGAGCCGAAGAGCCGGAATATTCTGGAAATTGCGCATCAGCTGAACATTTTGCCGGACAGCCTTGTGTTTGCAGATGATAATCCGGCAGAGCGGGAGATTGTGCGGCAGCAGGCGCCCGGTGTGACTGCGCCGGAAATCGGCAAGCCGGAGGATTATATCCGGGTGCTGGATCGCGGTGGCTATTTTGAAGTGACATCGCTTTCGGAGGATGACCGAAAACGAAATGAGATGTATCAGGCGAATTTGAAGCGCGAAAAGGCGCAGGCATCCTTTGCGGACTATGCAGAGTATTTGAAATCCCTGGATATGAAAGCCACGATCCGAAGCTTTGAACCGGTTTATATGGCAAGAATTGCACAGCTGACCAATAAGAGCAATCAGTTCAATTTAACGACTCAGCGTATGACACAGGCACAGATTGAACAAATGGCGGCGGATAATTCTTATATTACCTTATATGGAAAGCTGGAGGATAAGTTCGGGGATAACGGCGTTGTTTCTGTTGTGATTGCCCAAAAGGAAGAGAAAGCCGCGCATATCCGCCTGTGGCTGATGAGCTGCCGCGTCCTGAAACGGGATATGGAGCTTGCAATGCTGGATGAGCTTGTGGAACGGTGTCAGGAAGCAGGAATCGAAGAAATTTACGGATACTATTATCCGACGGCGAAAAACAACATGGTACGGAAATTCTACGGAGAGCTGGGCTTTGAAAAGTGTTCGGAGGATGAGGCTGGAAACAGTGTCTGGAAGCTGAACACAGCAGGCTATGAAAAACGAAACCATGTGATCGAAGTGGAGAGCTGAGTATGTTATTTCAGTCATATATTTTTATCCTGCTGTTCTTTCCGCTGTGTCTGCTGGGCTTCTGGGGGCTAAAGCGCCAGAAGCTTTTGCAGCTCTGGCTGATTGCCTTTTCCCTGTGGTTTTACGGAGCAGCGAGTCCGTATTATCTGTTGCTGCTGCTGGGCAGTATTGCATGGAATTATGCTTTTTTTCGCGCCATAGAGCGTGGCATTGGGCGTGTTACAGAGCGTGTTTCCGGGAGTGCTATGGAGCGCGCAGAGTATGGGATGGAACGTGACAGCTCCCGGAAAAAACTCTTGTTAGGAATTGGAATTGCAGGAAATCTTGCATTACTTTGCTTTTTTAAATATTTTAATGCAATATCGGCTGGCTGGAGTCAGATGAAAGGGCTGGAGGATCCGATTCTGCAGCTTGCATTGCCCCTTGGTATCAGTTTTTTTACCTTTCAGCAGATTGGATTTCTGGCAGATGCTTATAAAGGAGAGGTTGGGGCGTGCAGCCTGAGGGAATATGTCCTGTTCGTTTCCTTTTTCCCATATGTGTCGTCCGGACCGATTGTCAATGCGCAGGAAATGCTGCCGCAGTATCGGCAAATCGGTCGGCAGCGTCTGGATTGGGCAAAGTTTTCCGGTGGACTGTATCTGTTTGCGCTGGGGCTGTCAAAAAAGGTGCTGCTTGCTGATACCTTCGGCAAGGCGGTGGATGCAGGCTATGGCAATGTGGCAGGGCTGTCCGGCACGGATGCCTGGCTGGTGATGCTGTTTTATACGCTGCAGCTGTACTTCGATTTCAGCGGTTATTGCGATATGGGGCGGGGCATTGCTCATATGCTTGGCATGGAGCTGCCGGTGAACTTCGATTCTCCCTACAAGGCGTCCAACATCATTGAATTTTGGAAACGCTGGCATATTACGTTGAACCGTTTCCTGAGAAAATATGTATACATTCCGCTGGGCGGCAACCGGAAAGGTACAGCGCGGATGTATTTGAACTTATTTATTGTATTTCTGGTCAGCGGAATCTGGCACGGCGCAGGCTGGAACTTTGTCCTGTGGGGAGCGCTGCATGGTGCGCTGTATCTGGTTACTCGGGCATGGCAGCGAAAGCAGCTACGGCAGCAGTGTGCGGCGGATGTGCATGCTCAAAGTGGAACGAAAAAATCCGACGTACTTTCTGCAGTCCAACATGTGCTTTGCGTCGCTCTGACCTTCCTGTTTTTGAACTTTACATGGATGCTGTTCCGTTCTGCAAATCTGTCACAGGCAGGTGAGTTTATCGGACGGTTAATCGGAGGTGGCTTTGCAGCTCCGGCGGTTCAGATCACAGAGGCGTTCAATTTGGAAGAGTTTTGGTATGTAATCAAGATTTTACATCTGGATCGTCTGCCGGGAAGCGAGCTGTACTTATGCTTTGGTTTTTTGGCAGTGGCGCTTTGGCTCGTCTTTTTTGCACGCAATGCGGGAGAGCGGGAAAAGAGCTTTGAACCGAATGGAAAAACGATGTTCGTGACGGCATTTTTGATGATCTGGTGTGTGGTGTCATTAAGCAGTGTAAGCAGCTTTTTGTATTATCGGTTTTAGAGGATGTTTGGCTTAAATTAAGGAGTAGTGTGAAAAATAAGCGTGATCGCTTATTTTTCACACTGCTATTTGTGCCGCAGGCGCCACAAAGTAGCTATGATCGCAGAGCAGAACTGGAAGTTCTGCTCGCGATTCCTTCGGCGCAAGACGCCTGCGGAATGGAGATTAGAATGGAAGAAAACGAAGGAAAAGAGAAAAAGCAGAAGAAAAAAATGCAGGCGAAGCGCTGGCTTGCCGGTTTTCTGGGCATTTTTCTGGCGGGACTTGCAGGATGTATGGCACTGGTGATCTGGGTCGATCCTTTTTTTCAGTATCATAAGCCCCTTGCGTGGTTCCCGTATCTGGTGGATAACCAGGTCAATCAGAATCCGGGATTGGCAAAGCATATGGATTACGATGGTATTTTGATCGGTTCCTCGATGACTGCAAGCTTTAACACAGACTGGTTTGAGGAGCTGATGGGAATGAAAACCCAGAAGCTTTCCTATAACGGATCTTATCCGAAGGATCTGTCCAACATCATGCAGCTGGTGTTTGACGCAAAGGGCGATCAGGTCAAGGCTGTGTACATGGCGGTGGATCAGTCCACATTTTCAGCAGATTCGGAGGAAACCAAGTTTCCGGTTACAGATTATCTGTATGATGATAACGTGTTCAATGATGTTCCATATCTGTTGAACAAGGATGTGCTGCTGGATTACATTCTGCGCCCTTTGGCGGATCGAAAGGATGCGTCGGACTGGGCGGAACTGTATAAGCCGTGGTGGACGGATGAATATTATAACAAGGCAAACGTGCTGATGTACTACGAGGCGGCAGAGGAAAAGCAGGAAGAGGAAGCACTTGCGGCGGATTATTTTAAGGATGCGGTTGAGGAAAATCTGCAGAAAAATATTCTTCCGTATATTGAAGCCCATCCGGAGACGGAGTTTTATATTTTTTATCCCCCCTACAGTATTCTGTTCTGGAACGATGTAACGCGGGAAAAGGAGCTGGAGGCGGTCATTGGCAGACTGGAATATATGACGGAACGATTGTTGAACTATGAAAATGTCCATGTGTTCAATTTTCTGGGAAAAGAAGATATTATCTGTAATCTGAACAATTATGCGGACTATATGCATTATCATAAAAATGTCTGCCGGTATATCACGGAGTGCTTTACAACCGGTGAAAATGAACTGCATCCGGAAAATTATGGGCAGGCGTTTGATGAGATCAGGACACTGGCGATGAGTTATAATTACCCTGCGATCTGGGACGACTGGTACGACACAACACCGCGGTATGGGGAGGAATAAAGATTGAAAAATAAAATTTTTCAATCGCGAGATTTGTGTCTGCGCGCACTTG
>OKRW01003055.1_pt1 | contig 11217 bp, 12 predicted proteins | sample 1601151 | NCBI WGS metagenome assembly OKRW01 (sample SAMEA3541471, study PRJEB24748) | human gut metagenome | biome: human gut; feature: human-associated habitat; material: faeces | place: China | collected 2012 | reverse complement strand
ACAACTGTGAAGCCTTTGGTGCCTGCTTCTTACGCCCAGTTTGGGGTGGGTGCTGGAGGGAGGTGTGGCCAAATACCACACCTGCGGATTCAGGGCGCCTTCCAATGGCATGGAAGTCCCGACCCTGCTTTCGTGGAGACCTGCTCTTGTGCATAGGCGTACTCCCCTGGTGGTAAGCGACCTGTGTACGAAGCAGATTGAGAACCTGCAATGCGGTGCTACCCAGCCCTTGTGCTGTGAACGCTGTGTGCAGAGTAGCCTGCCTTGCGTGGAGTGGGTGAATGAGGGAGCCAAGCGGAAGCATCCCCGGCCAGGGATACTCTCCGATATTCCTCTGAAACCCCCTCTGCAAAAGAGGCTAAGAGACGGTTTGACTGCAGTGGAAATCACCTAGGCTGTCCCACAAAGGGCACCAATGGGGTTGCAGTGCGGACTAAGTGGCAGTCGGGTCCTGCGGAGGGTAACACCGCAGCGCGGAGTTTAATGGGAAACCGCCTGATCGGCAACGAGAGGTAAGCCGCGGGGAAATCCAACCCGTACCTAAGCCGTAAGATTTACCATTGGTGCTGCCGTCATTCAGTTTTTTATTATTAATAAGTGAGGGATATTTTTGGCTGACCCAAATAAAAACAAAAAATCCAAAGACCGGTGGCCCCTGCGCGCTTTTCTGATCGCGGTGGCCCTTTCTGCCGTTATGAGCTTTTGTTCCTCGGCAGCGCTGGAGGATAGCGGCATCTGGATCCCGATTTTGGTGCTTGTGATCTTCATTGCACTGGGTATTGTGTTCGATATGATTGGCGTGGCCGTCACGGCTGCGGATCCCAGGCCGTTTCATTCCATGGCGGCCCATGGGGAAAAGGGCGGTCGGGAGGCCATTCGTCTGCTGAATATGTCCAATAAGGTTTCCTCCCTTTGCAATGATGTGGTGGGCGATATTTGTGGTATTGTCAGCGGCTCAACGGCGGCGGTGATTGTTGCGGAGCTGCAGCGCAGCTTTTCCACCACCACGATCCTTATCTCCATTGGCGTCACGGCGCTTATTTCGGGCCTGACTATTGGCGGTAAGGCCCTTTTTAAGCGTGTAGCCATCGAGGAATCCACACAGGTGGTCTATCGTGTTGCCCGTATTATGAATGCGCTGCATCTGTTCCATTAACGGAGGGATTTACGTTGGTTTTAGAAAAGATCCATAATCCGGAGGACATAAAAAATCTGAATAATGAACAGGTGGAGCAGCTTTGCCGGGAGCTTCGCGGGTTTCTCATCAAGAGTGTTGCCAAGACCGGTGGGCATTTGGCCTCCAACTTGGGTGTGGTGGAGCTTACGGTAGCCATCCACCGGGTGTTTGATACCGCTAAGGATCGGCTGGTCTTCGATGTGGGGCATCAGTGCTACCCGCATAAGATTCTCACCGGTCGTCAATCACTTTTCGGTACTTTGCGGCAGCTGGGCGGTCTTTCCGGTTTTCCAAAGCCCTATGAAAGTGCGCACGATGCCTTTGTAGCCGGCCATGCATCCAATTCTGTGTCCGTGGCTCTGGGCATGGCCCACGCAAGAACGCTCTTGCATCAGGACTACAGTGTTCTGGCCTTGATCGGAGACGGCGCCATGACCGGCGGTTTGAGCTTTGAGGGCCTCAACGATGCAGGTGCGTCGGGAGAGCCTATGATCGTCATACTTAATGACAATGGCATGTCTATCGAGGCAAATGTAGGCGGTCTCAGTCGCCACCTGTCCCGGATCCGTTCGAAGGAAGGGTATAATAATTTCAAAAAATGGTATAAAGAAAAGCTTCAGGGAAACTCTCTTGCCAAGCAGAATCTGTATCGAGCCAGCTCTCATGTGAAGCACTGGCTTAAAAACACCCTGTTGCCGGAGAGTACCATGTTTGAAAAGATGGGTTTTTCCTATATGGGGCCTGTGGACGGCCACGACGTGCAAAAGCTGACGCAGATGCTCAGCTGGGCCAGGGAAAAAAATGAGCCCGTGCTGCTTCATGTGCTCACGGAAAAGGGGAGAGGGTACCCATATGCCCAACAGGACCCCGAGCATTTTCACGGTACGCCCCCCTTTGACACCGCCACCGGCAAGCCTCTGCGGGCTTCCACTCGTTCCTTTTCCGACGTTTTCGGAGACACGCTGCTGGAGCTTGCCCGCCAGGATCCTCGTATCTGTGCCATCACGGCTGCTATGACCTCCGGCACAGGGCTTACAGAGTTTTCCAAGGAGCTGCCGGACCGGTTTTTCGATGTGGGTATTGCGGAGGGCCACGCTGTGGCAATGGCCGGCGGTATGGCCAAACAGGGGCTGATTCCGGTGTTTGCGGTGTACTCCAGCTTTCTGCAGCGAGGCTTTGATATGCTCATCCATGATATATCACTGGATAAACTTCACGCTGTTTTCTGCGTGGATCGCGCAGGCCTTGTGGGTGCAGACGGGCAAACCCATCACGGCTGCTTTGATCCGGCCTATCTTACCCAGATCCCCGGTATGACGGTTCTGTGTCCCGCCAGCTTTGCGGAGCTTCGGGACATGCTTTGCCATGCCATTTGCCAGGTCAGCGGCCCCGTGGCCATTCGATATCCCCGGGGTGGGGAAAGAGACTACACGGCTGCGTCCGATCCTGCGCGCTGCTATATAACGCTGCAGGATGGGGCCGACTTTACTATCTTATCCTATGGGATTCTGATTAATGAGGCGCTGAAGGCCGCAGAGCTGCTTGCAGAAAAGGGCATCTCTGTCCGAGTTATAAAGTTGAATCGCATTGCGCCGCTGAGCGAAGCGGATGTGGCGTCTATGCTGTCCGGCACACGGCGCCTGCTGGTTTTGGAAGATTGCATCGCTGCTGGCTGCGTGGGTGAAAAGGTCACCTGCCTGGCGGCGTTAGCGGGCGTCCGTTTGGACAAGCTCGTGCTGAAGAACTGCGGTGATCGGTTGCCCAATGAGGGCAGCGTGGAGGAGTTGGATCACGCCCTTGGGCTGGATGCCGCCTCTGTGGCGACATCTATTGAGGAGGTACTCCATGAGCAATAAGACCCGCTTGGATATCTTGCTTACAGAGCGTGGGTTGCTGGACTCCCGGCAAAAAGCCCAGGCCACAATCATGTCCGGAATTGTTTTTGTCAATGGCCAACGTGTGGATAAGGCCGGCACCGCCGTAGCAAATGACGCGCAGATCGAGATCCGCGGTGCGACCCTGCAATATGTGAGCCGGGGTGGCCTGAAGCTGGAAAAGGCCTTGCAGACCTTCCCCTTAGACCTGCGCGGCAAGATCTGCGCCGACATCGGTGCCTCCACCGGGGGATTCACGGATTGCATGCTGCAAAACGGCGCAAAGAAGGTCTATGCCGTGGATGTTGGCTATGGCCAACTGGATTGGAAGCTGCGCAATGATGAGCGCGTGGTCTGTATGGAGCGCACCAACGCACGGTATCTGACCCGAGAGGAGATTCCGGATGAATTGGATTTTGCATCTATCGACGTCTCCTTTATTTCCCTCAAGCTGATTTTCCCTGCCCTTTACGGTCTTTTGCGAGAGGGCGGCGAAATTGCCTGCCTGATTAAGCCACAGTTCGAGGCCGGCCGGGAAAAGGTTGGCAAGAAGGGCGTTGTTCGGGACCCTGCCGTGCACCTGGAGGTGCTGGAGTACTTTCTGATTCATGCAAAGGAAAATCACTTTACAGTGCTTGGAATTACATATTCCCCCATTCGCGGGCCGGAGGGGAATATTGAATATCTTGGCTTTTTACGTAAATCGGAGGAGCCGAGTGCGCAGATTGATCTAAACGCCATTGTAGAGGCCTCACATGGTACACTGAAGGAGTGAAGGCTATGGAAAAGAGAAAAATCATATTGTGCCCCAATCCGTATCGGGATAAGGATATGCATGTGGCAGCCCAATCCAAAACGATCCTGGATGAGGCGGGCTTTGAGACCGTTGTGTGCCTTCCCTTTCAAAAGGAGGGTTATGGCGCGGACCTGGGCCTGCCCATCGGCCAGCTGCCCCAGGAGATCAAGCGGGCCGACCTGCTCATTGCCTTCGGCGGCGACGGAACGATCCTGCACCTGGCAAAGACCGTTGCCATGAATAATGTCCCCGTGCTGGGCATCAATTTAGGTAGCCTGGGCTTTATGTCTGAGCTGGAGCCCAATGAACTGGACCGTCTGCGAGATCTGAAGGATTGGAGCCTCACCATGGAGGACCGTATGATGCTGGATGTATCCGTGCTGCGGGATGGCCGAACGGTTTACAGCACCGTTGCGCTGAATGATGCCGTTATCTCCAAGGGCTCCATTGCCCGTGTGGTGCGGCTGGAGATATTCACGGAGGAGGGCTTCTTGACCCGGGTCAGCGGCGATGGAGTAGTGGTGTCCAGTCCCACCGGCTCCACTGGCTATTCCATGGCCGCCGGTGGCCCCATCGTGGAGCCCACGGCCCGCAACATTCTTATCACGCCCATCTGTCCCCATTCCACCCGTTCCAGCAGCTATGTGCTGGATCCGTCCCATGTAATCCGCGTGACCGCCCCGGATGCAAATCGGAAATTTGTGTACCTATCCTCCGACGGCGGCAAAGCATTTTCCCTGAAGAATAACGACCTGGTACAGGTGAGCCGCTCCAGGCACACCATGAAGCTGGTGCGCCTGTCCAAAAAGAGCTTTTGCGAGATTCTTGATAAAAAAATGGCCATGGAGGCTGCGAAATATGAAAAATGACCGTCAAAAAATGATCCTGGACATCATTGCCCAGGAGGTTGTGGAGACCCAGGAGCAGCTTCTTTCTCTGCTTCAGGAGCGGGGCTTTTCCGGTACACAGGCCACGATTTCCAGAGACATCAAGCAGCTGCATCTGGTGAAGGCCCCGGCGGGCCAGGGAAAGTACCGCTATGCAGTGTCGGACCACGGCACCAAGATCCATGTGGCGGATAAGCTGCAGACCATTTTCCGTGAGAGCATTGTGAATGTGGATTACGCCCAGAACCTGGTGGTGATTCACACCATGTCCGGCTTGGCCAATGGTGCGGCTGCTGCACTGGATGGCATGAAGATCGACCAGCTCCTTGGCACCCTGGCCGGTGATGACACGGTGCTGCTGATTATGCGCAACTCTGAGAGCGCAGCCGAACTTGCTACCAGTGTCAAATCGATGCTGCGCTGATAAGGAGGGAACACAATATGCTGGATTTGCTGCATATTGAAAATATTGCCATCATTGAGCAGGCAGACATTTCATTCCGTCCGGGCTTTAATGTGCTGACAGGTGAAACCGGTGCAGGCAAATCCATAGTGATAGATGCGCTGAGCGCCGTTTTAGGCCAGCGTGCGTCCCGTGAGCTGATTCGGACCGGGGCAGACCACGCCTTTGTCAGCGCTGTTTTTTCCGGGATTCCCCAGGGCCTTGGCGCGGATTTGGGCGTTGCCGATGCGGAGGAATGGCTCCTACAGCGTGAGATATATGTCGACGGCAAGAATGTTTGCCGCTTGAACGGTCGGCCTATGACCGTGACCCAGCTGCGCACCTTGGGAAGCCGACTGCTGAATATTCACGGCCAGCACGACGGTCAGCAGCTTTTGGATGAAGCACAGCACATCCTTTACCTAGATCAGTATGGGAGGTATATGCCTTTACAGATCGCCTACCAGGAGAAGTATTCCGCCCTGCAGAGGATCGAAAACCAAATCTCCGCCCTGCAGATGGATGAGGCGGAAAAGGCCCGGCGGATTGACACACTGCAGTTTCAGATCCAGGATCTGGAGCGCGCCAACCTGCAAAGCGGTGAAGAAGAGGAACTCCTGGAACGGAGAAATCTGCTGCGCAACAGTGAAAAAATCATTTCCGCCGTTCAGGGGGCGGACTATTGCCTCAATGGAGATGACCAGCGGGAGGGTGCGTTATCTCTGCTTCGTCAGGCTCAGGAGCAGTTGTCCACTGTAAGGGGCTTGGGTGATAGCTTTGCCCAATTGACCGAGCGGATAAATGCCGTATACAGTGAGCTATATGACATCGCCTATACGGTGCAGGATAAGAAGGAAGAGCTTGATTTTGCCCCGGGTGAGCTGGATACAGTAGAGCTCCGCTGTGATCAGCTCTATCGGTTGAAGAAAAAATATGGCGCAACTGTAGAGGATATGATGGCGTATCTGGAAAAGTGCAGGCAGGAGCTGGATCAAATCGCTTTTGCGGATGACACTTTGGCGCAGCTGCAGAAGCATCGGGAAAAAGCGCTGAAGGAGGCATTGGCTGCTGCCCGGGAGCTGTCTCAACAGCGTAAGGCTGCAGCCCAATCGCTTGAAAAACAGATCCTGACGGAGCTGCAGGAACTGAATATGGGCTCTATCCGGTTTCAGGTTGCATTTGCGGAGAAGAAACTGGATGCCACCGGCATGGACGAGGTTCGCTTTTTGATGTCTGCCAACGTGGGGGAGGAGCTTCGTCCTATTCAGAAGATCGCCTCCGGCGGTGAGTTGGCCCGGATTATGCTGGCCATGAAAAATGTGTTTTCTCAGCAGGAAAAGCTTGGCACTATGGTCTTTGACGAGGTGGATACCGGCGTGTCCGGCCGAGCGGCGCAGAAGGTGGCAGAGAAGATGGCAAAGATTTCCCGCCAGAAGCAGGTGCTGTGTGTGACGCATCTTCCGCAGCTGGCAGCTATGGCGGATACTCATTTTTCTGTAGAAAAGGGCGTTTCCGGCGGCCGGACTTTTACCCGTGTACAGGAGCTGACACGGCAGCAGCGCCGGGAGGAGTTGGCCCGGCTTACCGGCAGCGGGCAGACTTCTCAGACTATGATAGACAGTGCTGAAGAACTCCTGTCAGCGGCGGATGCATTTAAAAAAGCCTTAGTGTAGCTTAGGCTTGTCAGGCATATGAACGGCTGATTCCATATGCAATAATTAAAAAAATGCACAGCACCAATGAAGTGCCTCCGGAAGTTAAACAAATGCTTTCAGAAAAAATGTTTAAGCAGCCGAAAGGGCTTGCAGCCTGTGAAGAGCAGGCCGCAAGCCCTTTAGCTCGGACAAGATGCTTTTTGCTTGAAAAAAACTGAATCCTATAGTACAATATATCGGCATGAATCAACACTATTTATATGAACAGGATTGAATCTGTATGAAAACAAGTGATTTTAATTTTGATCTCCCACAGGAGCTGATCGCCCAAACACCTATTGAAAAGCGGGATGCCTCTCGTTTGCTGGTGCTGGATAAAGAAAGCGGCGCCTGGGAGCACCGGCATTTTTTTGATCTGCCGGAGTATCTGCACCCGGGTGACTGCCTGATTTTGAATGATTCCCGGGTGCTTCCGGCCAGACTTTTGGGCCAGCGTTTGCCTGGCGGCGGCGCCTGTGAGGTGCTGCTGCTTATTGACCGGGGAGAGAATACCTGGGAGTGCCTGGTGCGCCCCGGGAAGCACCTGCGCCAAGGCGCTAAGCTCAGCTTCGGAAATGGGGAGCTGACGGCGGAGGTGATCCAGGTTCTGGAGGGCGGCAACCGCCTGGTGCGGTTTAACTATGAAGGCATTTTCCTGGAAGTGCTGGATAGGCTGGGCAAGATGCCTCTGCCGCCGTATATTAAGGAGGAACTGCAGGACCGGGAGCGATATCAGACCGTATATTCCAAGGTAGTCGGCTCTGCTGCTGCCCCCACGGCCGGCCTTCATTTTACGAAGGAGCTATTGCAAAAGGTGCAGGAAATGGGTGTAAACGTTGGCTATGTTACGCTCCATGTAGGGCTTGGCACTTTTCGGCCTGTAAAGGAGGATGACATTACAGATCACCTAATGCACAGCGAATACTGCGTGATTCCCCAGGAGACGGCGGACCTTATCAACGAGACAAAGAAAAACGGTGGTCGGGTCATATGCGTGGGGACCACATCCTGCCGCACGGTGGAATCCTGGGCGGCAGAGAATGGAACTATGAAAGCCTCCGCCGGATGGACAAGCATATTCATTTATCCTGGTTATAAGTTCAAGGTTTTGGATGCACTGGTCACCAACTTTCACCTGCCGGAATCCACACTTATCATGCTGGTTTCAGCCCTGGCGGGGCGGGAGCATGTGCTGCGGGCCTATGAGGAGGCTGTGCGGGAGAGGTATAGGTTCTTTTCCTTTGGGGATGCCATGTTCATCCATTAATCGGTATTTCACAATGGTGATTGAGCTCATCGTTTTAGGCTGCTTGCAGCTCGTGTCACTCATGTGATCTCCAATCAAATTTGAGGAGCTAATTTATGTTTAAGATCATTAAAAAAGAGGGAGATGCCCGGCGTGGCGAGTTCCGCTGTGCGCATGGCGGAGTGGTGCAGACGCCTGTATTTATGAATGTGGGCACCCAGGCGGCCATCAAGGGCGGACTCAGCGCCCTTGATCTAAAGGACATCGGCTGCCAGATTGAGCTGTCCAACACTTATCACCTGCATCTGCGCCCCGGCGACGATGTGGTGAAGCAGATGGGCGGCCTGCATAAGTTTATGAACTGGGACGGGCCGATCCTGACGGATTCCGGCGGATTTCAGGTGTTTTCCCTGGCCAGCCTGCGCAAAATCAGGGAGGAGGGCGTAACCTTTGCGTCCCACCTGGACGGCCATCGCATTTTCATGGGTCCCGAGGAGAGTATGCGGATCCAATCCAACTTAGGCTCGGACATCGCCATGGCCTTTGACGAGTGCGTGGAAAACCCGGCAACCTATGAATACGCCAAGGCCAGCTGTGAGCGCACGCTGCGGTGGCTGGAGCGGTGCAAGGCGGCGCTCGATGACTATACCGGCCGCGACGATGCGGTCAATCCCGGCCAGGTGCTCTTCGGCATCAATCAGGGTACGGTCTTTCATGATCTGCGTATTGAGCATATGAAAAAGATCGCAGAACTGGATCTGGCCGGCTATGCGATCGGCGGCCTTGCGGTGGGGGAGACGACACAGGAGATGTACGACACCATCGCCGCTGTCGAGCCCTATATGCCGGCAGACAAACCGCGCTACTTGATGGGTGTCGGTACGCCCGGCAACATCATTGAGGGGGTCGCGCGCGGCGTGGACTTCTTTGACTGTGTCATGCCGGCGCGCAACGGCCGCCATGGGCATCTGTTCACGTGGTCCGGTGTGATCAACATCAAAAATGAGAAGTATCAGCGCGACGAGCAGCCGATCGACCCGCAGTGCGACTGCCCGGTCTGCCGACGGTTCTCGCGCGCCTATCTGCGCCATCTGTTCAAGGCTGACGAGATGCTGGCCATGCGCTTCGCCGTGATGCATAATTTGTATTTTTATAACACGCTCATGGCACGTATCCGCGCAGCGATCGAGGCTGGGGAATATGAGGCGTTCCGAAAAACTTACACAACTATGCTCGATACGCGCATTTAACGCTTGCATTTGTATAGCAAAGCGGATATAATATTTTCATCATTACACGGAGGTAAAACCATGGGAAACGGCGGATATTCATCCATTATCATGATCATTCTGATGCTTGTCATCTTCTATCTGTTCCTGATTCTTCCGGAGAACAAGAAGAAGAAAAAGCTCAATGAAATGCGCTCCAGTCTGAAGGTCGGCGACGATATCGTCACGATCGGCGGTATGATGGGCAAGGTCGTCCACGTCACGGACGACAGCGTGACCTTTGAGACCAGCGAGGATCAGGTTCGCATTCAGGTTGCCAAGTGGGCCATTTCCACGAACGCCCGCGCCGAGGCGCAGGCTGCCAAGGAAGCGCAGGCTGCGAAGGAGCCTGTAACGGTATAAATTGCGAAAAGAGTCCCGTTGGGACTCTTTTTTTCTTATCTGCCTATCTAAAAATTTCACAAATTTTTCCCCAACGCATACGCCGCTTGCAGCTCCGGATGTCCGGCGATCTCCCCTGGTGCTCGGACGCCGGACACCAGCACCCGTCCGCCATCGGACAGGCGGAAGTAATCTAAAATCATCTGGTACTGGCACAGAATGGCGTCGAACAGGGTGGGCAGGGTGGCACCACCCACCAGGAGCAGGGCTAATTTCTGGATGTGGAACTGATTGCGCAAAGGGGTGTGGCATCGGTCGATGATCGCTTTCAGCTGGGCGCTGACGCCATAGAAGTACACGGGGGACGCCGCCGCCACCACATCTGCCCACAGGAGCTTGGGGTAGATCTTCTGCATATCGTCCTGCTGGACGCATTGTTTTTCCGGATGCTGGGAACATCCCTCACAGCCGATGCAGGGGTGAACGTGGTAGTCCGCCACCGAGACAATCTCCACCTGATGCCCTGCCGCCCGTGCGCCTTCTGCACAGGCTTGCGCCAGGGCTTGGGTGTTGCCATTGCGGCGGACGCTGCCCACTAGGATCAAAACATGGCTCATAAGACACTTCCTCCTTTTTTCCTATCATACCCTCTCCCGTCAGGCCGGTCAATCCCCCGACAGCGGAGGACAGATCCAGGCCGAATAAGGGGTGATTTTTCGTCCATACTACTCCTGTACCCAGTTTAGACAACAGGAGGATGACCATGAGACGGGAACGCTTAGGCGACAACGCCGTAAAGATCAACACTCGGGATCGGCTGCTCCGAGCCTGGGAGAATTCCATGGAGTTGGTGCTGGATTACCAGACCTACAAGCAGGAGATCAAGGACAACGATGACGTGTGTCGGGTCTTTGACCAGTTTGCCGAGGATGAGGCCATGCACGCCAGACGGTTCCGGCAGCTGTTACAGAACTGCCAGGATGAATATTTGAAGGACTGACAGACAGGGACGGGAGAACCTTTTGCAAGGTTCTCCCGTCCCACTTTCATTTGGGAAAGTTCTTTTGGGCACTTTGGCTCTTGCCTCCGGCCTCAGTTGTGGTTACAATAGTATTATTGCCAAATTTACCGCAACGCCCAACACAGAGACGAGGTATGAAATATGGATAAGATCAAAATGACCACTCCCCTGGTGGAAATGGACGGGGACGAGATGACCCGTATCCTCTGGAAGGAGATCAAAGAGGAACTGCTGCTGCCCTTTGTGGACCTGAAAACGGAATACTACGACCTGGGTCTGCCGGAACGGGACAAGACCGGTGACCAGGTGACCGTTGACGCCGCCAACGCCACCAAAAAGTATGGCGTGGCCGTCAAGTGTGCCACCATCACCCCCAACGCCCAGCGGATGGAGGAGTACAAGCTCACTGAGATGTGGAAAAGTCCCAACGGCACCATCCGTTCCATCCTGGACGGCACCGTGTTCCGCAC
>OKRW01003052.1_pt1 | contig 11224 bp, 8 predicted proteins | sample 1601151 | NCBI WGS metagenome assembly OKRW01 (sample SAMEA3541471, study PRJEB24748) | human gut metagenome | biome: human gut; feature: human-associated habitat; material: faeces | place: China | collected 2012 | reverse complement strand
ATTTAGCTGAACACCAGTTCCGTGAGGATCGTTTCCTCGGCCTGCGCTTTCAGCGAGTTCATCAGCCCTATGCGAACTTGCAGGAAGTCGGCATACGGCTTGACGTGAAGAGCCGCGCTCGCGTGGATCTCGCAGCACTGCTGAAAAAGGAAGGGCGCACACGAGTATCCATTTCTGAGAAGACGGGACTCGGCGTGTGCACGGTACAAGCGGCGATTGCGGGCAAGAATGTCACCATGCACAGCGCGGACAAAATTGCGGAAGCGCTCGGCCGTTCGCGCTTGGATCTGTTTATTGACGTTGAGAAGCGTAAAACACTTGATGCGAACACCGTGCGAGGTTATCACAGACTCATTTCATCTATCTTGACGAAAGCTGTGAAATGGGGCTTCATCCCATTCAATCCTGCGGCAAATGCCGAGTTGCCAAAGCTGATGCCAAAAGAGGCTGCGCATCTTGACGAAGAGGACGCGCGGCGGCTGTTGGAGCTGCTGCAAAATGAGCCTGCCAAATATCGCGCGGCTATTTCCTTTGATCTCTTATCGGGCCTACGGCGTGGCGAATTACTGGGGCTGCGCTGGTCGGATGTCGATTTCGAAAACGAAACGGTCACCATTGTGCAGACATCCTCTTATGTTCCGGGGGTAGGGATCTACACGGACACACCGAAGAACAAAACATCTGCACGGCCTCTGAAGCTCTCGCGCTCTGCCTTTTTCGTTCTGCGACAGGTACAGGAGTGGCAGGAAGAGCAACGCGCGCTTTGCGGAGACAGATGGAAGGACAAGGACGGGCGGATCTTTACCAATGACGAGGGCGCGCCGATTCACCCCGACGCACTGTCAAGCTGGTTTGGGGATTTTACGCGGCGGAACGGATTCACGGAGATCCATGTGCACAGCCTCCGACATTCTTACGCTTCCTTGCTGATTGCAGAGGGAACGCCGCTCGTCGTAGTCTCCCGCCGCTTGGGACATGCTCAGGTGAGCACGACCGCCAATATTTACGCGCATGTCATCGCGTCGGCGGATGAAAAGGCGGCGCAGATCACAGAGAAGTTCGCCGACATTATTGTGCCGAACCAGAAGAAAAAGGGCGCTACGGCATGAGAAGCAGCGGCAAAATGAAAAGCCGGTCAGGTGTTGATCCTGACCGGCTTTTTTGCCCGCCGAAACACATTTTTTCGACTGTAAGACACAAATAAGACACAAAAATGCCCTTTGCAGATATACTGAAAAAAGCAAAAGCCCCGAAACCGTTGAGATTTCAGGGCTTTTTTGTCTTTTGTTGCCAAAAAAGATACATCTGCCTATGTTAATTTGATGTTCTACAGTTTTATTCTGCGAAATATCCTGTCGACTATGTGTACAGTTGCAGATATCCGTTGGCTATGCTATACTTTTAATATCCTGTTACCACGCATTCAGGCCATCTATTGAGGTAAGAAAGGAACAATTCATGGAGGAAAAAGTGATTCAGACGCTGAGCAGGCAAAGGGACTCCGGAACAATTGTAGAGTTGGTGGAAAATGAAGCAGGGTTTCGCTTTGTGGTGAAGCGAGTCCAGAATCTGGAGGCCCCTATCTACCGAGCTATTTTTCAGAAGGAAACACAGGCCCTGACACGGCTGAAGGCCTGCGAGAACATTGTCCGTATATTCCGTTCGGATATCCAGGCCGCTCCGGATGGACGGAGTGAAGGCATCATTTCCATGGAGTATGTTCAGGGACGCCCCCTGTCCCAGATGCTAGATGTGATTCCGAATGCCTCAACCCGGTACAACCTGGTAAAGCAACTGACCAATGCCATCCAACACGCCCATCGAAACTCCGTGATTCACCGGGATATCAATCCCTCCAACATCCTCATTACCGACTCGTTTGAGCTGAAGCTGATTGATTTCGGAATCGCAAAAATCCGCGGGATGTTCCAGGACGGAACCACATATCAGTTTGCTACCCAGAATTATTCCGCGCCGGAAGTAACCGTCCACAGTGAAAATGCAACAGAGCGCAGCGATATCTATTCGCTGGGTGCTGTCATTTATTTTCTTTTCACCGGTGAAGTCCCAGTGACGGCTACTGAAATGCCCACGGCTATCCAATCCGCTGGCGGCATCGATGTAAAGTTAAAGGAAGTCCTTTTGAAGATGTGTGCCCCTGCCCCGGCGGACCGATATGAAAACATTGATGACTGCGAACTGGCCCTGGCTCCGCTCTACCAGCGGTATTGCGGCAGCGACGAGCGGTACTTTTTCGCCGTCCCCACCAATGCGCTCGACGATCTGAAAAGACGTAACCTAGTACGGCGGGATATGCCCTATTTAGAGTTGCTGGACAGCTTCCTTCCCGCCCAGTTTGCGGGCGGCTTGATCCGTCTTCGTGCCGAGGGGCAGACCTCCATCTATTGCTTTGACGGCATCAGCATCTCAATGGAATGCGTTTTGTCGGACGATTTTTTCCAGGTGGTCTCTTTCCGCCGGCTGGATGCCTTCAAGCGGGAGCAGCACAAGCGCTTTTCCATGGAGGTTCCTGGGCATTTTCAATTTCTGTTTTCGCACAGAATCGCAAACACCCCTCTTCCCAACAATTGCAGCCAGATCCTAAGCAACCGGGTTGCTGATTTTCAAGCGGATATCCACTCGCAGAAAAATATCGACCGGGAATACGACACACAGTACGGTATCTGGCGGGAATTCATCCAAGCTATGATTGCAGACGCGTCTAAGAATACTGTCCGGTTGTACTACACAAGTGTCCGCTATGAAGACGGGATGTTCCTGTTCCGGCTGGATCCGGACAGCGTGCCGGATGAGACGTTCAGCCAGGATACCCTGTTTATTTTTGAGCAGCGTGGGCGTTTCAAAAAGAAGCCAATTCTGGCAGAGGTCGGTACCTTCTGGGAATACCGGGAGGACGGCGCTGTGATGGCTATCAAGGCCGCACCCAGGAAGCCCCGGCTGCCGAACAATGGTTCTATCTGTTTGGATTACCGCAAAGAGATCCAGCAGTACCGCCGCCAGGAGGCAGCACTGGAGGAATTCCGCCGATCTGAAACCGCTAACGGCGGAAATCTGAAGAGCATTTTTGTGGGTGCCGAGCAGCCCGGGTATTTCCAGCTCAAGGCTATGCCCTGCTTCTATAATAAACAGCTGGATTTTACCCAGAAGCGCGCGGTCCGGAAAGCGCTGGAGGCGGAGGATATTGCTTTGATCCAGGGGCCTCCAGGCACCGGTAAAACCAATGTCCTGGTGGAAGTAATCCGGCAGATTCTGGGGGAAAACCAACGGAATCCTGCACTAGATCAGAAAATTTTGATTGTGTCCCAATCTCATGCCGCCGTGGATAAACTGCTGGAAGACCTTGCAGCCTATCTGGAACATACGACCATCCGTATTGGTCACGAGGAAAATATTGACCCCAAGATCAATGAACGTTTCGGATTGGACCACTGCCAGACCCTATGGGTGAAGGAAAGCGTTGAGAACTGTAAAGCGTGGCTGGCCCAACGTTTATTGGAACAGCACATCCCCATGGAGCCATTCTGTAAATACGCACAAGTGTTGGAAGAGCTGAAACTTGCAAATCTGGAAGAAACAGAACACATACGTCTGGAACGGGTTGCCACAGACTTTGAAAACACTTACGGGAAAAGCCGCACCAATCCTTACGTACAGAGCTGCCTGATTTCCGAACAATGGATCCGACGCATCAGTGAGAGCAATGAGCTGGGAGAGTTTTATATCAAAAACGCTTCCATTATCGTAGGTACTTGCATTGGCGTCATTTCGGATCCCCGCGTCCGTGACTCGACCTTCGACTATGTGATTGTAGACGAAGCAGCAAAGGCAACTCTGCCGGAAATCATGGTTCCCTTGGTTCGGGCACGAAAGGCAATTTTAGTGGGCGACCACAAGCAACTGCCACCGGTCTTTGATCGGAATGCCCTCAAAGCCAGCTTCCATTCTTCGCAGATCGATGAGCTTCAAAACACCGGGTTCGGGAAACTGTTTGACATCCTGCCCGACAGCTGTAAAGAGACGCTTTCCACCCAGTACCGGATGCATCCGGCGATCGGCGATCTCATCAGCTTTCTTTTTTACGATAGCAAAGTGCAAAATGGCGTTAAGGCATCTGAGCGAACTACGAACCTTCCCATGCTCAATAACCGCGCCATCACCTGGCTAACCACCTCCAATGCCGGTTCCGTCCGCTTTGAACAATCCGTCGGGCACCAACGCGGATACATCAACCATCTGGAAGTCACTGTGATCCAAAGCTGCTTGCAAAGGCTGAACCAAGAAATCTCCGCTCAAGGGGAGAAGTATTCCATCGGCATCATCACGCCATACCGGGCGCAGCTGGAGCTAATCCGGAACCGCCTCAAGCAAATCCCATTGAGCCACATTGAAGTCGATATCAACACCGTGGATGCATTCCAGGGCAGTCAGCGTGACATCATCATCTACTCCACCGTCCGAAGCAGCAATCAGCGGCGTATCGGATTCTTGAAAGAGGAAGCACGGCTGAATGTTGCCTTCTCCCGCGCGAAACGGGCCTTGATCATTGTCGGTGACGGAAAGTTTCTCCGCAATCCCCGTATCCCCGGCAACCGCTTTCCCTATGTGATCAGCTATATGCAGGAGCATCCCGAATTTTGTCAGGAAATCGATATAAAGGAGTTTACAAATGCTGTCTGAATGGCAAAAAAATGTTGATAAATACATTCCTCCGCAGCTTTCCGGCTATGATTTCATCTGTCGGGTTCCAGTCTATATTCCTGTCCAGGAAATCGGCTTGACTGTCTGGGAACGGCGTGTCCAGGTGCTCTCCTTTGTTCAAGAATGTGTCCTCACCGCCATCCGCATCGGTTCCAAATCCCTCCCCGATCTTGCCGATCAGTTCGGCCTGCCAGAAAGTATTATGCTACAAATCGTATCACAGCTGGACAGTGAACAGCTCACCGCTGTTTCCTGTGGCGACATTGTCCTGACTGATTTGGGGAAAAAGGTGCTGGAGAGCCAGAAGAAGGTCAAGACCCTGCGCAGCCAGCTCAGCCGCATATCGGTAAACCAGATCACCGGTGAGGTCTCGGATACGCCCCTCTTGGGCACCTACCGGGAGCCGCCGCGGGGGCAGGCATACCTTCTGGAGAAGTATCCACTCAATCTGGAATTCCTGCGCAGTCAGTTCGATACGCTAGCGGTAATTTACCGAGAGAGCCGTCTGGCCAATGTGGTATTCCAGAGTACTGCTGAGAGCGCTGAGCTGTATCGGATTCTTGATATCTCCTATCACACACTGTCCTATCAGCGCGAGTTCTGCTTCGTATATCTAAATCAGGCGGATCGCTCCCTGGCCTTTCACTTCCAGTCTGGAATCCAAGCCTATGCAGATGTACTGGCGGAACAGCTCAACTGCCGACACTTGGGTGCCTGGAACCTCTTCTCTCCGCCCAACCGTCCTTGCGCCGCTTCCCCGGAGGAGGAACAACTGCCCCACGACTTGATTGCGGCGTTCAAACTCCGTGGAGCGCAGAGTGACTGGGCAGATTTACTGGAAGCGGCCTATTACGCCGACCGCCCGCTGCTGGACGGAGAACTTCAGGATATTCTGTACCATTGCGCCGCTTTTAAGGCACCGCGCATCTTTATCCAGGCACCGTTTTTGGCAGAATTGCTCAACGATGACATCCTCCGCACAATTTTTTCTGCGCATACAAAGGAGGTTATCGTCCGCTATAACCGGAATGATTATCAGGCCGATTTTATATTGGGCAGGATGGGAAAACTGCGAAAAGACTGTGTACTGACCACAGTCCCTTCTGAGGACATCTCTTCCGTGAAGTTCTGCTTCGGTACCGCCTGTTTTATCCAGGGCCAATACGCGGCCAAGGAGACCGTTTACAAGCGCCGCCTTTACAAGCTGTGCGCTGAAATAACATTTAATTCTGCTCAGATTGACTCACTCTGGAATAATCTTTTAGAAATTGGGTCAGAAGCTCCAAGCAAATCGTAATCTGAACAGGATGAAAGGAAGTCTGTACGTTGGGCGTGGTTTTCTTTACCGACATAACTGACAAAGCCAACTGCAAATAGGTACGAAGGAATGGCAGTGCATCAGCACAGCCATTCCTTCGTACTTTTATTCTAGCGCACGGTCTGTTCAATCTCCAAATCGCTGTATCGGAACTTGACCCGGATTGTTTCCTCATCGACTACAGTGACCCGTTCAATCATCTTGCGAACGATCCCGTCATCATACTGTTGGAAGCCACTGAGGTGTTCCTCCAGGTAAGCTGCTAACTCTGCCATACGTGAGTCCTCGTTGATTCTGTTGGCTGCCTCCTTCTTCGCTGCATCAATCCGTGTCTGCAGGTGCTGCTTTTCTTCCAACAGGGCCTTGAGCTGCTCTGTTACTTTCCCATATAGCGATAGAGGAATGTCACGATCTGACCGCGCGTGCAAAGATCATTCGGAGAGAATGTCGTTGCGCTGGTTCCCTCGGTCACTTTTTCGCTCATCGCCCAAAGAGTGGCATTATAATAGTAAGCTGTTTCACTCACATCGGCAAAAGAATTGCTTCCGCTCACCGCAGGAGAATTTGCATAGCGATAGAAGAATGCCACAGTCTGCCCGCGTGTACAGGTATCGTTGGGAGAAAACGTCGTTTCACTGACTTAAATAAAAAGTGGAGACACATTTGCCAATCGCGAGTGCGCCTCCACTCATCATTTCAATCGGATAATCTGCTTGTAGAGCATTACGAACTTTTTCTCCACCACCATGTTTTCGTGGTAGTGCCCGAAGAACCAGTATTGGAATCGGCAGTGTTCCCGAACCTCATCGAGGAAGTCCGTCAGGGCATCCCGCCTGAATAGCCCGCCGCTGAATGTTTCCTGAATGCTGCTGGGGGAGCAGTGGGTGATGATGTAGTCCACATCCCAGCCTGCTTTGTCCAGTGCTTCTCTTGCGGTCCGGTATTCGTCCTCACTGGGCAGTTCCTTTTTCCACCAGGATCGGTGGTTGATTCGGTAGAGAGCCCCCGCGGCGTTGAGCTGCCGGAGCTTTCGCTCGTAGTTCGGATCGTCTGGTTCCAGAATGCCGTCCCGGATGTCATGACTGCTGGCCCCGCCCATGGTAAAGACTTTCTTTCCACAGATCTCGTAGAGCTGTCCTCGCATCAGGTGCAGGACGCTGGGACGGATCGGCTGCACCAGCCCGCCGTGCCACACACTTGTCGGGTAGCTGCGGAGCAAATCATAGTTTTCGTGATTCCCACTGACGAACAGGGTGGTGAATGACCTGTCTTCCAGCCAGTCGAGCCATTGTTGTTCAATCTCACTGCCATCCCAGACGCCGCCAAAGTCGCCACAGATGATGAGGTAATCGTCTTTGGTCAGGCCCCCTTGCTCGCGGAATGCCACAGGGCGGAGCCTGCTGAAATCACCGTGGGTGTCACCGGTCATAAAAATTGCCATCTTTTTTCGCCTTCCCTTTTTATTGTAATCCTTGCTCGAGAACCACATTGGAGTCTCTAAACTGGATACCGAAGCTGAAAAAGCAGAATATTATTCATTCTTGCTGGGGTTGTTCAAGTCTGTTTTGCGCTCACACCGCAATGACACTCGTTACCGACAGCCTTTTCAGCTTAATGCCATGATCACGTTCGAGACCTTCTAAAAATTCATCAATTTTTGGATTGGCTACTATATGACCTTTGTACTTTTCCCGCATGCACTTGCGAACGGTTTCTTTTTCTTCATCTGACAATGTATCATAGAAAAAGAAGATGTCACCTTGAATGCTGAATTCCATTAGCGTGTCCATATCGCTATCCACTCCTGTTCTTTTGTTGCTTCCAGTATAGCAGGCTGCAGATCCACAGTCTATCAAAAGGAAGCATCAAAAGCATTCTTCTACCTTTCCAACAGATCCGCTACATCCGTGGGCCGTTATCCGGTTTTCTACTCTGTCGAAACTTATTGATGGCAACTGCCAAATAACCTTTTCACTGGCTCATTTTGCCGTTTTTGTCGCAAAGCAGTAAAGGAAAAAGCGGCGCTGCGCCGCTCTTTCCTTTACCGCCTGCCTGAAGGGATATTGGCAGATCTGCACGATCCGCAGGATGGGCTTGACTTTGCTCACGCGGTTGTCTCGGTAGTGTCCGAACAAGCGACAGCGACAATTGTCTTTGCTCAGGTCGCCTTGCTCACGGAATGCCGCAGGGCGGAGCCTACCAAAATACCCGTGGGTGTCGGTCATAAAAATTGCCATCTTTTTTCGCCTTTCCTTTTTATTGTAATCCTTGCTCGAGCACCACATCGGAGTCTCTAAACTGGATGCGGATCGTGTCGGCGTCCTCGACCGTGATCTTCTGAATGATCTGCCGGACGAACTCATCGTCGAACTCCGTGTAGCCCTCGCTGCATTCGATCAAGCTGTCCCACATTTGCTGGCGCTTGGCAACTTGTTCTTCCAGACCGACTTCTTCCTGCTGGGTCTCTAAAATTTGTTCCTTGAGAGATGCCTTCTCATCCGTCAGGGCTTTCATTCTGGCGTTCAGATCAGCGTCGGCCATGTTGGACAGCAGCATGTCCAGCAGATCAGCCTGCTCATGGCTGACTTCGTCAAGGCGGCGCTTCAGCGTCAGCAGTTTTGTACCGGTCTGAGTCAGCGCCTGCTTGGCTTCCTCCACCATCGCCAGCACATCGGGGCAGACCTCCTGCCGGATGGCTGCGTACTCGTTCATGGCGTTGAGGATGGCACTGTGGAGCTTGCCTTCATCCAGCGTAGGCGAGGCATGGCAGTATTTTGTACCGAACTCCAGCCGGGAGACACACCGCCAGACGATGCGCTTTTTTCCGTCTCTGGCCCATGTCACCCGCTTGTAGGGGGAACCGCACTCACCGCACACCAGCAGTTCCGTCAGGGCGTATTTGCCGGAATATTTTCCGAGTTCCGTCTTGCCGCTCTTTTGCAGCACCTTTCGCTTGCTGGAGCGACGTGTCATTTCTTTCCGTACCAGGTCGAACGTCTCTCTTGAGACGATGGCGGGGTGGTTGTTCTCAACGTAATACATGACGCGCTCACCGCGGTTTTTTCGAACTTTTTGAGAGATGCAGTCAGTGACATAGGTTTTCAGAAGCAGGGCATCCCCAATGTATTTTTCATTGGTCAGGATGTTGTGGATGATGGCAGGGGACCAGCACTCCACGCCCTGGGCCGTGGGAATGCCGTCCTCGTCCAACTCTCGCTTGATCTTGCCTAACGTGCAGCCGTCCAGATACCTGCGGTAGATGCGGCGAACGATTGCGGCTTCCTCCGGCATGATCTCCGGCTGGCCGTCCTCGCCCTTGCGGTAGCCCAGCATTTTCTTATATTGAAAGTGGACATTGCCTGCCTTTGCGCTTTTCTCTTTGCCCCATGCAACATTTTTGCTGAGTGACTCAGACTCTGCCTGGGCAAAGCCGCTGAACAGGGTAACCAGGAACTCACTGGATTCCGTAAGAGTATTGATATTCTCCTTTTCAAAGTACACGCCGATGCCATTGGCTTTAAGAAGTCGGACCGTATCCAGACAATCCACCGTGTTTCGGGCAAAGCGGGAGAGGGACTTCGTGATGATGAAGTCGATGCGGCCACGCTTGCAGGCGGTGATCATCTTATTGAACTCCGCTCTCTTTTTGAGGCTGGTTCCGGAGATGCCCTCATCTGCGTAAATGCCCGCCATCTCCCAATCAGGGTTGTCCTGAATCTTCTGGGTGTAGTAGGTCTTTTGGGCTTCATAGCTGTTGAGCTGTTCCTCGCTGTCGGTGGATACGCGGCAGTAGGCCGCCACACGCATCTTGCCATCGTAGTTTCTAAGTAATTCTTCCGGCTTCCTGGTCGGTGGGATTTCCCGCACACGCCGTTCTAAAGTGGTTGTTGCTGCTGCTTCCATGGTTATTTGTCCTTTCCAGTGAAGTTATCATCCGTAAATGTGAGGCTCACCGTAGCGTCAGACGCGACGGTGATATAAGAGACCACCCGGCGAAAGCGGAGCCAATCCACTTCCACTGGGCAGTCTGAGGGTTCACATTCAGAAATAGGCTGGGGGCAGCAGTCATATCGTGCGGCTGCCCCCTGTAAAATGAGAGCCATGACTGCTTCGGGTGAGTCAGGCTGTTCGAGCCCTCGGTTGATGGCGTTGTTCAGCCGAATGACCTCCGCAGAGGGAACATAAGCGTCCGCCTCCTGGCATTCATGCGTCTGCATTTGGTGGGCAACTTCTTGGAACGTCTCATCCGTATCCAGAGAAACGGAAATGCCGCAGTGTTCGCATTTGAGATACACCTTGCTGCGATCCTGCCAGCGTCCACCCAGACGAACCATCTTTCCACCGCAGGTACATCGAAAGTAGGGCTTTAACCGGTCAACGACCGTCACCTCTTCGGACACCTGCCGCCTGTCATTCTTTTCTGAGATCTTGTCCTGCACAGCTTGGAAATCGGTTTCCGCGATCATCACAGGATAACCATCTTTTCCGGTGTAAGAGCCAGCACCGGGTATAGGGGAACGGGCTCGAAGGTCTGGATGATATGCAGTCCTTCGCCGTTTTTCAGCGCGGCAGCCTTTGCCTTCAATGCGGGGAAGAAGTCCATCTTTTTGCCCCGCACGTCCATCACTTCGAATGTGCCGATTTTGTCCTTCCAGTTTTCATAACTCATAGTCTTTGCCTCTCTTGCAGAAAGCTCACGCCTCTTCAAAGGAATCCTTACCCACGCCGCACAGGGGGCATTCAAAATCCTCCGGTACCTCGCTCCATGGCGTTCCCGGCGCGATGCCGCCCTCGGGATACCCCACGCTCTCGTCGTACTCCCAACCGCAAACGGTGCATACATACTTCATTGTGCTTCTTCCTTTCTTTTTCTAATGATTTTGTTATTCTTCCACCAGCCGGCCGTCCACCGTCACGGTGACCACCTGCCACGGAATGAACTTCCCGCTCTGCTGGAGCGCCTTTTTTGCAGCCAGTTCCAGCCCGCCGCAGCAGGGCACCTCCATCCGTACGACGGTGACGCTCTTGATGTTGTTCTCCCGGATGATCTCCGTGAGCTTTTCGGAATAGTCCACGCTGTCCAGCTTGGGACAGCCCACGAGGGTGATGTGTCCCTTAATGAACCGCTCGTGGAAGGCGGCGTAGGCGTAGGCGGTGCAGTCGGCGGCGATCAGGAGCCGCGCGCCG
>OKRW01003050.1_pt1 | contig 11238 bp, 11 predicted proteins | sample 1601151 | NCBI WGS metagenome assembly OKRW01 (sample SAMEA3541471, study PRJEB24748) | human gut metagenome | biome: human gut; feature: human-associated habitat; material: faeces | place: China | collected 2012 | reverse complement strand
CGAACAGATAACACTCAAAGAGTAACACAAAACATTGATATATGGACAACATCACATTTGAACAGTTACCGCAGGCGGTATCTCTTTTGATTGAACGTGTCGGGCAGCTTACAAGCAAAGTGGAGGAAGCATTGGGCAAGAATGACAATCCACAGAGCAGAAAACACAAGTTGCTGACATTGGACGAGGTGGCTGTATTGCTCAACAAATCCGCATCCACCATTTATACAATGACTTCCGAGAAGCGCATACCATATCATAAACAGGGTAACAAACTCTATTTCTTTGAAGATGAAATCATCCAATGGATTGAACAGGGCGGAACATCGGGAACAGGTTGCGAGGAAGATTTCAACAAACGGCTTGAATCCTTGCGGAGTGGTAAGAAGCGCAAGCCGAGTTCTCTGAAAACTGAAACGAACAATTAAATGCAGGAGGCAATATGAACAAGGACACTCTAATAGCCATCATCACAAATCAAGACCCCAAACTGGCACAGGCGGTCAGCAAAATGGTTGATTACATCCAAGACAGATGGGCAGCACCATATCCCAGCAAGGAACAGACGGAAGCGGTCAATGACTACCTCCGTTCTGTCCATGCGGACAAAGGCGGTGTCTTGAATGAGGCCGACATTGCCCACCGCAAGATAGCATCACAGAAAATAACCATCAATGCCATCCGTTTGCTTGACCATGACCAGCTCGACCGTCTGCAAGACGTACTGAACCACATAGCAGAGGACAGGGAGTATTATATGCCCGAAAGGAGATACGGCATGGGCAGATAGCAGACCATTATAACACCATCATATCATAGATTATGGACACCAAGAAACAGAACATACATTACTGCACCATCCTGTCTTCCGAACAATGGATTTTTCTTTTGGAAGGCAAATCATCCGTGAACCGATACAAGTGCCTGTACAGGCTGATGTCCGAAACCGTGCGGACAAAGACCGTTTATAGTATCAAAGGGATAGAGATTGCTTTGGAGGTGGGACAGGTCGCAACCTCCGATGTGGAGTTAGCCGAATACTTGGGCTGTAACCGCAAGACCATCGGCAAACTCATAGACAGTTTTAACAGGCTCGGTATGCTGACCACCAAGACCAACAACCGAACCTCCGTTCATACCTTGCATTTCCTCACAGGCTGGTATGTCGATGGCGTTCTTTTGACCAATCCCCATTATGTCAGACCTTCGGCTACCGCCAAAGGACAGACGGGCGATATACGGACACCTGCCACCGACACATCTTTTTCTTTTGGTGGGCAATGTAATGACCAACGGCATGAACAGGAAGCGGACAGCGCAAAGTGCGACACATTCCCTCTTTCTTCTTCCCTCTGTTCGTCTGAAACTCCCGACCTGCCACCTCCGAACTTTTTTGACGAGGAAGAGACGGACAATCCCCATATCATAGACTATGGGAATAGACCGCTTGACAGCATCCCCACGGAGAGCCATAAAAAGGCGCAGGACGGCACGAATGACGGCGAGACTATCCCGACATAGGTACGAATGACAGACGGGCGCAGAAAGCGGAATTTCAAGCGGTACTCCGTTGTCGTGGGGTGACCGACTGGACTTGTCCAGATATAGCCCACTATAACTTCTCCGCTTCGCTTCAAAGTTGTGGGCTCTTCCGAGGGACTTATGGCTCTGCCCTAAGAACCCGGCAAGGACTTCCGCCCTATGCAACCCGACCAAAGAGTGACCCTCTCTTTGGAAACTCCGCTCAGTGTCTGTCCGCCCCTAAGAACCCCGAGCAGGAAGTGACCCTCTCCCTGCACCCTCCGATTAAGGCGTTGCCCTAATAACCCTTTCCCTTTTGTAGAACCCAAACAGCATTAGCAATATGGCACAGAAAACATCCATCAACATCAAACCCTGCAACATAGGCAGCAGCGAAGCGCACAACAGACGGACAGCAGAATACCTTGCCAACATCAACAAAGAAAAGTTCTATATCCGCACCGACCTCATGGCAGGAAACGAGACATGGGTATCACCTGATTTTGGCGATACCACACTGACAGACCGCTACAATCAGATAGCTCAAATGGTCAAGGAAAAGACAGGTCGGGCAATGCAGACCAAAGACCGTGAACGTGTGAATAAAAAGACAGGCAAGGTGTCCATCGTGCGTGGCAGCACTCCACTCAAAGAGGGTGTGGTGGTAATCAAGGAAGACACCACCATGGAACAGTTGCAGCATTTCTGTGAAGTGTGTAAAGAGCGTTGGGGTATCACAGCTTTGCAAATCTTCATCCATCGTGACGAGGGGCACTACGGCAACCCCGAAGATGCTGCCACATGGAAGCCCAATCTTCACGCCCATATCGTATGGGACTGGATGAACCATGATACAGGCAAGTCCCACAAATTGCAGGACACCGACATGAGCGAAATGCAGAGTGTTTTGGCTGAGTGCCTCAAAATGCAAAGGGGCATCTCCAAAGCCGAGACAGGCAAAGAGCATTTGGATCGCACGGACTTCATTCTTGCCAAGCAAAAACAAGAAGCCGAGCAAGCCAAAGCGGAAAAGGAAAAAGCTGTTACCGCTAAAGCGGAAGCCGAGGCTGAACTCCAATTCATCAAAGGAGAGAATGAAGCGAAGGAGATTTACCGCCAGGTACTTGACAATGAGATTGCCGACAAGGAGAAACAACTCAAAGAAGAACGCAAGACAAGAATGGACAGCATATTGGATAGTGTCGGCAGTTTGGTCGGAGTTGGCAAGACTGCCACCCTTGAAAAAGAGTTTAGGCAAATCAAAGAGGAAAACACTCGTCTTAAAAACGCTTTTCAGCCAGCGGTCAGCAAAGCGGTGGAGGAACGGACAAAGACACTTGTCTCAGAAAAACAGAAAGTCGAAGCAGAGAGGGACAGGGCGTTAGTGCAGAACCGTACACTGACCATTGAAAAGAACAAGGTAATCGCCCAGCTCAACAGCCAACAGGCAAACGAGCAGCAGTGTGTTGAAAATGCAGTCAGACTTGCCAATGCAGAAAAGGACAAGACCATACGCCTGTTGCAAAATGCGTTAAAGACAAGCAAGGAGGTGTTGCACATCATTGCTGATATGCTCTATGCTGCCAGCGATGTTTTCAAACGTGCCGTAGATGCAATCATCCATTACGGCACGGAAAAATATAAGTCCATATTCGGCAATGATGAAGCAGCAGACATCAAGAATGTGATGCAGGCTTACGGCAAGACGAAAGAACAGCAACAGGCAGTAGGTTCTTGGCTATGTGACTATGCCGATAGCCTACAACCTTTTGACAAAATGAAACATCGGCAGACCTACAAAGAAGTTGCCGATGTTGCTAATGGGGCGTATGATTGGAAGATTGAAAAAGGACATGCAATTAGTCGATAAGCTGTTTTATCAAATCTAATTTACTATTAAAATACTGCAATATATGAGCAGTCTCTATCTCTTTTGCGGTTTGTTCCATATACTCCCAATTTGGAGAACCCTGTGCATTTATTGGAAGCATGATTTTTGATTTTCTCATACGCTTAGGTCGCCATTTTTTTGCATATTCGAAAGACGTTCCAGACTTCTCTAAAAGAGGAATAAGAAACATTGCTATGTGACGATTTAATGAATGGTGCTTGAGATAAATTGGGGTAATATCGTGGCTGCAAGTGAAATCATGTTGTTGATAGTAAGCCTTGCCAACCGAACCATTATTTGTGATAGCAATGCAGCCACCTTTAAATTTTCTTTTGGAATGGTCTTGCATTGTCATACCCCCAATTTTATCCCATTTGTTAATGTTTTCAGCTGTGGTAAATCCTGTTACTCCATTGTTATATTGAGTTGCCCCTAAGAATGGAATAGTGCCAGATTCTACCATTGGTGGCTTTTTGTTGTAGTAACCATCCACAATCTCGAAAACATCCGCCATTTCAAATGTAACATATTGTATATCAGTACATTTTACCCCCCCCCGTTTGCGTTATATTGGCGGTTCTTATTCTTTGCTCAAAAGTTTTAATCGTTGTTTTAAGGATGTTTGCTTCAACTTCCTTCATAAAGTTTGACATGAAGAAGAAATCCACTTCTCCGTTGTCGGTAGCTGGCAAAAGAAGTTTTTCTCTTTTGATACGTTCATCATTTATCTCACGATTAAAACTATACTTTTCTGATAGTCTTTGAACTATTGGAGCAAGGAATAGATATGTATATTTATCTAATCCCTCACGTTTTAATTGAGTGACATGGTCACTCGCAACAAATTCATATTGATGATAAAAAGCATATCCTACACTACCGCTATTAGCGATAGTAAGACAATCAAAGAATTTTCTTACGCCGCTTTCATTTCCAATGAAGCCATCGACCCCATTATTAAGTGAAGTTGATGAGACATACGGGATGTTTCCAGCTTTATGGTCTGCTTTTTTAAGTCGTTTACCACGTTGGATTTCGGTAAATACCTCAGTAAAATCAAATGCTTTCCAATTTGCATGCTATAATTTACCCCCCCCGATAATTCGTTGTATATCAGATGTTTGCATAATCTTTCAATCGTGTATTTAAGAATAACTTGTTCTTTTGCTTTCATATATTCTTCCATAAATTGCCAATTTATGGAATCGTCACTTGTAACAGGCAACATTATTTTCTGCCTTTGCATACGCTTCGTGTTAAACTTATAGCCATATGCGTATTTGATTTTTTGTTGCCTTATCATTGAGGATAGAAACAACAATGTGTATTTATTGTTATGCTGATTGTCAATCCATTTAACACGCTTAACATCATCGGAAAATATAGCATTATATGGATGATAGAATGAAAATCCTACACTTCCATTATAATTGACTCCGAGCACATTGTTATCTAAACTTTCATTTATGGAGGATGTATAACCGGTTATTCCGTTATTCATTTCGGAGGCTCCAATGAAAGGCATATTGCCACACTGCATGTCAGCTTTTGTTAATCGCTTTCCATTTCCAATAGTGACAATATCCTCTAAGAAGAACTCTTTCCAAGATGTTGCTTCTATGGTTATATCAATTGCCTTTTTCATTATCTGCTTCTTCAAATAAATATCCTCGACCATGACTTATCATATTAAACTCAAAAGTCAGGTAATCAGCCATCGTCTTTTCAAATTCTTCCTCAGTAGGTATTTCGTCATTGAAATAGTAGAATGAGTGCAGCCATTCATCATCAGCTTCGATTGTCGTTTCTACGCAAAATTTGGTCTCCGCTTCAACCCTACCAAACCACACATCAAGAAGGTGTTGGCGCTTGTCTTTTGCAGTTGGGGTTTCTACAAGCCCAATATGCTTACTCACAGAAAATCCATCATCTTCAAAATTTATAAACTTGCACTTATGTCCTTTTGGATGTGGTACGCCTGCCGTGAATACAGCGATGCACGGATTAGTACCAACACGATAGAATGTATCTTTGTTAAGAGTAATGACCCCTTCCAATGTATGATGTTTGAGAATGTTTGCTTTTATGGCTTTTTCCTCATTTGTTTTACCTGTAACAGATGACTGAGGGATAATAACAACCGCTCTTGCATCTACTGCAAGTGAATTTAGCAGATGTTCTACAAAATTAATCTCGTATTGGCTTGGGTCATTTTTTGTTCCTTGAGAATATGGAGGGTTCATCATACCTACAGTATATCCGCCTAATTGTAGTTTATGTGGATTTTGTTTTAAGAAATCCCAATTATGCAAATTGCTGTTACCATCACCTCGAAGAATCATATTGGTGGTTGCAATCACGTACATATATGGTTGCAGCTCTAAGCCGAATAGTTGATACTTTTTTATATGTTTGATTTCGCCATCATTTTGGGCTTGTTTTTCCATATTGTGCATAGCCGCAATAAGGAAGCCCGCTGTTCCACAGCAAGGATCAAAAACCTTGTCAGTAGATTTTAACTGCACAAGGTCGCAAAACAACTCAGTTATATGTTTTGGAGTGAGCACAATTCCCAATGTTTGACCGTCTCCTCCTGAATATGACATAAACTCTCCATAGAATCTGCCAAGATAATCTTCTGAGGAGTTTTTATATCTGTTATTTTTAAAGATACTGTTATACAGGAACTCTGTATAATACCTCAATGGGGTCTTACCAAGCTTTTCTTCTATCTCATTAATTTTTGTTGTGTTTTTGATGATAGAAAATTGGCTGAGAATTTTATCTCGTTTCGTGTCTGGAGTTACGTTGGCTCTGTTCAAATTAGCTTCTATGGCATCATATATTTTTTTACCATCTGTTATTGTTGTATCACCAACCAATGATTCTATTGAAAAATTATTGTGCTCAATTTCACGTAATGCGAGTGTTATACCCGATACAATCAAAGGTTTTTGCTCGGTAGTTAGTTGTCCGTATGTTCGCAGATATTCATGTAACTCTGCTGCATCTTTCAATATTTCTTCCGTAGTCTTCTCAACATCTGTAGGCTCTTTTAGTATTTCCCTAAGGTAATACTCATCAATATTGACATCATTAAATGATATAAATGTCTCTACATCATCAAGAGAAAACACATCACATCTCTCGTTGACAAAGAATGGAGTTATTCGGTGGCGCTTTGCATTTCCTGATACACCAAAACCTATAACTTTATTATATGACGTATTTTTGATTAAGTGCAGTGCATAGTGCATAGCACCATTTACAGCATAATCTTTGACTGCTGTAATATCTTCTGTTTCGATAAGATTTTTATCATTGAGATAAATGTGCTTATCCAATGAATATTTATCTTCAATGACAAGAATAAAATCTTTGACCACTCCGCAATATTCGGGGTAGCCAGATTTTCCTGTCTTGGATTTAGAAGCTGTTTTTAATGCTTCTCCTATTTCCTTTATATCACACCCTTGGGCTGTTAATTTTATGTCCGCTTCTTTTAGCAATTCATATACCCAAAGGTCTGTATTAACTTCTTTCTTTGCCATTTTACGATTTTATTTCAGAGGAAACTAACAACTCTCTTACATCCACCTTTAGGATGTCGGCTATCTCATACAGAACTGGTATTGGTGGTTGCACCTTGTTTGTTGCATAGAGATTGACCATATTGAAACTCTTGCCCAATTTATGCGCCAAATCTGTTTGGCTCATACCTCTTATTTCCAAAAATTCCTTAATCCTATTCATGGGAGGTTATTTGTTTTCGTCTGCAAAGGTACACAATTTTATTTGGTAAACGGCATAAAAGGAGCAGAAATGTGCTGAAACGGTCGATTTTGCGGCTCATTTGTACCTGTATTGGCTCTCAAAACGTATATTTCGCTGATTTTTAGGCATAGTAAGCAATTCCTTGACAACTACCGATAGCGTTAAATCCCTTTCATGATAATTTCGAGAACTTCGTTGAACTTGTCGGGAGATAGGCGTTTGTCAAGGTTGTCTTGAATGTGAGTGAGAACCGCAAAGTGGGGGGCAGAATTTGTCGGTAGCTGGATTTTCAACCGAATCTATCCCAGTCTATTTGAGCCATGGGAGTAACTTCCGTAGCCACGATAATCTTGATGCGTGAGTTGCTCGTACCACTCAGTTACAACCTCGTATTTTTATAGGGATAAACAAAAAATGTAAATTACACGCAAAGAGGAGTACTCATAAAATCAATTATTACCCAAATAATAAAGGCTATAATGATAACAGCAATTCCGCCGCCGATTGCCAACGGCAACCACCATTTCTTCCGGTTGTCATATTTGAGCTTTACTGCGACCAGTCCACTTATGATGACTATTCCGAAAGCCAATATAAACAAAAATTCAGTTCCACTCATAGCACAAAGTTACGCATTTTCGCTGACATACAGCGTATTCAGTCGAGATTTTGTATTTTTTCTCTTAGTCTCTAATGACAAAAATGCTTATTATCTGTTAAATTATTGTTAAATCTTTCATTAAAACACATGCCTTTTCTAATCCTTCCACTCCCTCAAAGCAACTTTTTCACCCCCTCTTTTCCCTTAACGGATAGTTGTACCGTTATTTTCTTATGTAGTTGATTATCAGCGATAAAAGTCATTGAAAATCAATTCCACATGAACAGCGTGGTACGTCAGATGTGGGAGCAGAACACTGATGTTGTAATGGTTGATACAGGTAATTCATACGAGGGACTTTGCGAGTATGTAGGTGGCAAGTATATCAGCTATACCGAGGAGCATCCTATCACGATGAACCCTTTTGCTATCAAACATGAAGAGCTGAACATCGAGAAAATCGGTTTCTTGAAGAATCTGATTATGCTTATCTGGAAAGGCACCCAGGGAGTAGTTACCAAGACGGAAGACCGGCTTATTGAGCAAGTCATCAAAGAATACTTTGACGAGTATTTTGTGAACCGTCGTATTGAGAATCTCTCGTTTAACACCTTCTATGAATACAGTATTGTCCGCATTCCACAAATCATTGAAGAAAATAAACTTTCCGGCATTGACTTGGCAGCCTACAACTATCTATTGAAGGACTTCTACAAGGGTGGAAGCCATGAGGTGACGCTGAATGAGAACCTGGACACCAAACTGTTTGATGAGACCTTCATCGTGTTTGAAATCGACTCCATTAAGGATGACCCTCTTCTATTCCCTCTTGTTACGCTTATCATCATGGATGTATTCATCCAGAAGATGAGAATCAAGAAGAACCGTAAGGTACTGGTTATCGAAGAGGCATGGAAGGCTATCGCCTCTCCCATGATGGCCGAATATATCAAGTATCTCTACAAGACTGCCCGAAAGTTCTGGGCTTCTGTCGGTGTTGTAACGCAGGAAATACAGGATATTGTAGGAAGTCCTATTGTCAAGGAAGCTATCATCAATAACTCAGACGTGGTAATGCTGCTCGACCAGAGCAAATTCCGTGAGCGATTTGATGAGATTAAAGCCACGCTCGGTTTGACGGACGTTGATTGTAAGAAGATTTTCACTATCAACCGTCTGGAGAATAAGGAAGGACGAAGTTTCTTCCGTGAGGTCTTTATCCGACGTGGAAGTGTCGGGGCCGTATTTGGAGTTGAAGAGCCACGTGAATGCTACATGACTTACACTACAGAGCGAGCTGAAAAGGAAGCCTTGAAACTCTATAAAAGAGAGTTGAAGTGTGACCATCAGCATGCCATAGAAGCCTATTGCCGGGATTGGAGTCTTTCAGGAATAACCAAGTCTTTGGCCTTTGCACAAAAGGTGAACCAGGCTCAACATGTTCTTAATCTCAAAACAAAAACAGAAATGTAAGATTTGAAAATGAAACGCTATCTGATAATACAACTTCTATTTCTCTGTGCTATAGTGCCTGCTATGGCACAGTATTACAGTGTAAATTATGATACTCGCACTGTAGCGGAAATGTCGGCGGCTTTCGGTACAGAAGCTGCTACTGAGGCGTATTATGCTCAACAGATAGCCAAGATCAGGGAACATTATCAGGCAGCGGAAGTGGCTGCTGCAGGAATCTTCAGTTCCAAGTTCCTCGATCGCAGAGCTCTCACAAATCTGGGACTTTGGACCAGTGCAACAGAGAACTACTATTACCGCCGTATATACAACATGGTGTCTGCCAAAATTATGCCCAAAATATGGACTGTTGCCGGCATGATGCTTAAAAGTCCTCATAACGCCCTCTATTGGGGTAGCTATCTCTATAAGATCTGTGATGAGGTAAAGACTTTGTGTTATCAGTTTGAGTCTATTGTTACCAATAGTACTTTGTCATTCAAGGACATCGTATTTCTTGAAATCAACCAGGAACTTGCAGCAATTCTGAAATTGTCAGAACTGGGCAATGTGGATTGGAATGTTCTGCTTGAAAGCTTCTCAAATATCGGGACAAACTTCACAAAGGAAAACCTGAAGCAAGACATAGATAACCTCTATGCGATGGGCGTTAGCCTTGCTTCGGCTGGAGCCGGCAATGCTGTCAGTTCCATTCTTGGGAACAGTTCCTTTAACGGAACCATTATGGACAAGACAAGCAGTGTCATTGAGATAGCTGAGAATGTGTACGACTTATACGGCAATCTTTCCAGGAATGCCGGAAATACTCTATTACAGTTTATCGGTGGAGAGGAAGGCATCGCCAATCTCTTCTCTTTGTCGAATTACAACACAACGGCATGGATTACAGACTATGCCAATGAAGCATTCGGCCAGTACTACACACAAAGGTGGTATATCTACCGTGTAGATGCTGGTACCATTAAACTTTGCGACTATTATCCTCCTGAAGACAACAACTCAATTATCAACGGTGATCACTGGTACAGAATCAGCACCACAGATGAAAGCTTTTATCCATCCTCCGCACAGCGTGAAGCTGCACTCCAGAACTCCGAGAATCATGCAGGATACAGCCGTTCACAGATAACCAATCTGAACAAAGCCAATGATGGTTATACCTACAGCATCTCATACTACATGCTCGCATACAAGATCACTTCTTCAAAAAAAGGATTATATGCAAAAGCATACGCTTACGAGATTCATGCTACCAAAAGCTGGAATCGTAAGGAAGTAGTCTATGAAGACATATTTGATTCATACACTATGGATCTGAATACCTTTAAGGCCGGTATGAACGCACGTCTGTCTGATCTTAACGATAATGAAGAGGGCTATACCTATTACCTGGGAAGTGACTCAAAGAAATATTACCAGACCACCAATGCCCAGAAGATTTCAGGATGTGAGACAGCAACCATCAGCGTCACTTGTCATGACGGTGCCAAATTAGGAGAAGGCTCAACACAATACAAATGTTCCGATTGTGGAAGCAGTGTAAACAACCATACAAAGCAGTGTTCTATGGCAACAAGTGTTTCCGAAGGAAGTATCAATACATCTGAAATAGACTCCAAGATAACGGAATTGAAAGGAAATATTGTCTCTGTACAATCAGAAATAACAGCACTGGAGACAGAGAACGCTGAGCTCCTGAAAAAAATCCAGTCAGCAAGCGTCGAGGATGCTGCAATATACAGGCAGACCTACAATGCAAACAAAGATAAAATATCAAGCCTAAAAACTGAAATGAGTTCATATGAGACAGAGCTGGATCAGTATGAACAGGCAAAACAGGAAGCTATCGACGGAGAGAATGCTGCCACGGATGATTACTACCGTATCCCGGCCATCATGCAGGATTGCAAAACAGCCTATAACCTGTCGTGGAACGGTTCGGGTGCATGGGAAGGCAATACATTCGTTCGTACAGCCT
>OKRW01003047.1_pt1 | contig 11242 bp, 8 predicted proteins | sample 1601151 | NCBI WGS metagenome assembly OKRW01 (sample SAMEA3541471, study PRJEB24748) | human gut metagenome | biome: human gut; feature: human-associated habitat; material: faeces | place: China | collected 2012 | reverse complement strand
AAAAGGGAAAAAAGAGCGCCTTCTTTTTTCATGGGATGAATACGACAGATTCCGGAAAGTACCGGCCAACGTGAAAGCTGTAGATCCTGACAATGAGTTTGAAAAGTATCTGGGTCTTCCTTACACGTCGGTACCTAACCCGTTCAATACAGAACACGAGAATTACGCCAAGTATTTCGAAGCTGAATTCATGGATTCCATCAGGAAATTTGGCATCGAGATGGATTACAGATATCAGACGGATATGTATACGTCAGGGAAATACAAAGATGACGTCATAGAGGCATTGAAGAAGAGAAAGGAAATCTTCGACATCCTGGACAGCTTCCGGACTCAGGATGCTCAGGAAGGGGAACGTGATGCATACTTTCCAGTAAGCATTTTCTGTCCAGAATGCCATAAGGATATGACGAAGATCACATCCATTTCCGAGGATGGTACAGTGGCAGAATACGAATGCGAATGCGGACACAAGGGGACATTTGATTTTAAAAAGGATACCGGCTGCAAGCTGGCATGGAAAATCGACTGGCCGATGCGCTGGAGATATGAGGGTGTTGACTTCGAACCAGGCGGCAAGGATCATGCAAGTCCGGGCGGAAGCTATGAGACAAGCAGCGTGATCTCCAGAAAGATCTTCCATCACGAACCGCCGATGTTCCAGGGATATGAATTTATCGGGATCAAAGGCTCCACAGGTAAAATGTCCGGTTCTTCCGGTCTGAACCTGACGCCGGAAACTCTGCTGAAGATCTACGAGCCGGAGATCATACTCTGGCTGTATTCGAAGACAGATCCGAAGAAAGCCTTCGATTTCTGTTTCGATGACGGGATCCTTCGTCAGTACTTTGAGTTTGATAAAATGTATAATGATTATAAAGCCGGTAAAGCCAATGAACACAACCAGACTGTTATGGAATTCTCACTGATCGGTGATAGAGAAATCAAGACAGTACCGATGAGTCTGTTGGTACAGCTGGGATCCATCGTGGACTTCAACGTGCCGATGATGGAAACCGTATTTGAAAAGATCGGAACTCCGTACAAGTATGAAGACTTTGATACGCGTCTGGAGCGTGCAAAGTATTGGCTCTATCAGTGTGCGCCGGAATCTGCCAACAAGCTGCGGGGATGGAGAGATTTCGATCTGTACGAAACATTTACAGAGGAAGAAAAGAAGGAAATCGAGATCCTTTACAACTATATCAAGGCAGGTGAATATGACCTGGACTCTCTCAACACGAAACTGTATGATATCCCGAAGGAAGTATACGGTATGGATAGAGAGGATCTGAAGAAGCTGCAGGGTACATTCTTCAAGAATGTGTACAAGCTGCTGATCAGCAAGGAAAGAGGCCCGAGACTTTACCTCTTCCTCTATGCGATCGACAGAGAACGCTTCATGCACCTTCTGGATTTCAGCCATCCGGAAACGGAAGAAGAAATCGCTGCAAAGAAGGCTGCAGAGGAAGCTGAGAAAGAGCCGAAAATCGTCAAAGTTTACGGCGAACCTGATGAAGTAAAGCCGATCACAGAACCGGAGATCTCCATTGACCAGTTCTTTGAGATAGACCTGCGTGTCTGCAAAGTCCTTAAATGTCAGGAGATACGCAAGGCACACAGCAACTACAAGTTGACGCTGTTCGATGGCATCAAGGAGCGCGTGATCGTATCCAGTATCAAGAATGATTATAAGCCGGAAGAACTTGTAGGAAAGAAGATCATTGTGGTAGCAAATCTGGCACCGGCCAGAATGACCGGCGTTATGAGTGAAGGAATGTTGCTGGCAGGAACGAATAATGCCTGCGGATGCCAGATCATTTTCGTAGATGATATCGTTCCGGAAGGAACCAGAATCTGTTAAGCAGAATCAAAACTATTGACAGGAGATAAAATACAGATGAAAGATGTAGTAGAAATCAAAAGTCTTTTTCGGGAAAGCGAAAAGTATGCAGATCAGGAAATCGTAGTAGAGGGCTGGGTCAGAACAAATCGCGGATCCAATAAATTTGGATTTATAGAGCTGAATGACGGTACGTTTTTTAAATCCGTACAGGTCGTGTATGAAGCAGAATTTCTGGACAACTTCGAAGAAATTTCTAAAGCACCGGTGGCAGCAGCTCTGTGCGTGACGGGAACGTTTGTCCTGACGCCGGACGCGAAGCAGCCGTTTGAAATCAAAGCGAAGAACATCGTGATCGAAGCTGGATCTGAAGCAGATTATCCGCTTCAGAAGAAACGTCACAGCATGGAATTCCTGCGTGAGATCGCACACCTGCGTCCGCGGAGCAATACATTTTCTGCAGTATTCCGGGTGCGTTCTATCGTAGCCTATGCGATCCACAAGTTCTTCCAGGAGAATAACTTCGTATATGCTCATACGCCGATCATTACAGCAAGTGACTGTGAAGGAGCAGGTGAAATGTTCCAGATCACTACGCTGGATTTGGATAACCCGCCTCGTACAGAAGACGGGGAAATCGATTACAGTCAGGACTTTTTCGGCAAGAAAGCCAGTCTTACTGTAAGCGGACAGCTTGAAGCAGAGATCTTCGCGCTGGCCTTTAAAAACGTTTACACGTTTGGCCCGACCTTCCGTGCAGAGAACTCCAACACGGCGAGACACGCCTCTGAATTCTGGATGATCGAACCGGAGATGGCCTTCGCAGATCTGACAGACGATATGGATGTAGCAGAAGCCATGATCAAATACATCATCAACTATGTGCTGGAAAATGCGCCGGAAGAAATGGAGTTTTTCAACAAGTTTATGGACAAGGGGCTCATCGAGCGTCTGCAGAATATCGTAAATTCAGATTTTGAGCGTGTGACTTATACTGAGGCAGTTGAGATTCTGCAGAAGTCAGGTGAAGACTTCCAGTATCCGGTAGAGTGGGGTATCGACCTGCAGACGGAGCACGAACGTTATCTGACAGAAAAAGTGTATAAGAAACCAATTTTCGTAATAGATTATCCGAAGGAAATCAAGGCGTTCTATATGCGTCTCAACGATGACGACAAGACGGTCGCAGCCTGCGACCTGCTGGTACCGGGCGTTGGAGAGATCATCGGCGGAAGCCAGAGAGAAGAACGCTATGACGTCCTCAAAGCTCGTATCGAAGAAACCGGTATGACAGAGGAAGATTACTGGTGGTACATGGATCTGAGAAAGTATGGCGGTGTAAAACACTCCGGTTACGGCCTTGGATTCGAACGGATCATCATGTACATCACCGGCATGAGTAACATCCGCGACGTGCTGCCGTTCCCGAGAACGCCGAAGACAGCAGAATTCTAGCGTGTAGCACTCTACGACCGAAGAAACCTAAAGATTAAAAAAGCCGAAACTGCATAGAATTGTAGCTTCGGCTTTTTGGGTGGGCTAGAAGCAGGCACACGGTAATTTGCCAATTTGCGGTTGGCTATACTGATCAAAATATCTTAGGACCATTTTTCCATGGAATCTAGGTAATATATGTAAATATCGTACTATAACTTCGCCGATACTAAGGGAAACTTGTTTTTTAATATGGTGTATATTGAAAAAGAAAAAAATAGATGGTACACTTTAATATATAAGCGATTCTACAGATTTAATAACGGCAGATGGGAGAAAATGATGAAGAAGTGTTTTTTTAAAATCTTGTTTATAACTACAATTTTGTGGATAAGTTGTTTTTTTTATAGTTGTGGAAATAATATCGAGGGTGAATGGTATACAATAGGATTCAGTTCTTCGGATGCAAATTCCTATGAGGTGAAGAAGTCAATTGATATTACAGGAGAGCATTTTGTAATAGATGGCAAAGCATATACTTATATTTTAGATGAAAATTACATTGTGGTTTCAAATGATAGAACCTATACATTAGAAGATGATGACAAATATGGGGAGGTGTTGATTTATAATAATGATATTGTTGCATTTAGAGATAAAGATAAAGCAGAGTTAAGAGTTGAAGAAAAAAAGACAGAAACTCCAGATTCAGACTATGACGATGTGGATCAATTGATTGAGGATTTGCAATAATTATTCTTAAGAAGCTAGGAAACACAGTGGTGGATTTTAGCTTCTTTTTGATTGCTTCTATTCCAGCGGTTTTCTGACCGCGGAATAGACGAGGTGGTAAATTATGTCATAGGCATCGGAGTCAAAGATGCTTATTCGCAGTGATTTCCGTCAGTTTTTCAATCTATTTGCCGAAAACTGACGGAAATCAGGATGCCAAGCGCTTGGTTGTTCTCGATGACGATTCTTCCGCAAAGACATTTCAGTCAGTTTGCCTCTTTGCAGCAAGATATACTGACTGAAGTGCAACTCTAATGTCAAGTTTTCCTAGTTTCAACAGCTACTTTTTCAGTCAGTTTTATATTCATAAAGTATCCTTGCTGACTGAAACGCCTTATCGACTGCAAGCTTTTATATCCCCACCAAAATCTTCACATAATTTTTCCGTTAATTTGCAGCACTCAACAGCAAAAACTGATGGAAATCGCCAAATAATGATGCAATAATCCATATAAAAAATCCTGAAAAAATCCTGAAAAACCCTAAAATGTCCTGGAATATTCCGCATTGCGAATGAATTCAGAATATTGTAATTTAATTGTGTTGTAATACGTTTCTTACGATGGTATAATATATCCATGTTACAAATTTTTTAGGGAGGACTCAATAATGAAAGGCTACACAAGCGAAACTATCAGAAACGTTGCACTGGTTGGACACGGCGGATGTGGTAAGACCACATTTTTAGAATCTGCACTTCTGGCTACAGGTGTTATCGACAGACTGGGTAAAGTTGAAGATGGAAATACCGTTTCCGATTATGATAAGATGGAGATTGAAAAAGGCTTTTCCATTAACACATCTATCGTTCCGGTAGAATGGAAAGACAGCAAGATCAATTTTATCGATACTCCGGGATATTTTGACTTTATCGGAGAAGTAAATGCAGCACTGAGAGCTTCGGAAGCTGCAGTGATCCTGGTGGATGCCGGTGCTGGAATCCAGGTAGGGACGGAACAGGCATGGAAGGCCTGCGAGCGCTATAAGATGCCTAGATTTATCGTAATAAATAAAAGAGATAAAGACGAATTCGATTTCTATAAAACCTTTAATAAACTGAAGGCTAAATTCGGTGAAACGCTGATCCCGTTCAGCTGGCCGCTGACTGCAGAAATTGATGAAGAACTGAAAGAAGCGATCGCTATGACAGATGATCTGCTGATGGAAAAATACTTCAATGGAGACGACTTCAGCGATGAAGAAATCAAGAAAGGACTGGTAAAAGGTATTTCCGAGGGTGGTATCGTGCCGGTATGTTCCTCTGCATTTTCACTGGGACACGGTATTGAAGGTCTGCTGGATCTGCTGGTGACTTATGTACCGACACCGCTGCAGCACGGAGCATATAAAGGCTTTAACGACAACAATGAACAGGTGGAGAAAATGTGTGTCGTAGATGCAACTCCTTCTGCTTTTGTATTTAAGACTATCGTTGACCCGTTCGTAGGCAAGATCTCTATCATGAAAGTGGTAACAGGCAAGCTGACGTCCGGTATGGAAATTTTGAATGAGAGAACCGGTAAAACCGAAAAGCTGGGCAAGCTCTTCTTCCTGAGAGGAAAAGAACAGCAGGAACTCAATTACGCAGAGGCCGGTGACATCGTGGCCGTTGCGAAACTGCAGCACACGGTATCCGGAGATACTCTTTGTGACAAGAACGATATCATCCGTTATCTGCCGCTGGATTATCCGTCTCCATCGTTATACGTGGCCATCGAAGCCGTTGACAAAAAGGATGAAGATAAGATTTTCTCCGGCTTGACCAGATTGAGAGAAGAAGATCCATCCTTCGTTGTAGAAAGAAATGACGAAACGCATCAGACTCTTCTGGGTGGACAGGGTGAAATGCAGCTGAACATTGTAATGGCCAAGCTGAAGGATCGCTTCGGTGTTTCCGTGAAAACCGTTCCTCAGAAGATCGCATATAGAGAAACCATTAAGGGAACTTCAGATGTACAGGGAAAACACAAGAAGCAGTCCGGTGGTGCAGGGCAGTATGGAGACGTACATATCAGATTCTCTCCGTCGCAGGAAGAATTTGAATTCTCAGAAGAACTGTTCGGTGGATCGATTCCTAAGAACTACGTTCCGGCAGTTGAAAAGGGCTTGAAAGAGTCCATGGAAAAAGGACCGCTCGCAGGATGCAAGGTAGTTAATATCAAGGCTGTTCTTTATGATGGTTCTTATCACGATGTAGACTCCAACGAAATGGCATTCAAGATCGCTGCTTCCCTGGCGTTCAAGAAGGGCATCGCAGAAGCAAAGCCGTGCCTGCTTGAGCCGGTAATGAGGCTGGAGATCATCGTACCAGATGACTATGTGGGCGATGTTATGGGCGATATGAATAAGAGAAGAGGAAAGATCCTTGGTATGGAACCTCTGGCAGAAGGCGGACAGAAGCTGATGGCGGAAGCTCCACAGGCAGAACTCTTTGACTATGCGATCGTGCTCCGCTCCATGACGCAGGCAAGAGGAAACTTCTCCATGCACTTTGAAAGATATGAAGAAGTTCCAGCTCAGATCGCGCAGAAGATTATTGCAGCTCATCAGGCAGAGCAGGAGAAATAGAGGCTCTGAAGTGAATATCGAAACCAGCAGGTTTTTATAGAGAAAGTTTGATCCAGAGGGTGTCGCAGAAATGCGATACCCTCTGTTCCTATTTTAGTACGGTGGAACTACCATTTTGATGTTTTCATGAAGTTGACATTGACTTTAAAGGAGATATGTACTATTCTTAAGGGAACAAATGTTTGCAAAACAGCTGATGACTAGGAAGGATAAGAAGATGGCGAAGAAAGGGAAGACTATATTCGTCTGCCAGGAATGCGGATATGAGAGTACGAAGTGGATGGGACGATGTATTTGCGGTGCGTGGAACTCCATGGTGGAAGAAAAACAGATAGATTTGAATACAGACGACAAGAGAAGGCGAACTGGGACTGCTGTGTCCGTGAAAGGTACAACGGAAGGTGGCGGCAGAGCAGCAGGAAAACCTTCCCGCCTTTCACAGGTCACTTCTGGTGAAACCAGCCGGATCGATACCGGGATAGGTGAATTGAACCGAGTTTTAGGCGGGGGTCTGGTGCCGGGATCTCTGACTTTGATTTCCGGGGAACCTGGAATCGGGAAATCAACTATCATCATCCAGGCAGCAGCTCATATCGCAGCTTCAAAGGGTACGGTGCTGTATGTTTCCGGAGAGGAATCGGAAGAGCAGATCAAGATCAGAGCTGACCGGGTATGTGATAAACTCCCGGAAGATCTTTATATTCTGGCTGAGACTAATATCGATGTGATCGCAGAAGCCTGCCAGCAACTGAATCCTGTGTTTCTCATCATTGACTCGATCCAGACCATGTATACCTCGGATATAGAATCAGCGCCAGGCAGTGTTTCTCAGGTGCGAACCTGCGGCAATGAGCTGATGCGGATCGGCAAGATGCACGGAATACCGGTATTCATCGTAGCGCATGTGACCAAGAGCGGTGATCTGGCAGGGCCTAGGATAGTAGAGCATATGGTGGACTGTGTGCTCAGCTTTACAGGTGACAGAAGCCATGAGATGCGGATATTGCGGGCACAGAAAAACCGTTTTGGGACGACGAGCGAGATCGGTGCATTTGAGATGGCGCAGCAGGGACTGATGGAGATCGAAAACCTGTCGGGAACTTTGCTGGAAGAAATGGAGAAAGACAGTGAAGGCGCCGTTGTGACAGCTGTTTATGAAGGAACCCGGCCACTTGTATTAGAAGTGCAGGCTCTGACATCCCAGGCCAATATCGGATTTGCGCGGCGTACAGCGCTGGGAGTGGATAATTCCAGGCTCAGTATGATCCTGGCAGTCCTGGAAAAGAAAATGGGGCTATCTCTGATCAACCAGGACGTATACGTCAATATAGTCGGTGGAATCCGTCCGGAAGGGACGTACACGGACCTGGCGGTTGCACTGGCTGTGTATTCTTCTTATAGAGGTAAGGCACTGGGAAGTAGTACACTGGCTTTTGGTGAGATCGGACTGACGGGAGATCTGAGAGCGGTGCAGAATGGAGAGAAGATCCTGCGGGAAGCTGGACATCTGGGATTTGAACGGGTGGTTCTGCCGATCCGGAATGCAGAACGGCTGAAGAAAACTTTGGCGTCCATCAATAAGGAAAGACAGGAGAAGGGTATGCAGCCTGTTAAAATGGTAGGGATCAAGAACATAGCTGAAGTACAGAAGCTGTTTTAGCTCCAGGGAGCCGGAGTGCGACAGTTGGAGCCCGGGAAATACCGGTGAAACAATTTCAGATCAATATAAAAAGCGGATGCATGAAGCACCCGCTTTTATATTGTCATTTTGAAAAGTTAAGAGCGATTGTCATTTTGATATCATTTCAAAGAACTCTTTGAATGTGATCGGCTCCTGAAATGCATTCTGCATGACATAAGCCGCAAGACCGGCCGTCGATAAAATCAGCAGAAATATGAATAATATCGTTCCTATAAATTTTCTCATGATTAGATCCTCTTAATTTGTTTGTACTAAACGATCCATGCGATTACGAACAGCAGAACGCCTGCGATAGCAGCGCAGTAAGCGCCGATTCTCCAAGCCTTGTACTGCTTGTCGAGCTTAGCCTTTTCTTCAGCACTCGGTTCAGCAACAGCAAGTGTCAGTGCTTCTACATCTACAGCTTCCTGCGGGATCGGTCTCTTGCGAACGAAGATTACGAAGTACAGGATAGCCAGTACGTCCCAAACGATGTTGTACCAGATAGCAACTGGATCGTATGCCAGGATCAGCAGGATCGCAAACATGATGATACTGAACCAAGCTCCAAAAGTACCAGCAGGGCACTTCCAAGGTCTCTTGAGATCCGGTTCTTTCTTACGCAGTCCCAGGAAGGATGCGAATCCGATGATGTATGCCTGGATCTGGTTGTAAGCACACATCATTGCAACGATCTTGATGGAACCGGACAGGATGAAGAATACACCTAAGATTCCGCAAAGAACGATTGCACGGTAAGGGCTCTTGAATTTCGGATGAACTTTACCGAAGTATCTCGGGAAGTTTCCGTCTTCTGCCATGATGTACATGTAGCGGGCAGGACCTGCGATACATGGGTTCATGGTGGAGAAGTCTCCGCCCAATGTAATACCCAGACACAGGATTACAAGAGGCAAGCCTACAATGCCTGCATACTGCATTGCTTCTGCATAAGGTGCAGCAGCTGTGTACAGATCAGGAACGTGCTGAGCCGGAGTCAGTGCGCACAGGAACCACTGGAATAACAGGTTAACTGCCAGTACGCAGAACGGCGAGATCAGCAGAGCTCTAGGAATAGTCAGCTGCGGGAACTTAACTTCGGAACCCATACCAACGATAGTTTCATATCCGAAGAAGCACCACAGTACGAGCAGTACAGCCTGAGCGAATGCATTAACGCCAGCAGGGATTCCTACGCCAGCAACCATTTCGGTAACGCCGGAGAAGTCTGCCTTGGCGATAACTGTTGCAAACCATACCAGGGAGCAAGCCCAGAAGAAGAACATGAAGAAGTTCTGTGTTTTACCGTTCATTTCGATTCCTCTGTAGGAAATTACCGTAAAGAGGATGAACAGACCGATTGCCGGGAGAACCTTCCACAGGAATACATCTGTAGGAACAGCTCCCTGGAAGTAATCGATCAGGGAATAGTCATTGTTGTCGATAGGAACGTTCAGACCCAGAGCGTTCAGCAGTCTTACGAAGTAGTTGGAGAAAGCCATTGCTTCGGAAGCACCGATACCAACCTGAGCCAGAGTGTAGTTCCAGCTTTCAAATACAGCTACCGGGTAGTTGAGACCTCTCTTAGCAAAAGAGTATGTACCTCCTGCCAGCGGCAGCGCAGCACCCATTTCACCATACATAGCGCATGGGAACAGGATGAGAACGAATGAGATCAGGGATGCGACGATTACAGTACCGCCCATCAGACCAACGATCTGCGAACCAACTGTGAACAGACCTACGCCGATAACAGCACCAGCTGTCGTAGTGACGCATTCTGCCAGCCCTAACGATCTGTTTAGCGTTTGGGCTTTTGCATTGTTTTCCATGAAAAAAACCTCCTTTAAAAATAGTAAAATAATAATGAATATAAATAAATTAATAGTAATTAAATTAATTATATTGTCTTAAATCTTGTTTTTTGAAGTTTCTTCGGAATCGTGCAGTTCTTCCTGCAAAGCTTTTTCCTGCAAAGCTTCTTCCGGTGCTTCGGATGTTTCCGCTGCGTCTGATGCGTTCACGGGATCTTTGGCTTCTGCCCTCGCAGCTTCTGCAGCTGCTCGCATCATACGACGCTGTCTATAATAAGGAAATAAAAATACAAGCGTCGCGATGTTAAAGGTCAGCCACATTCTGAGACAGAAGATGCCCAACCCTTCATACTGACCGGCGTCCGCAACCAGCAGTGGCCGGAATGCCAGGATCGTCGCTGCAACAAAGCAGATCACAGGAAGTATCAGTCCAATCAGCGGATTCTGCTTCTCGCACAGCGATTTCTGCAGGCTTACGATGAAGTACATTGCCAGCAGTGCTGTTGGAAGCACGATAACCATTTTATCAGGATCCATGTTCTGTAATATCTGCATAAAAAATAACCCTCCTGTATCCTTCCTTATTGTATACTTTTAAAAACACGAAAACTAGGAAAAAACAGAAGTTGACAGAACGAATCTCAAGGGATATGATTAAAGAGACAAAAGTTAAGGTTCTGATTTTTACCAAAAGGAAACGAAGATGTCATTTGTCATCAGCAGAAAACAATACTTGGCCCCCAACGAGCCGAGAGCACAATATGAACCGTTGATTCTTGAAGAAGAAGATTTTGAAATCAAGAAAATCGACGTGACGTTTGGACATCCGCTGTATACAACGGTTGCGGATATTTTCTATATTCGATCCAATGCGGATACAGCGCGGGTGCTGCCTATCATTCCGGACGGCTGCATGGCGCTGGTTTTTTGCGGAAATCGGGAAAAGGAAAATATACGGGCCTACATATGCGGGGTCACGGATGAAATAAAAAAGCTGAAGATTGAACCGGATGAATATTATATTTTCATTCGATTTTTGCCTGGCATCGGATACTCACTTCTGGATCAGCCTGCCAACAAGCTTACCAATAAGGCGATCCCTTTAAAGGG
>OKRW01003037.1_pt1 | contig 11274 bp, 5 predicted proteins | sample 1601151 | NCBI WGS metagenome assembly OKRW01 (sample SAMEA3541471, study PRJEB24748) | human gut metagenome | biome: human gut; feature: human-associated habitat; material: faeces | place: China | collected 2012 | reverse complement strand
AGGGGCGCAAACTCCCCGCCCGCCCGGCAAAGCCGGGCGATACGAATTCACTTTGAAGGGCCTGCGGGCCCTCCAAGCCTCCCGAAAGGTTTTTTTGACAGTCTGAAGCAGTCCTCTCAAGGGCTGCTTTTTCTTATGCAAATGAAGGAGGAAACTCATGAAACGGTTGATTATTGCGGAAAAACCCAGCGTTGCCCAGGCCATTGCCGCGGTGCTGAACATCCGGGAGAAGGAGCCCGGCTATCTGGAGGGGGCGGACGTCCTGGTGAGCTGGTGCGCCGGACATCTGGTGGAACTGGCCGCGCCGGAGGGGTACGATGCGCGCTACGCCAGATGGCGGCAGGAGGACCTGCCCATCGTCCCAGGGCCCTGGAAGTACGAGGTCATTGAAAAGAGCGCCCGGCAGTTTGAAACGCTCAAACGCCTCATGCGCCGCGCCGACGTTTCCGAGGTCGTCAACGCCTGCGACGCGGGGCGCGAGGGCGAGCTCATCTTCCGCCTCGTCTATGATCTGGCGGGCTGCGATAAGCCCGTCCTGCGGCTCTGGACCTCCTCCATGGAGGAAGACGCCATCCGCGAGGGGCTGCGGCAGATGAAGCCGGCCGCGCACTATGATGCGCTGGGGCGGGCCGCCCTGTGCCGGGCGCAAGCGGACTGGCTGGTGGGCATCAACGCCACCCGCCACTTTTCCCTGCTCTATGGACGGACGCTCAACGTCGGGCGCGTGATGACCCCCACGCTGGCCATGCTGGTGGAGCGCGAGGCGGATATCGCCGCGTTTCAGCCGTCCGCCTATTATCATGTGCGGCTGGACTGCGGCTCCTTCCCGGCCGAAAGCGAGCGCACGGAGGATCGCGCGGAGGCGGAGCGCATCGCCGCCCTGTGCGGCGGCAAGGAAGCAAGGGTCGTATCGGTGGAAACCAGCGAACGCAGGGAACAGCCGCCCAGGCTCTACGACCTGACCGCGCTCCAGCGCGACGCCAACCGTCTGCTCGGCTACACCGCGCAGCAGACGCTGGACTACGCGCAATCCCTGTATGAAAAGCAACTGCTGACCTACCCGCGAACGGACAGCCGGTATCTGCCGCAGGGCATGACGGAGAAAGCGCGCGAGCTGGCTGCTTATGCGGCGGCGGCGCTTCCATTTGCCGCGGGGCTTTCCCTGCCCTGCCATCCCCGGCAGCTTGCCGGAAAGGTCAGCGACCACCACGCCCTGCTTCCCACGGCGGCTCTCCGGGATCACCCGCTGGACGCCCTGCCCGCCGGCGAAAGGAGCGTGCTGACGCTGGTGGCGGTGCGCCTGCTCTGTGCCGCCGGGGAGGCGTGCGTGATGCTGGAGACAACCGCCCGGCTGGAATGTGAGGGGGTCTCCTTTACCGCCAGGGGAAGAAGGACGGTGCATCCGGGATGGAGGGCGCTGGACGCCGCTTTCCGCGCCACGCTCAAAAGCCGGGAGCGCGAGGAAGAGGAAAACGGCCTGCCGCCCCTGAACGAGCGCATGACCTTCCTCCCCGTGACGGCTTCCGTCAGGGAAGGGAAGACCACGCCGCCCGAACGGTATTCGGAAGATACCCTTTTGTCGGCCATGGAGAACGCGGCCAAAGAGAATACCCCAAAGGATGCGGAGCGCCGCGGCCTGGGCACCCTGGCCACCCGCGCCGCCATCATTGAAAAACTGCTCAAATCCGGGCTTGCGGAGCGAAGGGCGTTCCGCAGGCGCATCTGCCTCGTCCCGACGGACAAGGGGATTTCCCTGATTACCGTGCTGCCGGAGGCGATTCAGTCCCCGGCCCTGACCGCCGCGTGGGAACAGAAGCTGCGGGAGGTGGAGCAGGGCGCGCTGGGCGGGGAGGCGTTTCTCAAAGACATCACGGACATGGTGCGGGAGCTCGCCTCCTCCGAACATCCCGTTCGGGACGTGCACATGCTGTTTGCCGACAACCGCCGGGCCGTGGGCGTATGCCCGCGCTGCGGCGCTTCAGTCGTGGAAAACGCAAAGGGTTTCGTCTGCACCGCGCGTGGCTGCGGCTTCGCGCTGTGGAAGAAGGACCGCTTTTTCGCCGCCATGCGCAAGGAGCTGACAGCCTCCGTCGCGGCCGCGCTGCTCAAGGAGGGGCGGGTGAGCCTGAAAGGGCTGTTTTCCCCCAGAACGGGGCGCACCTATGAGGCGGACGTCGTGCTTGAGGACACGGGGACGCCGTTTGTAAAGTATCGTCTGGAATTTGCGGAAGGGAGGAAACGAAAGTGAGCCAGGAAAAGACCATTCGCTTTATTGACACCAATTACCGGACGCTGTTTACCCTTCCCGACGGAGGGAACCTCCGGATGATCTTCCCGGATGGCAAAAGCAAGGTAAGCCGGTGCCGGTATGTGGACGAGTACCACACGGAGGTGGCCGGGCGGGTGTACCACATCTGCGAGTTTGCCGGGCATATGGAGCGGGGCGGCATCGCCTGCGCGCCGGAGGAGCCCCTGCCCAGGCAGACGGACAAGCAGGCGTTCCAGGAGCGCCGTTTTCTCCGGGCTCCCTTTGGCGCATATGCCATCTACCAGCTCACACGCGAGGAGGCGACCCGCAATCTGCGCTTTGAACCGTTTGAGCATCTGCGGGCGGCGGGGCTGGCGGTGGACCGTGCCAACTACGATCTCGTCTACACCGGCGCCCTGCCGTCACGCCCCGATCTGTCGCGGGAAGCGTTGCTCGAATCGCTGTACGAGCGGTTCAACCTCGACCCTCCACGCGATTTCACCGGCCATAGCCTGTCCGTCAGCGATGTGGTCGGTCTCAAGGGAAAGAGCGGCGTCAGCTTTCATTATGTGGACAGCTTCGGCTTTGCGGAGCTTCCGGCCTTCCTTCCTGCCCCTGACAGGGCTATGGAGGAGGCAAGCCGTGCGGCGGAGCTGGCGGAGCAGCCCTTTGAGCTGGTCTCCTTTCGGGGAAAGCCCGCGCTGCTGGCGGACTGGCGCGTGGACAGGAGCCTGCTGCCCCAGGAAATTTATGCGTATGACCTGCGGTATGGGGAGGAGTGGGGCGTGCCTCTCACGCTGGAAAATCAGGCGCGCGTCAATTTTTGCGGCACGCTTCTTTTCAATGAACCTCTGACCCTTTCGCCCGACGGGCGCATCACGCTGGACAGGGATGCAATCGATCATCTGGATGGAAAAGCGATCTCCCTTTCGGAATTTCAAAAGCAGCAGGCACTTCAGCGCCGGCCGCCGCTGCTCAAGCGGCTCAGGGAGCCGCGCCCCGCGCAGACCGAACGCAAACCGGCAAAAGCAGAACAGGAGCGATGACATGTTCAATACGACGGAAATGAATCTCATGATCCTCTACAACCCCGGCACCCGCCTGGGACTGATGGAGGAGCTGGGCAACATGCTTGGGTATCTGTCCGGGGAGGAAACCGGGCTGCGCCGCACGACGGTGGGCGTCATCCGCAAGCTCCAGGCCATGACCGACGAGGACTTTGACCGGCTCGACCTCGATCCGTCCGGCCTCTGCCTGAAAGGAAGGTGAACGCATGCCCGACAGCAGGACGGACAGCCTTGTGCAGCTAGCGCAGGATACGGCCCGGCGCATCACCGGCAGCCATACGGCGTGGATGGCGTATCTTCAAACCGCCGCCCGTCTGTACAAATATCCCTATCACGAACAGCTTCTCATCTTTGCCCAGCGTCCGCAGGCCACGGCCTGCGCGGGTTACGAGGTCTGGAAAAATACCATGCGCCGCTATGTGCGCAGGGGCGCGAAGGGCATTGCGCTGCTGGATACCTCCGGGGACGCGCCCCGGCTGCGCTACGTCTTTGACGTGGCGGACACCGGCGAGCTTTCGCAGTCGCGCAGCCTGAACCTCTGGAAACTATCGGAGGAAAACGCGCAGGCGGTTTCGCTTTCGCTGGAAAACGGCTACGACGTGCCCGCCCGCGAGGGGCTGGAGCGGCAGCTGCGCGCCATCTCTTCGCAGCTCGCGGGCGCTTGCTGGGTGGACCGCAAGCAGGAGATCTTCGACATCGTTGACGGTTCGTTTCTGGAGGGATACGATGAAGGTGCGATAGGAGCTTCCTTCCGCAGAGCCGCATCCGTCAGCCTGGAATACGCGCTGCGTTCCCGGTGCGGGCTGGCAAACGAGGGGCGCTTCATCCGCGAGGACTTCATCCCCGTGATGGAATGGAACACCCCGGAGGCAGCCGCCGCGCTGGGCACGGCGGTCAGCGAGATGAGCGGGGAGGTCCTGCGGACCATTGAAATCAGCATCCGAAACCATGAAAGGAGCCTTAGCCATGATTACCTACCGGCAGAGCGGAGAGACCCTGATTCCCGACTTGAAGCTGAACGAAACGGAGGAGCGGCCCCTGGGCAGGTACGGACGGATGCGCAGGACGTACCTGCAAACGCATCGGACGATGCTGTGGAACAGCCTGCTGCTAAGCGGGACATTGCAGGAGCACCTGCTGGAGACCGACGCGGCGGCACAGAGCCGTCTGGAACTGCTGATGCCGGAGCTGATGAAGGACGCGGGCGCGACGGAGGCATTGAAAGCCAGCGACCCGATGCGATGGGTCGGCCTGATGAACGCCTGCAAGGCGCAGGCCGAGGAAATCATCCTCAGGGAGCTGGTGTACAGCTAAGTTTTCTGGAGGGCCTTGCGGCCCAGCCCGGTACGGAAAGAGCGGAGAGCGATTTGCCCTCCGCTCTTTCCATTCCCCAGGAAGTGGTGGACGAGGTGCTCCGGGTGGGCGGGAACACGGCCCATCACCGGGAACGGATCGTCGCTGCCTTTGAGAAGCAGAAACCTGTAACCGGGGATTTCCTGAGAAGCCTCCTGCATGGAGGAAACGGAATCGTCACCGATGCAGGAACCTTTGCCGTATGGTACGACGGGACCGGCATCCGTATCTCACGCGGCCGCGCCGCCCGGCATGCTCCTTCCGCGAAGCTCGTTTCATGGCAGGAAGCCGCAGGCCGCATCGGACAGCTTCTGGAGGAGGGACGGTTCGCCGCCAATGTGGAGCTGGCCGGAGCCGAAGGATATGAACGCTTCCGGCTTGCCGAAAAGCTGTGGTACCTGCGGCAGGATTTCAGCGGAAAAGCCATAGACGCCGGGTATCTGCCCAGCCTCGCCAAAGACGGAGGACGCCATTTTTCAGAGGATACAGAATGGCTTGCTGAAAAGCTGACGGACCCTGCGTTTCGCACGCAGCTTACTCGTGAGTACCGGCAGTTTCTTTCGGACCAGCAGCAAAGCGGCGATCTGCTTCGGTTTCACTTTCACCGGCTGGATGAAATACTGGAAGCCCTCGATGACCTCGACCTTCCCCGCAGGGCCTTTTCATCTGAAATGGCAGAAATTCCGCCTGTCCGGCAGTTCATCACCGAAGATGAAATCGACGCAAATCTGGCGGAAGGCGGCCTCATGTCCGGCAGCAAGGGACGCATCTTTGCCTTTTTTCAGCAGCCCTACTCCGACAGGGAACGAGTGGATTTTCTCAAACAGGAGTACGGTACGGGCGGACGTTCGCACGCGCTGTCCAATGCGGATGGAAGCGACGAATCGCATAGCGGAAAGGGGATACGGTATCAAAAAAGGGGTTGCCCTGAGGTGCGTCTTACCTGGCAGAAAGTCGCCGGACGAATCGCCGGACTGATCCGGCAGGGCCTTTATCTGACTGAGCAGGAGCAGGCAGAGTATGACCGAATCCAGGCGGAAAAGGTCCAAGCTGGAGAAGATACCATCCACCCCGCCGCCATCCGCGAGGCGCTGGAAAGACGCGGCATCGTAGGCGGACAGGTGGCGGACCCGGAGAGGGTGGAAAGCGACCCGTTTATTCAGCAGGTCATGGCTGATGCGGAGCAGGCATCCGCTTCCCCGGAGGAGGCCCCAGATGGGACCGGTGTAGCCCCGTTTCCCTATGCCGTGGGCGATACGGTCCGTCTGGAGGACGGAAAGCCCTTCTTGATCGAGGAAGTCGGAACCTTTACCATCAGGCTCCACGATCCGTCCCTGGCCTATCCCATCATCCGCGCCGAAAGCAGGGAGAGCTTTGCGCGGCTCATGGAGCGATATCCCCAGACTGCCCTTTCTTCTGCGCAGAATTTCCGCATCACGGATGACGATTTGGGCGTGGGCGGGGCAAAGACGCGGTATGGCTGGAATGTCGCGGCCATCCGTACCCTTCGGGCGCTGGAAGCGGAAGACCGTCCCGCCACGCTCCAGGAGCAGGAGACCCTCTCCCGCTATGTGGGCTGGGGCGGCATCCCGCAGGCGTTTGACGCGCAGAACGAGGACTGGCGCAAGGAGTACGCGGAGCTCAAGGCACTGTTGTCCGAGACGGAGTACGTGTCTGCCCGCGCCTCCACCCTCAACGCCCACTATACCAGCCCCACGGTGATCCGCGCCATTTATGACGCTGTGGAACAGATGGGCTTTCGCACCGGCAACATTCTGGAGCCGGCTATGGGCGTGGGCAATTTCTTCGGCCTGCTGCCGGAGAGCATGGCGGGCAGCCGCCTGTACGGCGTGGAACTGGACAGCCTCACCGGCCGCATCGCCCGGCAGCTCTACCCGGAAGCGGACATCACCGTGGCGGGGTTTGAAACCACCGACCGGCGCGACTTCTTCGACCTGGCCGTGGGCAACGTCCCCTTCGGGAATTACCAGGTCAACGACAAAGCCTACAACAAGCTGGGCTTTTCCATCCATAACTACTTCTTCGCCAAAGCCATCGACCAGGTGCGTCCCGGCGGCGTGGTGGCCTTTGTCACCAGCCGTTACACGATGGACGCCAAGGATTCCACCGTGCGCCGGTATCTGGCCCAGCGTGCCGAGCTGCTGGGGGCTATCCGGCTGCCTGACAATGCGTTCAAGGCCAATGCGGGGACCGAGGTTGTTTCCGATATCATTTTCCTGCAAAAACGGGACCGTCCGCTGGACATCGTTCCGGAGTGGACGCAGACCGGCCAGACCGGCAACGGCTTCACCATGAACCAATATTTTATAGACCACCCGGAAATGGTGCTGGGGCGACCCACCGCTGAAAGCACCCAATACGGCAAGCAGGATTACACCGTGGCCCCCATCGAGGGGCTGGAGCTGGCCGATCAGCTGCATGATGCCGTGAAGTACATTCGCGGCACCTACCTGGAAGCCGAGCCGCCGGAGCTGGGCACGGGCGAGGCAATCCGCGCCGCCATTCCCGCCGACCCGAATGTAAAAAACTACACCTATACCGTGGTGGACGGGCAGGTATATTACCGGGAAAACAGCCTCATGGTGCGGCCCGACCTCAGCGCCGTCGCCGAAACCCGCGTCAGGGGCATGGTGGGGCTGCGGGACTGCGTGCGGGAGCTCATCGCCCTGCAGATGGACCCCGCCACGCCGGACAGCGCCATCCGGGACCAGCAGGCCGAGCTGAACCGGCGCTATGACGCCTACACCGCAAAGTACGGCCTGCTGAACAACCGGGGAAACGCGCAGGCGTTTTCGGATGATTCCTCCTACTACCTGCTGTGCTCGCTGGAAATCCTCGACGAGGACGGAAACCTCCGGCGCAAGGCCGATATGTTCACCCGGCGCACCATCCGCCCCGCGCAGGCCGTGGACCATGTGGACAGCGCAAGCGAAGCGTTGGCCCTGTCCATCGCGGAAAAGACGGGCGTGGACATGGCGTATATGGAGCAGCTTACCGGCCAAACGCGGGACGAGCTGGCGTCCCAGCTTCAGGGGGCGATCTACCGCCTGCCGGAATCCGCGGGAGACGAGCCGTGCTATGTCACCGCAGACGAATACCTCTCCGGCAACATCCGCTCCAAGCTCGCCTCTGCCAGACTGGCCGCCGAAAAAGACGAAGCCTTCCAGATCAACGTATCCGCGCTGGAAAAGGCCATGCCCAGGGACCTGGACGCCTCCGAGATCGAGGTCCGGCTGGGGGCGACCTGGATTCCGCCGCGCTACATCCAGCAGTTCATGCTGGAACTGCTCCAGCCACCCATCCAGGCGCGCTACCGGCTCCGGGTCGCCTATTCCTCAGCGACCGCCGAATGGCAAATCGAGAACAAGAGCAGCGTCCCCGCGCACAACGTGGCGGCCTATACCACCTACGGCACCGGCCGCGCCAGCGCGTACAGGATTCTGGAGGATTCGCTCAACCTGCGCGACGTGCGCATCTACGACACCGTGCGGGATGCGGACGGCAAGGAAAAGCGCGTCCTCAATTCAAAGGAAACCACCCTCGCCCAGCAGAAGCAGCAGGCTGTCAAGGATGCTTTCCGCGATTGGCTCTGGCAGGACCCGACCCGGCGACAGGAGCTGTGCGCCCGCTACAACGAGCTGTTCAACGCCACCCGACCCCGTGAGTACGACGGGTCCCATATCCGTTTCAGCGGCATGAACCCGGAGATCACCCTGCGCAGGCACCAACGGGACGCCATCGCCCACATCCTCTACGGCGGCAACTGCCTGCTGGCCCACGAGGTGGGGGCAGGGAAGACGTTCGAGATGGTGGCCGCCTGCATGGAATCCAAACGGCTGGGCCTTTGCAGCAAGGCCCTGTTCGCCGTGCCCAATCACCTGACCGAGCAATGGGCCTCGGAGTTCCTGCGCCTATACCCCTCGGCCAACCTGCTGGTCGCCTCCAAAAAGGACTTTGAAACCAAAAACCGCAAGAAGTTCTGTGCCCGCATCGCCACCGGCGACTATGACGCCATTATTATCGGCCACTCGCAGTTTGAGAAGATCCCCATCAGCCAGGAGCGTCAGGAGCGTCTGCTTCAGGAGCAGATCGACGAGATCGAAGAGGGCGTTGAGAAGCTCAGAGCCTCCCATGCCGAGCGGTTCACCATCAAGCAGCTGGAGCGCATGAAAAAGCAGCTGGAAACCAAGCTGCAAAAGCTCACTTCCGCCACGCGCAAGGACGATGTTGTCACCTTCGAGCAGCTCGGCGTGGACCGGCTGTATGTGGACGAGGCGCATAACTACAAGAATCTTTTTCTGTACACGAAGATGCGCAACGTGGCGGGCCTCTCCACCACGGACGCGCAGAAGTCCAGCGACATGTATCTCAAGTGCCGCTATATGGACGAGCTGACCGGCGGCCGCGGCATCGTGTTTGCCACGGGTACTCCCGTGTCCAACTCCATGACGGAGCTGTATACCATGATGCGCTATCTCCAGCACGACCTGCTCGCCTCCAGAGGCTTTTCCCACTTCGATTGCTGGGCCTCCACCTTTGGGGAAACGGTCACGGCCATTGAGCTGGCCCCGGAGGGGACGGGCTACCGCGCACGCACGCGCTTTGCCAGGTTCTTCAACCTACCGGAGCTGATGGCCATGTTCAGGGAGGCGGCGGATATCAAGACCGCCGACCAGCTGCACCTGCCCACCCCGGAGGCGGTGTATCACAACGTGGTGGCCAAGCCCACGGAAATGCAGAAGGATATGGTTGAGGCGCTGTCCAAACGGGCGGCGGAAGTGCATGCCGGGGTGGTCAACCCCAAAGAGGACAACATGCTCAAGATCACCTCGGACGGTCGGAAGCTGGGGCTGGACCAGCGGATCATTAACCCCATGCTGCCCGATGAACCCGGCAGCAAGGTCAACCAGTGCGTGGAAAACATCCTGCGCATCTGGCGGGAGGGCGAAAGCGGCAAGCTGACCCAGCTCGTCTTTTCGGACCTCTCCACGCCGGGCGGCGAGGGCTTTACCGTCTATGAGGACATCCGCCGGAAGCTGATCGCGGCAGGCGTACCCGAAGGGGAGATCGCCTTCATCCACGACGCGAACACCGAGGTCAAAAAGAAGGAGCTGTTCGCCAAAGTGCGTGCCGGTCAGGTACGGGTGCTGATGGGCAGCACCCAGAAGATGGGGGCCGGAACCAACGTGCAGGACCGGCTGGCCGCGCTTCACGATCTGGACTGCCCCTGGCGGCCCGGCGATCTGGAGCAGCGCAAGGGCCGCATCGTGCGGCAGGGAAACCGAAACGACACGGTGCACATCTACCGCTATGTGACGGAAAACACCTTCGACGCCTACCTGTGGCAGACCATTGAGAACAAGCAGAAATTTATCAGCCAGATTATGACCAGCAAAAGTCCTGTACGCTCCTGCGAGGATGTGGATGAGACGGCGCTGTCCTACGCGGAGATCAAGGCGCTGTGTGCGGGAAACCCGCTGATAAAAGAGAAGATGGACCTGGATATCGAGGTGGCCCGGCTCCGGCTGCTCAAGGCCAACCATCAGAGTCAGCGGTTTCAGATGGAGGACCGGCTGCTGAAATACTTCCCTGTCGAGCTGGAAAAGTGCCGGGCGCAGGTCGGAGGCTTTGAAGCTGATCTGAAAACGCGAAACAGTCATCCCCTGCCCTCGGAGGGATTTGTGGGCATGGAGGTGCTGGGACGCGCCTTTTCAGACAAGGAAGATGCGGGCAAGGCGATTCTGGAAGCGGTCAAGACCGTGGTGGATATGAAAAGCGTGCGGATCGGGCATTACCGGGGATTTGAAATGAGTCTGGAACTAAGCGCTTTCGGACGGGAGTACATCCTGACGCTCCGGGGCAGCATGGCGCATTTCACGACGCTGGGCAGCGACCCGCGCGGGAATATCCAGCGCATCGACAACACGCTCGGCTCCATGGAAAGCCGGCTGAAAACGGTCCAGGACCAGATCGCCACGCTGCAAAAGGAGCAGGAGGCGGCCAAAGAGGAGATCGCAAAGCCCTTTGCGCAGGAGGACGAACTGCGGGAGAAAAGCGCGCGGCTGATCGAGCTGGACACGCTGCTGGACATTGGCAAGGGCAGCCCGGAGGTCATGCCGGAGGGCGGCGAGCCGGAAGCGATGGAGGCGGCGGTGCCGGACGCAGCGCAAGGCACACGGGAGCCGGAGAGAAAGGAGCGAAGCCGTGAGGAGGTCCGATAGCCCAAGATACGCGGGCGAAGTGAGGCGCATCAACCTCATGTTCTGGGTCACGCCCCATGAAAACGAGCTGATCCGGCACAGAATGGCGCAGGCGGGTACGGCGAATCTGAGCGCCTACCTGCGCAAGATGGCCATTGACGGACTGATTGTCCATCTGGAGCTGCCGGAGCTGAATGAGATGATCTCGCTGCTTCGCCGCTGCGCGGGCAGCCTTAACCAGATGGCTAAGCGCATGAACGAAACCGGGCGCGTTTATGAGGTGGACCTGCGGGAAGCGATGGAACAGCAGGAACGGCTATGGACGATGGCCAACGCGCTTCTGACCAAGCTGGCGGGGATTCGGTAGGGGCGGCCTGCGGGCCGC
>OKRW01003032.1_pt1 | contig 11290 bp, 9 predicted proteins | sample 1601151 | NCBI WGS metagenome assembly OKRW01 (sample SAMEA3541471, study PRJEB24748) | human gut metagenome | biome: human gut; feature: human-associated habitat; material: faeces | place: China | collected 2012 | reverse complement strand
TAGACGATGTCCAGCAATTCGATAAAGTCCCGGATCACCTCACGGGGCGTGATGTGGGAGTCTGCGCCGATGCGTCCGAATTCGATCTGCAGGAACTGGATGCGTTCTTCCTGGGTCAGCGTCGGCGTATAGCCGAACAGCTGGGCATGGATATCCGTCAGCTTTTCGGTCAGCACCAGCAGTTCCTCGTTGGTCAGCGCCGTCAGATGGATCACCGGGGCAAGCATATCCTTTACGCCCTCTCGTCCGAAACGGCCTTCCGCCAGCCGGGAGCGCAGCGCCTCATAGCTGTATACGCCACGGCGTGTGTCCTCGATGCACTGGGGTGTGCCGCCCATGATGATGCCCAGATAGTGCGCCTTGCCCTGGAGCGTGTCGTTGTACATGGTGAGGATCTTCTCGTAGTTATACTGCCGGGTGATGCTGTTGGGAACCTTGTAGATGTTCACCAGTTCGTCGATCAGCACCAGCATACCGCTGTAGCCCGCCTTTTTCAGGAACATGGCAAACAGTTTGATATACTCGTACCAGTCGTCGTCACTGATAATGATATTCACGCCCAGTTCCGACTTCGCCTCGGTCTTGGTGGTGTATTCGCCCCGGAACCACTTGACGACCTTTGCCTTGCTTTCGTCGTCGCCGTCCCAGTAGGCATTATAATAGAGTGTCAGCAGCTTGGCAAAGTCGAATCCGTGTACCATTTCATGGAGCGTGCCGATGACCTCGTAGATCTTTCGCTCCACAGCTTTCCGGAACAGGGGATCGTCTGCGGAAAGCCCGGACTCCGCTGCGGTCTCGCTCTGTACGCTGCTGATCCAGCGGTCGAGGATCAGCGTCAGTGCGCCGCCGTCCGGACGGGTCTTGGTGGACATATTCCGGATCAGTTCCTTATAGGTCGCCAGTCCCTGTCCCTTCGTTCCCTGGAGCCGCCGCTCCGGGGAAAGGTCGGCATCCACTACCACGAAGTTCCGGTCCATCACATAGCTGCGGATGGTCTGGAGCAGAAAGCTTTTGCCGCTGCCGTATTTGCCCACGATAAACCGGAACGATGCGCCGCCGTCTGCGATAATTTCAACGTCGTGGAGCAGGGCGTTGATCTCCTGTTCTCTGCCTACGGTAATATAGGGCAGTCCGATGCGGGGAACTACGCCGCCTTTCAGCGAATTGATGACCGCAGATGCGATTCGTTTTGGTATTTTCATAGTGATCGTTCCTTTCTATGCGGTTTCAGACAGACGTTTCCAGCAATGCTGCAACGTCTTCGGCGTAATCCTCGATCAGTTCCGGCGTGTCACCGTCAAAGAGGATCACCGTGTCGCCGAAATCATCGAACAAAGTCTCGTTGATGTGGTCTACCAGGACGGACAGCATCACATTGCGCTGCCGGAGCAGGTCGGCGTAGGGTGTCCCGTCCAGGAGACAGCGCAGGAATGCAGTCTCAGTCTCGCTGAGCCGGCTGTCCTGAGCCGGCGTGTGTTCCGACTCTGGCGCAGGGGTCGGTGCGGCAATAACGGGCGGTTCGGGTTCCTGGGTCACATCTTCATCCACCAGCAGCTTGTCCCGTGTGGTATCTGCCGCCTGGCGGATGTTTTGCAGCCGGGAAAGGTCGAACTGTATCGGCTTGGGTTTCGGCGCTGCTGCTCTCCGGCGCTCTTCCAGAAATTCCGCCAGCGCCTTGTCCAGTGCCTGCTGGATATACTTGGGCAGTTCTGTCTCTTTCAGCGGATGCCCGTAGTCCGTCAGAATGCGCAGCTTTTGGTCGATGGTTTTCAGAAACAGCCCCAGGCGTTTGCTGCCCTTGCTGTAGTCGAAATAGGTCTCACACGTCCACTCACCGTTCCGGCAGTGATAGGCGTGGCAGGGGCTGAGAACAAAGTCGCAGTTCTTGTGCGGGTCTTGTTCGAAAAATACGGCGTTGGTGAACATATGATAGGGCAGTTCGCTCTGCCTGCCGAAGAGATATTCCAGGAAGGAAGTCTTTTTGTGTTTCTCGAAGTAGACGCACAGGGCGTGGAAACAGAAAACAGCCCCTTGTTCCATCAGCCGGGTCTCGTCCCGGTAGAATCGGGAACGGACAATGCTTTGCCCGGACAGGGCAGACAGCGCAGAAAAGATCTCCTCCTTGCTGTGTTCGGACTCGTCCAGCAGTACGGGGAAGTAAGTGTCAAACGCCGTGCCGTGACCGGCGTCGAATTCTTCCAGCAGTGCGGCGTCCATGCCGTAGTAGATCACATAGTCGTGCATCCAGCTGGAAAAATAGCACAAGCCGTTGTGCGGATCGACCTTTCCGTAGTCGTAGTAGAACTGCCGCAGCATCTGAAAGCCGGTCTCCGGGTCGGGTACGCCGATCTGGTTCAGCAGTTCAAAGCAGTACACCTCAGCGTAGGAAAGGGGAATGTGTTCCACAATGCCCCGGCGTACCTTTGTCCGCCAGGTGAAATAGGTGCGCAGCTGGCGGTCGCTCATGTCCCGGTAGGTGGGGTAGTAGGAGAAGAAATCTGCGCTTTCGGGTGCGTTGTCGGTGAAGTCCTCCAGCAGCTTTGCCTGTCGCAGAAACAATTCGTTGTAGGAATAGTGATACTGGTTCGGACGCTGCGCCAGCTTTTTGGCATCTGCCAGCGGTTTGGGCAGGCGGCGTGCCATCTGCGCCGCCGTCCGCAGGATGGGTTCGTCGTGATATTCGCTCTGTATCTTCGATGCCACATTTTTCAGTTTGGGGTTGTCCAGGATCTCTGCAATCAGATCCATGATATCCGGCATAGCGCCGCCTCCTTCCGCACAAAATACTCTTTCTTCAATATACCATATTTTATCGGAAAAGTCAAACCACAGCGAAGAAAAAGAGCAGACACCGCACGAAACGGCATCTGCTCTAAAGGCAATACCGTACAAAGCCCGCCTGACGGCTTTGCACGCAATCTGCTTGCTGATTTTCCGCCATATTGCCCAGAAATCCCTTGCCAGACGACTGCGTTCGAGGCAGGATTCTGCCCGAGAACAAAGGAGTGTCGCACTAGGATTGATTGCGACCACAAAGTCTGCCTGCGGAATTTCTATGCAATCTGTCGAAAAATCCGACTGCGCATCTTACGCACAAGCTTTGTGCGGTATTGCCTTTCCAAATATTTTGGTTTAGTCTGCGCTCGGAATGGAGTTGATGATGTGTACCAGGAACTTCAGCAGTACCACAGCATCGTTTGCGCCGACCTCGTTGCTGCCGTCGCAGTCTGCGTTCCGCTTTGCGGTGTCATCCAGTGCCACTGCGCCTGCGACTGCCTTGTTCAGCAGGACAGCGTCTGTGATATCCACTCTGCCGTCCAGGTTGACGTCACCGTAGAGGACATCGCCCATCACGCCGGTGGAAGAGGTTGTCGTGGTTGTGGTTGTAGTGACGGATGAAGTTTCTGTTGTGTTCTCATGATCTTCAACAGTAACCTTGAAAGAAACCTCGGCAAAGGACAACCGATAGTTCAAGATCAAATCCGAGCTTGCTTTCACACGAATGGTATATGTGCCCGGCTTGGAACTGTCAAATTCCGAAGTGTCTATGGTAAATTTATCCGGATAATCGGCAGGCGATACCTTGTCATAGATCACATCACAGCTGTCTTTTCCGTAATAGTACTTCAGGGAAATTCGCAGTCCGGTGAGATCCAGATCCTCCCCAACACGATAGGTCAGCTTCTCCGGCTCGTCATCCAGCAGAAGTGCGCCCTCGGATTCATAGATAATATCGTCTGAAGTGGTCGTCATTGTAGCTTTTGTTGTCGCCGTGGTAGTTGTTGTCGTCTCCGTGGTCGTCGTGGTAGACGGCTTGGTTGTGGTGGGTGTGGTAACGTCCGGCTTGGTGCCGTCCGGCTCTACGCCCCAGATCAGTGTGTCGCCGTCATACATGGTGATATGGTCGGTCGCCACCATTGCATCTTCGCCGCCCTGTTCCAGACCGGCATAAGAATAGTCGTTTGTGGGATCCCATACGCCCTGGATGTTGTCCGGGATGGAGATGCGGAACTGGCATTCGCTGCGGTGTTCCGACTGACCGGTAGGCATCACTACGCTGCCGTCCGCAAAGGACAGCTTGACATAATAGATGTTGCCGTCATACTGGATCGGGTCAGAAATGGAGATCTTGCCCTTGTCGCCGCTGTGCTGGTCATAGCCAACCTTGACAGAGACGTCATTGATGGAATAGCCTGCGTCTACCAGTTCGCTGATGTCGAAATAGTAGTTGTAGGACAGGTTCTTGATGGTTCTTGCCGGCCATGCGCTGTGGTTCATGGCGAATACTTTCAGCTCGGTATAGCTGGATGCGGACTGGTTGATGGATGCCTTCATGAAGAATTCATCCCACTTCGGTGTTTCCGTCGGCGGGAAGTCCGGGTCGGATGTGCCGCCGTATTTGTCTACCATAGCGCACAGCGCTGCGGTGTAGCCTGCGTTGTAGTCGATGGCAACTTCGGTATACTGATAGTCGCCGATCTTGTCGGAATAGCCGTCCTTCTGATCCGGGCCGCCCACCAGAGCGCCGTACAGAATGTGTGCATGAGGCTTTGCATCCTCGCCCTCGGTCTGACCGATGTTGCTCCACTTGTCGTTCCATGCGCCGCTGGAGGTTCTGTGATGCCATGCCTGGGGATAATCCTCACCCATGCCGACCACATAACTGAAATTCTTGGAGTTGTCGCCGAAGCAGTAGTTCATGACCTTGTCGGCGAACTTGGTGTACTTTTCAGCCTTAGCGGTGTCATCCTGATACAGCTGATCCACTGCCACATATGCCAGGAAAGCGGTGGTGGTGGCGTGGCGGAGCGAACCCCACTGGAACAGCCACGGCAGACCGTCCGGCGTATAGGTGATCTGCTTGCCGCCGTAACCGGTGGTCCAGTATTCCAGATGCTTGGTGAACTGATCCTTCCACTGGGATTCCCCGGTGTTGATGGCATACAGCAGCATACCGCCCTGCATCACATCGTCCCAGCACATACCCCAGGTGTACTTCATTTCGCTGGACTGCTCTTCCTTGCCCAGGTTCGGGATATAGTCGGTCTTGCAGAGATCCAGGTACTTCTGCTCGCCGGTTGCCATATACAGCCAGTTTGCAGCATAGAACAGGTCATCGTAGAATGTGGTGATCTTGTAGTAGGACTGTTCCTCCGGGTCGTCGCCGATGGAACGCAGCTTGTCGGCACGGTCGAACAGGTCAACGGCGTGTTCCAGGTATTCCTTTGCCTTTTCCGGCTGGGAATCCTTGAAATTCAGATAGCCGGTGGCAAGCGCAGCCGCCATGTCTGCCTCGATGCAGCTGTCCTCACAGGTGTAGTACGGGCGCTGGGTCTCGCCCTTCATCAGCTCGTACTTATCCATATACACTTCCGCAGAACCCCACCAGACGTGGTCGAAGGAACCTTCGCCGATCATGTATACGATGTTGTCGCCCTGGTCGCAGCCCACCAGATAATCCAGCGCAAACTGGAGGTTGTTCTCGTACATGGTGCGCTGACCAGCCTTGTCTACGCCGTCGCCGTAGTTCAGCAGACCCCAGCCCAGGAGCGCTGCGGAATACGCATTGGTCAGCGTAAACTTCAGATGGTCGCCGGCGTCGAACCAGCCGCCCGGCACATAGTCGTTTGTCATACAGTCAGAGCGCCAGCTGACCTCGTTCCAGTCCGGCTTGACGCCGCTCTGCTGTACCTCGTAGAAAAACATCGACTTCTGGAGTGCTTCTCCGTAATTGTATTTGCTGTTGCTGTCCGCAGCAGTGACCACGGCGCCAGGAACAGCGGATGCGACCCCGGTAAACGCCAGCACAGCGGCGGAAATCCCGGCAATCCACTTCTTCATAGACAATCATCCTTCCTTTCCAAAAATACTGGTACGCTTTGTACACGAGAAATTGTCCAATTATTTTTATTGTATCATATCTTACATGGGATGTCAAGATTTTTTGTGTAACTTGTCAAAACTACCGCCGAAAAAAGCTGTCGAAGAATCAAACACGCATTTTGCGAATAAGCTTTGTGCTGCTGTAATTCTTTTATTCTGTATAGCTAAGAATTTTTGATGATAGGATGCTGTTAAAGTGAGAAGTGTTTCCGTTTTTTATTTGGGTATAATCCTTATCCTCATACACATACAAGTGCAATGTGATTTCACCGTCGATTTGTTTTAGATGGCTTTTTAAGTCATTAAATTCCTCTGATAGATTTTCATGCTGCATATATTCTGATTTTGAAATCAACAAATTAAAACAAGCAGATAATTTCCTGTTTTTCGAAGTTAATGAAATAAACGTATCCGCAGTGAGGTCTGTAGCATATTCTGACGGAAAGCATACTTCTGTGCAGCTATATTCTATGATATAATCATCTAAACCGGCTTGTAAGATATACGGATCTATCCACTGAATCATTTTATCCTTCATCAATTTTCCGTAATAAGATTCGTTTTTTACATATAATTCTATTTCTTTATTGACTCGTTTTCCGTATACCTCTGCGCTACATTCCGTGTAGTACTCGCCGTCTGTAATGCTGACAGTCAAATTATAATATTGTTCTGCTGACGAATCTGGTCCTAAAAAAACGCCTCCGGCAATAGCTTGATGGGTAACCGCAGCCTGTACGTCATATTTCTCTTCAAAATATGCTTTTACAACATCCTCTGCATTTCCCTCAAGTTGTTTCAGTTCAGTTTCAGAGATATGCGAGGTATCTTTACGTATGTTTTCATGAAAGCAACCGGTAAAACTAGCCATGCAGATTGCAATAAGTGCAGAAGTCAACAATATGTTGCATAAAAAAGTCCGTTTCATAGTATCCCCTTTATATGATATTTCATGTTTAAGACGACATCGTACAAAGTCAGCCTGTCAGACTTGTGTAGTGTTGTCTTTATTGTATCATGCTTTGTATCAAACGTCAATTTTTGATATTGCCTGCAAAAATCATTGCAAAAAAAGAGCAGCATTCCTGCTGCTCTACTGCAATTCCTGTTCCAGCGTGTCGAAATACTCTGTCTGAAAAAACTCACCCAGGGTGATATCCAGTCCGTCGCAGATCTTTTTAATGGTAGATATGGTGGGGCTGTTGTTGGGGCGTGCGAAAATATTATGCACGGTAGACTGGGTCATTCCGCAGAGCATGGACAAGTGGTTCAGCGTTATATTCCGTTCCCGGCAGAGTTCCCGGATACGCTGTTGGATCGCTTCCGTTAACGTCATGTATTGAATCTCCTAGTAACGATGTGGAAAGAAAATCGCTGAAACCGGCGCTTACGGCACTTTCCAGCGAATCCCTCATTGTTCATTATAAGAAATCTGGCGTATGAAAGGTTAACTCAGCTGAGTTGACAAAAAGGGAATTTTGTGGTATAGTTAAATGGAAACTGTTATTCACGGCTTGACAGATGCAGACCTGTTCTGAAAAAACGGGTGCAAATCGACAGAAGGGGAGTGCTGCGATGACCTGTACCATTACATCACGTGGATTTGAATTGCTGCTGGCACTGCAGATCGCTCCGCCGGAGCGCTTTCCGAAAAATGCGCTGTCCATTCTCAAGTGCAATCTGCTGGAGATCCTCTGCGCCCTGGTGGAAAAGGGATATACAGACTTCTATGTCAACGGCGCATACGGTATCCCGTTCTGGTCGGCGGAGATGATCTGTGCGCTGAAACTCTACCATCCGGCGCTGCGCCTGCATCTGGTGCAGCCCTATCCGGAACACAACGCCGGGTGGAAACCGGAACTCCGGGAACGTTTTCAACAGATTCTGGAAAAGGCGGACGAAGTCTTTTGCGCCGAGCCGGAGGAAACGGCGGACTGCTATGAGGCGGCAGACCGCATCATGTGCAGCGCCAGCGATCTGCTTGTGATATTCGGGACGAGAAGTGCAAACCGGAGCATGGTCTCCTATGCCGGGATGCAGGACGTGCTGGTGTTTTCGCTGAAATGGGAGAACCTTTTGATTCCGTAATGAAAAAAGCTGCCGCAGAAATACGGCAGCTTTTTTGCGTCTGGGTCAGCCCTGCATGGACTGGAACTTTTTCTTGACCGCCTGGATCTTTGTCATCTCGGCACGGTCGGTGGGATACCAGCCCTTTGCAGCCATCTGGTCATACAGCGTATCCTGCATGGCGAGAGAGTCGCTCAGCGCATGGCTGAACGCCTGGTGTACGTTGCTGGTGCAGGATTCGATGGTGCCGTGCATATACAGGTCACACACGCCCTTTTCCAGCAGCAGAATGTTTTCCATTACGTTTTTGTCGTCCATTTTTGTTTCCTCCATTTTATGGGAACACACGCTACAGCAGTCCGTAGAATGTCCGGAACAGCTGGCGGTGTTTTTCTGCCATCTGCATCACGCACTGTTTCAGCGTTTCGTCCTGGATCTGCTGCGCAGCCTCATTGCACTTGGTCTGAAAATACTTTTCATGTCCCAGTGCATCCTCCACGTATAGCAATTCTTTGCTTGTCATTTTGCATCACCTCCCAACGTATTGTGTGCCGCCGAAAAGATTTTATACAGGATTCAGAGCCTGCCTTCCACGAAATCTACACCATTTCCACAATCTCGTGAAAAACCGCCCATAGAATTCGATTGCATTCCCAAAGAAAATATGTTATAATATTCCTTGCAATTCAGAGAGGAGCGATCCCATGCACATTTTACATACAACACCAAAAACGGATGGTTTTTCCATGCCGGCGGAATTTGAACGGCACGCAGGCTGTCTGCTCATCTGGCCCGAACGGGGCGACTCTTGGCGCAGCGGCGGCTGGCCGGCACGAAAGGCATTCGTGGCGGTGGCGTCTGCCATTGCACAGTCAGAGACCGTCACCATGCTGGTCTCTCCGGCACAGTACGAGACGGCACGTGCCATGCTGCCGCCGGAGATCCGTCTGGTGGAAATGGAGACGGACGACTCCTGGGCGAGAGATGTCTGTCCCACCTTTGTCCGCAGCGCTGCCGGAGGCATTCGTGGCATCGACTGGGGTTTCAACGCCTGGGGCGGTCTGGAGGACGGGCTGTATTTTCCGTGGGACAAGGACAACCATGTGGCACGGAAGGTCTGCGACTTGTTCTGGACGGACACCTACGACAGCCGGGACTTTATCCTGGAAGGCGGCAGCATCCACAGCGACGGCGAGGGAACTATCCTCACCACGGAAAGCTGCCTGTGCAGCGCCGGACGCAATCCGCAGATGACAAAGGCGGAGATCACCGAAAAACTCTGCGTCATGCTGGGTGCGGAAAAGGTGCTGTGGCTGCCCAGAGGCATCTACGGAGATGAGACCAACGAACACGTGGACAACGTCTGTGCGTTCACTGCGCCCGGCAAGGTGGTTCTGGCGTGGACGGACAACGAAAACGACCCGCAGTATGCCGAGCGCGAGAACCTTGTCGAGTGGGAAGACCAGATCTTCGGCGAGATGAAGGGCATCGGCATCACGAACCGCTTCAAGAACAACCCCTCGCAGATCGTGGCGTCCGCGCCGTGCTTCGGCGAGCACAACCGCGAGGTGCTGCAGGAGTTCGGATACACCGACAAGGAGATTGACGACCTCTACAAGAAGGGCGAGATCGTGACGTGGACGCCGGCGGACACCGCCCGCATCCGTCACCTGCCCGATTGGGGCTTCTTCTGGGATACCGAGCGCCAGTGTGAGCGCATCGGCATGGAGTGGCCGCTCAAGGACGAGTGATCCCAACATACCGGACGGGCTGCGGCCCACACAGTCCGTCCGCCGCATTCTATATCAGCAAAGGAGAAACAAATGGGTAGACTTGATGGAAAAGTCTGTTTCGTCACCGGCGCCGGTTCCGGCATTGGCGCCAAGACGGCCGAGCTCTTCGCACACGAGGGCGCAAGCGTCATCATGGCGGATATGCATGAGGAAAACCTCAGCAAGGTCGCAGCCGACATTCAGGCAGCGGGCGGCGAGGTCATGACGACTGTCGTCAACATCACCGACAATGACGCTGTGAAGGCGGCGTTTGCGGCCGGTGTGGAAAAGTACGGCAAGATCGACGCGCTGGCCAATATCGCAGGCGTGCTCGATGTCGCCATGCGGCCGATCGACGATTTTCTTACCAGCGATCTCGACACGACCCTGACCGTGAACGTCAAGGGCACGATGTACGTTACCCGCGCGGCTGTCAAGCAGTTCATCGCGCAGGGCTACGGCACGATCGCGACCGTCGCCTCCGTTGGCGGCGTGAACGGCAACGGCAGCGCAGCCTACACGGTCTCGAAGGGCGCGGAGGTCGCGCTGACCAAGCACATCGCGCTGCGCTTTGCCAACGGCGAACAGAAGATCCGCGCCAACTGCGTGTGCCCCGGCACGGTCATGACCCCCATGACCACGCGCGCCATGAAGGCCAGAGGCAAGTACACGAAGGCCGCCAAGGCCATGCAGGCCTCCACCGCAAAGCACTCCACGCTCGACGTGGGCACGTGCTCGGATCTCGACATCGCCAAGATCCTGCTGTTTTTGTGCAGCGACGATTCTGCGCCGCTCAACGGTCAGGCGCTCGTTGCCGATTACGGCGCAAACCTCTGATACGCTGCGCCGGTGCGCGCACACCGGCGCAAAGCTGCAAAACCGCGCACACAAAATGAAAGGGAGTGTACTGTTATGAGTAACCGTTTGGAAGGAAAAGTCGCGCTGGTCACGGCGTGCACCCGCGGCATCGGCCGCGCGATCGCAGACCTGTTCGTCGATGAGGGCGCGAAGGTCTACTATGCCTGCCGCAACATGGAGACCGGCAAGGCTGCCGTTGAGGCTGCCAGAGCCCGCGGCGGTCAGGCCGAGCTTGTCTACTTTGAGGCACACGACCCCGCCACGCACAGAAGCATGATCGACGAGTGCATCGCCAAGGAAGGCCGCCTCGACGTGCTGGTCAACAACTTCGGCGAATCTAACCCCCGCAAGGACCTCGACATCACAAAGTGCACCTACAAGGAGTTTGAAAAGACCGTCTGCGTGGATCTCTCGACCGTGTTCAATGCCTGCCAGCAGGCGCTCAACAAGGCGATGCTTAAGCAGCATTCCGGCAGCATCATCAACATCGGCTCCGTCGCTGCTGTGTGCCCCGACCGCACGCAGGTCGGCTATGGTGTCGCCAAGTCCGGCATCAACCACCTCAGCCGCCAGATGGCGCGTCAGGTCGCGCACGCGGGTGTGCGCGTTAACGTCCTCAACCCCGGCATCATCGCCACGGAGGCCGTTGCCAAGCACCTCACGCCCGAGACCCAGTCGCGCTATACGACCAACTGCATGATCAAGCACCT
>OKRW01003029.1_pt1 | contig 11298 bp, 9 predicted proteins | sample 1601151 | NCBI WGS metagenome assembly OKRW01 (sample SAMEA3541471, study PRJEB24748) | human gut metagenome | biome: human gut; feature: human-associated habitat; material: faeces | place: China | collected 2012 | reverse complement strand
GCTTGACTGCTATCTCACACCCTTCGCCCGCCAAAAACGTTTAGGACACTATTGGATTCACCCCGATTACTCTGATTCACTTCGACAACTCCGATTCACCCCGATAGCTAATCTCTATCACCGCCACGTGGGAAATCGAAAATCCCTGCGTGGATATGAAATATTCTCCACGTAGGGACGAAATGCTCCCCACGTAGGGGCGAAATGAAACTTCGGAGGAAATGTTTTGCTCCTACGTGGAAAATGAAAAATAGCCACGTGGGGATTTGATATTTTCCACGTGGCTGTCCTGTTTTATAGCCTATGTTGACAAGAGTCGGGTGGCTTAGATCTTTGCCAGCTCCTCAAAAGAGTAATCAGCTCGAGATGAGCGCTCACCTCTAGCTAGAAGCCACGCACCTCGGAGACGAGTCGGGAGACCTGCGCTTTGAGTTCGTCGAGAAACTGCCCTGGGTCGTACTCCCGACTCTCGATCTGTCGTAGCTTGAGCTCCCATCGGCCTGTCAGCTCGGCGCTCTTGAGCAACGGATCTTGTATCGACTCGATCAGCTGTATGCCGTCTGGTGTGGCTCGTAGCGACTTGCCCTCACGAACTATGTAGCCCCGCTTGAAGAGCGTCTCGATGATAGCAGCGCGTGTGGAGGGGCGACCGATGCCGTTCATCTTAAGTGCATCTCGTAGTTCCTCGTCCTCGACGCCCTTGCCCGCTGTCTCCATAGCACGCAGGAGCGTCGCCTCGGTGTAGTAGCGCGGTGGCGTAGAGGTGCTCTCACGTATCGAAGGCTCGTGAGGTCCTGACTCGCCCTCTTTGAAGGTGGGGAGTGTCTGCTCTTTGTCCTTCTCCTTATCTTTAGCACCCTCTGCGGTGTCGTCACCCTCCTTGCCACTGTCAGGCTTGAGTACCTCGCGCCACCCCTCCACGAGAATCGTCTTGCCCGAGGCACGTAGCGGGTATTCCTCGACGGTAGCACGTACGGTGGTCGTCGAGACCTTGGCGTCGGGGTAAAAAGCGGCTATGTAGCGCAGTGCCACGAGGAGGTAGATCTGCTCCTCATCAGGGGTGAGTCCGCCGCTCAGCTGTCCTGTCGGAATGATCGCATGGTGGTCGGTGATCTTCTTATTGTCAAAGACCTTCTTGCTCTTTTTCAGTGGCTTGCCACTGCTTAGTAGTGGAGCGATGAAGCCCCCGAGAGCCGTATGCCGTGCGATACCTTGGAGCGTCTCCGCCACCTTAGGGTATTGGTCTTCGGGTAGGAAGGTGGTGTCGACACGTGGGTAGGTGGTCACCTTCTTTTCGTAGAGAGACTGTATGAGTCGGAGCGTCTGCTCAGCCGTGTAGCCAAACTTCTTATTCGCCTCCACCTGTAGCGAGGTAAGGTCGAAGAGTCGTGGCGGATACTCTGTCGACTTTTTCTGCTCGACCGCCTGCACGACGAGCGGCTCCTTAGCAATCCTTTCGATCAGCTCCTCGACCTGTTGTCGCTCAGCAAAGGTCACCTCGACTTCTTGCGATGTGTCTGCCCTAAAGAGCGTCCCTCGGTAAGTGGTCTGCATCTCGTAGGTCGTGACTGGTACGAAGCTCTCAATCTCCGCTTGCCTATCAACGACCAGCGCCAGTGTCGGTGTCTGCACACGACCTACCGAGCGGACGCCTCGCTGCCGACCGCCATAGCGATCTGTGAGGGTGTAGAGACGTGTCCCATTGATCCCTAGGAGCCAGTCTCCGATAGCACGTGCCAAGCCTGCGTGGTAGAGCGTGTCTAGCTCTTTGCTGGGGCGCAAATTGGCAAAGCCCTCGCGGATCGATTGGTCCGTCAGCGAGGAGATCCAGAGACGCTCCACGGGACAGGTGCAACCCGCTAGTTGGAGTACCCAGCGCTGTATCAGTTCGCCCTCTTGGCCCGCATCGCCGCAGTTGATCACTCGCTCAGCTTGCGAGACCAGCCCTTGGATAATGGCAAACTGCCGCTCGATATGCTCCTCCTTGATCAGCTTGATGCCGAAGCGCTCTGGGATCATCGGTAGCGAAGCAAGTCGCCACCCCTGCCAACTGGTCTGGTAGTCCTCTGGCTCCTTGAGCGTGCAGAGGTGACCATAGGTCCAGGTGACGGCATAGCCATTGCCCTCGATATAGCCTGAGCGAGCCGTAGTGGCTCCGAGTATCTTGGCTATGTCACGTGCTACGGACGGTTTCTCAGCGATGCAGACGATCATAGCGAGTCACCTACTCATTAGTCGTACCAGCTCCCGTCTGCATCAGGTAAGCCTTGATAAAAGCATCTAGATCGCCATCCATCACCCCGTTAACGTCGGAAGTCTGATAGTTCGTACGGTGATCCTTGACACGACGATCATCGAAGACGTAGCTACGTATCTGAGAGCCCCACTCAATCTTCTTCTTATTCGCCTCGACCTCGCTCTGGGCAGCACGACGACGCTCCAGCTCCTTGTCGTAGAGCTGTGAGCGCAGGAGGCGCAGGGCGTTCTCACGATTGTCCATCTGGGAGCGCGTCTCAGTGTTTTCGATCACGATCTCCTCAGTCTCTCCTGTGTCGGGGTCGGTGTATAGGTAGTGCAGGCGTACGCCTGTCTCCACCTTGTTGACATTCTGCCCACCAGCTCCACTCGAGCGGAAGGTATCCCACGAGAGCAAGCCAGGATTCACCTCCACCTCAATCGAGTCATCCACGAGGGGTACGACGAAGACCGAGGCAAACGAAGTCATTCGCTTGCCCTGTGCATTATAGGGGGAGACACGTACGAGACGGTGCACACCGTTTTCACTCTTGAGGAAGCCGTAAGCCAGCTCGCCCTCGATCTGCATGGTGACCGTCTTGATACCAGCATCGTCTCCGTCCTGCCAATTGGTGATAGTCACCTTGTAGCCCGACCGCTCTGCCCAGCGCTGGTACATACGCACCAGCATAGAGGCCCAGTCCTGGCTCTCGGTGCCACCAGCACCTGCATTGATCTTGAGTACAGCGCCTAGGCGATCCTCCTCAGCGCTCAGCATATTGCGTAGCTCGAGGTCTTCGACTAGCTTGATGGCACGCGCATAGGCATCGTCCACATCTTGCTCTTCGACCGCCTCCTCTTTGTAAAAGTCGTACGCTAGAGCCACTTCTTGCGCTGCTGCATCGACTGCTTCAAAAGCCTCGATCCATGAGCGTATCTCGCCCACACGTCGCATCTGCTGCTGGGCTCGTGGCACATCATCCCAAAAGTCTGGAGCTTGTGTCCGGAGCTCCTCTTCTTCTAGTTGGACACGTCGCTGGTCGATGTCAAAGATACCTCCCCAGCGCCTTCGTGCGCTCCAACAGCTCTGCTAGTTGGTCCTGTGTTATCATAATATATTCTGTTATTTAGAGAGCGTATGCCACGATGGTGTGGCGTGCGCTCTTTATTTATTGTGTGAAATGGGAGGTCAAAGGTACAGTTTTTCGATCAGCTCGGCATACTGCTCGAGGATCGCTTTGCGCTTCAGCTTAAGCGTCGGAGTAAGTGTACCCGCCTCGATAGAGAATGGCTCGGCAAGCAATGCGATGCGCTTGACCTTCTCAAAGCCAGCCAAGTGAGCCTGCAGAGGCTCTATGTGACTCAGGAGCATATCGCACACCTCGCTACGCTGCGCCAGATCCTCCGTGGGGAGATCGGCTAGTGCCTCTTGACCACGCTCACGGAGCCGACGACGTAGCTGCTCATAGTTGGGATAGATCAGTGCTGCGACAAACTTGCGCTCGTCGGCCACTACAGCACACTGCTCGATGAGTGGACTACTGCTCAGGAGGGACTCTATCTGCTGCGGAGCGATGTACTTACCATTGCTCGTCTTGTATAGCTCTTTGATCCGCTCGGTGAAGAAGAGCGTGCTCCCCTCGAGCCGTCCAGCATCGCCCGTGCGGAACCACCCATCATCGGTAAAGGCAGTTGCATTTGCCTCCTCATTGTGGTAGTAGCCTGGTGTGATGGTGTCGCCACGTAGCTGTATCTCCTGTGTCTCGGGATCTATGCGTACCTCTACGCCTGGTAGCACCTCGCCTACGGAGCCTATGACATAGCGCCCTGGTAGGTAGCAGGAGACGGTCGCCGAGGACTCGGAGAGCCCATAGCCGACGACGATGTTAAAGCCAGCCGACTGCAAGAACTCGTTGATCTCATCTGAGAGTGGAGCACCTGCTGTCGGGAAAAAGCGCCCGCGCTCTAGTCCTAGGACACGCTTGAGGATATAGAATACGGTATAGCGGTAGACCGCATTGGATATGCGTAACCCCCAAGGAGCTTTACGACCATGGATGCGGTAGTCTATATGGTACTTATGTCCCACACGCAGCGCCTTCTGATAGATACGCTGCATCATAGGCTTCGAGCGCTCGATGTGCTCCTGCACGCCTTGGTAGACCTTCTCCCAGTATCGTGGCACATTGCACATCACCGTGGGGCGTATCTGCGGCATCAGCTCCATAATGCGCTTCGGATTGGTCACGACGACCACTTTGATAGCTGTGGCAAAGCAAAAGTAGACCCAAAGCTTCTCGAAGACATGGCTCAACGGGAGGAAGTTGACCGATACATCGTGATCGTTTAATGTCGGGAAGAGCTGCTGGTGTCGCTCCACCTGAGTCAAGATCATACGATGGGTGATCTGTACGCCCTTTGGGGTGCCTGTGGTGCCTGAGGTGTAGATGATGACAGCGATCTCATCTGCCGTGCCAGCACCTAGCTGTGTCCGCACCTCCGTCTCGTAGGGCATTGCATCGCCCATCGAGAGGAAGGTCTCAAAGTACTCGCTTCGCTCGTCTGCGGGATCACGCACCACCCGCTCGTCCAGTATGACAAGCTGCTGTAGGGTGGGGTGGGTCTCTAGGAGCGGGTAGACATTGTTGTACTGAAACTGCTCCCCCACGAGGATTAGCTTGACCCCAGCATGCTCCGTGATGAAGGCTACCTGCTCAGGCGAGCAAGTGGCATAGAGCGGTACGCAGACGGCACGTATAGCCATCAGTCCCAGCTCGGTGATGATGCCCTCCATCATGTTTTGTGAGTAGAGTGCCACACGGTCGCCAGGCTGTACGCCAGCTCGTACGAGAGCCTGTGCCGCCAGCATAGTCTGCTCCGCTAGCTGCTCACCACTCCACTCGTGCCACTGCTCCTCGGGCGTTCGATCCATATAGCGTAGTAGAGTCTTGTGCCGATAAGTGGTGGTAAAGAGCTTGAGTAGGTCACTCAGATGGTTCATAGTCTAGATAGAGGCTAGAGGTTAGAAGTTAGAGATTAGAGAATCCTACCTGTCAGCGGGCATTGTGATCGATAGTCTCCTTCTCTAGTAGCTCTGTCAGATCCGTATCTCGCTCGTTGAGGAAGAGTGGATGATTGCTCTCGTAGAGCTGCTCATGGAGCGAGTGTAGGAAGATCTTCTGATCCCACGATAGATCTCGTAGGAGTATATCGCTACTCTGCTGCATGCGAGGGAGTAGCTCCTTGACCACCTCTCGCCCCTTAGGGGTGATGTTAAGGAGTAAGCTACGCCTATCTTGTAGATTGCGCGTTTGCGAGATCAGCCCCCCCTTGAGTAGACGACGGATGATCTCACTGCCGGAGGTCTTTTCGACCACATTGTAGTTGTTGAGCTCGGTCTTGGTCATCTCCCCCTTTGCCATAAGTGTGATGAGGTAAGAGTACTCATCGATGGTCTGTAAGGGGGTGTCTTTGATTGCTTTACGAACGAGGCAGCGCATATATCGGTAGACGAAGCTTATGTCACGAGCGATCATCGTATTGAGAAACGCTTGACTACGCATCCCCGTCTTAGGCTCTTCGGAGCCTTTCTGCTGCTCAAGGGACTGATCGGCAAAGCGCAAAAAGTTGCTCATCGACTGCTCAGCATTCCCACGAAACTCTTCGTACCTCTCGACTAGGTCGAGTAGCTCATGTAGTAATGGGTAACTCATCGTGCTATGTACTAAAGGCCTTTAATAGTTGCTATAACGCTCTAGTGGCACGAAGATCCACAAGAGGATGTAGATAGGGATGCCCGCAAAACCAGTTGTGAAGGTGAGCAGTAAGTAGATGAGTCGTACGATCGTCGGATCCCATCCGAAGTAGTCTGCGATGCCACCGCATACACCTCCTATCCACGCTTCGTGAGAGCGATAGAGTCTCTTGTTGTTAGCCATAGCTGTATTGGTTGGTTTTAATTGATAAGTCTGTCGTCAGTCTCTTAGGTTTGAACAACCTAAGCTACGCTGGTTCAGCTACAAATGTACGAAAAGTTCTAGACTTAGTAGACAGACGAACTATAGCGTATCTGATGGCTTGTATCTCGAGTACGACTCAATCTCCACGTGGGGATTTGCGATTTGCTACGTGAGGAGCCCCAATTTCTCCTCACGATGGCACGATGGGTTACTCAAGAGAGGTGGGGGAGCGTCAATCAAAGAGAAGCAAAAACGAACGATATCCCTCGATTAAGCCGCAAAATGACTCTCAATAAGAGCATATTGAGCGATTTTTCTCCCAAAATAGTTGCAGAGAACGAAAAAACTACTATCTTTGGAGCGTGAATAGAACTGAACGACTGACAGAGTGACTCTAGAGAGCTACTCAGCAAGCCGTCAGACCTATTCGATAGGATCTACATACAGGACAAATTTATCACTAATCATAAACAAGTTTATCTATGAACAAGACAGATTTCATCAAGACTGTTGCCGATAAGGCTCAGCTAACTCAGAAGGACACAAAGGCTGTCTATGAAGCCATGGTAGAGACCATCCACGAGGAGATGAAGAAGGGTGAGCGCCTTTCACTCGTAGGCTTTGGCTCATTCTACGTTTCTGAGCGTGCTGCTCGCAAGGGCATCAACCCTCAGACGGGCAAGTCGATCCAAATCAAGGCTAGCAAGTCTATCAAGTTTAAGCCTAGCACAGCTCTAGACATCAACAAGAAGTAAGCACTAGCTACGCACATCGATACCTTCGGGAGTGCTATCGCCCTTGCGAAGTGTATCTACAAAAAAGAGGGGTAGACTCCATGCAGAGTCTACCCCTCTCGTCATAACTATCACTCCCCTGCTATCTAGTCGCCCGTTGGAATGAATACCGAAGGATGAGTCCCAAGAGCGTCAAGCTTACGGGGAAGGCGAACCAGATACCCATCAATTGCAAGGGAGCGCCATGCAGCCCGATGTTAAAGCCGAAGAGCCACGCCATAGTTGGCGCCACAATCAGGTGACACAGAGCAGCAGCTGGTGCTAGTATCGCTACACGACTGATCCCTCTGAGTGCATTAGCGTAGATGATCTGTAGCGCATCGCCTATCTGGTAGAGGCAGAGCGGGATGAGCGCTAGGTAAGTGGCCTCAGCGACCGAGAGATCGGCATTGAAGAGGCGTACCACGGGCTCACGAAATAGGACCAAGAGTGGCATCATAACCGCTGCCACAAAGAGACAGAGGTAGACGCCCGCACTGGCCACACGACGGGTCTCTCGTCGCTCTCCTTGTGCTAGAAGCGTGCTGCTACGTATCGCCGTGGCTGCTCCGATGCCGTAGTAGACCATAAAGCCGAGTGTACTAACTGTCGCTATGATCTGATGCGCTGCCAAAGCTGAGGTGCCAATCCGAGCCACCAAAATGACCGCTACGGAAAAGGAGGCTGCCTCCATACCCATCTGCAGAGCTACGGGCGTGCCGAGTCGTAGCAGTGGTACTAGCCCCTCCCTCCACGACCAGTGCAAGCGTCGCAACTGCTTCAGGATCTCACGGTAGCGCGGTAGCAGAGCGGTCACAGCAACGATCGCCTGCAGCATCGCCACACGGCTGATCAGCGTTGCGATGCCAGCACCATACAAGCCCCACTCGGGGAAGCCCCCTTTGCCATAGATGAGGAGGTAGTTGAGTCCGATGTTTAACACATTGCCCGCTAGGGTGATATACATTGGGATCTGCGTATCTCCCATCCCTTCGGTGTACTGCTTGAACGTATTGAAGAGCATCACCACCATAAAGCCCACGATCTGGATACGATAGTAGGGTAGGGCTATGGCGTGTAGCTCATCGGGGAGATTGAACAGCCCTAGACTCCCTTCGAGGAGCAGCAGCCCTCCACCGATTAGGAGAGCGATCAAAAGGTTGAGCAGGAAGCTATGCCCTAAGTAGTGCGCCACCTGATCGGAGCGTCCCCACTCCTTATTGGTCGCCACCAGCGGTGTCAAACCATAGGAGAAGCCCATCCCGAAGATGATCGATAGATTGAGAAAGTTATTGACAAAGGAAGCAGCCGCCAGCTCGTCTAGACTGTGGTGGCTCACCATCACATTGTCCGCAAAGCCCACGAGGATCAGCCCCACTTGTCCGATGATCACGGGCAGACCCAGACGCAGCAAAGGCCCGTAGTGCGCCCGACAGCTTCGGTAGTACGTACTCCAGCTCATATCACACGAACCGCACCTAGCGACTAAGAGTTAAGACGAGCGAGAAACTCCTCCTCCGTGACGAGCTGGATGCCAAGTTGCTCAGCTTTGGCACGCTTCGAGGGACCCATATCGCTACCCATCAGGACGAAGGTCGTACGGCCCGAGATGCTCCCCACGTTGACGCCGCCATGCTGCTCGATGAGCTGCTTGTACTCGTCACGGCTGTGCTGGGTGAAGCTCCCGGAGATAACGATCCGCTCGCCTTCGAGGCGGTTGGACTGAGGCGCATCGATCGTCTCCTCGCTACGCTCCTCTAGGATCACACCACAGCGCTGTAGCTCTGCGATCAACTGCTGGTTGCGCTCCAGAGAGAAGAAGTAAACGACCTGCTCGGCTATCTTCGGCCCTACATCGGGCAGGGCTTGCAGCTCGTAGTCGGTCGCCTGAGCTAGTTGGTCGATGCTCTGGAAGTGTCGTGCCAGCGTCTTCGCTGTCCCCTCGCCTACATAGCGGATCCCGATGCCGTAGAGCAGGCGAGCGAAGGGACGACTCTTCGACTGATCGATGCTGGCGAGGAGGTTGTTGATCGACTTTTCCTTAAAGTTCGGCAGCTGCGCCAAGTCGCTAGCTGTGAGCTTGTAGAGGTCGTCGATGTTTTCGATAAGATGTCTGTCAAAGAGCGCATCGATCGTCTCAGGGCCCACGTTGATGTCGGCAGCTCGTCGTGTGCAGTAGTGCTCGATGCGCCCCATAATCTGTGGCGGGCAGGCGTAGCTGTTGACGCAGTAATAACCCACCGAGCCATCGACCTGCTGGAGTGGCGCACCACAAGCGGGACAACGCTCCGGTAGTCGTACAGGCTCCGCCTCGGGTCGTCTGAGACTGGTCTCCACAGCGGTGATCTTAGGGATGATCTCGCCGCCCTTCTCTATGTATACGTAGTCATGGTAGTGCAGGTCGAGGCTCTTGATGAACTCCTCGTTGTGCAGCGTGGCGCGACGCACCACCGTCCCCGAGATGAGGACCGGCTCCACATTGGCGACAGGCGTGACAATCCCCGAGCGCCCCACCTGATAGTCCACCGAGAGAAGCTCCGCGCGCGCATTCTCTGGCTGATACTTGTAGGCGAAAGCCCAACGTGGCGACTTCGCCGTATTGCCGAGCGCGCGTTGCTGTGCGAGACTGTCCACCTTGAGGACGATGCCGTCTGTGGCGTAGGGCAGATTGCCCCGCTGTACGTCCCACTCGTCTATATAATGGTATAGTGCCGACAGGTCGCTACTTCTAAATGGTGCGACGCCCGTATCAAAGCCCATCTCCTTCAGGAGCTGCATACGCTCATAGTAACTATCCGGCAGACGAGTCTCATCATCTAGCGCATAGAGATAGTAGCAGATGCAGAGCAGACGACGCTGCGCCACGACACGACTATTGAGCGTCTTGAGCGTACCCGCAGCCGCATTGCGAGGATTGGCAAAAGGCGCTTCGCCCTCAGCCGCACGCTCCCCATTGAGCCTTTCGAACTCCTTGAAGGGCAGTAGCACTTCGCCCCGCACCTCGATGCGCCCCGTCGTGTAGTCGGGATGCCCCGCAACGGGGCGCAGACGTAGCGGCACCGACTGGATCGTCCGCACATTGACCGTCACGTCATCTCCGAGCGTCCCGTCGCCACGCGTCACGGCACGCGCCAGCACACCCTCCTCGTAGATTAGCGAGATGGAGGAGCCGTCATACTTCATCTCCGCCACCCACGGCACATCGTCCGTAGCTAGGAGCGTGTCGGTACGCTCGCAGAGCTCAGCGATCTCATCGTAGTTGTATGTATTCGAGAGCGAAAGCATCGGTCGCTCGTGCGCCACCTGAACGAAAGCATCGTTTCGATCCCGTCCCACACGGAGAGAGGGCGAAGTCGGGTCTGCCAACTCTGGGTGCTCCGCCTCCAACGTGAGGAGCCGCTGCATCAGCGCATCGTAGTCCGCATCGCTTATGGTCGGAGCATTGTCTAGGTAGTAAGCGCGGTTGTGCTGCTCGATTGTCTTGCGCAGTTGCTCTATCTCTAGCTCTGTATTATTGCGTGTCATAGGGGGAGTTACTTCACTTGGTCAAAGGGGGTTCGATTTGCGATGGCGCTCCCGAGCGTCACCTCGTCGGCATACTCGATCTCATCGCCGATAGAGATACCCCGTGCGATGAGCGAGACCAGCACACCCGTAGACTCCAAGCGCTTGTATATATAGTAGTTGGTCGTGTCGCCCTCTAGGGTCGAGCGTATAGCGAGGATCACCTCACGGATAGGCTCCTCCTGGACACGCTCGTAGAGCGACTCGATCTCTAGGTCGTTTGGCGTGATGCCGTCTATCGGAGAGATGATCCCGCCCAAGACGTGGTACAGACCTTTGTAGCGGTGTGTCTGCTCAATGGTCAGGACATCCTTCACCTGCTCGACGACGCAGACGACGCTCTGGTCCCGCTGCGGATCGGAGCAAATGTCGCATAGCGGGCTGTCGCTGATGCAGTGGCATCGCTCGCAGTAGCAGATCTTCTGGCGAAGGTCTATGATCGCCTCCCCTAGATGCTGTGCATAGGAGGGCGGCTGACGAAGCAGGTGTAGCGCCATACGCATCGCAGTCTTGCGCCCTATACCAGGCAGTAGGGAGAGCTGATCTACGGCACGCTCGAGCCATTGGGAGGGGTACTGATCTTTCATAGTTTAGTCGGTCGCCACAAAGATACGAAAATGGAGACTGTCGATTGTAGGATATCAAGACGAGTAACGATTTGTAGGGACGCTCGGTCTGAGCGTCCGTTGTGTCACAGGTTACATCATTCTGATTTAACGGGGACGGACGCACAGACCGTGCGTCCCTACTTTAAGTTTGCAGAGTGA
>OKRW01003016.1_pt1 | contig 11330 bp, 9 predicted proteins | sample 1601151 | NCBI WGS metagenome assembly OKRW01 (sample SAMEA3541471, study PRJEB24748) | human gut metagenome | biome: human gut; feature: human-associated habitat; material: faeces | place: China | collected 2012 | reverse complement strand
CACGCGAGGCCGACCAGCCGCGCGAGGCCGACGACGCCCCCGTCACGGCCGGGCACGCCCTGCGCATCCACGCCGAGACGGGCAGCCACGTAACCGTGACGCTGCTCGTCGCCGCCACAGCGGGCGAACAGTACCTCGACAGCATGGGCATCGTCGCCGACGACCGTGCCGAGGTCGAGGTGCGCCAGTACGTCATCGGCGCCGCCACCACGGCCCTGGGCACCAACGTCGACCTCACCGGAGACCGCAGCCGCCTCGACCTGTCGCTTCGCTATCTCGCGGGCAAGGGCGAGAAACTCGACCTTGGCTACGAGGTCCCCGTGCGCGGCCGCCACGCGCGTGCCAACCTCGCCATGACGGGCGTGTTGTCAGACGACGCCCACAAGGCCCTGCGCGCCACGATCGACCTCGTCCACGGCTGCAAGGGTGCCAAGGGCACCGAGCAGGAGACCGTGCTCGTCTGCGGCGACGACGTCGTGAACAAGACGCTGCCCACGATCCTGTGCGACGAGGACGACGTCGAGGGCAACCACGGCGCCGCCATCGGCTCCATCTCGCCCGACCAGCTCGCCTACCTCGCAGACCGTGGCCTCACCGAGGAGGAGGTCGAGGGGCTGTTCCGCCGCGCCATCGTGGAGGACGCCGCCGCGACGCTTCCCGGCGCCGCGCCCTCGGCCGTCGTAGCCTGGGCCCGCGAGACCCTGGGCAACGATGCCGCCGCAGAGATCGAGGCCTCCGTCGCGGACGGCGCCCGCGCGCTCGAGCAGTAAAGGAGGACACCCATGTCCCAAGACATCGCCACCAACCCCTACAAGGCAGACTTCCCGCTGCTCGCGAGCCATCCCGAGCTCGCGTTCCTCGACAGCGCGGCCACCGCGCAGAGACCCGCCGCGGTGCTCAACGCCCAGCGCTCGTTCTACGAGACGATGAACGCAAACCCCCTGCGCGGCCTCTACCAGCTCTCGGTCGACGCCACGCAGGCCATCGCCGACGCGCGCGCCAAGGTTGCCCGCTACATTGGCGCCACCGACCCCGACGAGGTCATCTTCACGCGCAACGCGAGCGAGTCGCTGAACCTCATCGCCAAGACCCTGGGGCCGAGCGTCCTGCACGAGGGCGACGAGGTGTGCATCTCAATCATGGAGCACCACTCCAACCTCATCCCCTGGCAGCAGGTCTGCCGCGCGGCCGGGGCCAGGCTCGTCTACCTGCGCCCCAACGACCAGGGCGTCATCACGCCCGAGGAGATTGCTGCAAAAATCGGCGAGCGCACCCGCATCGTCTCGGTGACGCACGTCTCCAACGTGCTGGGCGTCGAGAACCCCGTGCGCGCCATCGCCGACGCAGCGCATGCCCACGGCGCCACCGTCATCGCCGACGCCGCGCAGTCGCTGCCGCACGTCCGCGTCGACGTCACCGAGCTTGGTGTCGATGCCCTGGCCTTCTCGGCCCACAAGCTGGGCGGTCCCATGGGCATTGGCGGGCTGTGGGGCAAGCGCAGCCTGCTTGAGGCCCTGCCGCCCTTCCTCACCGGCGGCGAGATGATCGACTCAGTGAGCGAGACCGACGCCGTCTGGGCGCCCATCCCCGAGAAGTTCGAGGCGGGCACGCAGGACGCCGCGGGCATCTACGCCACGGGCGCGGCCCTCGACTACCTCGAGGCGCACGACCGCGACGCCCTCGAGGAGCGCGAGCGCAAGCTGGCAGCCTACCTGTGCGAGCAGCTCCAGGCCCTCCCCTTCATCCAGATCGTGGGCCCGGCCGACCCGCACGCCCACGTGGGTGCCGTCTCGTTCAACGTCGAGGGCATCCACCCGCACGACGTCTCGAGCCTGCTCGACACCAAGGACGTCGCCATCCGCGCCGGCCACCACTGCGCGCAGCCGCTTCTTACCTGGATGGGCATCGAGAGCTGCTGCCGTGCGAGCGTGGCATTCTACAACGACAAGGGCGACATTGACCAGCTCGTCGCTGGCCTCAAGTTCGTCTGGGAGGTCTTCCATGGCTAACGTCTACAGCCGCGCGCTCATGGACCACGTGAGCAGCCCCGACTACAAGTACAAGATGAGCGAGCCCACGCTCTCGCACGAGGGCATCAACCCCAGCTGCGGCGACGACCTCGTGCTCGACGTACGCCTGGGAGACGACGGCACCATCGCCGAGGTCTCCTGGACCGGCCACGGCTGCGCCGTATCGCAGGGCTCGGCCGACATGATGAGCGACCTCATGGTGGGCGAGACCCCCGAGAACGCCCGCAAGCTCTGTCACCTCTTTGGCCAGATGATCCGCGGCGAGCAGAAGGACACCGACGTGCTCGAGGAGCTCGACGAGGCCGCCGACCTGCGGGGCATCTCGCACATGCCCGCCCGCGTGAAGTGCGCCGAGCTCGCCTGGCGCACGCTCGACGAGATGCTCGCTCACCCCGACGAGTCGCGCAAGGCCACGACCACCGAGGACGGCACCGACGAGAACGGCAACCCGGTGCCCGTCAAGGGCGAGGAGTAGACGATGGCCTCCGGCATCTCGACAAAGGGCCGCTACGCCCTGCGCGTCATGGCCGACCTCGCCATGAGCCAGGGCGAGGACTCCTGGGTGTCGCTCGGCGACATCTCGAAGCGCCAGGGCATCTCGCGCAAGTACCTCGAGCAGGTCATGGCGTCGCTGCACAAGGCGCGTTTCGTCGTGAGCCAGCGCGGCAAGGGCGGCGGCTACCGGCTGCGCCGCGAGCCGTCCGAGTACACCCTGGGCGAGATCATCCGCGCCGCGGAGGGCAGCTCGCTGGCCCCTGTGTCGTGCCTTGACTGCTCGAGCGGCACGCTGTGCCCCCGCACCAAGGTGTGCCCCACGCTGCCCGTCTGGCAGGAGCTGGGCGCGCTCATCAGCGGCTACCTCGACAGCAAGCACCTTTCGGACATCGTGAGCAACATGCATGGCCCCGAAGATGGCGAGAAGGCCCTCAAGGGGCTTGAGAGCCTTGGCGAGGGCCTGTGCAAGTAACGACGCGCGAAAAGCACCCACAAGGCCTGCTTGCCTAGCTAGGGAGCGGCCCCGCCAGCGACAAGCAACGTTTGCGCCCCAGAAGACGTCTCAGCGCCTTCTGGGGCGTTTTGTTAGGCCGACGCCAACGGAGCTCGGCATCGACGGGGCACTATGACAATGCCGGCATCGGATCCATACGAGTCGCCCCTCCATACATTCCTAGCCTCCCGCAGATTCCTAGGAAAATGTCGTTAGGCGTATTTAAAGGATATGTATAACGGCATTTTCCTAGGAATCTGTAGGCGGTGACTGCGCGCAGCGCCTCGAACACGTAGTGTCGTACCAACACAAAAAGCGGCCGCCCTGCTGATGCAAGGCGGCCGCAGCCGCAACTCTCTATGTGGCAGGCGCTAGACGGCAGAGCCGGCGCGCGAGAAGCTCGAGAGTGAGCCATAACCGCAGCCCTGGGACGGACTGAAGGCCTCGATCGTGGTGCCACCGCCGATGTAGATGCCCACGTGGCCCGGCCTCCACACGATGTCGCCCGGCTCGGCCTGGGAGGCCGGCTTGTTGCAGTAGCCAGCGAGCTGCGCGGAGCTGTGCGGCACGTAGATGCCGGCAGCGGCGTAGCAGGCCTGGACAAGGCCAGAGCAGTCGTAGTTGTCGGGGCCGGAGGCGCCATAGACATAGCCGCAGCCAACGAGGCTGTAGGCACGGCTGATGATGGCGTTGCGGGCACCCGAGCCGATGGAGCTGCCGCCCGAGGTGGATCCACCGTTGGACGAGCTGCCGTTATTGCCCGAGTTGTTGTTGCTACCGTTGTTGTTCGAATTCGAGTTGCTGTTCGAGTTCGCGCTGTTGTTGGTGCCGGCGTTGGCGTTGCCCTCGGGCACGTAGTTGTCCTGGGCGGCCTTCTCCTCAGCTGCCTTGCGAGCGGCCTCTTGCTCGGCCTCGCGGGCGGCCTGCTCGGCGGCCAGGGCGTCCTGGACCTGTTGGTCAAGGGAGCTCACGTAGCTCTGGGCCTCGTTGACCTTGTCATTGAGCTCGGCCTGCTGGGCCTGTTGGTCGCTCAGGAGCTGCTGCTGCTCGGCCTGCTTCTGGTCGAGCTCGGCCTGGATGTCCTTGACGTTCTGGATGACCTGGGCGTCGGAGTCGCTCACCTTGGAGGCGTACGTGACGCGGTTGACGAGGTCTTCGAAGCTCGTGGAATCAAACAGAATCGAGACAAGCGAGACGCCGCCGGTCTTGTAGTTGGACGACACGCGGCTGGCGAGTACGTCCTGGGCCTCGGCGAGCTCGCTCTTCTTCTGGTCAATCTCGGCGTTGGTGTTGTCGAGGTCAACCTGCGTGTTGTTGACCTGCTCGCTGACCTGCTCGGCCTGGGAGTAGAGGTCACTCAGGTGTGCGTTGGCCTCGTCGAGTTTGGCCTGGAGCTGCTCGGACGTATCGGCCACGGCAAGCGTGGGAAGGCCCGTGAGAACCGTGGCGCCAAGGGTGATGGCGGCGGCGGCACGGACGAGATGGGTGCGAATGGTCAAGGGGCTGTCCCTTCGTTTTGGGTACAGATATGGGCGGAAGACCGCCTTGAGCTGTCCTTGTATGATACCGCGCCCGCCCAAACCAACCAAACCGATGTGGACGAGCGGTGAATCTGGCAGGTGGCGCGCGGGCGTATTTCGGCCGCTTCCTGGCGGCCACCCTACAATGTGGTGCACATCCACAACGGTAGGAGCGCAAGCATGGCACAGCAGCAGGGAAACGCGCGGGACGAGAAGGGCCCGCGCAAGGGTCTTCTGGACGAGCTGTCGCTCTCGCAGGTGGTTGCCGGCGCCCTGGCCGCGGTGACGAGCGTGGCCCTCTCGAGCAAGATCGGCATCGCGGGCTCGCTCATTGGCGTGGCCGTGGCCTCGGTCGTCTCGACGGTGGCCTCGCAGCTCTACCGCGGCATGCTGCGTCGCGGCAGCGACAAGTTGCGCGAGCTCGCCTCGACCGACGAGGCCGCCGATCAGGGCAACCCCTACGGGCTCGACCGCAGGGCCAGCGAGGACGAGCCCCTCTCCCCCACCTATGGCGCAAGCGGCCAGGACGCGCCCGCACCCCGCGTGGCGCCCGCATCGATTCGCGAGGCCGCGCACCTGCGCCACCAGCAGGCGGTCCACCGCCGCGTCATGGTCGCCGCCGTCGTATCGTCGCTCGTGGCCGTGGCGGCGACCGCCCTCGTCATCTTGGCGGCAACCCACGGCGAGGGCCTGGGCCAGCGCATCGGCGCCGTCGAGCAGCCCGCGGCGTCCACCGAGGCGGCAGCCACCCATGCGGCCAAGACGCACGAGGCCGCTCAGTCTCCCACCGCAGCCGAGCACGCCGCCACCGCAGCGAGCCCCGCGGCCGGCGACGTCGCCAGCAAGGGCGGCGAGCAGGAGGCCACGACGCCAGACGCCACCTCCCCCACCACGAACGGCACAAACGAAAACGTGCCGGGCACGCCAACGCAGGACGCATCCGGCACGCAAGACGGCACGGCCGCCAACCAGTAGGCAAGCGGGCAGCACGCATTGCCCAACATGCAAGGCGAGAGCCGTACGCCCCGGTCGTTCGAGCAGTTACGCGATTGCAGGTAGCGCTGCGAGCACGATGCTCGCGCAGCGCGCCGCCGCGTCCTTCTCGAACTCGGCGTAGGAGACGTCGCCCGAATCGTCGGCCTTGTCGGAGATAGCGCGCACCACCACAAACGGCACGTCCGCGAGGTGGCACACGTGCGCGATTGCGGCACCCTCCATCTCGCAGCACAGGCCGCCAAACGTGTCGATGATGCGTTGCTTGGCCGCGGCCGAGCCAATGAACTGGTCGCCCGAGCAGACGCGTCCCTCGAAGACCTGCACGCCGCCCACCTCACGGGCCGCCGCCACCGCCGCGCGGCGCAGCGCGGGGTCCGCCTCGAAGGCCACGATGTGCTCGTCGGGGTGCTCGCCCGGCGCATAGCCCAGGGGCGTCACGTCCATGTCATGCTCGACGGCCTCGGTGGAGACCACGATGTCGCCGATCTCGATGCGCATGTCGAGCGAGCCCGCCACGCCCGTGTTAATCACGTGGGTGCAGCCCTCGATGCAGGTGAGCGTCTGTGCGCAGACGGCGGCGTTGACCTTGCCCACGCCGCACTTCACGACCACGGCGGGCACGCCCGCAAGCATGCCCTCGCAAAGCTCCATGCCCGCGACGCTGCGCACGCGGGCGCCCTCCATCTTGGCCTTGAGCAGCGCCACCTCGGAATCCATCGCGCCGATGATGCCAACCTTGACCTGACTCATGAAGCACCTCTCTCGCTCGTGTACGCAGCAACTATACCCCGCCACGCCCGCGAGCCGCCCTACTCGCCCATCGCTATTGCACGTTACACGGCCTCCTCAATCGAACCATCGGTTATGCATGCCTAAAGCTCTAGAGACGTGCATAACCGATGGCGATGTGCCCCCTCCTCCGCCAAGCCATCGGTTTTACACGTCCAGGGCGGCGGAGACGTGCAATACCGATGGCGATATGACGGAGACGTGCCGAACCGGTGGCGACATGACGGAGACGTTCGCCTCACGCCCACCTCACGCGCCCGCCACGCACGCGAGCCGCCCCCGCACACAAAAAAAGGAGGGGCCGCCAGGTGGCGACCCCTCCCAAGCAAGCAGATTCGCAGCGAATCCGTTACTTCTCGGCCTCGGCAAGCGAGTCGAGGATGTGCTCGTCCTTGCCCTCGAACTTGGGCGCCGGACGGAAGAGCATGAACAGCATGCCGGCAAGCGCGGCAAAGGCCACGACGGTCCAGAAGCCAAAGTTGCCGAGCACGATGAGCTCCCAGAGCTGGTTGATAATCAGGCCAACGACCCAGCCAAAGCCGCACTGGTAGGCGATGGCAGCCCAGAACCACTTGGAGTCGTCCATCTGTCGACGGATGGTGCCAATGGCAGCGAAGCACGGGGCGTCCAGCATGTTGAAGGCCACGAAGGCGCACATGGCACCGGCGTGCAGCATGCCGGAGGCGTCGGTGAACATGCCAGCGAAGCCCGTCCACATGGACAGGGAGTTCTCGGTGGCATCGCCCAGGCCAAACAGGACGCCAAACGTGGAGACGAGGTTCTCCTTGGCGATGAGGGCCGAGATGGAGGAGGCGACGGCCTGCCAAGAGGCGCAGCCGAGCGGCGCGAAGATGAAGCTCAGGGCGCTGCCGATGCCAGCGAGAATCGAGTAGTCCATGTAGGTGTCGGCGATCTCGTCGATGCCGGCGAGGTAGGTGAAGGCGCCGTCATACATGCCGAAGTTGGAGAGGAACCAGATGCCCACGGCGGCGGCAAAGATGATCGTGCCGGCCTTCTTGATGTAGGCGCTCACGCGCTCCCACACGTGCAGCCACCAGGACTTGATGGACGGGAAGTGGTAGTCCGGCAGCTCCATGACGAACGGGGTGGGCTCGCCGGCGAACGGCTTGGTCTTCTTGAGCATGATGCCCGAGATGATGATCGCGGCAATGCCCATGAAGTAGAACATCGGGGCAACCCACCAGGCGTCGGACCCGCCGATGAGCACGCCCATGACGAGGGCGATGATGGGCTGCTTGGCGCCACAGGGGACCATCGTGGTGAGCATGGCCGTCATGCGACGGTCCTTCTCGTTCTCGATGGTCTTGGTGGCAAGCACGCCCGGCACGCCGCAGCCCGAGGAGATGAGCATCGGGATGAAGGACTTGCCGGAGAGACCAAAGCGACGGAACACGCGGTCCATGACGAAGGCGACACGGCTCATGTAGCCGCAGTCCTCGAGGAAGCACAGCAGGACGAACAGGACGAACATCTGCGGGATGAAGCCCAGGACGGAGCCCACGCCGCCAACGATGCCGTCGACGATGAGCGAGGTCACGACGGTAGAGGCACCGATCGACTCGAGCCAGCTGGTCACGGCGCTGGGGATGGAGGGCACGAAGCCGTCGTAGTCGGCCGGGTCGGGCTCCTCGGTGGAACCCTCGACGGCGGCCGCGAAGTCGGCGGCGGTGACGGAATCGATGACCTCGTCGGTGTCGTTGCCGTCCTCGTCGGTGATCGCGACGTCGGAGGCGGTCACACCGGAGGCCTTGGCCTCGAAGGCCGAGATGGTGGCCTGGGCGTCGGCGTCCTCGGTGTCCTCCTGGTAGGCGGACACGGCATCGGCGACCTCGGTGGCCTCATCGTCGGTGACGACGCCCTCGTCGGTGGCGGCGGCGATGAAGCCGTCGATCTGGTCGCCGTAGTGGTTGTCGGACCAAGCCTCGGTGTCGGCGTCGTACTGCTCGGCCGAGGCGCCGTTCACGAAGAAGCCGTCGGAGAACAGGTTGTCGTTCACCCAGTCGGTGCCAGCGGTGCCCACCGTGGAGATGGCGATGTAGTAGACGAGGAACATCACGACGACGAAGATGGGCAGGCCCAGGATGCGGTTCGTGACGATCTTGTCGATCTTCTCGGAGGTCGAGAGCTTCTTGGGCGCCTTCACGACGCAGGCATCCATGACGCGGGCGATCCACTCGTAGCGGTCCGACGTGATGATCGACTCGGCGTCGTCGTCACGGGCGGCCTCGACGGCCTTGATGTCGGCCTCGAAGGCCTCGAGCTCGGCGTTGGAGAGGCCGAGCGGCTCGATGGCGGCGGCGTCGCGCTCGAAGACCTTGATCGCGTACCAGCGCGAGAGGGTCGCGTCGCACTTGCCGGCAAGGCCGGCCTCGATCTTGGCGATGGCGGCCTCGACCTCATCGGTGAAGACGTGGGCGGGGGCGGGGGCCTTGCCGGACTTACCCGCCTCGACGGCGAGCTTCACAAGGTCGTCGGTGTTCTTCTCGCGAAGGGCCGAGACCTGGATGACCCGGCAGCCCAGCTCGCGGGAGAGGGCGTCGACGTCAATCTTGTCGCCGCTCTTCTCGAGCAGGTCGAGCATGTTGAGGCCGAGCACGACCGGCAGGCCGCACTCGAGCAGCTGGGTCGTGAGGTAGAGGTTGCGCTCGAGGTTGGTCGAGTCGACGAGGTCGATGACGGCCGACGGGCGGTTCTGGATGAGGTAGTCGCGCGAGACGATCTCCTCGGGCGAGTACGGCGACAGCGAGTAGATGCCGGGAAGGTCAGTGAAGGTGACGGACTTGTCGCGCCTCCAGACGGCCTCCTTCTTCTCGACCGTGACGCCAGGCCAGTTGCCGACGTAGCCGTTAGAGCCGGTGAGGGCGTTGAACAGCGTGGTCTTGCCGCAGTTAGGGTTACCTGCGAGCGCGATGTACATGCGGTCTTCCATGACTCCCTTTCTTGGGTTGTTGCTGGAGGCGGGGTCGGCCCCCTGGTCCCTTGTGCCGGACCTTTTCAGTTTGGCGCGGAGGTCCCCATGAGACCGCGCCCCTCGGACATGCCGAGGCGTGGTGCCGCCGCAGCGGCCAGACGGCGAGCCTACGCGGGCTCGACCTCGACCTTCTCGGCCTCGTCCTTGCGGATCGACAGCTCGTAGCCGCGGACGTTGAGCTCCAGCGGGTCGCCGAGCGGGGCCACCTTGACCACCGTGATCTTGGCGCCCTTCGTGATGCCCATGTCCATGATGCGGCGCTTGATGGCGCCCGTGCCGGTGAGTGCCTTCACCGTGCAGGAGGACCCAACCGGGATGTCCCTGAGCGTTGTCACCGTTACCCTCTCTTCCTCTCTCTTGCCGACGCTCGCGCGCCAGCCTGGTACGACGTTGAAGCCCGGGCGTGCCGGGATGCGCCGGGTCTCCCCGGTGCCGCAGCGCCCATGCCGGGCGCGGGTGCGCGTGGGTGCTAGCAGACGAAGACGTGCATGCACGTGGCGTGGTCGACGCCCAGCTGGGCGCCCTTGACCTTGACGATGGTGCCCGACGAGCCGCTCTGGCTCACGACGTTGACCTCGGCGCCGTCAACGAACCCAAGGTTCTCGAGGTGACGGCGCATCTCGGTGTTGCCGCTGACCCTCACCACGTGGACGGCCTCGCCCTCGTGGGCCATGGCGAGCGGGAGCTGTGCGCCCCTGGACACTGCAACTGCCATGTGCTCCTCCTTCGTTCTCCCCCGCCTGACACAGCTACGCGGACGGCCACGATGTGGCCATCCGCCCCGTGTCGCCCGTGCGCGTCCGCGCGGCGGGAGAAGTTGTCTGCCTCTAACTCGCAAGTAGTATGTGACTAACTTTTGGTGGAGTCAACCATGGTGAACCGTTAGGTGTTGTTAACTTTTGGAATAACGGACGATGTCGCAACACAAAAGGCGGGGCGCCCAGCCTCATGGCCAGACGCCCCGCCGCGCGAAGCACTATGCGAGAAGAGCCCTACTTGAGGCGCGCGAGCACACCACGCACGAGGCGCTCGAAGTCTGCCTCGTAGTCGGACGCCACCGAGAGCACGCTCTCGTGCGTGACGCCCGCCTCGCCCGCCATGTTGGCGGCAAGCGTGAGGCCCAGGACGTTCATACCCAGCGCGTGGGCCATGATGGCCTCGCATACGAGCGACATGCCGGCAAACGAGGCCCCGAGGCACCCCAGCGCAGCGACCTCGGCGGCCGTTTCGAAGCTCGGACCGAGAAGCCCTGCGTAGACACCCTGCTGCAGCTCGATGCCCTCGTCGGCGGCGACGCCCGCGGCAAGGCCGCGCAGGTAGGGCGTGTAGGTGTCGGTCATGCCCACGAACGGCGAGTCGACGCAGGCCAGGTCCTCGTCCTCGATGAGGGGGTTCGTGCCCGTAAGGTTGAGGTGGTCGGTGATGAGTCCCAGGCCCACGCGACCGCGGCCGGCAATGGCGCCCGTGGAGCAGGCGAAGATGATGTCACGGCAGCCGAGCTTGTGGGCGTGGCGCACGAGTGACGCCACCTCGGCGGAGCTGTAGCCCTGGTAGAGGTGCACGCGACCGGGATAGACCACGACGGGCACGCCGTCGATCGTGCCCACGGTGGCCTCAAAGCTGTGACCGGGAATGGGCCTGGCGTGCGCGGGGAAGCCCTCGATGTCCTCGTACGGAATACGACGGACCGGCTTCACGAGGCCGGCCAACGCCCCCAGGCCGCTGCCCAGGACGATGGCAACCGGATGCTCGACGCTTGCGCGGCACCCCTCGACGACGCTCTCATCTACCACAACGATCCCCTCCCTCTCGAGGGCCCGGGCGGCAAGCCCGGAGCCCCTCACGAGTCTTCCTGTGAAGCTCCCATCGTAGACGAGTCCATGGCCGCAGGCGGGGCTCTTCGCCTTCAGGACGGCAAGCGGTGCCCGCAATTCGGCGGCCCGCGCGCACGCGGCCGCGGCGCCGCGCTCGTAGGCGGCCGTAGCATCCGCGCCCTCGCGGCTCACCACCCCCCC
>OKRW01003007.1_pt1 | contig 11356 bp, 10 predicted proteins | sample 1601151 | NCBI WGS metagenome assembly OKRW01 (sample SAMEA3541471, study PRJEB24748) | human gut metagenome | biome: human gut; feature: human-associated habitat; material: faeces | place: China | collected 2012 | reverse complement strand
GTGCGCGGGCGGCCGTCGTCCAGGATGACGGCCAGGCCGACCAGCACCACTAGCGCGACGAACATGATCTTTTTCATGGGCTTCTCCCTCCTCGCCTCCATCTGTCGAGAAGAGCATCCCGCTTGCGGCGCTTCCAGCCCATGGCCCCGCCTTACGTCAGCCTTTGGGTTTGGTAAGGCTGGGCGCCTCGCCGTTTGTCCGCTCAGATTTGGCATCCACTGGAACGCGCTTTTAAGCGGCAGGAAAAAAGCCCCTTTCCGCTCAAGAATCGCTTCCACTGGAGGGGAGAAGTGCGCAAATGGCGAGAAATGCCTCCTTTGCGCAGGAAGGCCTTCCAGTGGAACGCGCTTTTGAGCGGCACCGCCTCCGCCGACATCGCGCCCTTCTCGCCAATGTTGCCGCTGGGGGTCCATGCGGGCGCGCCGGCCGGCCCCGCCCGGGCCGTGCCGTAGAATGGCAAGGCTAAACCTGCAAGATTGGAGGACCCATGGCTCTCAGCAGAGAGGACGTCGCGGGCATCGCCGACTACGCGCGCATCGCCCTGACCGACGCCGAGCTTGACGAGATGACCGCCTACATGAACGACGCGGTGGCGCTTCTCGAGCCCATTCGCCAGTACGACCTTGACGGCGTGGAGCCCACGTTCCACCCCATCGGAGACCTCTCCAACGTCATGGGCGCTGACGTTGCGGACGACCCGCGCGCCCTGCCCATCGACGTCGCGCTCTCAAACGCCGGCGCCTCCCGCGACCGCTACTTCCGCGTGCCGTCCATCCTCGGCGCCGAGGGGGGAGACCGCTAATGGCAAACCTCGACACCCTCTCCGCGGCCCAACTCGCCGCAGGCGTCGCCGCTGGAGACTTCAGCGCCACCGACGTGGCCCGTGCCTCCCTTGATGCCATCGAGAAGCGCGAGCCGGAGGTCCAGGCCTTCCTGGAGGTCTCCGCCGACCTCGCCCTCTCCACCGCGGCGGCCACCGACGCCGCCCGCGCGGCAGGCGAGAAGCTCGGTCCCCTGGCGGGCGTGCCCGTGGCCTTCAAGGACAACATGCACCTCGTGGGCACCCGCACCACCTGCGCCTCCAAGATGCTGGAGAGCTACCAGTCAACCTTCACGGCCACCTGCGTGCAGCGCATGCTGGACGCGGGCGCCACGCCCATGGGCAAGGCCAACATGGACGAGTTCGCCTTTGGCTCCTCCACGGAGTCCTCGGCCTTCCACCGCACCAACAACCCCTGGGACGTCACGCGCGTTCCCGGCGGCTCCTCGGGCGGCTCGGCCGCGGCCGTGGCCGCCGGCGAGGTTACGCTCTCGCTGGGCTCCGACACCGGCGGCTCCATCCGCCAGCCGGCGTCCCTGTGCGGCGTCGTGGGCATGAAGCCCACCTACGGCGCGGTCTCGCGCTATGGCGTGGTGGCCTTCGGCAGCTCCCTTGACCAGGTCGGCCCCTTCGGCCGTCGCGTGGAGGACGTGGCCCTTGCCATGAACGCCCTGGTGGGCGCCGGCCGAGACCCGTATGACTCCACCTCCCAGGACTGCGCCGTCGACTTCCTGGACCACCTGGAGGACCCCGTCGAGGGCCGCACCGTCGGCGTGGTCCCCGCGCTCATGGAGGCCGCCGGCCTTACCGACGAGGTCAAGTCCGCCGTGGAGTCCGCCGCCCGCGCCCTGGCCGACCAGGGCGCCAAGATCGTCGAGGTGGAGCTTCCCAACCTGGCCTCCGCCATCGCGGCCTACTACGTCATAGCCCCCTGCGAGGCGTTCTCCAACCTGGCCCGCTTTGACGGCGTGCGCTACGGCTACCAGGAGCAGGGCTGCGCCTCCCTGGCCGAGCAGACCTCGCTCTCCCGCGCGCACGGCTTTGGCGAGGAGGCCAAGCGCCGCCAGATGCTGGGCGCCTACCTGCTGTCCTCCGGCACCTACGACAAGTACTACTACCCGGCCCAGCAGGTCCGCACCCTCATCACGCAGGACTACGCCCGCGCCTACGAGAGCTGCGACGTCATCCTCATGCCGGCGTCCCCGCGCACGGCCTTCAAGTTCGGCGAGATGAGCGACCCCACGCAGATGTACGCGTCGGACATGTTCACCATCTCCAACAACATCGCCGGCAACGGCGGCGTTTCCGTGCCGCTGGGCCTGGGCAAAAAGTCCGGCCTGCCCGTGTCCGCTCAGCTCCAGGGCCCGGCCTTCAAGGACCGGTCGCTGCTGACCTTCGCGCGTGCCATCGAGAGGTCCTTTGACGCGGCCGGCGCCGTCGCGCCCGCGTTTGCCGGGAAGGGGGGTGAGCTCCAGTGAAGAAGCTCCAGGAGGTCCTGAAGGACTGGGAGGCCGTCATTGGCCTGGAGGTCCACACCGAGCTCACGGCTCTGGACACCAAGATGTTCTGCAACTGCCGCCTCTCCCACGACGACGCGCCCAACACCAACGTGTGCCCCGTCTGCCTGGGCATGCCCGGTGCGCTGCCCGTGCCCAACCGCCGCGCCATCGAGTCCATCGTCATGGCGGGCCTGGCAACCAACTGCCAGATCCAGAAGCGCTCGATGTTCTACCGCAAGCACTACTTCTATCCCGACATGGCCAAGAACTTCCAGACCACGCAGGGTCCCGTCGCCTTCTGCATGTACGGGCACCTTGACCTTGAGGTCTCCGGCGAGGGCGCCAAGGAGCGCCCTGACCACGTCGAGACCGGCAACGTGGCTCCCGGCGGCATGGAGGCCGCCTCTCCCGTGGTCGTCGACAAGAACGCCGACGGCTCCTACACCACGCCCATCCGCATCTTCCGCATCCACATGGAGGAGGACGCCGCCAAGATGGTCCACGTGGGCGGCGAGGAGGGCCGCATCGCCAGCGCCACGGAGTCGCTCGTTGACTACAACCGCTGCGGCACCCCGCTCATCGAGCTCGTGACCGAGCCCGACCTGCGCACGCCCGAGGAGGCGCGCCTCTTCATGGAGAAGCTCCGCCAGACCTTCCTCACGCTGGGCATCTCCGACTGCTCTCTGGAGAATGGCTCCATGCGCTGCGACGGCAACGTGAGCCTGCGCCGCCGCGGCACCACCGGCCTGGGCACCAAGACCGAGCTCAAGAACATCAACTCCTTCAAGAGCCTGCACGACGGCCTTGAGTACGAGATCTGCCGCCAGGCCGAGGTGCTCGAGGAGGGCGGCATCATCTACCAGGAGACCCGCCACTGGGAGCCCTCGCGCAAGCGCACCATCGTCATGCGCGTCAAGGAGACCGCCGACGACTACCGCCTCTTCCCGGACCCGGACCTCGCGCCCTTCGACCTCACCGATGAGTTCATCGAGGCCGCCCGCGCCCGCATCCCGGAGCTGCCCGACGCCAAGCGCGACCGCTACATGGCCGACTTCGGCCTCAAGCGCGCCGACGCGGCCCAGCTCGCGGCAGACCCCAAGGTGGCCGACTTCTTCGAGAAGGCCGTGGAGGGCGCGCCGGCAAAGGCCGTGCCCACCGTGGCAAACGTCATGGTCAACCTCGTCCCCAGCTACGACGCCCTCAACCCGGCGCAGGTCAGGAGCATCTCCGCGCTTCTTGCCGAGGACGCCATCACCTTCGCGCAGGCGCGCGAGGTGCTCGACGCCGTCAACGGCACAGAGGACGACCCGGAGCGCGTGGTGGACGAGCGGGGGCTGCGCCAGGTCACCGACACCGGCGCCCTGGAGCCCATCGTGGACGAGGTCCTGGGTCGCTGCGCCGACCAGGTCCAGCAGTACCACGACGGCAACAAGAAGGTCATCGGCTTCCTCGTCGGCCAGTGCATGAAGGCCGCCAAGGGCTCCGGCAACCCCAAGCTCTTCAACCAGCTCCTCGCCCAGAAGCTGGGATAACGGACTGCGAATAGATTGATACGAAGGGACAGTCCCTTCGTTACATTAATGGCACGGAGGGGCGGCCCCTTCGTGCCATTTCCGATGCAGGGAGCGGCATGTGGTCAACCGAACGCAGCAGATACTGCTTCAGTTGGTGAAGGCGGACGGTCCCCTCACGTCCGAGGATATCGGACGAAGGATTGGCGTGTGCGGGCGGACCGTCCGCTCGGAGATCCCCGAGATTTCTCGTGAGCTTGCCGCGGGTGGCGCCAAGCTCACCGCAAGGCGAAACTACGGTTATCGGATTGAGGTGTGCGATGAGAGCCGTTATCGGGATTTCTGCCAGCAACTTGGTATCAAATCAATGCAGATCGCTGCGGCGAGCTACGACGAGGCGACGCGGATGCTCTTCGTCTGTCGTCGAATCATTGGGTCTTCCGAGGGCGTTCGCGTTGATGAGCTTGCTGACGAACTCTCCCTTACCAGATCGGCCCTGAGGGAGCCCCTGAGGCGGGCCACGGCGTTTTTCTCCAGCTACGGGCTCAAGATGCGATCTGTCCCAATTCACGGGCTTCAGATTGCGGGCGACGAGTACCGTGTGCGCCTGGCCGCGACTGAGCTCTGTGCCGCGCATTTCCACAAGGCACTCCTTGGCGATATCGATGGGGGATTTGCGAGCCTCGTCTGTTGTGACGAAGACGAGCGTCAGGCCATTCGCCATACATACCTCGCGGTGCAGCGCGAGAGCGGCTGGGCCTTGAGGGACAGCATGACCCAACGCGTGGCCATGTACCTCGTGATTGCGCGCAACCGCATACGCAAGGGCCACCAGGTCTTCGTTGCCCGGGACGAGTTTGATGTCCTTCGTTCCTCGCCGCTCTTCGAGGTTGCGTTCGAGGTGCTCTCGGCGCTTGCGGAGCGATTCGAGGGCTTTCGAGTGTCCGAGGAAGAGACTGCGGCCCTTGCTCTGCTGCTCCTGTGCAACCTCGACCTGAGCTCGGAGAGTGACGTCCATCGTCCCCTGCCCCTGGTCCTAGGAGACCTGGAGCATGTGCGTGACCGGGCTCTTTCGACGACATGTGCCTCTCTCGGACTCGACCTCGTTCTGAGCCAACGAGTTGCCCCCGCCATCGATAGGGTTCTTGCGCCCATGCTTATCGATCACCATTTTGGTCTTGATGGGCAGATGCGCTTCCTGCACGAGAATGAGGCCACCAGCCTCGAGAGCCCTGTGGCTGTCCTCTGCGCGTGCCGCACCGTTCAGGCTCTGCGGGACATAGCCGGGCTTGTGGCTTCCGAGGATGCCGTGGGGTCTCTCGCTTCGGTGGTCGCAAGCGCGCTCGGGGATGTGCCCTATCCGGTGCGCCCCTTGCGCATCCTGGTGACTGACGCGCGAGGCGTGGAGTGCGCGCGCCACAAGGGGGAACAGCTGATCAACCGCTTTCCAGACCTCGTCGCTTCGATGAGGGCGTGCGAGCTCTACGAAATTCGTGGGTACGACGAACGCGACTACGATGCGGTGCTCACTGACTCCCTGCCGGTGAGCTACAACTACTCCTATCCCATGGCCCACCTTCGCCTGAACCGAGGAAGTCGCGACTACGCGTGTGTCCACGACAAGGTGCTGCTGAATGCTTACCAGCTTCATGGTCTGCTGCCGGAGGCGTCCGCGCTTAGCGTAGTCCGAGGATTCCGCGCTGGCTCTCGCGAACAGTTTGTCCAGCTTCTGGCCCTGGAGCACGAGCGCGATTCCTCGCTGCGTTTGGCCATGTCCGAGCGTCTTCTGCGTGATGGGGATGCGTATGGCCTGTGGGCGCGTGCTGGCGTAGGGGCGGTTGCAGACTCGTGCGCGTCGGGTCAGGAGGAACGCATTGAGATCTTCGAGCTGGAACGTCCCGTGGTTTGGTCCGGTTCTCGCCTTGCTCATCTTGTCTTCCTTCGGCTGTGCTTGTCGGGCGATGCATGTCGCGTTCGCGCTCGAGAGCGCTTGGCCGCGCAGCTTGTCGAGGAGCTTGCCCATTCTGGCCACTCGTGCGATGACTTTCTCGCCAAGGCCGAAGCGAGTCCCGCTGTCTTCTTCGAGGAGCTTCTAAGGTCATCCCTGCGACTGTCCTAGGCGGGCGAGAAGAGGAGAGGCCCGGGGCCATATATGCACTAATGTTCCGTTGACATCTTAAGTTGTCAGTATTTGCCGCAATTAATAGAAGAAGACTACGCAGACCTCAAGTTGCTCGCCCTATAGAATCTAGGTGACTTGAAACATGTACTGCGAGCCCGTCGAGGGGAGTCGCAATGGTTCGGGTATTTATCGCCTCCCACGCGCATCTGGCCAGTGGTATTAGGTCTGCGGTCGATTTGCTCACTGGGATGGGCGGTCGCCTATTTATCTGCGACGCATATGTCGAAGGTGGAACCTTTGATGTCACCGGCGCACTCAATGACTTTCTTGCAGATGCCGCCCCCGACGATGAGGTCCTTCTCCTGAGCGACCTCTTTGGCGGCAGCGTCAACACGTCCCTTGTCCCCGCTCTTGTCGACCGGCGCGTCCGCCTGGTCTCTGGCGTCAACCTCGCTTTTGTCTTGGCCGCGCTGTTGGAGGACGGTCCCATTGACGATAACCGGTTGGCCGAGATGATCGAGGAGGCCCGCGGATCGCTGAGGGTGGTCTCCCTTGGGGAGGATGACGGGCAGTACCCGTCGGACGATGGGGCCGACGGTTTCTTCGATTGAGCAACTAGGCAAAAGGGAGGTGAGCGAGATGATTAAGCAAGTCAGACTGGACGAGCGTCTCATCCACGGCCAGGTGGCGGTCAAATGGAGCCGCATCCTGGGAGTAAACCGAATCATTGTGGCGGATGACGCGGCGGCCTCGAACGCGCTTATGCAGAAGGCCCTCATGATGGCCGCTCCGAATGACGTCAAGGTTGCCATCGTGGACGTGAAGCGGGCAATTGAGCTGTGTCAGAATCCCAAGTCAGAGCCGCTGAGCATCCTTGTGATAGTGAGCGACCCCGAAGCGCTGCTTGCATTTGTGACTGCAGTACCGAGCGTGGGCCAGGTCAACATTGGCAACTATGGCAGGGTCGCCCCTCGATGCAATGGCCTCGAGCGCAAGGCTCTGGGCAAGAACCTCTATGTGGACGACGAGGAAGCCGCGTTGCTGCGTAGGGTCGTAGACACGGGGCTTCCCTGTGTAGTGCAGACCGTCCCCGAGGACGTCGCGCAGGACCTGGTGCGCGTGCTTGCCTAGGTCGCACCCACGGACGTTTTCCCGGACGGATACCAAACATAACAGCAAAGAGTGAGGAGTCGCCATGTCAGCTGCTACGGCCGGCATCGTGTGTGCCCTTGTGTACCTTCTTATCTATGTGACGGACAACGCCTTCATCTCGTGGGACTGCACCACTCGACCCATCGTCGTGGCGCCGCTCACGGGCCTGCTCCTGGGAGACCCTGTGACGGGTATTGTCATGGGCGCCTCTCTGGAGGCAATCTTCATGGGCATCTCTGCCATTGGAGGGTCCATTCCCTCCGATGCGCTTTCGGGATCGATTATCGCCGTGGCATATGTCGTGCTCTCGGGTGGCGACCAACAGACCATGACGACCGGACTTGCGCTTGCGACGGGAATCGGAGCCATCATGGGTCCGGTCAACAGCCTCATCCGCACGCTGCGAGGCCTTCTTGCCCCGTATTGGGAGAAGCTTGCCGAGCAGTGCAGGCCCGCTCGTTTCTTTGCCATGAACGTTCTGGTGATCATCTTGACGACGCTACCAGTCGCATCGGTGGTCGGCCTTGGTGTTGGCCTGGGCGTGGATGCCCTTCAGGGAGCCCTCGATGCGTGTCCCGCCTGGGTTATCACCGGCCTGTCGGCAGGCGGCGCGATGATGACGGCTGTCGGCCTTGGCATCCTTCTTTCCATGGTCTGGTCGGGCAAGCTGGCGGTGTTCTTCTTTGTGGGCTTCGTGCTGACACAGTCGCTGGGTCTGCCGAGTCTTGGCGTTGCCGTCATTGGCGCGGGAATCGCCCTGTTCTACTTCTTTGTCGAGAAGGACGCGCTTGACATGGTCCGTGGTCGCTTGGACGGGGCCGCGGTTTCCAAGGAGGAGCCTGCTGCGATGACTCCCTCCAACGGCGACGACGACTTCTTCGCGTAAGCGAAGATTCAAGACCACACAGAGAGAAGGTTGCCATGACCGAGAAGATCGAGAAGGTCCCAACGCAGGAGCCTGCTGAGGACCAGCCTGCGCACAACGATCTTAGTGCCCAGGAGAAGAAGACACTTAACAAAATGTTCTGGCGTTCCCACGCCGTGTTCTGCGGCTTCAACATGACTAAGATGGAGGCGAACGGCTTCACCATCACGATGTCGCCTGCTATTGAGGAGATTTACAAGGACGACCCCGAGGGGAAGCGCGATGCCTACGAGCGGCACCAGGCCTTCTTCAACACCCATGCGGTGGCGTTCAACTTCATCGCGGGCCTTTGCTATGCGTTCGAGCGCGACGTCGCGGCCGGACGCATGCCCAAGGAGTCGGTGAACGCCATCAAGGCGTCGCTCATGGGACCCACCGCCGGCATGTTTGACTCACTGTTCTTCAACTGCCTTCGCGTCATTGGTGCAGGTGTGGCCATGGGCCTGTGCGCCCAGGGCAACGCCCTTGGCGTCCTGCTCTTCATCCTCATCTACGGCGTCACACAGTCGGTCTGCAAGAAGGTTCTGCTTGACGCGGGCTATCGCCTGGGCGCCTCGTTCGTTGACAAGGTGTTCCAGAGCGGACTCATGCGGCTTGCGACCACTGCCGCGTCTATCCTGGGGCTCATCATGGTCGGTTCGATGGCGGCTACGACGGTGAGCGTGCCACTGACGTGGACGATTGGCACGTCCGCGGAGACCTCGGTAGTGGTCCTCGACCTTCTTAACGCCATCTACCCCGGCATCCTCAGTGTCGCCATCGTGCTGCTCATGATGTGGCTCATCAAGAGGAAGCAAGTTCGTCCGACCCTGCTCATCCTGTGTGTCATCGGCGCGGGCCTTCTCGGCGCGGCGCTCGGCATCTTCTAGGGCGCGGGGGCGTAGGCGATGAGCAAGAAGCTGATTGTTTCTGCGGATGACTATGGTCTATCCGAGGCCTATGACCTCGGTGCCATCAAGGCGTATCGCGAAGGGGTGGCGAGCGTCCTGTCGCTTCTGGTGAACACGGACGAGGCTGCCCGCGCGGTCGAGCTGCGTAACCGGAGCTGCCCGGATGCCCCTCTCGCCCTGCACGTCAACTTCTGCACGGGACGGCCTGTCAGCGACCCTTCGGATATTCCGACGCTTGTGAACGAGAGAGGGCTCTTTCACCGAAGTTCTGAATGGGTCCAGGGCACGATGGGAGACCCCAAGTGCAAGGGCAGCGTGGACCCATCCTTCGATGATCTCCTTACGGAGATGTGGGCGCAAGTGCGCCGCTTCGAGGAGTTGGTCGGAATGTCTCCTCGGCGCATCGAGGCCCATAGCGTCATGACAGAGGAGATGCTGCGGGCGTTTGACGAGGTGGGACGAGAGCTGGGCGTTCACAACGAGTCCATCCAAGGCGAGGAGAGTCCGACTCTTCGCTCATGCGGAGAGTGCGTGCCCGAGGGCGGCCGTGCGGCGAAACTCGCTCTTGTAGCGCGGGGCTGCACGCCTGAGGACTGGGAGAGTGACACCTTTGGTATCACGAAGTGCCCTTACGAGATTGCGATTCTCCACTTCCACCCTGGTTACGTTGACCAGCGCGTTGTCGACTGTTCCTCGCTGGTGCTGGCCCGTTGTCGGGACTTGCAGACGCTTGCCGACCCTCGTGTTCGGGCATGGATTGAGGCAAATGGCATAGAACTGGTTGACTACAACGCGGTGTATCGCGACTAGCCAAGAAAGGGACCTTGGTCTCAACGCAGGGGCGGCGAGAGGCGCGTGCTTCTCGCCGCCCCTCTTGTTACCGTACGCGCACGCTTTTGCCGGCGCTGGGCAACGCGCGCCGCCCGAGCGCTAAACTGACCCGCATCGCCATTTCCATCCAACAGGGGGAGAAGAACATGAACGTCACCAGAAGGAACTTCCTCGCGGGTACCGGCATTGCCGCCACCGCCGTCCTGGCCGGCTGCGGCTCTTCCAACGGCTCTTCCGACGGCGGCTCTGCCTCTGGCGAGAAGACCTACAAGATCGGCGTGGTCCAGCTGACCGAGCACGCTGCCCTGGACGCCTCCAACGAGGGCTTCGTCGAGGCCGTCAACGCCTCCGGCCTCTCCGTCTCCATCGACCAGCAGAACGCCCAGAACGACCAGTCTGCCTGCCAGACCATCGCCTCCAAGTTCGTGGGCGATGGCGTCGACCTGATCTTCGCCATCGCCACGCCCGCCGCCCAGGCCGCGGCCGGCGCCACCACCGAGATCCCCATCGTCGGCACCGCCATCACCGACTTCGCCGCCTCCGGCCTGGTCAAGGACAACGACAAGCCCGGCACCAACGTCACCGGCTCCTCCGACCTCACGCCCGTCGCCGAGCAGCTCGAGATGATGCAGAAGGTCCTGCCCGACGTGAAGAAGGTCGGCCTTCTCTACTGCTCCGCCGAGTCCAACTCCGACATCCAGATCAAGGCCGCCAAGGACGAGCTCGACGCCCTGGGCCTGGAGTACACCGAGTACGCCGTCTCCAGCTCCAACGAGATCCAGTCCGTCGTGGAGTCCGCGGTGGGCAAGGTGGACGCCCTTTACGCCCCCACCGACAACACCATCGCGGCCGGCGCCGCCCAGGTGGGCCAGATCTGCAAGGAGAACAAGCTTCCCTTCGTCACCGGCGAGGAGGGCATGTGCATGGCCGGCGGCCTGTTCACCCTCTCCATCAACTACAAGGACCTCGGCAAGGTCGCCGGCGAGATGGCCGTCAAGATCCTTAAGGGCGAGGCGAAGCCCGCCGATATGGCCATCGAGCACCTTTCCGCCGAGGACCTGGTAGTGGTTAAGAACCAGGAGATGGCCGACGCGCTTGGTATCGACCTCTCTGTTTTGGACGAGTAACTGCGCTTGGCCGCACGCTATAGGTAGTACGCCTTACGGCACCTTGGATACGGCACCGCAGCCCAAGGTGCCGCGTTGGGTTTCAAGGCTCCCGTCGAACGTTGGCGGGGCGCACGAATAAAAGGAGGTAGATGATATGGGTATCGCACTTATGGGCGCCGTCTCCCAGGGTGTGCTCTGGGGCATCATGGTGCTTGGCGTATTCATCACCTACAAGCTGTTGGACATCGCAGACCTTACGGTCGACGGCAGCTTCGCGACCGGCGGCAGCGTGTGCGCCGTGCTGCTGGTTGCCGGAGTCGATCCGCTGCTGGCGATCCTCGCCGGCATGGTCGCCGGTGGCGTCGCGGGTGCCGTGACCGGCTTTTTGCACACGGTGCTGGAGATCCCGGCTATTCTCGCCGGCATCCTCACCCAGATCTCCCTGTGGTCCATCAATTTGCGCATCATGGGCAAGTCCAATACGCCGCTGCTGACGC
>OKRW01003004.1_pt1 | contig 11361 bp, 9 predicted proteins | sample 1601151 | NCBI WGS metagenome assembly OKRW01 (sample SAMEA3541471, study PRJEB24748) | human gut metagenome | biome: human gut; feature: human-associated habitat; material: faeces | place: China | collected 2012 | reverse complement strand
GATCCCGCCGATGAGAGCCTTTGCGGAAGTTACCGCAGAAAATAAAACAAAAAGCTGACGCGGGGCTTAACCGCTTCAAGTCAGCGTCCGCATGATCCGTCCTGCGGCACGGTGCCGTGCCGTTCCGAAAATGCGGCTGCATTCAAAGCCGGGTTTCGTCTTGTGCGTCTCGGTGCAGCATATCGCACGCGAGCTTTTTGAGCCGTGCGGGTGTGTTGTCCGCAGGATAAACGGCGCAATGCGCAAGCAGAGCCGCTTTGATTTTCCCGACGGCGGGTGAAGCGGGAAGGCTGAGCCAATTCATGATGTCCGCACCGCTGCAATTGAGCGCATGTGCGGAGAACGGGACGCCTTCCTGCTGCATTTTTTGAAGCAATATGCGCCAGCGTGCAGCCGATTCAACTTGCCCGGTGATGATTCCGGAACCGTGAACATCGGCATCGCGAATATCCGCAATTTCAAGGCTTCGTTCAACGCCCCAGCGGGCAAATGTTCGGCGCAGCGTTTTGTCCTTTGCGGTGTTGTTAAGATCGTACATATGATGACGGACGATGAAACAGACTTCGTCCGTCGTTTTGTTGTCATAACGGAGCCGCTGCATTATTTCTCGGGAAATAATTTCACCTTCCGCATCATGTCCGTGCATATTGCCGTTTTTTTCCAGAACAACGGGTTTTGCAACATCGTGCAGCAGCCCGGCAAGGCGGGGGACAAGCATGGGTTTGGATTCCGCAGCGGTGTGAAGTGCATGGTCAAGCACGTCATAGCGGTGATGTGTGGGCTTTTGCGCAATGCCGCGTCCGCGGGACAGCTCGGGAAGAATGACTGCAAGCGCACCGATGTCGCGCAGCAGCAGCAGTCCGTTCAGCACCTGTTCCGCGTTTCGCGAACCGTATTTTATATCACAGAGAAGGAGTTTATTCAATTCATCGCGAATGCGTTCGGCGGAAATATCGCGGAGATTGCCGCAAAGCCTTGATGCACATGCGAAGGTGGCAGGGTCGATTTTAAATTGAAGCTCCGCCGCAAAACGAACAAGCCGGAGAATACGCAGTCCGTCATCCTCAAGCACGATTTCAGGGTCAATGCTTGATGTTCTCAAGACCCTGTTTTCAAGATCGGGCAGCCCGCCGGAGGGGTCAAGTATTTCACGCGTCAGAATATCGCAATACAGTGCATTTACCGAAAAGTCGCGCCGCCGCGAATCCTCCTCGGGTGTTTTTGAAAACTGTATGCTCGTCGGGCGGTGCGCGCCGCCGACGGAGTATTTGTCGGCACGGAAGGTTGTGTGTTCAAACTTTTGTCCGTCGGCGTGAATTTCGACCATGCCGAAAGCAATGCCCTTCGGAACAACTTTGAATCCCATTTCGTGCGCAAGCTCAATTGTTTCGTCCGGAGTGAGGGCGGAACATATGTCAATATCGCTGACGGGCAGCCCGAGAAGCGTATTGCGCACAAGCCCGCCGACGGCAAAAAGACGGCAGCCCCGCGCCGAAACGCGCTCCGCAATGCGGATAAGCGATTCGGGTAAACTGACGGAAGCGGGAAGGGTGCGAACTCCGTCCGCATTCGGTTTATGCGTTGATTTGCTTTCGGTCATGATAAAGCCCTCTCTTTTTTAAAACTTTTACGGGGTGCCGGGAAAGGGGCAGGCCCGCTCTGAAACGCATCGAAACCAAAACTCAAAAAGTCAGTCCGAAACCTCATCGCGGAATCGGCGGACAAGCTCCGAAAGCTCCGCAGTGCTGCCGCAATTGTTTACGCGGCGGCGCAGCTCGGTGCTGCCGTACATGCCCTTTGTGTACCATGCAATATGCTTGCGCATATCGGCAAATGCGCCGTCCCCGTGAGCGGCAATGTATTCCGAAATATGCCGAAGCGCAGCGTCAAGCCTTGCGCGGGCGGAAGGGGGAACGTAATCTTCTCCGCGCAGCGCGGCGCGGATTTCCGCAAAAAGGAAGGGATTTCCCTGTGCGCCCCTTGCGGCCATGATGCCCGCGCAGCCCGTTTTTGCGGCGAGTGCGGCAGCATCCGTTCCGGTGAAAACATCTCCGTTGCCGATGACGGGAATGCGCACGGCATTCACAACCTCCGCGATCTTATCCCAATCCGCAGTTCCGGAATACATCTGCATTCGGGTTCGGCCGTGAACGGTGACAAAAGCAGCACCGGAGGACTCGGCCATCTTTGCAAATTCAACCGCATTGATTGAATCCGCATCCCAGCCGAGGCGGAATTTGACGCTTACGGGAATGCTGACCGCACGAACGGCGGCTTCAATAATGCGTGCGGCAAGCGCGGGGGAGCGCATGAGCGCGGAACCGTCCCCGTTGCCGGTGATTTTCGGAGCGGGGCAGCCCATATTGATATCGAAAACCGCAATCTGCTTTTGATTCCCGGAGGATGCGGAATCGGCATTCAGTTCCTCCGCAAGCCTCTTTGCGGTGTCGGCGATAATCTCGGGTTCGTGCCCGAAAAGCTGCACCCCGCAGGGCCGCTCGACGGGGGATATGTCGATAAGTTCCTTTGTTTTTTTGTTGTTATAATGCAAACCCTTTGCACTGACCATTTCCGTGAAGGTGAAATCGCAGCCCTGTTCAATGCAGAGGCGGCGGAAGGCGGGATCTGTTATGCCTGCCATCGGCGCAAGCAGCACGGGTATGCAGCCGCATGTATCGCGGCAAAGTATTTTTGAAAGCACCGCCGAAGCGGGCGGAGGGGTCGGTATTTGCATTTTGCAGCGGGTTCAAAAGCGGTAAACGCTTTGCCTTCCGTTTTTTAATGGTTCTCAAAATAAAATTCCGGCGCAAATTCAAGCGGACAGCGGAATTCTGCGGCAGGGGCAATCATGCGTGACGGCAATTACTCATAATGATAAACACCCTCGCAGACGGTCGCGGCGGGGCCGGACATATAGAGAGTGTTATCGGGCAGCCATTCGATGCCGAGCGTGCCGATTTCAACATGCACATTCACGCGGCGTTCGGTATGCTTTGCAAGGATGCACGCCGCAGCGGAGGCACACGCGCCCGTTCCGCAGCACATCGTGCTTCCGCATCCGCGTTCCCATGTGCGCATGATGATATTCTCCCTGTCGATAACCTGAACAAAATCAACATTCGTGCGCTTCGGGAAAATCGGACTGTGCTCAATATCCCTGCCGTAATATTCAACATCGGTAAGATCAACATCATCAACGAACACGACCGTGTGCGGAATGCCCGTGTTCACACAGGAAACTACAAAACGCCGCCCGTGGGAGTAAAGGCTTTTTTGAAGGAAATCACCCTCTGCCGAAACGGGAATGTCCGCACAATCCAGCTTCGGTTCACCCATGTTGACGCCGATGCGAACAACTGCGCCGTCCGAAAGTTCCGCATGAGTCTTTTTAATGCCCGAAAGCGTTTCAACGGACACATCCGGGGCGGGGACAATGCCCTTTTCAATTATGAATTTCACAAAGCAGCGTATACCGTTGCCGCACATCTCCGCCTCACTGCCGTCATTGTTTAAAATCAGCATACGAACGTCCGCACCGGGGAGGGAGGGCTTGCGAACGATTAACAGATTGTCTGCGCCCACGCCCGTGTTGCGGTGCAGGATTCGGCGGGCAAATTCGTTGATGTTGCGGATTTTTTCTTCACGGTCGTCGATAAGAATCATATCGTTGCCCAAACCGTGCATTTTTGTAAAATTAAAAAGCATAGGAACCTCTTCAATGAATTAATCAAACTAATCGTAAAGCGGTGCGGAGGCAAGCCGTTTTCGTATGCGCTTCGCAAAAACCGCATTCGGATTCATCAACCCTGACGCTGCGTTTCAAGCAGCAGCCCGACCGGGCAATGATCACTGCCCATGACATCGGGGCGAATGAAGGCATCCTTAACGGACGGGACAAGCCTTGCGCTGACAAGAAAGTAGTCTATGCGCCAGCCGGTGTTCCGCTCACGCGCTTTGAACATATAGCTCCACCATGTGTAGGCCTCCGCCCTGTCGGGATAAAGCATACGGAAACTGTCCGCAAAGCCGCTTTCAAGCAGCACGGTGAATTTTTGTCTTTCTTCATCGGTGAATCCTGCATTGCCGCGGTTGCTCTTCGGGTTTTTAAGGTCAATTTCGTTATGCGCAACGTTCATATCGCCGCAGACGATCACGGGCTTCTGCGCGTCCAGCATTTTGAGGTACAGGCGGAAATCCTCCTCCCAGCACATGCGATACATCAGCCGGGTCAGGCCGCGCTGGCTGTTGGGCGTGTAGACCGTGACGAGGAAAAAGCGGTCGTATTCGAGCGTAATCAGCCGCCCCTCGTGGTCGTGCAGCTCGCTGTCCATGCCCAGCTTGACCGAAAGCGGCTGCTGCTTGGCGAGGATCGCCGTGCCGGAATAGCCCTTTTTCTCGGCGGAATTGAAAAATTCCACGTAATCCGGCGCGGGAATCTGCGCCTGACCGGGCTGCATCTTGGTTTCCTGCAGGCAGAAAAAATCCGCGTCCTGCTGCGCGAAATAATCGGAAAAGCCCTTGCCCAAACAGGCGCGAAGGCCGTTGACGTTCCACGAAATCAGCTTCATAACTGTCCTCCTGTGACGATGGCCGCGCATAGCTTTCGGCGGCTGATGTTATTATACAGGATGAAAAGGCGAAAAGCAACGCCGATCTCGGCGGAAAATGGGGAGGGAAAGCGGATGGCGCTGGTGTTTGCGCTCTACCTGCTTTTGTGCGTTCGGGTGACGGCGGATATCCGCGCGGGGCTGGCTGACGGCCGGATTCAGTTTTCCGCAAGCCTCGGCGTGCTGATGCTCGAAGCTCACGTCGGCGGAAGCGTTGAGGGGGCGAAGGTTCGGCTGAATATCCCGATTCGCGGGTTTCCGGAAAAGCCGGACGGGCGGAAGATCCGGCAGGGCTGGCCGACGGCGCGCGCCGTGCTGAAAGCGGCGGATTGGGAATTGATTGCGCTGCATATGCGGGCGGGGCTGGAGGACGCGGGCGCGACGGCGATGCTCGCGGGCGGTATCCGCGCGGCGGCGGACGGGCTGCTCGCGGGGCTGGGGCGGACGGAATGCAGCGATATCCGCGTCACGGCGGATTTTGCCGCGCGCGGCGTCTGGGCGGCGGCACGGTGCATAGTTTCCATGCGGGTTGGCGATATTATGCTTGCGGCGGCGAAGGCGGCCGGGAGAAAGAAGCGAAAAGAGGGGTTGCAATGGAAAAGCATCCCATCGAGAGCCTGATGGGCGTTTCCATGGAACAGATTAAGGACATGGTGGACGTGAACACGGTGATTGGCGACGCGGTGCAGACGCAGGACGGCTCGACAATCATCCCGATTTCGCGGGTATCGTTCGGCTTTGTCGCGGGCGGCGGGGAATACGCCGTCAGCGGCGCGCAGACCGGCGCTTACGGCCTCCCGTTTGCGGGCGGTGCGGGCGCAGGTGTGAGCATCCATCCGATGGGCTTTCTGGTGTGCGACAGGAACGGCGTGCGCCTGTTGAGCGCGGGTAGTGCCTCGCCGATGGAGCGCGTGGCGGAACTGATCCCGCAGGCGCTTGAAAACTGGAAGAGGCTGGGCGACGAGCAGGAAAACGCGAAACCGTCTCCGGTGCGGGCGGCTTATCAGGAATGAGGCGGGCGGAGAAGCCCGCCTTTCTGCGTCCGCGCCTCACGCGGGGCGGTGCAGGCGCATAGGATGCGTTAGGCGGGAAGGCTGTGCCAAAGCGCCAAATACACTGAAAAACGCGAAAAAATGAGAGTCATCTTGTGTAAAATCGCATTTTTCGCGCCGATGGGCGAATAACTCTTGACTTTACGCGGTACATTCTTTAGAATGGTATCTGCTTCATATTTCAAATGGGGATTGCAAAATTTTCGGGTTCTTCGGCTCGAAAATGAAAAAGAAGAAAATCGGAGGGCTTCCGAATGGGTATGAAAGTTGCAAAATTTGGCGGAAGTTCGCTGGCCGATGCGGCGCAGTTCAAAAAGGTCAGGGAGATTCTGTTTTCCGACGCGGATCGGCGCATTGTGGTGCCCAGCGCGCCGGGCAAACGCGGCGCCACCGATATCAAGGTGACCGATCTGTTTTATCAGTGCAACCGCCTCGCGGCGTCCGGCAGCGACTTCGCGGAGGCCTTTGATACGATTCGCGCGCGGTACCGCGAAATTGCGCAGGAGCTTGAGCTGACGGTCGATCTGGACGGGTATCTGGACGAGGTGAGCCGCAACATCCAGCTCGGCGCGGGCGCGGACTACGCCGCCAGCCGGGGCGAATACCTCAACGGTATTTTGCTGGCGGATTACCTCGGATGGGATTTCATCGACCCGCAGCAGGGCATTTTCTTCGACGAAGAGGGGCGGCTGGACAGCAGCAGGACGCAGGAGGCGCTTGGCCGCCTGCTGGAAGGGCATACGCATGCCGTTGTGCCGGGTTTTTACGGCTGCGACACGCACGGCAATGTCAAAACCTTTTCCCGCGGCGGCAGCGACATCACGGGCGCGATTGTCGCGCGCGCGGTCAACGCGGACGTGTATGAAAACTGGACGGATGTTTCCGGCTGCCTGATGGCCGACCCGCGCATCGTCCGCAACCCGGAGCCGATCCGCTATGTGACCTATCGGGAGCTGCGCGAGCTATCCTATATGGGCGCAAGCGTGCTGCACGAGGACGCCATTTTCCCGGTGCGCATCGCGGGCATCCCGACGAACATCCGCAACACGAACCACCCGGATGAGCCGGGCACGGTGATCTGCTACGAGGCGGAGGATTACGAGAGCGAATACCCCATCACCGGCATCGCGGGGCACAAGGATTTTGCGATCATCAACGTGGAAAAGGCGATGATGAACTCGGAAATCGGCTTCGGCCGCCGCCTGCTGCAAGCGCTGGAAGAGCAGGGGATTTCCTTTGAGCACATGCCCAGCGGCATCGACACGATGTGCGTGGTGGTGCACGAGAGCGCGCTGGAGGGCAAAAAGGAGAAGCTGGTGCAGCGGATTCACGAGCTCTGCACGCCCGACACGGTGGAGATTCACTCCGGTCTGGCACTCATCGCGACGGTGGGGCGCGGCATGGTTCGCTCCAAGGGCATTTCCGCGCGGCTGTTCAACGCGCTGATGAAGGCGGGCGTGAACGTGCGCCTGATCGATCAGGGCTCCAGCGAGCTGAACATCATCGTCGGCGTGGATAATCTGGATTTCGAGGTCGCGACGCGCGCGATTTACCGGGCGTTCGTCACCCACGAAAACCGCTGGTGAGATCGGCCATAACCGAAAAGGATTGACGGGCTGTCGGAAACGACGGCCTGTTTTTTGACGGATAGACGCATAGTAGACGCATCGAAAACGACGTAAAATCGCCCGCGGGCGCAGGCGTTTGACGCCTTGCAGACCTCGGCGGAGGGGAAGGCGGGCTCGACCCGCTTTTTGCGCGTTTTTTTCATTTTTGTTGAAATGAATAGGGGCGTGTGTTATAATTAAAGTTGGTTTATGCGCCGAAAAGGGCGCAAAAGAGCGTCGGAAGAGGAAAGTGGAAAGATATGAGCAGGAATAGATGGAAGAAAGCGGCAGGAATTCTGTGCCTTTGCGCGCTGCTGGCGGGGCTGACGGGCTGCGCGAAGAAGGAGCCGCTTTCGCTGACGGTGTGGACATATTACAACGGCGAGCAGCTTGGCGCGTTCAACGAGGCCGTGGAGGCGTTTAACGCGACGGTGGGCAAGGATAAGAACATCGTGGTTTCCGCTTCAAGCCTCGGCTCGGTCAACGATTTGGAGCAGAACGTGATGGACGCGGTGCAGGGCAAGGTCGGCGCGCAGGAAGTGCCGGATATCTTTTCCGCCTATGCGGATACGGCCTACGCGGTGGACAGTCTGGGGCGCGTCGCCGACCTCGGCCCATATCTGACGGAGAAGGACAGAAAGGAATACATCGAAAGCTACCTGAGCGAGGGCGATTTCAGGGACGACGGCAGCGTTAAGATATTCCCGGTGGCGAAGGCGACGGAGCTGCTCGTGGTCAACGACACGGATTGGCGGGCGTTCGCGGAGGCAACGGGCACGAGCGCCGACGAGTTTGCGACCATCGAAGGCGTGACCGCGATGGCGCAGCGCTACTACGAGTGGACGGACAGCCTGACGGACGCGCCGAACGACGGCAAGGCGCTCTTTGGCCGGGACGCGATGGCCAATTACATGATTATCGGCGCGAAGCAGCTTGGCTGCGACATTTTTGAAACGAAGGACGGGCAAACGACCGTCAACCTGCCGCGCGAGGTGGCGAAGCGGCTTTGGGATCACTACTACGTGCCCTATGTGAAGGGATACTTTTCCGCCTCCGGCCGTTTCCGCAGCGACGACATGAAGACGGGCAACGTGCTCGCGTTTGTCGGTTCCTCGGCGGGATGCACCTTCTTCCCGGATCACGTGACCCGCAGCGACGAGGAGAGCTATCCCATCGAGATCAAGACCTATCCAGCGCCGAAGTTTGAGGGCGGCGGGGATTACGCCGTGCAGCAGGGCGCGGGCATGGTGGTCATCCGCAAGAGCGACGAGCAGGTGGAGGCGGCGGCGCGCTTCCTCAAGTGGTTTACGCAGAGCGACTGGGCGATTGAGTTTTCCGTCACCTCCGGCTATCTGCCGGTGACGGCGGAAGACAACGACATGGTCAAGATTGAAAAGGACAGCCCGAGCATGAAGAAAAATGTTCGGGACAGCCTGAGCACGGCGGTGCAGGTCGTGCGGCAGAATACGCTGTACACGTCGAAGGCATTCAAGAACGGCACGAGCGCCCGGAAAAAGCTGGAATACGCCATGAGCGACGCGGCGAAGGCGGATCGCCAGAGCGTGGTGGAGGCCATGGAGAACGGCGCGACGCAGGAAGCGGCGGTCGCGGCGTTTGTGAGCGAGGAGCGCTTTGATGCATGGTATGCGCAGCTCATGGACGAATTGAACGAGCTTGCCGCGCAATAACGAGGTATGAGCGGCGAACGGAGGTGCATCGGGGTTGAAGCAGAGCCAGATGAAGACGGGGAAAACCGTCTTCCATACCGTGATGCAGCCTTTGGTGGTTTTGATCCTGCTGCAAGCGGCGATTCTGCTGACGTTTCTGTATCTGAGCGGCGTCTTCGATCAGGTGAACAGCAACGAACGCGCCATCCTCAGCAAGCAGGTGGCCAACCGCGCCAACTATCTGGAATCGCAGATGACCCAGCAATGGGCGGATATCAGCGCGCTGGCGGCGAGCATCAACGAAAAGACGCAGGCCGCCGTGGATGCGGGCGAGCTTTCGCTGGATCGGCTGGAGAGCAGCTCCAAGGAAGCGGCCAAGCTGATCGGCCAAATCTGCACCGATATGATCGAGACGATGTACCGGAACAAGGTTTCCGGCATTTACGTCATTTTCAGCACCTCCAATTTGGATGGCAACACAGAATTCAAAACGGGTTTCCACGTGCGCGACCTCGACCCGACGGTGAGCGCGACGACGCAGTACAGCGACCTTTTGCTGGAATGTGCGCCGATCTCGACCGTCAAGTCGATGAACATTGCGACCGACACGGGCTGGGATACGCGCTATGACTTCGGTACCGCTTACGGCGATTATTTCCGAAAGCCGTTCATGGCGGCCTATCGCGCGGAAAACCGGCTGTCGGCGCGCGATTACGGCTGCTGGAGCACCGGCGCGCAGTCCAACCTGCCCTCCGGGCTGACCTATTCCATGCCGCTGATGCTGAAGAACGGCACGCTGTACGGCGTGCTCGGCATTGAGATGCTGGACGATTATCTGGGCAGCCATCTGCCTTACGGCGAACTCGGCTTTGACGCGGACGGCAGCTACATGGTGGCGCAGTTTGATAGGTCGCTGGGGCGCGCCTCGGTGAAGATGGCCAGCGGCAAGACGCGGGTGCGCAGGGGAGAAACCCTCGTCATGGCGAAGGGCAAGGACGGGAGCTATGTCTTTCAACTGGATGGAAAGAAATACGTCACCCAGCAGCAGAAGCTGTCGCTCTACGACATGTACGCGCCGTTTTCCGGCGAAAACTGGGTGCTGATCGGCGCGGCCTCGTCGAAGAGCCTATATGCGTTTTCCAGCCGGGTGACGCGGCTGATTCTGCTGGCGATTGCGCTGGTGCTCCTGTTTGACGCGGTGGGCAGCGTTTTGATCGCGCAGCGGATTTCCAAGCCGATTGCCAAGCTATCCAAAGAGGTGGATATCGCCCGAACGGGCGAAAACGGGATTCCGCGCCTGTCCTCCACGGGCATACGCGAGCTGGATCACTTCGCGGCGGCCTTTGCGGGGCTGAGCCGCGAGACCATCAACACCTCCACCCGCTTTTTGCGGATGCTGGACATGGCGAGCGTGGATATCGCGGGCTGCGAATTTGATACGTCGGAAGCCAGAGATGTTTCGCCCGCGTTCGCGACGGATAACTTTTTCCCGCTGCTGGGCGTTCCGGGCTGCGACGCGCAGCATGTGACGCTGGGCAAAATCAAATCCCTGCATAAACAGATGGCGAAAAACGTGCTGGCGACGGAGAAAAACGGTGGGAGCACGCTGGTGCATGTCCGCTCGCTGGACGGCAGGGAGCGCTATGTGCGCATCAAAGAGACGCAGATTGAAAGCCGCGTGATTGTGCTGGCCGAGGATGTGACGGCGGCGACGCTGGAGCGGATGCGCATCGAGCGGGAACGCGACTACGATCTGCTGACGGGGCTGTACAACCGCCGCGCGTTCTATCGGTTCGCGGGCAGGGTGTTTGACCAGCCGGATACGATGAAGCACGCCGCGGTGGTTATGATGGATCTGGATAACCTCAAGCACACCAACGACACGTTCGGCCACGAATGGGGCGACCGCTACATCCACGAGGCGGCGGTCTGCTTCCTGCGCAGCATTCCGGAAGAAACGCTCTGCGCGCGCGTATCGGGCGACGAATTTAACATCCTCTTCTATGGTTACGACAGCCGCGAGGCGGTGCAGCAGGCGATTGACCGGCTGATTTCCGGGGTGGAAAACAGCTGCTTCAACCTGCCCGACGGCACGGCGACGCGCATCCACGTTTCCGGCGGCATTGCTTGGTACCCGGACGACGGCACGGAGATGATGGAACTGATTAAATGCGCCGACTATGCCATGTACAGGATCAAGAAGAACGAAAAGGGCAGATTCGGCGTGTTTGACCGCGCGCAGTATGAGCGGGCGGAACAGGAAAAAGCGGGCGCGGCGCAGAGTGATTCGTGAGGAATTTCATAATCGCAAAGCCCCCGCCGAGCAAAGACGGCAGGGGCTGAGCTTGTTGACATCAGCAAACTTGGCTTGAATAGCAAAATCAAGAAATTCAGCGATTCTTTCATTTGCGGAAAGGGCTATTCTCCC
>OKRW01002998.1_pt1 | contig 11376 bp, 8 predicted proteins | sample 1601151 | NCBI WGS metagenome assembly OKRW01 (sample SAMEA3541471, study PRJEB24748) | human gut metagenome | biome: human gut; feature: human-associated habitat; material: faeces | place: China | collected 2012 | reverse complement strand
AGGGAACAATACCCGAGAAGACTTAGCGGCGATGAAGCTGGGTTTGGACGCTTATCTGGTAACCGACTGGCTTCTTGATCCTGATGGATTCGATATAGAATCGGTGAAACATGGCACCCTTGCCGATTTCGCCCGTTTTGTCGACGAACTCCCGGAGTGTGAATGATGGCTTTGTTTGAATATACGGTCGAGGCCCAATCGGGACATGCCCGTGCAGGCTCGTTTGAAACGGCGCACGGTACGGTGAAAACCCCTCTGTTCATGCCCGTTGGAACCAGCGCTACGGTGAAGGGCATTCGCCCCCAGACGCTGAAGGAAATCGGATCGCAGATCGTGCTGTCGAACACCTACCATCTGGCAATGCGCCCAGGTGCTGATCTGGTTGCCGAGGCGGGTGGCCTTCATAAGTTTTGCGCCTACGATGGTCCGATGCTTACCGATTCGGGCGGATTCCAGATCTTCTCTCTTGAAGATACGCGTAAGCTTGACGATGATGGCGTGACGTTCACTTCCATCTACGATGGGGATAAAATCCGTTGGACACCGGAAGACAATATGGATATCCAGCAGAAGCTGGGCGCCGACATCATCATGCAGCTCGACCAGTGCCCGCCGTACCCTGCGACGCGCGAGTTCGTCGAGCGCGCGGTCGATTTGTCGGCTATGTGGGCCCGTCGGTGCCTGGCGGCGCACAAACGGCCCGATCAGACGCTCTTCGGCATCGTGCAGGGCGGCATGAACCTCGACTTGCGCCTGGAGAGCATCCGCCGTTTGCGCGAAATCGAGGATGAGAGCCTGGCTGCCGGCGGGCGCCGATTCGGCGGTTTCGGCATCGGCGGTTATTCGGTGGGCGAGGACCACGAGACGATGTTCGAGACGCTGGGCCAGGTGGCGCGCGCATTGCCCGACGATCGTCCGCGCTATCTCATGGGCGTAGGCAACCCGACCACGCTTGTGCGAGCGGTGGGCGAGGGCGTCGACATGTTCGACTGCGTGCTCCCGACGCGCACGGCGCGCATGGGCACGGCGTTTTCGAGTCAGGGTCGCATGAACATGCGCAACGCCAAGTACACGCGCGACTTCACGCCGCTCGACCCCGAGTGCACATGCCCGACCTGCCAAAACCACACACGGGCCTACATTCGCCATCTTGTGAAGCAGGACGAAATGCTCGGGGGCATCTTGCTCTCCATTCACAACCTGCACTATTTGCTCGACCTCATGCGCCGCGCACGCGAAGCCGCGCTCGCCGATGCGTATGCCGAGTTCGAGGCACAGTGGATGGCAAGCCCCGCGGCGAAGGACTACTAAGAAGCTACGGATTGCAGCAATATGCAGCTCATACTCGCTGGGGAATGAGGGAAGATGCTTCGGTTCCTGCAAAGCTAAAACCGATTTTACTAAAACATTTTTAGTAAAATCGGTTTTAGTAGCGAGGGTTTAGCGGCTGCTAGCCATAATCACTCTTGGAATAAATCGGAATGGGTGCCGGTTCTTGAGGCGGTTAGAATCAACTGATTACCATCGATTGCGTATACAAGCAACCAATCGGGTTTGATATGGCATTCGCGAAATCCAACGTAATTACCCGATAGGGCATGGTCGTGATTTCGATTTTCAAGCGGTTGACATGCACATAGCTTATCGAGAACGATCTCGAGTGCGTCAAGGTCATAGCCGCGTTTCCCCGATTCGCTTGAGGTCTTTCTTGAATTGGGATGTCGGGACAAGTTTTAATGGCATAGGCGTTACTTGTCGAGAGAGGAAAAAAGCTCACTTGCGCTATCGTAGGATTCTGCCTTTACCTTACCGGTCATGATGTCGCGTGCTTCGCGCATTGCAGCCTCGGTAGTTGCGTTGTATCGCGGTTGTCGCACGTCAAACGGCAAGCCACCTTCCATGATGGACTTATGCAGAAACACGTTGATTGCTTCAGTGAGGCTCATGCCTAAGCTGGCAAAAATTGATTCTGCATCGCTTTTGACCTCGGGGTTCACGCGCATGTTGATAGTCGCCGTTTTTGACATGTTAATCACCTCATTGCTTTAATGTAATTGCAATGTACAGCATTTTCTTTACATTTGCAAGATGATTAGCTAGAGGACATGTTAGATTTTGCTTGCAAACCCACAGAACTCCCGTATGAGCGAACGATAAAGAAAACAAGTGAATCAGTCCTGGGCAGATGGCGGACCACCCTTACAGTTTTGGGCCACTTGCCCTCGGCTTGGTGCCCGCGAAACAGGTAGACGAGCTGCAAAACTATGGAGATCGGGCTCGCTGCGCTGACTGCATCGACAAAACTTGCATATTTGACAAGTTTCGTCGATGTGATAGTCAAAACTTGCAAATCTCGCAAGTTTTGACTATGGGATAGAAATCGTGAACATCATCGACTTCCTTCTGCATCGGTAAGCCTCATACGACCCTCGCAGGCTCTGCTAGTCGACGGAGGGGCTCTTACAGCAGCTTGATTGCGGCGGCCCCGAGAATCATGATGAGGACGCCGAGTATCTTCTGCCTGTTAACTGCCTTTTTCGGAGACTCGAATATTCCGAAATGATCGACCAGAATGCCGCCCGTCGTGGAGCCGACCAAAAGAACGACAACCGTCATTCCGGTTCCTATGATTCTCGACAGATAGACATTTGCGAGAACGTATAGTCCGCCAAGGATTCCGCCAATCCACATCCACCAGGGGTTTTTAGCCGGTCTCTCTTCCTTTGACTCTGGTTTCCCATTCTTTACACGCAAGACGATGCAGATAATTGCCAGCAAGATAATGCCGACGGCGAACGAGATGACGGATGCTTTTATCGGGGAACCTGCCGCTACCCCAAGGTAGCCGTTAACGGCAGTTTGGGTTGCAACTGCCATTCCGCTAAAGACGGAAAACGTCCTCCAGAGCCACAAAGAGGCTGGTGCTGATTTTTGCCGATTGGTGCGGTCCGCCTTGCTTTCTTTCGCCGTCGAGACCAAAACCACGCCGAGTAGCACCAGCGCCGCACCTGCAATGCGAAACGCGGTCAATGATGTTTGCTGCGAATAGAACAGCCCGAAATTATCAATGGTCAATCCCATTAAGATTTGGCCGAGAACCGGAAGCACGACCGTCTGCACTCCGCCTAATTTCGGAAACAGCAAGATGTTTCCCGTCAGAAACACCACGCCGCAAATGCCGCCGATCCAGATCCATGCGGGCTCATTCAGCAATTGTGCGAAAGGGATATGCAGCCCCTGCCCGGTGACCAGCAACAACGCGGACAGAAACAATAACCCTACAAGAAACGACACCAGGGCTGCGTTGAAGGGGGAGCCGACTTTTTTCCGTAACCTTGTGTTTACGCTCGTCTGTATGGGTAAGCCGACACCTGCCAGAAATCCAAGAATAATGGGCATACTTCTCATCCTTCGTCGGCGCAACGTTGTTCGGGATCGCGCTCTTGCGACTTTGCGGCCATGCTGAGGTCGATATCAGCAGCATAGCGCACCCGCATTGGAATGCAAGCATCCTGACGATGGGGTGCGTCCCGATGATGCCCTTCGCTGCTCCGAGCGGAGTTTTTTACCGCAATTTTATCTACCTTTCAGAATAATTTTTTGCATCATGCCGCAAGTTGCTTTCTCATGCGGCCTAGTTGTGCAAAAATGTGAGGGTTAGGTTTACTGGCAGATTTCCCGTCGCGCATGGTTTTGCGGTAGGGGGACAAGGCAAGGAAGAAAACGCACATGGCGGAACCTCAGAAAAAGAAGAAGCATCATAATAAGGATAGGCGCAACGTATGGCTGCTCGTGGTCATGGCGCTTTTGGTCATCGGCTCGATCGTGATGTTCACGCCGCCGCAGGAAAAGATCAATCAAGGCCTCGACATTCAAGGTGGCCTTTCGGTCGTGCTCACGGCGCACAACAACGACGGGTCGGATGTTTCCACTGAGGACATGGAATCTTCGCGCGCGATCATCGAGAACCGCGTGAACGCGCTTGGCGCATCCGAGGCAGTCGTGCAGATTCAGGGCAACGACCAGATCCTCGTGCAGATCCCCGGCCTATCCGACACCGAGGAAGCGCTCAACACCATCGGCAAGACGGGCAAGCTCGAGTTCGCGCGACTCGACTCCTTCACTGATTCCGATGTGAAGACGAAGATCCAAAACGGCCAATACGGCACGCAGGGCACGGTGACCGATGCGTTCGGCAATTCTTTCCCGAGCGAGAAGGTGGAGCACCTCAAGGTCGAAGAGGGCACGTATACGCCGATCATCACTGGCTCGAACCTCGAGAAGGTCGACGTGGGCCAGGCTTCCCAGACCTCGACCGACTATGCGGTTAACCTGCGCCTCGACTCCGAGGGCACGAAGGCCTTCGCCGAGGCAACTGAAGACCTCGCTCCCACCAAGGGCCAGATCGTCATCATCCTCGACGGTGAGGTGCAGTCCGCTCCCGCCGTGCAGTCCGTTATCTCCGACGGCAACGTTTCCATCACTGGCGGCTATACGCTTGACGCGGCCAAGCAGATGAAGACCGTGCTCGAGTCCGGCTCGCTGCCTGTGAGCTTCGAGTATGCGCAAAGCCAGGTCGTCGGCCCGACGCTCGGCCAGGATGCGCTGCAGTCCGGCGTGCTCGTAGCGCTCATCGGCCTTGTGATCGTTATGATTTACCTGCTCGTGTTCTACGAGGGGCTCGGCATCATCACCGCGGCGGCAATGGCCGTGTTCGCAGCGATTTACCTGGGCATCCTCGCGCTGCTTTCCGCATTTGGCCTGTTCAGCCTTTCTATGGCGGGCATCGCCGGCGTCGTTTTGACCATCGGCATGGCGGCCGACTCCTCCATCCTGACGCTCGAGCGCTTCCGCGAGGAAATCCGCATGGGTCGAAGCGTGCGCGCCGCGTCCATCACGGGCGTCCGTCACGGCATCCTGACCTCGATCGACGCCGACCTTGTGACGCTCGTCTCCGCGCTCACGCTGTTCTTCCTGGCGAGCGCCTCGGTCAAGGGCTTCGGCATGACGCTTGCTTTGGGTATCGTGTGCGACATCGTCATGATGCTTCTGTTCAAGGCGCCGCTCATCCGCCTTCTCGCCCCGAAGCTCATCGCGAAGCACCCCAAGTTCTGGGGCGTGGAGGACTGCATCGAGGCTGTGCCTTACTTCCAGGGCGTGAAGCAGGCCGCTTCCCGTAAGGACGTGCGTGGTCGCTTCATCAAGCTCGACATCAACCTTTTGGGGCTTAAGAAGATCTTCCTCACCGTGGCCTGCTGCGCGATGGTGCTTGTCGCCATTATCATCGGCGTGCGCGGTATGAACTTCGGCATCGAGTTCGTCGGCGGTACGTCGGTGACCTTCCACGGCACGGGCGACGTTACGACTGAGCAGGTCCGTGATGCGTTCAGCGATGCGGGCGAGCCCGACGCGGTCATCCAGACCACGACGGCCGACGGCGAGCCGGGCTTCCTCGTTCGCACCACCACGACTTCCGCTGAAGATGCGACGGCGACGGCGAACGAGGTGGCGGACACCTTCGGTTGGACAACCGACAGCTTCGAGGTCACCACGATAGGCCCTGACTGGGGCGCAAGCGTCATCCAGTCGTCGGCAATCGCCTTCTTCATCTCGTTGCTTCTGATTATCGCCTACATCTCGATCCGCTTCCGCGATCCGAAGATGGGCGTGACGGCGGTCGTCGCGCTTCTGCATGACCTTATCATCGTTGTGGGCGTCTACGTGCTCGTCGGTCGCGAGATCACCCCGAACACCATCGCCGCCTTGCTCACCATCTTGGGCTACTCGCTCTACGACACGGTTGTCGTGTTCCACCGCATCAACGAGAACATGAAGGACGAGTCGGTGAAGTGCACCTTCGCCACCATGGCGAACCACTCGGTGAACGAGGTTCTCGTGCGCTCGCTCAACACGTCGATCACCTCGCTCATTCCGGTTGTCGCGATGCTGCTGTTCGGCGGCGAAACACTGAAGGACTTCGCGCTTGCCATGACGATCGGTCTTGTGTGCGGCTGCTACTCGTCTTACGCCATCGCGACGCCGCTCTACGTCATCTGGAAGACGCACGAGCCGCGCTTCAAGAAGCTTCAGAAGAAGTACGGCAACGACATCCAGCGCTGGTTCCTGAACCGCCTTCCGGGTGCGGCTGTTCCCGCTGTGGCTGCGGCAGCTGCTGGCGATGCGGCTGCTGCTGTCGATGACGCTTCCGATGGTGCGGCGAGCGTGACTTCGGCAGTGTCGCCTCATGACGCGGCGGTTTCGCCCGACTTCGGCAAGAAGAAGCCTTCGCGCGCCGAGCGCAAGGGGAAGAAGTAAGGCGGAACGGCTTTTGCCAGTTTGCGCGAATGCGATTGATTTGCGAGCCCTCGCACGATAAGACGAGGGCTCGCTCTATACTTACGGGTAAGACTTACAGCTACGAGAATGCGGCACCCAATCGGTGCGCGAAAAGAGAGGAGCGCCCCGTGCGCGAAGGTTCGAACCCTAATTTTTGCCCGCCCGTCGAAGAGGGCCTGACCATCAACTTCGAGGACTCCAAAGGCGACGCGACCGTTCTGGAATTCCTCGGCCTGCTTCTGCATGGCGGCCACCGCTATGGCGTGTTCTTTCCGGTGAGCGAAGAGGAGCCGGCGCTTTCCTCCGGTGAGGTGGTCATCTTGGAGGCTGTGGAATTTGACGAGGACGACCAGCCGTCCGGCTTCGAGCTTGTGGAGGACGAAGGCGTGGCGATGGAGGTGTATGCCGCGTTCCAGGAAGCGACGAAGGGCCTCTACGACTTCGAGTAGGAGCCGCCCCCGTTGCGACAATCATGGGAATGGATGAAGCGCTGTGCCGATAACGGTGCGGCGCTTCGTTGTTGAGCGGGTCTATTTTGTCGGGCTGGTTTACTTGCCGCCCTCCGTTGCCGAGTGCTGACGGGGGCGCGACTTTCAATGGCTGCTCGGGCGTGAGGCTGCGAGTGCGTGGCTGGTTTTGCGAGGCGCCCTATTTCGCGAACGCTTCCTCCAGTATGCACTCGAAGGGCTCTTTCGATGCGGCAGCCTTCGCGAGCAGGGCGTCTTTCTTGTCGCGCGTGAGGTGCTTGAAGCGATATTCCGCGCTCATCGCGTCGTGCTTGGTGGGGAATTCCGCGCTTGCGAGCAGGGTGAGCGGCCCGCGCCCGCGCGTGTACTTCGCACCTGTGCCTGCGCGATGCTGGGCGAGGCGTGCCTCGATGTCGGGGGTGTAGCCGGTGTAGAGCGTGCCATCGCCGCATTCGAGGACGTAGAGATAGTAGCGCTTGGGCTCGCTTGTCGGCGTGCTTGCGGTGAGCGAGGACTGAGCGGCGTCAGTGGATGCGACGTTTGCGCTCGTGCCGTCGGGCTCGGGCTCATGCTTGGGGCTGGCGCTCGTGCTCTCGGGCTCGGCCGCGCCATCTTCGGGCAACAGAATCTCTTTTCCCAGCTCGCTTGCGAGTTCGGGGAGAAGTTTCGCCAGCGTGGCGTCGATCGTCTTCTTCTTCAGCTCGCATTCCCATACCACGTGAACGCGCCAGCCGTCGGCTTCGAGCGCAGCGACGTTCTCGCGGTCGCGCTCGACGTTTCGCTCGAACTTCGCGGTCCAGTACTCCACGTTCTTCTTAGGGGTCGAAAGTTTGCAATGCGGGCATCGGTGCCAGAAGCATCCGTTCACGAACACGCAGACTTTCTTGCCTGGCCAGGCGATATCGGGGTGCCCTGCGACCTTCCACTGCAGACGGTATCCGCCAAGTCCCGCCGCGCGCAGCCGCTCGCGCATCAAAAGCTCGGGCTTGGTGTTGGCGCGCTTGTTTCCCTGCATCGACTTGTGCACCGCGAAGTTCGAGGCAGCGGGTGCGTCGATTCGTATGGTGCCATAGGAAACTGCCCCGCTCTTGCGGGTGCGGAAGGTTGCGCTTCCCTTTGCGCGGCTGCGGTGCGGCTCCTCGGTGGCGCCTTCGTCCGCCGCCGTTTCCCGCTGCCGGTCTACTTCCGCCAGCTCGTCGGCAATCGCGCGGAGTTCGTTGCCCCAGCGCTCGATGAGGCGCTCGGTTTTCCAGGCGGCGTTCGCAGGGCTTGTCGAGGGAAGCACGTGCGCGACAAGCCCGACTTTCCACTGCAGGTAGCGCTTGTAGAGGCGGCCCGCCGTGGCGCCGTTGCAGATGACGGCCTCGATATGCGCGCACTCGGTGATGCGCTCGATGTGCGCGGGCACGACGTTTTTGATGCTCGCGTCTGAGGATCCCTTGATGTCGCATTCCTCGATGGCATCCCACAGCGCGATGCCGCCCTCGAGGAGAAGCGCCTTCTTCGCGGCGATCGACTCCTCAAGCGATGCTGTGCTGCCGTTCGGGGGCAGGGGCTCGCCTTCGTTGGGCGGTACCGGCTTGCCGAGGGAGTGCGCGATGACGTGCCAGAAGCGGTTTTGCGGGTTGCCGTAGTAGAAGGCGTTCGCACGCGAGAGCACCGAGGGAAACGACCCTAACACGAGGACGCGGGAGTGCTCGTCGAATACCGGGTCGAACCCGTGCGAGATATGCTGATAGCTTGCCATGCGTGAAAGTATAGCGCAGCCGCAGCGTTGCGCTTGTCAACCCCCTTGTGCGAGCTTTCAGTGCACAAAAAATTTTCTCCTGGGGTTTTGCGGTGGTGGAAAACTGCGTTTTCGAGGCGCCCAAACAATGCGCTCCTTTCGTGACGAGGTGGGGTTATGTCGATTTCGGGGCAAGTGGAAAACTATCGGGAAAACACCATCTATGGATTTTTCAAAATAAGAAAACACAACATCTTGTGTTTGAATGTCGTATCATAAGCACATAAGATAGGCGGGTGCGCAGGCGTCCGCACGCAGTAAACCCCTTAAAGATCGTGAGTAGCGTCTCTGACGTCGGGAAATACCTTCCCGCGCGGTCGCGTCCCCATTGCGGGCGAGCAAGACGGTTTCAGATAAGCAACGAAGAGGAAGTGCCATGAAGATTATCAAGCGCAGCGGCTCGGAAGTGCCCTTCGACATCGACAAGATTGTGAATGCCATCAAGGCTGCCAACAACGAGGTTCCGCAAAACGAGCGCTTGACCGACGAGCAGGTTGCGCTCGCCGCCCATAGCGTCGAGTGGCTGTGTGGTCGCTCGGGCCACACCGTGTCGGTCGAGGAAATCCAGGACATGGTGGAAGATCAGATCATGGCGCAGGGCCGCTACACCGTGGCACGCAAGTACATCATCTACCGCTACGTGCAGTCTCTGAAGCGCCATTCCAACACGACCGACGACAAGATTCTCTCTCTCATCGAGTGCAACAACGAGGAGGCGAAGCAGGAGAACTCCAACAAGAACCCCACGGTGAACTCCGTGCAGCGCGACTATATGGCGGGCGAGGTGTCCAAGGACATCACGATGCGCTTGCTGCTTCCGCCCGAGGTGGTGCGCGCGCACAACGAAGGCATCATTCACTTCCACGATTCTGACTACTTCGCGCAGCATATGCACAACTGCGATCTGGTGAATCTGGAAGATATGCTGCAGAACGGCACCGTCATCTCGGGCACCATGATCGAGCGCCCGCATAGCTTCTCCACCGCCTGTAACATTGCGACGCAGATCATCGCGCAGGTGGCCAGCTGCCAGTACGGCGGGCAGTCCATCTCGCTCACGCATCTAGCGCCCTTCGTCGACGTTTCCCGCCAGAAGATTCGCCGCCAGGTGCTCCAGGAGATCAACCAGCTCGGGCTCGAGGCCAACGCCGACCGCGTCGCCGAAGTGGTGGAAGGCCGCCTGCGCGACGAGATCCGCCGCGGCGTGCAGACCATCCAGTACCAGGTCGTCACGCTGATGACCACCAACGGTCAGGCCCCGTTCGTCACCGTGTTCATGTACCTGAACGAGGCTCGCTCCGAGGCCGAGAAGCACGACCTCGCCATGATCGTCGAGGAAACGCTGCGCCAGCGCTACGAGGGCGTGAAAAACGAGGCCGGGGTGTGGATCACGCCGGCGTTCCCCAAGCTCATCTACGTGCTCGAGGAAGACAACGTGCGCGAGGACTCGCCGTATTTCTATCTCACGCAGATGGCGGCGAAGTGCACGGCGAAGCGCATGGTGCCCGACTACATCTCCGAGAAGAAGATGCGCGAGATGAAGCTGTCCAAGGGCGAGACCGAGGGCAACGGTGATTGCTACACGTGCATGGGGTGCCGCAGCTTCCTCACGCCCGACCGTTCCGGCAACGGCTACGACAACGTGGCGAACGCGGGCAACTACGAACCGGGCAAGCCGAAATACTATGGGCGCTTCAACCAGGGCGTTGTCACCATCAGCTTGCCTGATGTGGCGCTTTCTTCCCATGGTGACAAGGCGAAGTTCTGGGAGATCTTCGACGAGCGTCTCGAGCTGTGCCGTAAGGCTCTCATGTGCCGCCATAATCGCCTGAAGGGCACGCTTTCCGATGCCGCGCCGATTCTGTGGCAGTACGGTGCGCTTGCGCGCCTTGAGAAGGGCGAGCCGATCGACAAACTGCTCTACGGCGGATATTCCACCATTTCGCTCGGCTACGCGGGGCTCTACGAGTGCGTGAAGTACATGACCGGCCACAGCCACACCGAGGCGGAGGGCACGCCGTTCGCCATGGAGGTCATGCAGCACATGAACGACAAGTGCGCCGAGTGGAAGGCGGAGACCAATATCGACTTCTCGCTCTACGGCACGCCGCTCGAGTCGACCACGTACAAGTTCGCGAAGGCGCTGCAGCGTCGCTTCGGCGTGATTCCCGGCATCACCGACAAGGGCTACATCACGAACAGCTACCACGTACATGTGACCGAGCAGATCGACGCCTTCGACAAGCTGAAGTTCGAAAGCGCATTCCAGCGTCTGTCTCCAGGTGGGGCTATCAGCTATGTGGAAGTCCCCAACATGCAGGACAACCTGAAGGCCGTTATCCGCGTCATGCAGTACATCTACGACAACATCATGTACGCGGAGCTCAACACGAAGAGCGATTATTGCCAGGTGTGCGGCTTCGACGGTGAGATTCAGATTGTGGAAGACGACGGCAAGCTCGTGTGGGAGTGCCCTCACTGCGGCAATCGCGATCAGGAAAAGCTCAACGTTGCACGCCGTACCTGCGGATACATCGGCACGCAGTTCTGGAACCAGGGCCGTACACAGGAAATCAAGGATCGCGTGCTGCACCTGTAGCGGAAGTAGGCTCCTAAGTGTTCGGAAGGCCGCCCGAGGGCGGCCTTCTTTCGTCTTGTGATGAGGTGGGCTGGACGGCCGCGAAGTGCTCGGGCGTATTCCGACGCTGGGCCGAACATGAGCGCCGTTCGCTCGTGAGTATTTTTTGTCCTGCGTAGCAGGCGTTTCGCGCTTTCCGTATCACCCCG
>OKRW01002996.1_pt1 | contig 11383 bp, 7 predicted proteins | sample 1601151 | NCBI WGS metagenome assembly OKRW01 (sample SAMEA3541471, study PRJEB24748) | human gut metagenome | biome: human gut; feature: human-associated habitat; material: faeces | place: China | collected 2012 | reverse complement strand
AGCTTCTTCTTCTGGATGAGCCGGCTGCCGGTATGAACCCGAGCGAGGTCGACGATCTGGTAGGTATGATTCAGAAAATCCGGCAGGCACACGATGTGACGATTCTTCTCATCGAGCACCATATGAGCATGGTCATGGCAATTGCCGACCGCATCAAGGTCATCGCCCTGCTCAACCAGCGAGAGGCGTTCTCCTTCCGGAAGGCGGTGCCCTTTATTTCTCAGCGGCTGGGAGTCTCCCGTTATACCGTTTATAAATACCTGTCCGAGATAGCAGAACAAAAGGAGGAACTCCATGAATCGATGGAAGCGCGCAATTGAAACCTGGTTTACCGGCAAAGAAGAGCAGATGGTGCGCCAGATCGCAGATCTGGTGGCTGTCCCCAGCGTTGGCGGCGAGAGCGCAGGCCCCTGCCAGCCCTTCGGGGAGGGTCCAGCCAAAGCGCTGGAGGTGGCTCTGCTCCAAGCCCAGGCCGCTGGCCTGAGAGCGGAAAACCAAGGCGGATATGTGCTCACGGCAGATCTGAACGACTGCCCTGACGAGCTGCATATCCTGGCGCACTTGGACGTGGTCGCACCCGGCGAAGGGTGGGACACCGATCCGTACACCTTGGTTCAGGAGGGCGACTTGATCTATGGACGTGGGGTGGACGACGACAAAGGCCCAGCGGTGGCCGCTATGATGGCCATGGAGTGCGTCAAAGCCTTGAACGTCCCGCTGAAGCGCAATGTCAAGCTGGTGCTGGGCACCGATGAGGAGAGCGGCTCCCGAGACATCGCGCACTACTATGCCACCGTCCCCTATGCGCCCTGCTCCTTCTCTCCGGATGCGGAGTTTCCCGTTATCAACATCGAAAAAGGACTCTACACGCCGGTCATCACCGGCCAGTGGGAAGCCCAGCCTGAGCTGCCTCAGGTGGTTTCCCTCACCGGCGGCATCCGCATCAACGTGGTGCCCCGACAGGCGGAAGCGGTCATTCACAAGCTCACCAGCTGCGCCACCACTCCCTTGGCTGTGGCCACCGGCTGGGTCACCGGCACCGAGATCGAAGTGGTGGACATCGAAGGCGGCGTGAAGATCACCTGCACCGGCCGAGATGCCCACGCCTCCACGCCGGAGGAGGGCACCAATGCCATCACCGCTCTGCTCTGCCTGCTGGCGCAGCTGCCCCTGGCGGACACCGCCTCGGCACGAGCCATCCACGCCCTGTCCAAGATGTTTCCCTTCAAAGATCACCACGGCAGCGCCCTGGGCATTGACCTGGCCGATGCGGTCTCCGGCCGCATCACCGTCTGCCCCTCTCTCATCCAGATGGATCGCACCGGATTCCGCTGTCAGTTTGACGCTCGGGTGCCCCTCTGTGCCACCAAGGAGAACTGTTCCGATGTGGTGGAAGCGTTCTGCACGCGCCACGGGTTCACCGTGGAGGGAGAAATGAAACCGGGGCATCAGGTGCCCGCCGATTCCAAATTCGTCCAGGTGCTTTTGCGCTGCTATCAGGAGGAGACCGGCAAGGCGGGCAAGTGCGTTGCCATCGGCGGCGGCACCTATGTCCACAACATTCCTGGCGGCGTGGCCTTCGGCGCAGGAGACGCGGAGTTCGACTCCCACCTCCATGGCGCCAACGAACGAGCCAGAGTGTCTGCTCTCATGCAGGCAGCCCGTATTTACGCCAACGTCATCGTCGAGCTGTGCGGCGAGGAGGAGGCTTAAACGCCAACGAAATCGAACAACAGAACGTCCGGAACCAATTTGGTTCCGGACGTTTTTGCGCTTACTCGGCGACCACCTCATACCGCCAGCAAGGTTCTACCCACGTTCGGCGCACCTTGCCCAAGTCCATCAGGTATTCCAGGTGCGCCACCGCTTCGCCAGCGGCGAACCACTTTTGGGGAACGGGGAAGTCGTCCCAGCCCTTGCAGCGGATCTGCCAGGTCATCTGAGCGGTGAGCTGGTAGGCGTTCAGCCCCGGCTCCCGTGCCAGCACCGTCAGCGCCTCTTGACACCGGCGCTGGTGATGGGTCATGATCTCGTCCACCCGTTCGATAAAGCCCTTCTGCACCGTCCGATGCGCCGGCAGGGGTAAGGTGACCGGCAGCTTCCGCACCCGCTCCAGAGAGCGCAGATAGCCGCCCAGAGGATTTTGGTATCCAGGCCAGGCGGTGATGTTGGGGGTGATGTCAAAGAGAATGTGATCGCCTAACAGCAGGATGCCATGATGTTCCTCCCACAGCACCATGTGCCCCGGTGTGTGTCCCGGCGTGTCCAGGGCTTGGAAGTGGTAGCCGCCGTAGTCGAAGGTGTCCCCATCGAACACGCCCTCGTACCGGTCGCAGGGGAGCGGAGCCAGTACCCGAGCGGGATTGGTGTGGGTCAGCTGGTTCAGCAGCTCCAAGGGGAAGCCCTGGGCGGCCATCAGGGCATCGAATTCCCCCCATCGGGCGTTGTCTGTGCTGGGGATCTGCCCCGGCAGGCGCTGGCGGTCTACATCGCCAATGAACAGGCGGCTGGTGGGGCGGAGCAGTTCCGGAGCCAGACCGGCGTGGTCAGAGTGCAGATGGGTCAGGAAGATGTCCGTGTTGGCCATGTCTACGCCCAGCTCCGCCAGACCGGCTTTCAAAGCCGTCCGGCATTCCTCCTGCCGAAAGCCCGTATCTACCAGCAGATTCCGGTGGCCGCGAATGAGGTAGGCGTTCAGGTTTTTGAGGGGGTTCCCCGGCAGGGGGACGGGGATGCGGTAGAGGCTGGGGGCGACTTGGGTGACCATGGGGGAAGGCTCCTTTCGAGGGTTTTCTCTATCATAACACAGAGAAGCCGGGTGTGAGAAGCCACAATGGGGATTTTGCAGGGCGTTTGGTCGCCTCCCCTGTGTAGGTGGAGCTGGCACGGAGCATATTTACCTGCCTCCCCTGAGTAAGGGGAGGTGGCACGCAGTGCCGGAGGGGTTGTGGGCGAGGGCAGATTGTGGGGTTGAAACTGTTCGCTCGCCGGAAGGCTGTGCGCGTTTCGACAATCCCTCAGTCAGCTTCGCTGACAGCTCCCTTTACACAAGGGAGCCTGGGGTGGATGGGAGTTGCAAGGCACTGCCCGCTAGCTCGGGAAGGGGCAAAAAAACCACCCCGACACGGTGGTGTCAGGGTGGTTGGATGGTTGAACGGATCCGCTGGTGTAACGGTTCGATTACATCAGGTGGAAAGCCAGGATCAGGCCGGAGAACACGATGGAAACGGTGGAGCACAGCTTGATCAGGATGTTCAGGGAAGGACCGGAGGTATCCTTGAAGGGGTCGCCAACGGTGTCGCCTACGACAGCGGCCTTGTGGCAGTCAGAGCCCTTGCCGCCGTGGTGGCCAGCTTCGATGTACTTCTTTGCGTTGTCCCATGCGCCGCCTGCGTTGGACATGAACACTGCCATGGCAAAGCCAGTGACGGAGACGCCGCCCAGCAGACCAACAACGCCGGTGGGGCCGATGATCAGGCCGGTCAGGATGGGAACGATGATGGCCAGCAGTGCGGGGACGACCATTTCATGCAGGGCGCCCTGGGTGCACAGACGGACACAGGCTGCGTAATCAGGCTCGGCTTCATATTCCATGATGCCCTTGATCTCGCGGAACTGACGGCGCACTTCCTTAACGATGGACTGTGCAGCCTTCTGCACAGCGCTCATGGTGAAGGCGGAGAAAACGAAGGTCAGCATTGCGCCGATGAACATACCGACCAGAACGGTGGGGCTGGTCAGGGTGAAGTTCAGCACTTCATCGGTGTTTTCCTGTACGATGTTGACGTAGGAGACCAGCAGAGCCAGAGCGGTCAGGGAAGCGGAGCCAATGGCGAAGCCCTTGCCGGTGGCTGCGGTGGTGTTGCCCAGGGAGTCCAGAGCATCGGTACGATCACGGACTTCTTCCGGCAGGCCGCTCATTTCAGCGATGCCGCCGGCGTTGTCGGCCACGGGGCCGTAAGCGTCGGTTGCCAGGGTGATGCCCAGGGTGGACAGCATGCCGACACCGGCGATGCCGATGCCATACAGACCCTTATTGAATTCAGGGGTGAATGCGCCGGCGGCGTCAATGATGGTGTTGCTGCCGCCTGCTGCGAAGTAGCTGATCAGAACAGCTGCTGCAACGATGAGGATGGAGGCCAGAGTGGACTTCATGCCCAGGGACAGGCCGCCGATGATGATGGTAGCGGAACCAGTCTCAGAGGTAGCAGCCAGCTCCTGAGTAGGCTTGTAGCTGTCAGAGGTGAAGTATTCGGTGAAGTAGCCGATGGCACAGCCGCCCACCAGACCGCACAGAATAGCGACGAAGATGCCCAGCCAGTTGTTGGGCAGGATGACATAGCACAGGACAGCTGCGCAGACTGCGGACAGGACGGCAGCCACATAGGTGCCGGTACGCAGGCTGGCCAGCAGGGACTTCTGGGTAGCGTTTTCCTTGGTCTTGACCAGGAAGGAGCCCAGGATGGAGCAGACGATGCCGGCGAAAGCCAGAGCCACAGGCAGCAGGATGCCTTCGAAGCCATAGCCAGCGGTAGCGCCCAGAGCGAAGGTAGCCAGGATGGAGCCGACATAGGATTCATACAGGTCAGCGCCCATGCCAGCCACGTCGCCTACGTTGTCGCCCACGTTGTCGGCGATGGTAGCGGGGTTACGGGGGTCGTCTTCGGGGATACCGGCCTCGACCTTACCGACCAGGTCGGCGCCCACGTCAGCGGCCTTGGTGTAGATACCGCCGCCCACACGGGCAAACAGAGCCATGAAGGAAGCACCGATGCCGTTCATGACCATGATGTTGCCCAGCTCGACGGGATCGGTGATACCGGCGAGGAAGTACAGGCCCACCAGCCAGAGGCTGATGTCCAGCATACCCAGGCCGACGACGGTGAAGCCCATGACGGAGCCGGAGGAGAAGGCCACGCGCAGGCCGCGGTTGAGGCCCTCGGAGGCAGCCTGTGCGGTACGGGCGTTGGCGTTGGTCGCGATCTTCATGCCGATGAGGCCGGCCAGCATGGACCAGATACCACCGGTGAGGAAGGCGAAGGGGGTGAACTTAGACAGCATGCTACCGCCGCTGGCAAAGGCGATGATGGCCAGGATCACAAAGACCACGGCAAACACCTTTGCGACGGTGGAATACTGGTGCTTCAGATACGCATTGGCGCCCTCACGGATGCTCTTGGCGATCTTCTGCATCGTGGCATTGCCCTCGGAATAGGACATGACCTTTTTGCGTTGGATCACAGCGAACAGCAGCGCGATGACGGCGCCGATGAAGCCGATCCACAGATACTTTTCCACTTACGACACTCCTTTTTTTTGTTCGCATTGCCCGGGATTGACAATGCCTTTACGGATAACACACCAATTTTAGCATAAGAAAAGGGATTTGCAAGAGTATCTCCAGGATTTTTCTGAAGTTTCCAAAGGATTTCACAAAAATGACAAAAAACCTCGACGAAAATTCCACAAAAAAGGGATATTTTACAGGGGGTGCATTTTTTTCTGCATTGCTGCTCAGTGCCTCCGCCAGGTGGCAGGGGAGAAGAGGATGAGCATGGGGAAGATCTCCAAACGGCCGATGAGCATGGCCAGGGAGAGGACCACCTTGCTCAGGGGGGAGAAGGCGGCAAAGTTCCCCATCGGACCCACTTCCCCCAGGCCGGGGCCGACGTTGCTCAGGCAGGTCAGCGCGGCGGTAAAGGACGTGGTCAGATCGAACCCGTCCAGGCACACCAGCAGGCAGCCGCCGCCCAGCAACAGGAAGAAGAGGCAGAAGAAGACGAACACGGTGTTCAGGGTGTCCTCATCCACGGCCTTGCCGTCCAGCTTGACCACTTTGGTGGCTCTGGGGTGGCTCAGGCGGCTGAGGGAGCGGCCGGCACAGCGGAGCATGAGCAGGATACGGGAGCACTTGATGCCGCCCGCCGTGCTGCCGGCGCAGCCGCCCAAGAACATGAGGCCGATCAAGACGAGCTGGGACAGGACCGGCCACTGGGCGAAGTCCGCCGTGGAGAAGCCGGAGGTGGAGACCACCGACGCCACCTGGAACCAGGTGTCCCGCAGGGTGTGGCCGGCAGCTTCATAGGCAGGCAGGAGGTTCCAAAAGATCAAAGCCACGGCCCCCAGGACGGCGCAGAGGAAGAAGCGAAGCTCGTCGCTTTTGAGCGCTTGCCTGAGCCGGCGGGTCAGGAGAAGGAAATAGACGGCGAAGTTCACGGAGCACAGGAGCATGAACACCGTCACGATGATCTCGCAGGCGGGCAGGCCGTAGGCAGCGATGCTGGCGTTGCGCACGGAGAAGCCGCCGGTGCAGGCCGTGGCAAACGACGTCAGCAGGGCATCGTAAAAGGGCATCCCCGCCAGGCACAGGGCCAGGGTCTCCGCCCCGGTGAAGGCGATGTAGATGCTGTACAGGATCCGGGAGGAGAGGGACGTCTTGGGCACCAGCTTGGAGGAGACGGGGCCGGTGGCCTCCGCCTGGACCAGGACCTGGGTCCGCCCGCCCACCTTGGGCAGGAAGGCCAGGGTGAAGATCAGCACGCCCATGCCGCCGATCCAGGAGGAAAACGACCGCCAGAACAGGATGCCGCGGGGCAGGCCCTCGACGGCTGTTAAAATGGAGCAGCCCGTGGTGGTGAAGCCGGAGACGACCTCGAAGAAGCTGTCGATATAGGAGGGGAAATACCCCGAAAAGAAGAAGGGCAAGGCCCCGAAGAGACTCAGGGTCAGCCAGATGAGGCCCACGACGGCGTAGCCCTCGCGGGAGTAAAACTCCGGCTTGGCCTTCAGATGGGACAGGGCCGTGCCCAGCAGGGCCACCAGGACGATGGTCCAGACAAAGGGCTTGGGGTCCTCGTGGTAGAGCAGGGCCGTGACCAGGGGGGGCAGCAGGCAGAGGGCTTCCAATTGTAAGGTACGGCCCAGGGTCCGCAGCATGAGTTTATAGTTCATTGTCACCAGAAAAGCGGCGGCGGCGCATCAGGAGCGCCGCCAGGTGGAGGGAAGGAACAGGAGCAAGATGGGGAAAATCTCCAGACGCCCGATGAGCATCAGCAGGGAGAGAAAGACCTTGTTGAAGCCCGACAGCAGCCCGAAGTTCCCCATGGGGCCGACCAGGTCCAGGCCGGGGCCGACGTTGCTCAGGCAGCCCAGGGCGGCGGTGAAGGACGTGGTGAGGGAGTAGCCATCCAGCGACACCACCAGGCACCCCACGCCCAGCAGGGCGAAGAAGCAGAGGAAGAAGGACGAGACGGTGCGCAGCGTCTCCTCATCGACGACCTTCCCGTCGAGCTTCACCACGCGCACGGCGCGGGGGTGGGACAGGCGCAGGAGGGAGCGGGTGGAGGAGCGCAGGAGCAGCAAGATCCGCCCGCACTTGATGCTGCCCGCCGTGCTGCCCGAACAGCCGCCCACGAACATGAGCAGGACGAGGATCGTCTGGGCGAAGGGGGGCCAGAGGTTGTAGTCCGTGGTCGAGAAGCCGGAGGTGGAGATGACGGAGGTCACCTGGAAGACGGCGTCCCGCAGGGCGTGGCCCGCCGTGTCGTACAGGGGCAGGATGTTCCAGAAGATCAGGAGGGAAGCGCCTGCCACGATGAGAAGGAAGAATTGCAGCTCGTCGCTTTTGATCACCTGCTTGGCCCGACCGGTGAGGGCGAGGAAGAACAGGGCGAAGTTGAGCGAGCCGAGCAGCATGAAGACGATGGCGATGATCTCGCAGGCGGGCAGGCTGTAAGCCCCGATGCTCAGGTTCATGACGGAGAAGCCGCCGGTGCAGACGCAGGCGAAGGTGGTGACCACGGCGTCGTACAGGGGCAGGCCCGCCAGGAGAAAGGCCAGGATCTCTGCCCCGGTGAGGACGAAGTACATTATATATAAAATCTGGGAGGACTGGACGGTCTTGGGCACCAGCTTGGAGAAGATGGGGCCGGGGACCTCCGCGTGGACCAGCACCTGGGTCCGGCCGCCCACGCGGGGCAGAAAGGCCAGCGTGAAGAGCAGCACGCCCATGCCCCCGATCCAGGAGGCGAAGGACCGCCAGAACAGGACGCCGCGGGGCAGGGCCTCGATGTCTGCCAGGACGGTGCCGCCGGAGGTGGTGAAGCCGGAGACGATCTCGAAGAGACAGTCGGCAAAGCTCTGAAATTCCCCGGAGAACCAGAAGGGCAAGGCCCCGAACAGACTGAACGCCAGCCAGATGAGACCCACCACGGTGAAGCCCTCGCGGGAGAAGAAGGCATCGCGGGACGGGATCCGGGCCAGGGCGAAGCCCAGCAGGGCCACGGGGACGATGGTATAGAGGAAGGGGCGGGGGTCTTCGTGGTACCACAGGGCGACCAGCAGGGGCAGGAGAAGGCAGAGGGCTTCCACCTGGAGCGTCCGCCCCAGCATACGCAGCATGAGCTTATAGTTCATCGTCCGCCCCCCTCAGAGCTTTTCAAAGATGTCCCGGAAGGCTTGGATGTCGGTGCTGTGGGAGATGACGATGACCCGGTCCCCGGCCGACAGGACGGTGCCGCCGGAGGGGATGATGACCTTCTTCTCGTGGAGCAGGGCGGCAATTAAGAAACCCTTGCGGATGGGCAGGTCTTTCAAAGGTACGCCCAGGTGGGGGGTGTTGTCCCGGAGAAGGAACTCGGCGGCCTCAGCGTCGGTGTCGGCGATCTGGTAGAGGGCGGTCATGACGCTGCCGCTCTTGTCTTGCAGGCCCCGGACCAGCCGGAGGATGCGGGCCACGGTGATGAGCTTGGGGGCCACCACGCAGTCCAGGCCCGCGGCCTGGACGACGGCGGAGTAGTTCATCCGGTTGCTCTTGGCGACGACCTTGCGGATGCCCTGCTGCTGGGCGTAGAGGGCGGAGATGAGGTTGTCCTCGTCCCGGCCGGTCAGGGCGATGAAGGCATCGTTGTTGGTGAAATGCTCGGAGGCCAGCAGCTCCTGGTCCGTGCCGTCGCCGTGTAGGACCAGGGCGTCGGGGAGCCACTCGGACAGGCGGCGGCAGTGCTCCTCGTTGTTCTCGACGAGCGTCACGCGCACGCCCATGGACAGCAGGAGCTTGGACAGATAGTGGGCGATGCGGCTGCCGCCGATGAGAAAGGCCGAGTGGATCTTCGGCAGGTCCCGGCCCAGGGTCCGCAGGTAGGCGGAGAGGTCCCTGGGGGTGCCGGTGACATAGAGCTTGTCCCCGGCCTGGGGGACGAAGTCGCCGTTGGGGATGATGACCTGCCCCTTGCGCTCGCAGGCGGAGAAGAGGATGTTTGGGCTGTTGTGGCCGAACAGCTCTGAAAGGGGATGGCCCACGATGGAGTCTGTCTCCCGGACGCGGACGCCCAGCATCTCCACCTTGCCCCGGAAGAAGGTATCCACGTTGGCCGCCGCGGGGAAGCGGAGCAGGCGGGAAATTTCTAAGGCGGTGGAGTATTCGGGGTTGATGACCGAGTCGATGCTCAGGTCCTTCTGGAGGGAGGCCAGGTCCTCGGTGTAGGCCACGTCCCGGATGCGGGCGATGGTGTATTTGGCCCCCAGGCGCTTGGAGGTGAGGGCGCAGAGCATGTTCACCTCGTCCATGTTGGTGGTGGCCAGGACCAGGTCGGCCTCGCCTGCGCCGCCCTCCCGGAGGACGGAGGGGGCAGCGCCGGGGCCTTTGATGCACATGACGTCCAGCGTGTCGCTGGCCCGGTGGATGGCCTCGTCGTCGTTGTCGATGATGGTCACGTTATGGTTTTCGCGGGAGAGATAGTCGGCCAGGGTAGAGCCTACCTTGCCGGCGCCTACGATGAGTATATTCACGGCATGTCCGCCTTTCTCTTTCTTTCTAGTCTCTCTGGTCAATTTTGGGGTGTGCGCTGCCGCGCAGCAGACACTGATATGATATCATAGCACAGAACGGAGAGAGAGACAATTCGGAAAGTGACGAATCTTCCCCCGCCGCCGGGGGTTTCCCTTCCAAATCGGCGGATTTTATGGTATCATAGCGAATAAAACCAGACAGATCATTTCTGTTGCAAGCAACAGGGACCGAAACAGGAGGTGCTGCCCATGCGTCAGATGGACCTGACCGAAGGGGTCATCTGGAAAAAATTACTCGTCTATGCCTGGCCGGTGGTGCTCTCCTCGCTGCTCCAGTCGGCCTATGCCATCACGGACCTGATCGTGGCCGGGTGGTTCATCGGGAAGGACGGCATCTCCGCCATCAACAACGCCAGCCAGGTCATGCAGATCCTCACCCAAGTCATCCTGGGCATCACCACCGGCGGCAACATCCTCATGGGCCAGTATTTCGGGGCGAAAGACCGGGAGAACCGCCTCAAGACCAACACGACCATTTTCGGCTTTGCGATCCTGGCGGGCCTCATCATGACGGGGGTCATTTATTTCCTGAGCCGCCCCATCCTGGTGGGGCTGAAGGCCCCGACGCTGGACGAGGCGACGGCCTACCTCCAGATCTGCGCCCTGGGGATCATCCCAATCTTTGGCTACAATGCCCTCTCTGCCATGCTGCGCTCGGTGGGCAACTCCCGGCAGCCGTTCTACTGCGTGGCGGTCACTGCCGTGTGCAACATCGTGTTGGACTGCCTTTTCATGGGCACCTTCCAGTGGGGCGTGCGGGGCGCGGCCCTGGCGACCATGCTGGCGCAGCTGGCGAGCTTTGTCGTCTGCCTGGTCTACGTTCTGAAGCATAAGGACCTCTTCGGCCTGGCCCGCAAGGCCCTGAGGATGCACCGGGACAAGCTGGGGCAGATGCTCAAGCTGGGCATCCCCTGCGCGGTGCAGATGACCGTGGTGGGCCTTTCCTGGCTGGCCATGACCTTCCTCATCAACCAGTACGGGGTCGAGGCCTCCGCCGCCAGCGGCATCTGCGCGAAGATCAAGGACGTGGCCCTGCTCTGCACCCTGGCCCTCTACACCGCCGCCACGACCATGGTCGCCCAGTGCCTGGGGGCGAAGAAATTCGACCGGGCCAGCCGGGTGGTCCACGTCGCCATGCGCATTTCCCTCTCGGTGACGGCGGTGCTCATCGTCCTCGTGGAGCTGTTTGCCCCGCAGCTGCTGGCCATCTTCCACCCCGACGCAGTGACCCAGGCCGTCGCCCTGCAAAACCTGCGGATCGAGATCGTGGGTCAAATTTTCTACGCCAGCTTCATGGTCTACAACGCCCTGCCCCTGGGCGCGGGCAACACCATGTTTGCTCTCGGCTCCAGCCTGCTCAACTGCATCGTGGCCCGCGTGATTCTGGCGCTCATCCTGAACCACTTCTTCGGCCTGGTCGGCATCTTCTGGGCCTGCGCCATCGCCCCGGCCTCCTCCGTCCCCCTGGGGTATCTCTACGAACGGTCGGGTGTCTGGAGGAAGAGCCTCGCCCAAGGAAACTGAGCGCATAGAG
>OKRW01002991.1_pt1 | contig 11400 bp, 10 predicted proteins | sample 1601151 | NCBI WGS metagenome assembly OKRW01 (sample SAMEA3541471, study PRJEB24748) | human gut metagenome | biome: human gut; feature: human-associated habitat; material: faeces | place: China | collected 2012 | reverse complement strand
AACGACGAGGCCAACATCGAATACGCTTCCATGCGCATGCCCGTCTCCCGTCTCCAGGTCAACCAGGTGCCTCTGGGCAAGAACAATGGTATGCCCCCCACCACCACGCTGGGCTGCGGCTACTGGAGCGGCAACAGCATTTCCGAGAACTTCGAGTGGTATCACCTGTATCAGACTACCCGCGTCTCCACCGAACTGCCCAACAAGCGTCTGTTCAAGCCGGAAGACTGGGACGATTTCGGCATCTGCCCGGTGGTAGAAGACTGATCTTCGATCATACAGTCATAAAGTGTCCCTCCTATTTGTGTGAAGTGAAGTAACCTTCACGATATACTTTGACAGCGGCGACTCAGTACCCCGCCGTTGTCCCTCTCCGAAAGACCGGGTGCCACGGGGTTGTGTCCGTGGCACCACGGTCGAATCCAACCCTCTGCCTGACCCCTTTCCAAACCGGTACGCTCTCCCTTACTCCTCTTGCGTGCCGGTGCTCTGTGGCAGAGCATCCGATGGAGGGTCTCCTCCATCCGCCATATGAACGACCTCCTGTATACCATGGTTTCTGTATACAGGGGGTTGTTTTTTTGTCCGAAGAGCAGAGTAGAAAGAAGGTCATGACCGCTGCCATCAGCGGTCATGACGAGGAAAGGGGGGCACCGGGGACGGGAAGAGGGGTGCGTCTCCGGTGCCCGGAAAGAAGAGGGATTACTTCTGGAACTTCTTCGCCCAGCCGGCCTCCATGGAGTCTACTTCTTCCGGAGAGTAGCCCAGGTCTTCCAGGATCTCGTGGTTATCCTGGCCCAGGTTGGGCGCTTTCCGGTAGTTGGGCTTGAACTCGGAGAATTCAAAGGGGTTGGAGGGGAAGATGCGGCCGGTGACGGAGGCGATACCGTCGGGGGCAGGGATCTCGGTGATCCAGCCGCAGGCGTTGAAATGGGGGTCATGGTAGACGTCTTCGTGGGAGTAGATCTTTGCACAGGGAACGCCAGCGTCCATCAGGAGCTTCTCTGCGTCCGCCATATGGTCAAAGGTCTTGAGCCAGGATTCAATGTGTGCTACCACTTCCGGCAGGTTTTCGCAGCGCTTGTCATTGGTCACGAACTTGGGGTCGTCGGCCAGCTCCGGCTTGCCCATGACGTTGCACAGCTTGGTCCACAGGTTCTGGTTCAGGGCGCCGATGATGATGGATTCGCCGTTGTTGCCGTTGAAGATACCGTAGGGGGCCAGGGTGGTGTGATGGTTGCCGCTGCGGAAGTCTTGCTTGCCGGTGTAGGTGAAGTCAAAGCGAGCGGACATCCACATGAGCAGACGGGCCAGAGAGATGTCGATATGCTGTCCCTTGCCGGTGACGCTGCGGTAGTACATAGCGGTGCCGATCATGCCAAAGGCGGTCAGGCCGCCCACCCAGTCGCCCAGGGCGGTGCCAATCTTGGTGGGAGAGCCGTCGGGGTCGCCGGTCATGTACATGATGCCGGAGACGGCCTGGGCGATGACGTCGTAGCCGGGGCGCTTAGCGTAGGGGCCGACCTGGCCGTAGGCGGAGATGGAGCAGTAGATGAGGCGGGGGTTGAGCTCCTTCAGGGTTTCATACCCCAGGCCCAGGCGATCCATGACGCCGGGGCGGTAGCTCTCCACCAGGATGTCCGCATCCGCGACCATCTTCTTGAGGATCGCAATGGCTTCCGGATCCTTCAGGTCCAATACCAGGGACTTCTTGCCCCGGTTGCTGGACATATGAGAGAAGCTGGTGCCGTCCACCATGGGCATGAAGAAACGGTTGTCGTCCCCGGTGATGGGCTTCTCGATATGGATGACTTCGGCGTCGTAATCGGCCAGCAGGGCGCTTGCCATGGGGCCGGCGAAGTTGTTGGTCATGTCGATGACTTTGATGCCAGAATAGAGATTTTTATGCATAAATAGCTCCTTTTTCGTACATATGTTCGATATAAACGGGGGTGTTTCCCCAATTTTGGGTAGAAAAAGTGCGACAGCCTGTGTGACAGACTGCCGCACATCTGAGATTAGAGGGCTTTCTGATAGAGTAGATTAAGGATAAAGGTTAGGGATGAATGACGACCTTCAGTAGGTCGCTGTCCGGAGCGGACAGGCGTTCCACGGCGTCGGGGATGCCGTCGATGTCGATCTCTTCGGAGACGAAGACGGTGGGGTGGAAGGGCGCTTCTTCGGACATGATGCGGATGACCTCTTTGAAGTACGGAGAGGAGAGGTAGAATCCGCGGAGGGTGAGACGCTTCATGACCAGCTTCAGGTAGTTGAATTCCACGGGCTTGTAGTGGATGGCCGCTTCGACGATGATGCCCAGAGGACGGGTCACATCCAGGGTCAGGTTCAGGGTGGCGGCGTTGCCCGGGCAGTCAACGGCTTTGTCGAAGCCCCCGTCGGAGGCGGCCAGGAGCTTGTCCACCAGGTCGGGATCGGCGGCATGGAAGAACTGAGCGGGGGTGCCGATCTCTTCCGCCTTGGCGATCTTGACCTCGCTGATCTCGGTCATGGCGATGTAGCTGGCGCCACGGTACTTGGCCCAGCGGGCAACCATGGAGGCGATGATGCCGCAGCCGGTGATGAGCACCTTATCGCCGGGCTGGATGTCTGCCATCTCGGCAATGCCGTAACCGATGGCCAGAGGTTCCAGGAGGGAACCAATGTGATCGGAGATGTTCTCCGGCATGGGCAGGCAATCGTCTTCTTCCACCAGCACGTATTCCGCATAACCACCGTCGGTGCGGACACCGGGACAGCCACGGCGCTTGGCGCCGGTGTTCATGATGATCCGGTCCCCTTTCTTCAGTCGGGTGCTTTTGCCGGGGTCTTCTACCACGCCGCACAGCTCGTGACCGAAGATGCGCCCGATGTAGGCAGGGTTCTTGCGCATCTCCAGGTCGCTGCCGCAGATACTGCAGGCAGTCACCTTCAGCAACACTTCATCGTCTTCCACCAAGGTGGGGCGTTCGACTTCCTTTACTTCAAAGGTGGATACGTCTTTCAGCACACAGGCCTTCATCATATAGATTCATCCTTCTTTCTATAATAGGGGCACACCATGTGCCGTAGGGGAGGGGATTATTTCTTCTTCAGGGAACCAGCAAAGCTTCTGGTAGCGGGGCTCATGACGTGCTGATCGACTTCCACGTTCAGGATGCCGGGCTTGCCGCTTTCGCGGATCTTGCGCAGAGCGGGGATGATGTCCTCGGCCTTGCTGACCCGCAGGCCCATGCCGCCCCAGATGTCAGCCATCTTTTCATAGGCACGCATGGGAGCCAGGGTGGTGGCCAGGTGACCGTGTTCCTCGATGTAATCTGCGCGCTTGACGCCCTCGGACAGCTTGATCATGCCCCAAGAGGAGTCGTTGCAGATGACGCAGATGACGGGGATGCCGTGGCGGAGATAGGTGTCCCATTCGCCCATGTAGAAGCCGAAGCTGCCGTCACCGGTGAAGTACAGGACGGGCTTGCCGTCAGCTGCCCAAGCGCCGATGGCCTGACCTTGGCCGGTGCCGATGGTGCCCAGAGGGCCGTAACGGAGGATCTGGCCGCGATAGGAGGCGTGTGCCAGGGCGTCCATCCAGCAGGAGGAGTCGCCGCCGTCAGCGATGATGTGCCAATCGGGAGCTTCTTCTGCGATGAACTTGGCCACTTCTGCTGCGCATCTGCCGGGATGGCAGGGGACCATCTCTGCGGTCTCTGCTTCGGTGTAGCTGGCACGGAAGGCAGCGGTAGCGGCTTCTGCCTCTTCGGTCCATGCAGTGGAGGTGACGGGAGCGGTCTTGGTCTTGACGACTTCCAGGATCTGCTTTGCTGCGTTGGTGACGCCGGCGACGATGGCGATGTCAGCACTCCAGTTCCAGCCAATCTTTGCGCCGTCAGGATGGACCACGATGCGCTTTGCGTCTGCGTTCATTCTGGGGGGCTTGCCCATGCCAATCTTGTAGTTGCGGTCTACGCCCAGTTCGACGATGACGTCTGCGATGCCGATGGCGCCTTCACCGATGGTGAACAGCTTGTCCTTCAGCTCGTCGCCGAACATGCCTCTGGATTCCATCTGGGCAAAGACGGGGATGTCCAGGTATTCTGCCAGCGCCTTGATGACCTCCGGTTCTTCGGAGCAGTAGGGGGCAACCTGACCCAGGACCAGGACGGGCTTCTTGGCAGCGATCAGGGCATCGGCAGCTTCTTCGATCAGAGCGGCGTTGCCATAGGCGCTCTGGGTGGGACGATAGTGTTCCGGCCAAACGACAGCGTCTTCGTCGCACATACCGCCTACGGTGTCAGCGGCAATCTCCAGATAGACGGGGCCGGGGCCTGACGGAAGGCCATGGAGACATATTCCGCAGCACGGTTGCCCTGGTAGATCTTCCGGGACCACTTGCAGAAGGCTTCCATGCTCTTCATGCTGTCGATGTTCTGCATGGGGCCCATCTCATTCTGGGACAGGGGAGAAGCACCGCCGATGTGGATCAGGGGGACGCTGGTCTCAGCGGCTTCTGCCATAGCGGTCTGGACGTTGGTGACACCAGGGCCGGCGGTGGTGACGATCACGCCGGGCTTGCCGGTGATCTTAGCGTAAGCGATAGCGGCGTAAGCGCCGGAGCATTCATGACGGACGTCGATGACGCGGATGCCGTCATCACGGCAGGCGTACAGGATGGGCATGATATGGCCACCGGAAAGGGTGAAGATTGCGTCGATGCCCTCTTTTTTCAGGGCTTTTGCAAACAGTTTGCCAATGCTGATCTGACTCATGGTATTGAGATACCTCCTTGGGAATATAGCGGCTGCACGGTCTGTATGTCAAGGCGACATACAGACCACACAGCGATTTTTTATCAAAACCCGTTCAGGGTTTCTAGCGTGAAATAGGGATCAGGCGTTCTGAGCGGCCTTCTTCTTCTGTGCTCGGTCATAGAGCAGGGCGATGAGGACGAAGACGGGGGCGATGAGCTGCAGAGCGTAGAAGCTGGACAGGGTCAGCCCCATGGTGTCGGCGCTGTTGAAGATGATGCCACCCAAGATATGGACGGCAACAGTGACGCCGAGGCGCTCCACGGTCATCATCAGGCCGAAGGCGGTGCCAGCACGGATGCCGGAGACGCTAGGACGCTGGAGCATGAGGGTCTTGGTGCCGGGGACGATGCCGCCATAGAAAATACCAGCGACACCCAAGCAGATGCAAAGCAAGGTGAAGTTGTAGGAACGATAACCAATAATAAAGAAAATGGGGGCGATAAAGCCGGTGATGAGGACCACCCACTTGTAATACTTGTTGCCGATCTTGCGGATGATGATGGGCAGGAGGATGTAAGCGGCGGTGGAGCAGAAGTTGTTGCACATACCGGCGTAACCGGAGATGGTCTTGTCAATGGCCCAGTTGGGATCCATCTGGAGGACGTAGTTGCCATAGGTGCCGCCTGCGTAGATCAGGCCCAGGAAGAAGGCGTCGGCGATGATCATGCACCACACATAGGGATCCTTCAGAACGCCGATGATGTTCTTCCACAGGCTGTTCTCGCCTTCCTTGATGGTGGTGGAGGTCAGAGCAGCGTCCATACTGGTGCGGTTTTTGGCAAAGATCCACCAGCAAACCATCAGGACGAAAACGATGATACCGGCGATCATGAACAGCTGGCGCCAGCCACCGCTGAGGTTGGCGGCGATGCGGCCTGCGAACAGGTTGGCAGTGATCTGACCGATGGGGCTGGCCGCTGTGGTACAGCCGTTTGCGGTGGCTAATTCTTCTGAGTCAAACCAGAGGGACACCGTTTTGGTGACGCAGGGCTGATAGAAGGCGGAGACCACGCCGTACAGGAACATCATGGCGTACCAGATGACGAAGCCGGTGGCCTGTCCACGGAGGAAGATCAGGACAGACAGGAGGATCAGGCAGGTGCCCATGATCTTCTTTACGCTAATCTTGTCGATGGCGGAGCCTGCTACAAAGCAGAACCACACCATACCCAGGGACATGGCGCCAGAGACAGCGGTCTTCTGAACCGGAGTCCAGCCTTCATCGCCCACGATAGAGGCCAGAAGGATGTTGAAGGACTGGTTGGTGAAGCCCAGCACGATGATGTAGACCAGCATGACCAGCGCCAACATCACCCAGCGGTACTGACTTTTCCCGCCTGCCTTGACGGCACGACTTGTAGATTTCTCGTTCATTTTAAAATTTCATCTCCTCTTTTTAATCGGAACCTGTCAGCCAGGTTCCAGTTATCACACAATGTAGCCAGAGTCCACGTTGATGACCTGGCCAGTGATTTCTCTGGCCCCGTCGGAGCAGAGCCAGAGAAATGCCTGCGCAACGTCCTCTACAGTTTGTGCTCGCTGCAAAAATGCACCCTGAGAGCGAGCCATGACGTTGAGGGCTTCCTCTGATGTCTTGCAGTCCTTGTAAGCAGGCCCCCAAGCCGGATTCTGGATGACATTGATCAGATTCTTGTAGATGTTGGTGTACACAAAACCAGGATTCACCACGTTGACGTTGATGTTATAAGGCCCGCATTCCTGCGCCATGCTCTTGGCAAAGCTGATCAGCGCCATCTTGGAGGAGTGGTAATGTGGTTTCTTGGAGCCGGCCTTATAGGCGGCTACCGATGAGGTGAACAGCAGACGGCCGTCCTGATTGGCCTTCAGGATGTCCAAAAAGGCGTGGACGACCCGGACGGCCCCGAACAGATTGTAGTCGTACAGGGTCTTCCAGTGTTCGATGGGAAGGTTCTGAATGGGTGGGGTGAAGGGGTTGACCTTCAAGCCGGGGACGGTAGCCACACCAGCGTGGCTGATGAGGAAGTGGACGGTGCCAAAGGCTTCCAGCACCCCGTCACGGGCGGCGTTGAGGTCGTCGCTGCTGGTGATGTCGGCGTGAAACGCCAGCGCCTTGGGAGACCCCAGTGCCTCACATTCTTTGGCAGCCTCTTCTGCCTGTTCCAGATTGATGTCCAACAGAGCGACCCGGGCACCGGATCTGGCCAGAGCTGTGGCAATGCCACGGCCAATCCCGCTGGCGGCACCGGTGACAACGGCTACTTTGTCGGAAAAATCGTATGATACGTTCATACATACCTCCTTCTTTCTTCTTTCTTATCTTTTCATCAGAAGGGCGGCACACTGGAAAAGGGGGAGTATCTGGCGGGAAAGGAGCTGCCCGAGGGGGAGATCAGTCCAGGAAGATCTCGTCGATATCCTTTTCCGTATAATGTTCCAGCGTTCTGATGATGCGGGTTTTGTTTAACAGATGGGTGTAATTGAGGTTATCGCTGCCGCTGTTGCCTCCCCAGGTGCCGCAGCCGATGGTGATGGTAGGCGGCATCCCGTTGGAGAAGGGCAGGCCGGTGACGGCCACGTTGGGCATCTTTACGGACAGGCGGCAGACGGGCAGGACCATGCCGGCATGGAGGATGCGGGCGTCATCGTTGGAATAGATGCTGGAGCTGTGTCCAGCGCCTTCCAGCAGCAGGTTGGCCTTGGCCTCCGCGAGGGCTTCCTCAAAATCGGTGTAGCTGTTGACGCGGAGGATGGGGAAGAGAATCTCCCGTGCCAGAGGTTCCTGGGCACCGTAGGACTCCAGGTCTACCAACACCAAGGGGCAGTCCGGGATGGTCACACCCACTTCCGCCAGGGCGTCTTTGGGTTGTTTGCCGGGCACCAGACGGTTGATGGGGCCGCCGTCGGGGAAGATCCCCTTCCGCAGCTTGTCGATGTCTGCCGGGTCGCGCACACAGACGCAGCCCTTGGCTTCAAAGGCAGCGATCAAGTCGGCCTTCTGGCGCTGGGGGACGTAGAGGGTCTGCTCCCCAGTGCAGTTGGTGCCGGCATCATTGGTGCGGCTGGCTAAGATGTTGCTGGTGATCTGGTCGTAGTCGGTGAAGCCTTCGTCTACTAGGACCTGTACATTGCCCTGACCGATCCCGTAGCAGGGGGTGCCGGAGGAGTAGGCGGCCTTGACCATCCCGGCGCCGCCGGTGGCGATAATCATATCGCTGGCCTGCATCAGCAGGCCGGTCAGGTCGTTGGACAGCTGAATGTCCCCATGCTGCGCACTGCCCAGGCACTGCACCAGGTCCTCCGGTGCGCCGATCTCCCGCAGCTGTGCCCGGATCAGGTCGGCCACCAAGTTGGTGGATTTCCGAGCGCGGGGGTGGGGAGCCAGGATGAGGGCGTTACGGCATTTCAGGCAGATGGTGGCATAGAAGCCAGCGGTGCTGGTGGGGTTGGTGGAGGGAGTGATGCCGGCCACGACACCGACGGGTTTGGCGATGGTGACGATGTTGGTCAGCGGGTTGTCCTCCAGGATACCGACCGAAGGCTTCCCCTTCATCCACTCGTAGCAGAGGGCGGCGGTGCGGTTCTTGTTGATCTTGGAGGGCAGGATGCCCATACCGGTCTCCTGGTACGCCGTGGTTCCCAGCAGGACGGCGTGATCCCAACAGGTCTTGGCAGCTACCTTGCACATCCGATCAGTCTGCGCTTGGGTGTAGGCGTCTACCTCCGCCACGGCAGCCTTTGCCTTGGCGACGAGGTGGGCGATATACGCTTGTTCAGTCATAGTTCAGTACCTCTCTTAATTTGTGTTGTGTAAATGGTGTTGTGTGTCTTTGCATCTCCGATGAGTATAGTATAATATGCACGATATAAAAGGGGCAATTACCCGCTAGAATTGGATATATTAACGAAAGGATGAACGATAAAACAGAATATGAGCGGGAATGATACTTTCGTATGGGGGAAAGAATACGAAAGTATATAAAAAGAGCATGGAAAATAAAAACGTACATATTAACCTTGAAAAAAGTCGGATTTCAGGTAAAATAAACAAAAGTGTCTTTCGTAGCCTGAAAAGCCAAAAGTGCGGGAAAAAGAAAGGAGTTGTAGTAAATAGTGGAAAATCCACAGAAAACATTGGATAATATGATACAGTTTGGAAGTTATATCAACACGAATTTTAAGCATTTTCCGGTTCGCGCTTTGGAAGGGATCCAGAACTTTTTTGGGTATAACACGATGGTATATACCATCCTCAATCTGAAACCAGATGGGGAGGTATACATCTCCGATATTTTCAGTTCACAGTTTACCGAGGAACGGCTCAATGCCTATCGGGAATACTATTTCCATTCGGATCCGTTCATCACCCAGATTCAAAATTGTATCAAGAAGTTAGATGTGGAAAACCCTCAGTATGCCTGGCATATTCGGGATCTCTATTCGGAGAAGGATTTCTATGAATCCGAATACTGTAATCACTTGTCAGAAACCGGTCTGCGCTACCAGGTGGTGCTCACTGGCCCCAAATATCGGGAGTTTCCTACCCATGTGATCTCAGTGTTTAAATCCGTTCAAGAAGGGGATTTTACCCAAGAAGAACTAGAAGTTTTGAACATGGCGGGGAGTATCTTTAACTACAGTCTGGGCCACTATCTGAAGGAAATGGATCATCAGTTGCTCATCACTGCCTTGAAGCGGAGTGAGGAGAAGCGGACGGCGGATCTGGTTAAGTGTGGCTACTGCGTGTTCAGCAACCTGACGATGCCAGAGGAGACGCCGGGGTTTTCCAAGTACAAGCGGATTCTGTTTCCGAAGAAGACCGCACGGGATATTCTGCGGGAATTGACGGATGGCCAGGACCCAATGGAGGCCTTGCAAGCGGAGCCGAAGACCATCTACAAGACCTGTGAGGCGGGGGTGTTTTGGATCCGTGTATGGAAGGAAAGCGCAGAAGTGTCGTTGGACAAATATATCAGCAGCTTCATCATCGTGGAGATCTGCCGCCAGCCAGAGTGTGCAGCTACAGAGCAACCACAAAGCCAGGCGGAGCAATTGAAGGAGAAGCTGGCGGAGTACTCTTTTACCGCTCGGGAGATGGATGTTCTGTGTCTGCTGAAGCGGGGGTATACGAATCAGCGGATAGCGGATACATTATATCTGAGTTTACCCACAGTGAAGGCGTACACTGGAAAGATTTTCAAAAAACTAGGGGTAAGTGGACGAAGCGCTGCCATCAGCAAGCTCTATTCGGAACTGCAAGAAGGAACGTAAAATTGTATGAGACAAAGGGTGGAGCGGAGATTCTCTGTCCTTTTTCAGTGGTTAAAAGCCAAGGAGGGCAAAAGCTATGACACATCGCTGTGTGATTATTTCCGGCGGGAACTATGCGCCGGTGGAAGGGGTGCAGGCGGAGGACTTTGTCATCGCCTGTGATAAAGGATATGTCTATGCCGAAAAGGCGGGCATCCGTCCCAACCTGTTGGTGGGAGACTTTGACTCTTACGAGGGCGTGCTGCCCTCTGACCTGCCGGTGTGGCGCTACAAAAAGGAGAAGGATGACACGGATACTATGATCGCCATCCGCTATGCGGTGGAGCAGGGATTTGCGCAGGTGGAGCTGTTCTGCGCCCTGGGCGGGCGGCTGGATCACCTGTACGCCAACCTTCAGGCGGCGGCTTTTGCCGTGGCCAACGGGGGCTGTCGGGTGACCATCCACGACAGCGAGACCATGCTCTACTTTTTGACCGAGGGCAGCATCACCCTGCCTCGGCGGGAGGGGTGGTCCCTGTCGGTGTTTGCAGTGTCAGATACCTGTGAAGATGTGTGCATTACAGGCGGAAAATATGCACTGAACCATGCGGTGGTGACCAACACATTCCCCATTGGGATGAGCAACCAGTGGGCGGCGGAGGAGGCCAAGATCAGCGTGGGGAAGGGGATCTTGATGGTCATGTCGGCGCGTATGTAAAAAAAGAAGCCCTCTCCGAGTGGAATCGGAGAGGGCTTCTTTATTCGGCAGGCAGAGTTGGGTCAGGGGTTCCTTCTATTTCGGCCAGCATTTCTTCTGGGGACAGCTCGTCGATATAGAACAGGTCACCGTCCTCAAACACATTGTTCTCCACCCAGTTTTCATCATAGGCGTATTCCGCCACCGGTGCTTCCTGCGCCCAATTTAGGGTGTCGATGCGCAGGATGGTGCCGTCTGGGGCTTGGAAACTGGTGCGGCCGTGCAGGAGGAAGGTGGGGTAGCGCTCCCGCAGCTTATCTTCGATAAACTGCCGATAGGCTTCTGTGCGTTTCATGAGAGCTCCGTCATGTCCGTGATCTCGTCCAGCGGGATGCCGTAGCAAAATGTTCCGGCGTCCAGCTCGATTTCATCCTTTCCGGACGCTGTGTCGAACTCGGACTCGGTGTTCGTGAACACGCCTCGGAACTGGCGGCCGTCCATATAGGTTACGAGCACGGGTTTGCCTAAAAATTTTGTTAATGCATCGTAGGTCATAAAAACACCTCTTTGATTCAGGTGGGAGGTTGGAGCGATCATAAAAAAGTACGACCGTTTTCCGAAGAAAACGGTCGTACCTGAAACTGGTTGCGGGGGAGGGATTTGAACCCCCGACCT
>OKRW01002989.1_pt1 | contig 11401 bp, 9 predicted proteins | sample 1601151 | NCBI WGS metagenome assembly OKRW01 (sample SAMEA3541471, study PRJEB24748) | human gut metagenome | biome: human gut; feature: human-associated habitat; material: faeces | place: China | collected 2012 | reverse complement strand
TCGGGCTTCACAGGCTTCCGGGACCAGGGGGAGAGCCGCCTTGCAATCGCGGCCCGTCGGGGTTTGGTGGCGGAAGAAGGGGATGGTACGCCACGGTGACGAGGCGGCGCTGCAATCCACATCGCAAATGAAGCAGAAAATCCCATTTAGAACGGGCTAGGTGCCGTCTAAATGGGATTTTCTGCTTCATTTGGGAGAGCGGGATGCAAGGAGTAGGCCACAACGCCAAAGACTCGCCAAGGACTCGATTAGATGTGCTGGTAGACGTGCTCGACTTCGGCGATATAGAGGGTGTGATGGTCGCGCTGGGGATAGTTTTGCTCGTCTACAGATGCATCGACAAAGCATTCGGGCTTGATGGTATCGGCGTAGAGCTTGCGGCAAACAAAGACGAGGTCTGCCTGTTCATAGGTGGTGGTGCCATCTAGCTGTACCGGCGAGAAGCCGACCTCGGCGATCTTATCGCCATCGCGGCCCGACTTTGTTCCCAAGACGCTCAGCGCCTGCTTGTATTGCGAATCGAAAAAGGAAAGCGTGAAGTGGCCGTTCGCGTCGACAAACTGCTTGGTGTAGCGCTGCGGACGAATATAGATCGTCACCACGGGCTTGTTCCAGATGGTACCCATGCCGCCCCAGCTCACCGTCATGGCGTTGGACGCATCCGCGTTGCCGGCAGCCACAAGCCCCCATTCCTTGTCGAGCTTGGTAAAGGGATTGAGCGAGACCTCGCCGAGCGGAAGTTCCTTGAACGCCATGGCTATCCTCCATGTATTGAAAACGGGGCAGTACGGACGAACTCCATACTACCCCGCATGACATCAACTGATACCAAAAAGACAAGCGTTACTGTTCCGGCTCAAAATACGCAAGCGCGATGGCGCCCGGTCCTACATGAGTACCAATGGTTGCACCCACGGTATGCACCGGCAGCTCGTCGCCTGGATACGCTTCCCACAGCGCCCGGCTATCGTGAATATACTTTCGGAGCAAGGCGTCCGAAAGGCCCGCGTAGCCCAGGGCAACCGGCATGGAGAAGTCGATACCGCGGCTCGCCTCGATCTGCTGGTTGAGCAAATTGCGGCCGTTCTTGGAGCCACGCGCACGGCCGAGCATCTTGACCTCGCCGTTCTCGATGGTGATGACGGGCTTGATAGAGAGCATCTCGCCAAAAGCCCCTGCCGCAGCCGAAATACGACCGCCGCGGCGCAGGTACTCGAGGGTATCCAAAAGGCCGATGACCACAACGCGCTCACGCGCTGCCTCAACACGAGTGGCGATTTCTTCGACGCCAAGACCTTTCTTCGCCAGGCCCAGCGCATACTCAACCAAGATGCGCTCGCTCACGGTAACGTGGCCGGAGTCGACCACGCGCACGGGAGACGATGCCTCGGAGGCCGCCATGCAAGCACTCTGATACGTGCCCGAAAGCTTTGCCGAAAGCGTGATGATCAGCGGTTCGAACCCGTCGTGCTCGGCACGCTCGATCGCCTGCGCAAAGGCATAAGGGTTCACCTGACCGGTCTTGGGCAGCTCGTCGCCCTCAACCAGCAGCTCATAAAAATGCTCGTGCGAAAGGTCCACGCCATCTGCGTAGACAGTCGAGCCAAAGGTGATGGAAAGAGGCAGGACATCGAGCTGCGGATTATCCGCCCCCACGATGTCGCAGCCAGAATCGGTGATGATACGTACAGCCATGCGGCGATGCCTTCCTGCTTGGAAGGGAGCCTACCTGTCCTCGCGCGAAATCGTGCGCAGGCGCCCCAGCACGGAGCGAAGCGATGCGTACATCTGCTCGCGCTCTTCGTCACTTTGGGCGGCATACACCTCGTCGAGCACGCGAGTGATGGCGACATCGGCACCCTGTGCGCTCTTTCGACCGCGCTCGGTGAGCACCACGGCGGCACGGTAACGCGTCGTGGCACCCTGCTCTGCCTGAACCTCCACAAAGCCCTCGCGCTCCATGCGCGCGAGCGTGCGCGAGACGGCGGCGCGCGTCACGCTGGCTGCGCGCGCAAGCTCGGCTCCGGTCATGCCCTGCGGGTGCTTGCCCAAGTAGTACAGACACATGATGTCGGCACCGGTGAGCCCCAGTTTGGCGCTCTCCACGCTCTTGATGCGCGTCACCTCTTTGTTGATGGCCGCGATGAGCCCCGTAAAGTCCTCAAAGCGCGCCTCGTCCCGAGATGCCGTATCCACGTGTCCCTCCCCTAGTTCAAATTGACAGCTCACCATTGTATGACTGCGTGTTAACAGGTCAACAACTCCCACAGCAGGCACATAACCTACGCACGCGGGCCGGCGTTGCGAACGGAATCCGGCAGATGCGGATAGCGCTTCTCAAAGTTCTCGCAGAACATAGCTGCCAGCTCGTGGGCAGAAGAATCGTAGAGCGACGCGCTCTTCCAGTAGGTGCGGGGCACAAGAATGGCGTCGGGCACACCATGGCACGTCACCGGAATATCGACGTTGAAAATCTCGTCATGGATGAAATCGGCCTCCTCGATGGTCCCATCAAGTGCACGTGCTACAAGAGCGCGCGTATAGGCAAGCTCGATGCGATGACCGTGGTCAAAGTCTCCGCCTATCCAGCCGGTGTTGACCAAGTAGACGCGCGTATCGCTGCGACGCAGGCGCTCGCCAAGCATGTCGGCATAGACCATAGGATCGAGCGGCATAAACGGCTCGCCAAAAAGGGCCGAGAAGGTGGGCTGCGGTCGGGTGATGCCTTGCTCCGTTCCGGGTGTCTTGGAGGTAAAGCCTGTCACAAAGTGATACATCGCCCCCTCGGGAGTAAGGCGTGAGATGGGCGGAAGTACGCCAAAGGCATCGCAGGTGAGGAAGAGAACCACGTTAGGGTTAGGGCTCACGCCACGCGTCCAGGCATTGGCGATGTGCTCGATGGGATAGGCGACACGCGTGTTTGCCGTGATGGAAAGGTCGTCGTAGTCGGGATCGCGATTCTCGTCGAGCACGACGTTTTCGGCCATGGCGCCAAAGCGGATGGCCTGGTAGATCTCGGGCTGACTGTACTCGTCCATGCCGTCACATTTGGCATAGCAACCGCCCTCGATATCAAAAACGCCCACATTGCTCCAACCGTGCTCGTCGTCACCGATCAAAAGGCGCGTAGGGTTGGCCGAAAGCGTGGTCTTACCCGTGCCCGAAAGGCCAAAGAACACGGCCGTGGCGTGGCTGATGGGATCCATGCTCGCCGAGCAATGCATGGGCAACACGTTATCCTCAAGCGGCAACAGGTAGTTCATCACCGAGAAGATGCTCTTCTTGATCTCGCCGGAAAAACCGGTGCCCGCGATAACGATCATGCGCTCGGTAAAGTTGATGAGGACGGCGGCCTTGGAACGCACGCCATCGCGCTCGGGGTCGCACTCATAGCCGGGCGCCACCATCACACGGAAGTCCGGCTCCTCGAAGTTCACGTGCTCGCGCACACGCGGCCGCACAAGCATCTGCTTGATGAAAAGCGCCTGGCTCGCACGCTCGCACGCCACAAAGAACGTACGCGCATAGTTGCGGTCGGCACCGGCAAGGCCGCAGGTGATAAAGAGGTCGCGCCGAGAAAGATAGGCCGCTACGCCATCGCGTACGCGCTCGTAGACATCTTGGCTAATGGGCGCATTTGTTTGCCCCCACGCGATCTTGTCGTGAACCTCGGGCGTGTCGACGATAAAACGGTCCTTGGGCGAACGGCCCGTGTAGGCGCCCGTTTTGATAACGAGGGCGCCGTTTGACGCAAGCTCGCCCTCATCGCGACGAATGGCATGCTCTACCAGGGAAGCTACAGGAAGGTCCACATAGCGGGCGGGTTCGGCGCCAGCCGCAGCCTCCCCGGTTATGCCACATGTGGTCAAAACCTGATCGAGCGCTGCCTTCTTCATCCAAACCACCCTCTCCACGTCGCGCACGGGGCGCGTTATTGCTCAAAGTGCTCCTTTGGGTGTACTCCAAGTACGCGGCGGGCGGCACCACATCTCGGCGAGGCGCTGGCCGCGCTAGGCGAACGCATCGCATGGCCCCTCGCATGCCCAGGAGCTGCAACGCGCGCCCCAAGGCATACGCCGAATTCGCAAGACCGCGGCACATCGCACCTCGGGCAAGCCTCCTTGACATACAAAAGCAGACCCGCCCTCGATGCGCTTGCGCGCAAATCGAAGACGGGCCTGCCAAAGAAACGGTAAAACAAGCTGTACGGCTTAAAGCACCAGCCCCGCACCGGCCAGCGCAAGGATGCTCATGAGCACAAGGAAGGCAATGCCATAGGGAATGATCGCGCGCATGAGCTCGGCATCCTTTCCTACCACGCGTACCGAGGCAAGGCCAATGGCGAGAGACTGCGGAGAGAGCATCTTACCCGCCGAGACGCCCAGCATGTTAAGGGCAACCATCCAGTACGGGTCGGTGCCCAAGGCGTCCGCCGCCTGCTTTTGCACCGGGCCAAAAAGCATTGCCGAAGACGTGCCGGAACCCGTGACAAACGTGCCCACGGCACCGATCCACGGGGCGATGAACGGATACGCCGCACCCGCAACGCCAATGCAAAAAGCCGAGATGGACGAGATCATGCCCGAATAGCCCATCACCTTGGCGCAGCCAAGGACAGAGAGCATGGTGATGACCGTCGGCATCATCTGCTTGACGGTAGCGCCCAGAACCTCAAGCATCTGCGCGGGACGCGCACCCTGGATAAAGCCGCCCACGATGGCCGCAAGGAAAATCCAAATGCCCGGTGTGTTGACCCACATAAAGGAAAGCGTGCCCGGGTTCTTGCCGCTAAAGACCTGAACGCTCGAGGAAAGCGGAGCCAGTGCGGAGTTCACAAACGGCACGAGCTTCGAGGTACCCATAAGCAGGATGAAAATAAGAATGAAGCAAGACCATGCACGAAGGGCGCCGCCCAGCGTAAGCGCCTCGTGCGGCTCCACGGCAACATGGAAGCGCTTGTCGAGCTTGCCAGAGTGCTCGGCACGCATGGCAAGCAGCGCCGTAACCGCAAGCGCACAGATGGAACCCACGACCACAGAAAGCTCCGGGCCCACAAAGGCGGCAACCGCCATGGTGGGAAGCGCAAAGGCCAGACCAGCGGCAAGGGTGGGCACAACAACGCCGCGCAGGCGGTCGGCGACGCTCGCGCCCTCGACCTTACCCGCAACAAGCACGATCAAAAACGGGGCGACGATGTAGAACGGAGCAAGCTGCACCATCTGAACAAAGGCAAGATGAGCCGAGTCGAGACCCACAAGGCCCGCGAGAGAGACGGTGGGAATGCCAATGGAGCCGTACGGCGTGGGCACGCCGTTGGCAAGCAGGCACAGCAGCACGGCGGGGATGGGGGCAAAACCCAGGCCCGCAAGCATGCTCGCGGGAATCGCGACGGCGGTACCAAAGCCCGCCATGCCCTCCATAAAGCCGCCAAAGCACCAAGCGATGAGCAGCGCGAGCAGACGACGGTCGCTCGAAATGGAGGTGATCATGCCGCCGATGACATCCATGGCACCCGTCTTCACGCACAGGTTATAGGTAAAGACCGCGGCGATGATAACAAGGACGATGGGCCACAGGGCCATGAGGAAACCCTCGAGGCTTGCGGTGGCAACTTGACCGGCAGGAAGCTTCCACACCCCCAGCGCTAGCACGCACGAAAGGACAAACGATCCAATCGCGGCCTTCCAGGCCGGCCACTTAAACACGAGCAGGACAACGACGAGCCACAAAATCGGCACGAGCGCAAGCACAAAGGCCATGGCATCCATAGGTATAAACTCCCTAATGAACTTGTTTCGGCAGTACGCTGAGTGTCAGATCCGGTTCAAAAAGATCCGCCTCAAAAGGATACCGAAATAATTTCGATAGCGCCTCGAAATCATGCCTAGAAACAGAGTTGACACGTTTGAAGCGTTATAATCGACCCAACAAACACAAGGGAGGTCTCGACGTGACACTCCGCCCGAAGCAAAACGAACGGCAAACGAACCACAAAGCATCAAATGGCAGGCGCTCCGCCACACGACCGGGCACCACGGGCGCCGGCAGCAGACAGCACAAACGTAACCGTCTGTCCTCCCCTCTTGCACGCCTTGTAAACCAATGGTGGAACCGCCTGATTGGCGCTATCTACGAGGGGTCCCTTTCCGAGCAGGAAGCAGAATACGAATCCGGCTCCACCGGGCGCGACTACATCTGGAACACCGTGGGCACAAGCATCTGGGGCATGGTCTTCCCGCTGCTCACCATTGTATGCACGCAGCTCGTGGGCGCCGAGCAGGCGGGCATGTTCTCCATGGCCTTTGTGGCGGGCACGCTTTTGATGATTCTTTCGAACTTTGGCGTGCGCACCTTCCAGGTATCCGACATCGACGAGGCCACCTCGTTTTCCTCCTACCAGCTCAATCGCTGGCTCACCTCGCTTCTGGCGCTCCTCGTTGGTATCGCCTATTGCATGCTGCGCGCCTACGACGCGGCGATGTTCACGCTCTCTATGGGCATCTATGTATATAAGATCGTCGACGGCATGGCCGATGTCTACGAGGGACGCCTGCAGCAGGCAGACAAGCTCTACCTTGCAGGCATGAGCCAGGCGCTGCGCTCGGTTGCCGTGGTCGCGATCTTCAGCGTGATGCTTTTCATCACGCGCAGCCTACCTGTGGCTTGCGTCGCCGCGGGCGTGGTGGCCGTGCTCTCCCTTGTATTCATGACGTTTCCGCTGTCGTTACTGGAGACGGAAAAATCCGGCCCGTGGCGCATGCGCGAGGTGGGCGGGCTCTTTCGCCAGTGTTTCCCGCTTTTCTCGACGCTTTTCCTGTTCAACCTTATTGAAAGCTGCCCCAAGTTTGCCATGGAAAGCATGATGGGCTACGACGCACAGCTCTACTTTAGTGCGCTGTACTTCCCTGCGCAGGCGATTTTGCTCGCCGTGGGCTTTGTGTACAAGCCGCAGCTCCTGCGTCTGGCAAACATCTGGTCAAACCCGCGCAGGCGCCGCCGCTTTGACCTTATCATGCTTGCCGTGCTGGCCGTTGTGGTTGTGCTCACGCTCGCTGTCATCGCCTTTATGGGTTGGATTGGCATCGGCATCATGAGCTTTATGTACGGTATCGACTTTACCGAGTACCGTATGCTCGCGTTTCTCATGGTGGCCGCCGGCGGCCTTACCGCGGCAATCGACTTTTTGTATCAGATCATCACCGTGCTGCGCGCCCAGGGCGAGGTCACGAGGCTCTACCTCATCGCCTTCGTCTTCGCCGTGCCCGTGGCCATGCTGCTGGTCAACTTCTCGGGCCTCTCCGGCGCCGTGGTGGGCAGCCTCGTGGTGATGTCCATCCTGCTTTTGCTGCTGGTGACCGAGTACCTGGCCATCCGCAAGCGCCTGGAGTAGCCCTCACAAATTGGGGACGTGTTCGTTTTTGCGCAAAGAGGGGACGGGTTCGACCGTCCCCTCTTTTGTTGCCTATTGGGCGCTGGGCGGCGCCGGGCAACCTGTCCCAAGTTTGCGCAAATTTGAACACGTCCCCAATTTGAGGGGCGGCGTGCTACCTCAGGCTGGGGTGGCGCTCCTCGTCCCACCAGGTCAGACGGGCAATGTTGCCCTTGATGTGCTCGCAGGAGGCGTGAAGCTCGGCCTGCTCCGCCTCGGTGAGCGAGAGCGTGACGACCTCCTCGACGCCCGCGGCGCCCACCACGCACGGCAGGCTGGTGTAGTGGCCGGACTCGCCGTACTCGCCCGTAAGCAGCGTGGAGCAGGCCGTGACCAGATGCTCGTCGGAGACCACGGCGCGCACCAGGCGCACGGCGGCGTTGGCGATGGCGTACTCCGTGCATCCCTTGCCCGCGTAGGTCACGTAGCCGCCAAAGCGGGCGTCCTTCTCGACCTGCGCAAGGTCGAAGCCAAAGCGGTCGGGCTGCTCGGCGGCGAGTTCGGCCAGCGGCTTTCCGCCGAAGTTGACGGCAGACCAAGCGGCAAACTGAGAGGTGCCGTGCTCGCCCAGCATGTAGGCGCAGATGGAGCGCTGGTCCAGGTTGACGCGGCGGGCGATGGCGTTCTTGAGGCGCGCGGAGTCCAGGGCCGTGCCGGAGCCGATGATGCGGCGCGGGTCGTAGCCGGTGAGGTGCCAGATCTCCGTGGCAACCACGTCGCAGGGGTTGGAGATGGTGACGATGACGCCCCCAAAGCCGGCGTCCACCAGGCGGCGCGGCCAGGTGCGGGTGATCTCGGCGGTCACAAAGAGCTCGCCGTCGCGGTCGCCGGCGGCCTTGGCCACGTCACCGGCGGCGTTGACCACCACGTCGCAGCCGGCGAGAAGCTCGTACTTCTCGCCGCAGTTGACCACGCGGCAGTTGTGCGGGTAGAAGCTCATGGAGTCGGTGAGGTCCTGGCACTCGCTCTCCAGCTTCTGCGCGTTGATGTCGGCGAGGTAGAGCTCGTCTGCCACACCCTGCATGAGCAGGCTGTTTGCCACGTGCGCGCCCACGTGGCCCTGTCCGATGACGCCGATCTTGCGAATGAGTGCCATGCTGGCTCCCGTCTCTTGTCCCCTAGGCGCGCCGGCGGTGCGCAAGCGGATTCTAGCGCGGCCACGTGACCAACGCGTGACGGGGAGCGTCCCCGGGCCCCGGCGAGGCCCACCTACCCGGGCAGCTGCCCCGCGTAGATGGTCTTTCCCATGTTGAAGAGGTAGGCGGCGGCGCAGACCACAAAAAACGCGGGCAGGTTGGCCCAGCCAAAGACCTCTCCCCCGATGAGCAGCGGCGCGAGGAAGGTGTTGGTGGCCGCGCCAAAGACCGCGGCGTAGCCGAACGCGGCCGCGAGCGCCACGGGAAGCCCCAGCGGCCCGGCCAGCACCACGCCCAGACACGCACCAATGGAGAAGAGCGGCGTGACCTCGCCGCCCTGGTAGCCGGCCGAGAGCGTGAGCACGGTCAGCGCGAGCTTGAGGGCCCAGTCCCAGGGAAGGACGTCCTGGCCGGCGCCCGCGATGGCGGCCTCGATGAGGTTGGTGCCCAGGCCGCAGTAGCGGCCACCCCACAGGACCAGAAGTACCACGGAGAGGCCGGCGCCCATAGCCGCCGCGCGCACCACAGGGTTGGGAAGCAGTCGCGCCGCCACGGACTTGCCACGGGACAGAAGCCACGCGAAGGCGCCTCCCGCCACGCCGAAGGCAAGGCCCGCAAGCGCGAGCCGCAGCGTCGCGGAGGCGTCGAGGGCGGCAAGCGCCGGCATGGCCACCTCGAACTTTGCCAGGCCAAGCGCGCCGGAGGTGGCGCTTGCCACCAGGGACGCCGCGAGGGCCGGCGCCAGCGCCTCGTAGCGAAGGCGTCCCGCGGCCAGGACCTCGAGGGCAAAGACCGTGGCCGCGAGCGGCGTGCGGAAGAGGCCGGCAAAGCCCGCGGCCATACCCACCACGGCAAACGTGGGGGCAGCGTCGCGCAGCGGCAGGCCAGCCAGTGCGAGAGCGTGGCGCCGATCTGCACGGCCACGCCCTCCCTGCCAGCAGAGCCTCCCGTGAGGTGCGTGAGCCAGGTGCTGACCATGACGAGGGGCACCAGGCGCAGGGGGATCTGCTGGTCCTGGCCGTGGGCGGCGCCAAACACCAGGCCCATGCCCCTCTCGACCCCCTTGCCAAAGCGACGGTACGCCCACGCCGTGAGGGCTCCCGCCACGGCAAGGAAGGGCACGCAGGCGAGTGGCCAGCTGGCCCGCACGCCAGAGACGGCCAGCAGCACGCGGCCAAAGAGCGCGTCCGCGGCGCCGGCGGCAACGCCCACCGGCAGCGCGGCGGCCACCAGAACCAGGACCCTCCCGTAGGAGCCAGCCACTCGACGCAGGCGCTTCTCCACGCTTGACCTCCACTTCCGCCGGAAGACCCGGCCTCGGCACAAAAAAGACTTCTGCCCCTGGGCCGCCCGGAGGCGAGAGGGGCAGAAGTCATCAGCTCAAAGGCGGTTTAGGGCTCGCGGCGCGCGCCGTCACCCAACGGGGAACCTCATCCCGCGCAAGGAATCTTACGGCCGCGACGCCGGGGCGTCAATCCAGCTCCTTGGCGCCGGTGTAGAGCTGCCAGTACTCGCCGCGCTGGGCCAGGAGCTCCTCGTGGGTGCCGCGCTCCACGATGCGGCCGCGCTCCAGCACCATGATGGCGTTGGCGTTGCGCACGGTGGAGAGGCGGTGCGCGATGACGAAGGTGGTCCTGCCGGCCATGAGCTGGTCCATGGCCCGGGCGATGATGGCCTCGGTGCGGGTGTCGATGGAGCTCGTGGCCTCGTCCAGGATGAGCACCGGGGGGTCGGCCACGGCCGCGCGGGCGATGGCCAGAAGCTGCCGCTGGCCCTGGCTGAGGTTAGCGCCGTCGGCCACCACCGGCGTGTCGTAGCCCTGCGGCAGGCGGCTGATGAAGCTGTCGGCGTTGGCCACGCGGGCGGCGGCGCGCACCTCCTCGTCGGTGGCGTCCAGCTTGCCGTAGCGGATGTTGTCCATGACGGTGCCGGTGAAGAGGTTCACATCCTGGAGAACCACTCCAAGGCTCCTGCGCAGGTCGTCCTTGCAGATCTTGTTGACGTTGATGCCGTCGTAGCGGATCTTGCCGTCCTCGATGTCGTAGAAGCGGTTGATGAGGTTGGTGATCGTGGTCTTGCCCGCGCCCGTGGCACCGACGAAGGCCACCTTCTGGCCTGGCTTGGCGTAGACAGAGACGTCGTAGAGCACCTGGTGGTCAGGGCTGTAGCCAAAGTCCACATGCTCCATGCGGACGTCACCGGCAAGTGGGGTGTAGGTGACGGTGCCGTCGTGGTGGGGGTGCTTCCAGGCCCAGTCGGTCGTGCGCTCGGCGCACTCCACCAGGTGGCCGGACTCGTCGTACTTTGTGTTGACCAGGGTGACGTAGCCCTCGTCGGCCTCGGGCTCCTCGTCCAGGAGCCCGAAGATTCGACCGGCGCCGGCAAGGCCCATGACCACGGCGTTGATCTGCATGGAGATCTGGCCGATCTGACCGCAGAACTGCTTGGTCATGTTGAGGAACGGCACCACCACGGCGATGGACAGCGCCATGCCGGACAGTGACACGTTTGGCGTGCCGAGGGCGAGCAGGAGTCCGCCCGCGAGCGCCACGACGACGTAGATGAGGTTGCCGATGTTCATGAGCACGGGCATGAGGATGTTGCCGTACATGTTAGCCTTCTGGGAGACCTCGAAGAGGTGCTCGTTGAACGCGTCGAAGTCGCGCTCGGCGGCCTGCTCGTGGCAGAAGGCCTTCACGACCTTCTGACCGTTCATGATCTCCTCGACCTGGCCTTCGACCACGCCGAGCTCCCTCTGCTGCGCCACGAAGAAACGCGCGGAGTTGCCGCCGAGCACCTTGGTCATGAAGACCATGAACGCCACGCCGGCCACGAT